>Ga0180437_10005678_pt1 | contig 16926 bp, 15 predicted proteins | sample SS_ome_4_FD_132410 | JGI IMG/M metagenome (GOLD analysis project Ga0180437, IMG submission 132410) | Hypersaline lake sediment archaeal communities from the Salton Sea, California, USA - SS_3_D_1 metaG | ecosystem: Environmental > Aquatic > Non-marine Saline and Alkaline > Hypersaline >... | reverse complement strand
TGCATTGAATATCACACTAAGTAGAACTACAATTACTTCAGCCACAACACTTTTAGTACTTTTAGCTTTAGTTTGCCTTGGCGGTTCAACTGTATTTAGTTTTGCTCTTGTGATGACAATCGGTGTTATTTTTGGCACTTTTTCCTCTCTTTTCGTTGCATCTCCTTTAATGCTAATGATTCATAAATTTCAGCAAAGGAAATATGACGAAAAAGAGACAACATAAACCAAATAACAAACTTTAAGAGAAAAGAAAAAAAGACTATAAAGAGAAACAATAGAAAAAGGAATGCAGCCGGCCCATGGCGCTTACATTTAATCGCGAACCGAAGTGGATTTATCCCAAGAGAAATCCCGATTGGTTAGCCTCGATAATTAAGGAATTTAATATCCATCCTGTAACGGCTCAAATTCTTGTGTCACGAGGATTCTCGTCATTAGACGAAATCCACAATTATCTCTACGCAAAACTCCCCAACCTTCACGATCCTTTTCTTTTCCGTGATATGGATAAAGCTGTAACTCGTATCATGAAGGCTTTAGAACAGAAAGAAGGCATTCTTATCTATGGAGATAACGATGTCGATGGAATGACGGCAGCTGCTCTTCTTACTGATTATTTTAATCAACTTGGTGCAAAGGTTTTCTATTTTATTCCAAATAGCAATATCCAGAAAAAAGGTATCATTACTGATGCTTTAGAATTTGCTAAAGAAAAGGGCTGTTCTCTACTTATCACTGTAGATTGCGGTATTACAGCTGCAAAAGAAATCGAACATGTAATTCGAAATAATGTTGATGTTATTATTACAGATCACCATGAGCCTACTTCTAGGATTCCCCTTTGCATTGCTACCTTGAATCCCAAGCTTGTCAACAGCACTTATCCAAATCGTGATATAACAGGAGTTGGTGTAGCTTTTAAACTTGCGCATGCTATTTCAAATTATTTAGTGGATCACAAAGTTGTATCAAAATCTGTCGATTTAAAGAAATTTTTGGATTTAGTGGCTTTAGGAACTATTTCAGATATGGGCGCTCTTCTTGGCGAAAACAGAATCTTAGTAAGGTACGGTCTTAATCAACTTAGAAAAACAAAAAGAGTGGGACTAACGAAGCTCTTTAGAATTTGTGAGCTCAATACACATAAGCTTCTTCCTGTGGACATTGCTTCAAAAATTGCTCCTCGGCTTAATAGCTTAGGAAGAATAGCTGATCCTCAAAAAGGAGTGGAACTTCTTTTAATACGTAATGAAGAAGCTGCTGAAGCTTTAGCTAAAGAGTTAGACTTATATAATATTGAAAGGCAAAAAATTGAAAGAGTAGCTTCTGAAGATATAGATGGTTATTTAGAAAAAAACATGTCTTTATTAAAAGAAAAAGCTCTCGTGTTGTTTTCAGAAAAATGGCATCCAGGAATTATTCCTATCATTACCGCTCGTATTACAAAGCAATTCAATCGACCTACCATGTTGATATCCATAGACAATGGCGTTGGTAAGGGATCTATTCGTACTATTCCTGAATTTCCTCTTTTAGCAGTATTAAAAGATAATGAAGACCTTTTGATTAACTTTGGAGGTCATGATTATGCTGCAGGCCTTACCATTGAAGAAAAAAATATCCCAGAATTGAAAAAACGTTTTATCGAAGCAGCCAATAAATGCCTTTCTGATCAAGACATTGTGCCTAAACTTTATTTGGATTCAGAAATTGATTTTTCAGAGCTTACGTTTGATTTTATGGAATCATTAAATCTTTTAGAGCCTTTTGGAACAGAAAACCCTTCCCCTATTTTATACTGCGATGTGAAACAAACTTCGGCTCCAAAAGTTGTGGGTAAAAGCCATTTAAAATTTTATCTCGAACAAAATGAAAGAACACTTGAAGGTATTGGCTTTAATATGGCCTCTCGTAAATCTCTTCTTCGCAAGAAAAACCTAATTTTACATATTGCTTTTACACCACATGTGAATACTTTTTTGAATAAGACAAGTATCCAATTGCAAATAAGGGATTTTCAGATAAAGAAAAAAGCCGCTCAATAGAGCGGCCTTAATTTTTTGAGGAATCTCTCAAAAAAAATCAATCGATCAATTTTTTTTATCCTACGAATTCTTGATCAAAAGGATTGCGTGCGTTCAAGTATTTTTCTTTATACTGTTTCACATCATCAATATGAATTACCCAAGCAGCACCTTTACGCTTCGCTGTCATATGACCAACGCGAGTTGCATAATAGATTTTTTGTGCTGGTACGTTTAGCATTTTCGCTACTTGATTAATTGAATAATATCCTTTTGTATTATCAAAAAGTAGTTCACCTTCATAAGTGGATTTTGAGCGACTATATTTACTATTTCTATATTCGCCTAAATGATCCAGATCAATAACCCAGCGTGAAGCTATTTTTGTTGCTTTCAATTTTTTCTGTTTTATTGCAACATAGATGGCTTGACGCGTAACATTATTGATTTGCGCGGCTTCTGTAATTGTTACTAATTTCCTCTTTGGCTTTTCTGCCTCAGAAGGAGAAGCAACAGATTCAGAAGAGGGACTTTGCCCTGGCATCCAATTATGTTCTTCTGTCATGGTTTTCCTCCAATATAATAAAAACGTTTTTTCTAAATAATTTGAATATAAGTACTTAATTTTTGCTTTAATATGTAAATATTATCTCATATTAAACAATAAATATCAATGGTTTCTTAACACTTTCTTTAAATAGCCTTAAAATATTGAATTTTATGCCAAATAAGCTGAATTTTGGGTTGGTAAAAACATGGTTTTTTCTTATAGTTAGAGTTTCTTTATTACCAATACACTAGAGGTCAGTATGTTACGTCGTTTTGCCCCCTTGCTTTTTTTGATCTGGGCTCTTTTAATTGGGGCAAAATACCCTAATTTAAGCCCCAATGACGTGCAAGTCAAAGTAAATGAGATACTTAAGTGCCATGCTACTTATAAAGATTTAAATCCGGAGCTTATCGAACGTATATTAATTAATTACATTCATGAACTTGACCCAGCGAAGGTGTATCTCATTGAGCCTGAGATACTTGAATGGACTCAACCCTCTAAGGAACTAAAAGCCAGCGCCTTACGGGCATTTAAGCAAAGTGATTTCTCTGTTTTTGAGAAAATCCATGATGTCTTGGTTAAGGCTTTAGAAAGAAGAGAAGAACTGGAAAAGCAGTCAAAAAACCTACCTGATATTAAAAACATCGATAATAAAAAGTTGAGAGAAGAGCCCTATCCCAAGACAAAAGAAGAACTTTTAGAGAGAATAAAAGAAATCAAAGCATTGCAATTAGACGCTGCTTCGAAAATATCTGATGAAAGCGTAGAACAATTTATTAACAGGATCCGTAAAAGAAGGCTTTCAAGGGAAAGTGAAATTAGAGGTGCTACTCCAGATGAGAAAAGATCCTTTATTTTATCTCATCTTTTAAAAGCAACCTGTAAGGCACTAGATGCTCATACGTATTATTTTACTCCTCAAGAAGCGAATCAATTCCTAATTCAAGTACAACAAAGTGTGACAGGAATCGGAGCTCTTCTGAGAGACAATCTCAATGGTTTTGGTATTGTTAGAATTATAGAAAACGGACCGGCAGACAAATCCAAGCTTCTCAAAATAAATGACTTGATTGTTGCAGTGAATAAAGAGCCTATTATGGGCATGGATATTGAAGATGCTGTAGAAAAAATTAGAGGCGAAAAAAACACTAAAGTGCACTTAACCATTCTTCGTGATGATGAAAAATCTAAAGAAAAAAAGAAGCTGGAAGTAGACATTGAAAGAGGAGAAGTTGTTCTTGAAGAAGGAAGGCTTCAAACTTCTATTGAGCCTTTTGGAGATGGCGTCATTGCACACTTACGTCTATTTTCTTTTTATCATGACCCTCAAAGTTCATCTGCTCATGATATAAAAAAAGCTTTAGATAAGATTCAAAAAGAAAACCATTTAAAAGGTGTTGTTTTAGATCTCAGAAACAATGGAGGAGGTCACCTTACCCAGGCAGTAGAAGTAACAAGTCTTTTTATCTCTAAAGGAATCGTTGTTTCGATTAAAGAGCATACAGGACTCATTCAGCATAAAAGAAATACCAACGGCAAAGTCACATGGGATGGCCCATTAGTTGTTCTTTGCAATCGAGCAAGTGTATCCGCTGCTGAAATCGTTACACAAGCTCTTCAAGATTATGGTAGAGCTATCATTGTTGGAGATAACCATACATTTGGGAAAGGCACTTATCAAACATTCACATATGATAGCGGAAATACTAAAAGAAAAATTAATCCAAAAGGTGAATATAAAGTAACAAGAGGTATTTATTACACAGTATCTGGAAAGACTCCCCAACAACAAGGAGTTATGTCTGATATTGTCGTTCCAGGGATACTCTCAGAAATGGAAATAGGGGAAAAATTTGAAAAATATCCTTTAGAAAATGATACTATTGAGCCTCACTTTGAAGATTCTTTAGAAGATATTCCTATAGAACATCGAAAAAGGCTTTCTCTTCTTTATAAACACAACCTTCAACAAAAAATTTCTACTTACACGCAGTATCTTGATATTTTAAATAAAAATTCGAAAAAAAGAATTGATGGAAACAAAAACTATCAAAATTTTTTAAAAGCCATTAAAGATAAAAAATTTGAGACAGAAGATGTAGAAATATTTGGACAAAGCGACCTACAACTCATAGAATGTTTTAATGTCATAAAAGATCTGATCTTTTTAATTGAAATATCGGATAAATATGCAGCATCATTTTAAAGAAAGGAAAAACTATGGAAGTTAGAACCCGTATAGCTCCCTCCCCTACGGGTGACCCCCATGTAGGAACTATTTATTGTGCACTTTTTAATATAGTCTTTGCCAAGCATTTTAAGGGTAAATTTATCCTTAGGATTGAAGATACAGACAGGAAAAGATCAAAAAGTGTCTATGAAGAAAATATTTATAATGCTCTAAATTGGGCAAATCTAAAGTGGGACGAAGGTCCTGATATTGGAGGCCCCTTTGGTCCCTATCGCCAAAGCGAAAGATTAGATATTTATCAAAAACATATAAAAATCCTTCTTGATGAGAAAAAAGCATATAAATGTTTCGCCACTCCAGAAGAACTAGAAGAAATGCGCCAGCTGGCTGCCAAATCAGGGAGGAAATCAGGTTACGATAGAAGATATCGGAACCTTTCTGAAGAAGAAATTCAGCAAAAAGAAAAAGAAGGGCAACCGTACGTTGTAAGATTAAAAGTTCCCCTAAAAGGAGAATGTAATTTTAAAGATGAAATCAAAGGCGATATAACGATTCCTTATGCTGATATCGATGATCAAGTACTTATTAAATCGGATGGCTATCCAACGTATCACTTTGCCGCCGTGGTAGATGATCATTTAATGAAAATATCTCATATAATCAGAGGCGATGAATGGGTAAGTTCCACAGCTAAGCATGTACTATTATATGATTTTTTTGGATGGGAAAGACCGGTATATATGCATATGCCTCTTTTGCTTGGCGCTGATGGCAGAAAACTTTCTAAAAGACGTAATCCTACATCTACATTTTTTTATAGAGACTCAGGATATCTTCCCGCTGCCTTTTTAAATTTTCTCTCTTTGATGGGATATAGCATGACGGATGATCAAGAGATTTATTCTGTTGATGATTTAATTGCTTCATTTGATCCTAAAAGAATTGGTGTATCGGGTGCTTTTTTTGATATTAAGAAATTGGATTGGCTCAATCAAAAATATATTATCGACACATTAGATGAGAAACAACTTCTTCAAGAAATAAAAAAATGGGCTCTTAACGACGAATACTTAAATAAAATTATGCCTCTTGCTCATACACGCATTAAGACTTTTGGTGATTTCTTTGATCTTTGTCATTTTTTCTTCATTAATAATGTTATTCCTACTTTGGAAATATTAAGACCTAAAAAGATTTCTCAAGATACGAGCTGCTATCTTTTACAATGCATTCTTTGGTCTTTAGATGAGAGTGAAGATTGGTCTAGCTCTTCCATAGAGAAAATATCTCATGAGATTGCAGATGCCTTCAATGTGAATCACAAAAAAATCATTATGCCCTTACTTTTTGCCTGCATAATGGGGAAAACGCAAGGACCTCCTCTATTTGCTTCTTTTGATATTTTAGGAAAAGAAAGAGCAAGAGCTCGTCTTTTGAAAGGACTAGAAATACTCGGCGGAATCTCGAACAAGAAAATGTCAAAACTAAAAAAAGGCTGGGAGAAAAAAGAGCTAAAAGAATTAATCAGTTAAAAAAAGTTTTTCTAGATCCGTATCATCATCTAACATATCTGAAGGAATTTCCTCCTTCTGTGAATGCGAAATGATATAATTGCGTTGAATTCCTTGACTTAGACCGCAACTTGTTAGTATGAATATAGATAGTAAACCAAATAATACTCTCATATTAAAACCATCATATTTGTATAGGGACTAATATGAGGAATCTTACAAACTTTTTAACGCTGTGTCTATAAAAAAGTAAGAAAAAAAAATGAATACAACCTTTACAAGACATAATCCTTACCAATCACTTATCAAGAAACGACAGCTTCTTAGCAAAAAAGGCTCTGAAAAAAAAGTCTATCACTTCGTTTTTGATATCAAAGACAGTGGAATAACTTTTGAGTGTGGCGATAGCGCCTCAATAATCCCCATGAATGAGCCAGAAATTGTAGCTAAGACTATAAAAGCACTAGGCGCGCCGGAAGAGACAACTATTACAAATCCTTTCGATAATAGCGAAATCAAACTAAAAGAGTTCCTTACGTACAAGGCGAATATTTCGCGAGCTTCTTTGCCTCTTTTAACACATATAATGAAGACGCAAAAAAATGAGAACTTGATTGCTCTTCTAGCAGAAGATGATCAATCAAAAATCGATAGCTTTATCCAAAAACATGAACTTTGGGATCTTTTGGAAGAGTTTCAACCTATTCAAGTTTCAGCACAAGAAATATGCAATCTTCTTTCTCCTTTAATGCCTCGCTATTATACCATTGCATCATCTCCAAAAATGGTGAAAGATGAAATCGAACTTATCATAGCTCTAGTTTCATATGAAACTTCAGGACTACAAAGATTTGGGGTAACAACAAATTATCTTTGCAATCTTGCAAAAGAAGGCGACAAGATCCCGCTATACATTCAAAAAGCTCCGCATTTTCATCTGCCTCCTGAGCCAAATATACCTATCATAATGGTAGGTCCAGGTGTCGGAATAGCTCCTTTTCGTTCTTTCATGCAAGAAAGACTCTACACAAAAGATACTGGAAAAAATTGGCTTTTCTTTGGAGAACAAAGAAAAAAGTGTGATTTCTATTATGAAGATTTTTTTCATGATTTAGAAAAAAAGAAGATCCTTCGTTTAGATACAGCCTTTTCAAGAGATCAAGACATTAAAGTTTATGTACAAGATAAGCTCTATGACAACAAAAAAGATATTTGGAAATGGTTAAATGAAGGAGCTTATTTTTATGTCTGCGGCGATGCCGCAAGAATGTCGAAAGATGTTGAAAAAACACTTTTGAAAATTGCAATAGAAGAAGGAGGCCTGACGCAAGATCAAGCCTTTAACTTCATCAAAGATTTAAAGGTTCAAAAACGATATAAAAAAGACGTTTATTGATCTTCAAAAGAGCTAATTATACAAAAACAAGTAATTCCCTCGCCTAGACCAACGTTTGTGAGACCATCTCCTGAAGTAGCTGTTATTCCTACTTGTTCTTCTTTAAGATTCATTACCTTTGCTATTTGTTTTCTCATCTCATTAATCTTACTTTGAAACCTCGGCTTCTTAGCTTCTATAGAAATAGCAACATGAGAAATCGTTTGATTATTTAAAGTTTTCATAGCTTCTTTAAGATACACTTCAGAGTCTGTAATACCATCTTTTACAAAAAGTTCATTGGCAATCCCTCCTAAGATGGGGACCATTGTTAAAGATGTAATCGCATTACAAATAGCATGATAAATGACATCGCCATCTGAGTTCGCTTCAATGCCAGGAGCTTCTTCAAAAATAACACCTGCTAAAATACATGGTTTCGATGTCTTTTCTGTAAAATATTTATGACTATCTTGACCTATTCCCGTTCGATAAATACGATGCGCCAATTTAGCACTCCTTTATTCTATTTTTGGAAGAAACATTATCATAATTTGGAAATTTATATGTTTTTTTTCTTTTGTTTCTTATGATGGCAAACAGAAAAAAGGAACGGTTATGTCTAAACTCCAAATTATGGGGGGCAACCCTCTTGATGGGACTATCAAAGCATCTGGCGCTAAAAACGCTATGACTAAACTTCTTGTCGCATCTTTAATCTCAGATAAAAAATGCATTTTTTCCAATGTACCCAATATCAGTGATGTACAAATCACTGTAGATCTATGCAAAGAAATTGGTATGCAAATCAATTGGGATAAAGAAAAAAAGATTATGGAAGTGCAAACGTTACAATTAAATAGCTGCTATGTTCCTCAAAGATTTTGTGGGGCTAACCGTATTCCTATACTTTTAATTGGGGCTCTTCTTGGTAGGACAAGTGAAGATATTATTGTTCCGACCCTTGGTGGTGATCTTTTAGGTTCTCGTCCTTTAGATTTTCATATTCAAGCTCTTCAAAAGCTTGGAGCGACTATTGAATATAGAAATATGAAAAAAGAAGGAGCTTATTTTGCTCAAGCACATCAAGGTTTGATTGGCTCTTTTATCGAGCTTCCATATCCATCGGTTGGAGCTACTGAAAATGCTCTTTTAGCTGCTACGAGCGCTGAAGGCATTACTCTTATTAAAAATGCAGCCATTGAACCTGAAGTTATCGATCTCATTTTATTTTTGCAAAAAATGGGAGCTAACATTTCATTAGAAGCAAAAAGAGTGATACGTGTAGAAAAAATAGAAAAGTTTCAAGAAGTTTATCACAGTGTTATTCCTGATAGAAATGAAGTTATTTCTTATGCTTGCGCAGCTATTAGCACTAAAGGAAAAGTTCTTATTGAAAATGCTAAACAAAGAGATTTGATCGCCTTTTTATCCGCCATTCGGAAGATTGGTGGTAATTTCACGATTCATAAAAATGGCATAGAATTTTTTGCCTCAAACACTTTAAACGGAAATTTGCATATTGAAACTGATGTACATCCAGGATTTATGACAGATTGGCAACCTCCTTTTGGAGTTCTTCTAACTCAAAATGATGGCACTTCTATTATTCATGAAACAGTTTATGAGAATCGTTTTGGCTACGCTCAAATCTTAAAAGAAATGGGCGCTTCAATTGATCTTTTTTCTTCATGTCTTGGAGAAAAGAAATGTCGTTTCGCATCGAAGAACCATCCTCATAGTATAGTGATTCATGGTCCTACTCCTTTGGTGGCTAAAGATAAAGAAATTATTGTTCCTGATCTAAGAGCAGGCTTTGCATACGTAATAGCAGCTCTTCTTTGCAAAGATACTACATTGATATCAGGAGCTAATTTTTTAGATCGAGGCTATGAAGATATGGTGGAAAAATTGCAAACTTTAGGTGCTGATATTTCAAGAGTCGAAATGTCAAAGAAGAAACTTGAAAAAACACTTTCTTCTTTAGATAACAAACCAGAACAAGAAAAAGTCTAACTACATACGTGACATAGTTTGAAGGCCTAATATATTTAGCCCCTTTTCTAATATCTTAGCTGTAATTTCACAAAGAGCTAAGCGTTCTTTTTCCTTATCTGATCCTTCAACGCGACAATCTCTAAAGAAAGCATTAAATTTTTCTGCAAGCTCGTATAAATAATCTGTCAGACGATTTGGAAGAAGATCTCTAGAAACAATCTGCAAAACTTCGCCAAAACGTCTAAGGTGCAAACCTAAAGAAACTTCAGATGGATGCTCTAAAGAAATATGAGCGTATTTAATAACTTGATCCATGTTCGCTTTCGTTTTCCTTTTAATACCAAGGATCCTTACTAAAGCATATTCTAAAAAGGCAGCTGTATTGCCTTCTAACTTTAACATTTTTTCATAGCTAAAGGTATAATCTTTCGTACGAAGCGATGAAAGATCAGCATATTTGACAGCTCCAATACCAAGCGTTTTAGCGAGTGAATCGATTTCTTTCTCACTAAGATCAGGATTTCTTTCCTTAAGAATTCTTTTAGCATAAGAGATTGCTTCCAAAAGAAGATCTAGAAGTTTTTCTGTCTTGCCTTCTCTTGTTTTAAATTTCTTCCCATCAGCGCCGAGAACAAGTCCAAATGTAACATGATCAAAATGCGTTTTTTTAGGATCAATATATCCTGCTTTTACAGCTGCTGCATAGATCATCTTAAAGTGAAGACTTTGTCCAGCATCAGTAACAACAATAATACGGTCCGCTTTTTCAACTTGAGTCCTATGCCAAAAGCCTGCCATATCTGTTGTATCGTAGTTGAATCCCCCATCTGACTTTTGAATAATAATAGGAAGAGGTTTGCCCTCTCTATTTTTAAAGCCTTCTAAATAAATACATTTAGCGCCATCTGAAACAGTGATCATTTTTTTCTTGTCTAATTCATCTACAATCTTTTGAAGGTACGGATTATAAAAAGACTCTCCTCTATCTGTGGTATGAATGTTTAAAAGATCATATATTTCTTCATAAGCAACTCTTGAAAGATCACAAATAATTTTCCAGGCATTAATGCATTCAGGATCTTCTGCTTGTAATTTTACCACTTCATCGTATGCTCTTTTTTGAAAAGCCGCATCTTCATCGAAAAGTCTTTTCGCACTTTTATACCATTCTGTCAGAGTAGTAGGATCAACTTTCTCTTTACCTTCCAAAACATGAGGTGCTTTTTCTTTCATAAAAGCGATGAGCATCCCAAACTGAGTTCCCCAATCACCTATATGATTTAGACGAAGAACTTCTTGCTCAAAAAATTCAAACAGATTCGCAATACAATCTCCAATAATTGTCGATCTAAGATGACCAACGTGCAACTCTTTAGCTATATTTGGAGATGAAAATTCAACGATGATCTTTTCTTTTTTGGAAGGGATCCTTACACCAAGATGTTTATCTCTTAAAGCTTGATCTAATTGAATGGATAAAAATTCAGACGTTAATGTGATATTGATAAATCCAGGCCCAGCTATCTCCAATTTTTCGATCATTTTTTTTCCATCATGATCAAGATCAAAATTAGTAACGATTTGTTGAGCGACTTCGCGAGGATTCTTTTTTAATTTTTTTGCAAGTTTTAATGCATTATTACATTGATAATGACCGAATTGTTCTTGAAGACAGGGTGCTATTTCCGCTTTTGTATCTTCTTTAGATAGATCTGTAAAAGCTTTCGCAATAGCAGAGCTTGCTTTTTCTTCAAGGAGAACATGAAGATTCTCCATACTTTAGCCCGCCTTATTTTGAAGTGTGAAAATAAGGATTCTCTACTCTCCTACCAATGCCGTATTTTAAACGGTATTCACCAAGCGAAAGTGCCGCCTGATGCGTCGTCATTTGATTCTTTTCCGCTATTTCATAAATAGCCATTAGATGATCATAAATGCGATGAATTTTATCGCGAGGTGGTTTTGGATGATAACCTTCAATTGTAGTTTCTTGAGCCACATTTAAAAGACCACCTGCATTTATTACAAAATCAGGAGCGTATAAAATATTCTTTTCTTTTAACTCTTGAGCATTCTCATCCATTAAAAGTTGGTTATTCGCACAACCAGCTATCGCTTTACAACGAAGAAGAGGTATCGTTTCGCTATTGATAATACCACCCATAGCACAAGGAACAAAAACATCACATTCTTGATAGTAAACTTCATCAGGTGAAATTGCCTTTATACCATATTTCTTTGCAATTTTTTGCATTTTCTCAGGGAAAATATCGCTAATAATTACTTGAGCTCCTCCCCAAAAGAGAAGATCAACTAAATGAGCTCCAACGCTTCCAATTCCTTGAATTACGATCTTTCTATTCTCAACAGAGCTTGAACCATAAATCTTTTGTAGAGTTGATTGTATTCCTCTAAAAGTACCCCATGCAGTAAAACGAGAAGGATCCCCGCTACTTTTTTCATGAGGGAGACCGACAATATATTTTGTTTTCTTGCTCATCACTTTGACATCTTCAGTAGTACATCCAGAATCTTCTGCAGTAATATATTGTCCATCTAAAGAGTTCACAGCTTCAGCATAAGATAAAAGTAGTTCTTCTGTTTTATCGGTTTTAGGATCAGCAATAATTACGCCTTTTCCACCACCAAACCCAACTTCTGCTACAGCTGCTTTATAAGTCATGCCTTTTGACAAACGCAAAACATCAGTAAGGGCTTGATCGAAAGATGAATAGGGATAAATACGCGTTCCACCTAGCGCCATTCCTAAAGAAGTATCATGAATGGCAATAATAGCCTTCAATTTAGTTTTTTTATTGATAAATTTTATGACCTTTTCATATCCAGCAATAGGAATATGCTCAATGATCAAATCCGATGAAGATTTTTCTAATTCATCTTTACTTTCATCTAATACTTGGGTTGTCATTTATATTAAACTCCTTGAAGAGGACTGACAAAATAAAATATAGATTTATCTATCTTAAATCTTTTTTAAATGATGTATAAATATAACATGGGTAGATAATCTAAATCAACAAAAACAAAATTAGTTAAAATATACTTTGCTTTACAGATCTCTATAAAGAGCTTTTGAACTTGATCAATATTACTTTTAGAGGTAACTTATTATCTCTAGTAAAACAATGAATCTCAACGCAAACAAATAAATTTACTTTTAAAGGTTGCATTATGGCTCCGATAACAATAAGCGCTGCGTTAAAGAAAAAAATTCTATCTCACTTAAAGAAAGCAAGAAAGGTCGACCTAATCAGTTGCTACCTCTTCTATTTAAAGGAAAAATTTCATTTACAGCCTGTTCTTTTTCCACGTCAAAAAAAGATTTACCAAAGCTTAGAAGATCTAATTTCTATTTTAGAAAAAGAAAAACAGCTTTGGAGAGAGACTGAAATTCAAATTCAATATGATGAACAAAACGTAAATGAATTTACAAAAAAGATTTACATTTGTCCTTTTACTGGAAAAGTCTTTGGCGACAACACTCATCCTGATCCTCAAGATGCCATTTATGACTGGGTTTCAAAATGTCCGGAAAATACCGAACGTGTTGAAGGACTCAGAGCGAAAAGATTTTATGTTTCTGAAGATCCTGAAGTGATAAAAAATTACATCCAAAAAGAACAAGCAAATGTAATAAAAACTGTTTTTTCTTCTGCTATTACAGGCAAACTTTTCAACAGCAAAGAAGCTGTTATCGAAGACTTTAAGAAAAACCATATAAAGTCTATGACTCTTGAAGAAGTACAAAATCAAAATCGTTTTGAAATAGAAGAGCATTTTTTAAACTTTTTACAAGATCATCTCAAAGAAGATAAAGTGACAGCTTTTGTAGAAGCTTTAGCAGAAGATAAAGCTTTTGCTACCTACCTAAAAAAATGGCTGGGTTAAAATCTTTATAATCTCATGACATTTTGCAAAGAAAAATCTCTTAGTTTTATTTCGGAAAGTGAAGAAGAGACAAAAGGCTTTGCCTTGTCCTTTTCAGAAAAGCTACTGCAACAAAAAACAAAAATCGTTGCTTTCTCAGGAGATTTAGGAGCTGGTAAAACGAGGTTTATCAAAGGCATGCTTAATTATTTTTCAAACGTTGAAGAAAATGAAGTGATAAGCCCTACTTTTACATATATGAATATTTACCCTACAGAACCTACTATTTATCATTTTGATCTTTATCGAATACCTAACGAAGATGTTTTTATATCTATGGGCTTTGAGGAGTATTTTGAAAAAGATGGTATTTGCCTTATTGAATGGGCAGATAATATTTCTCGCATTCTGCCTAAAAATACGATAAGAGTTGGCATTACTATCTTGGATGAAACAAAAAGAAAGGTGGAGATTTATGAGCATTCTTTCTTTTAAAAAATCCAAATTTCTTAGTTCTTTTGTGCAACCGAAAAAAGTTTTAAAACTTCCTCGTATTGTTATTGTTGGTACATCAAATGTAGGTAAGTCTAGTTTAATTAATCATCTTTGCCAAAATAAGAAACTTGCTCGCATTTCTTCTTTTCCTGGAAAGACCCAGACTATTAACTACTTTGAAATAGACGAAAAATTTCTTCTCATTGACCTTCCGGGATATGGTTTTTCTAAGACAAGCAAGCAAAAAAAACAAGATTGGAAAAATGAAATTGAAACATTTTTCGAAAAAGAAAAAGATCAGATTTCTCTTCTGCTCCTTCTTATCGATTCAAGGCGAACGTTTTCGCAAAAGGATCGTCTCATGTACTCATGGGCTAAATATTATAAAGTTCCCGTTTTGTGTGTCCTAACAAAAATTGATAAATTCAACAAAACAACTCTCAACAAAAACATGCATAAAGTGATAGACTCTTTACCTGAGGAAACAGTGTATGTTGCGTATTCGACAAAAAATTTAAAATTTCGTCGAAATCTAATAGAAGCCATAAAGAAAAATATGAAAGGAAAATTCTAATATGGGAGATATAAACAAAGAAATCTTTGTTTGTTTGGATTGTGAAGCCACCGGACTTGACCTAGATAATGACAGAGTTATTGAACTCGCTGCTATCCAATTTAATTTTCAAAAGAATTTAAATTTTTTCGAATCGCTTATTAATCCTCAAAAAGAAATATCAGCTACCTCTCAAGCCATACATAACATTACTTCTGAAATGGTTAGAAATCAACCTACAGTTGATATGATACTTCCTAAATTTTTAGAATTCATTGATAATTTTATCATTGTAGGACATGGCATAGAATTCGATATTAATATCCTTTTTCAAGAAGCTCGTCGTCATCATATTGCTTGTTCTCTTCACGAATGTAAATATATAGATACACTTCGCCTTGCTCGTTTATATGGAGAAAGCCCTACAAATTCACTTGAAAGCCTTCGTAAGCATTTCAACATACAAGCTGAAGGGGCACATAGAGCCATGAACGATGTTGTTGTCAATATTGAAGTCTTTAAACATCTAGCACAATCATTTAGTACAACAGAATCACTGCTTAGTAGGTTGAAAAAACCTATTCTTCTAAAAAACATGCCTCTTGGAAAACATAAAGGAAGAAAGTTTACTGAAATACCCATTGAATATTTAAGTTGGGCTTCTTATCAAAATTTTGATCAAGACCTTCTTTTTTCTATAAGGACAGAAATTAATCGAAGAAAAAAACAAGACAGTTTTCACCAAGCTTCAAATCCTTTTTCTAATCTTTGATCATTGACTTTTTCCAAAAGCCTTTCTAGCATAAGAAAAGCGGCTTTGTATTTTTGGGAGAAAAAAAATGAACAAACTTACTCTTTCTGATCTCGACATAAAAAATAAAAAAGTTCTCATGCGGGTGGATTTTAACGTTCCTTTAAATGATGACTTATCCATTGCAGATGATTTTCGTATTAGATGTGCTCTTGACTCCATCAAATACATATTAGAAAAAAATGGAAGCATTATTCTTATGAGTCATCTTGGTAGGCCAAAAGGAGAAAAAAGCGCCAAGCTTTCACTTGCTCCTTGTGCAAAGAGACTCTCTGAGCTTTTAAATTGTCCTGTCAAAATGGCGAAGGATTGTATAGGAGAAGAAGTAAAAAAACAGGCGGCTGCTTTAAAACCAAAAGAAATTCTTCTTTTAGAAAATTTACGCTTTCATAAAGCAGAAGAAAAACCAGAAACTGATCCTTCTTTTGCAAAAGAGCTCGCCTCTTTAGGAGATGTTTATGTAAATGATGCTTTCGGGACCGCTCATAGAAAGCATTCTTCTACCTTTGAAATCGTCAAAAATTTTCCAAAAAGTTCTGCGATGGGATTCTTACTAGAAAAAGAAGTGAAGTTCTTATCAAATTTATTAACAGATCCTAAACGTCCTTTCTATGCAATTTTAGCAGGAGCTAAAATCTCTACAAAAATAGGAATGATTACACAGCTTTTAGAAAAAGTAGATGCTTTATTCATTGGAGGAGCTATGGCTTTTACTTTTTTAAAAGCTCAAGGACTTTCGGTTGGGGATTCATTAATAGAAGAGGATCAAATTTCAAGAGCTGAAGAAATATTGCAGCTGGCAAATAGTAAAAAAATTCCTTTACACTTGCCCGAAGACGTTGTCATAGCTCAAGAAGCAAAAGAAGATGCTAAAACAAAGGTAGTGTCTGTGAAAGAAGGCATAGATAAAGGATGGAAAGGAATGGACATAGGTCCTGAAACGATAAAGAAATGGAAAGAACTTTTTATAAATGCTAAAACAATTTTTTGGAACGGACCTGTTGGCATCTTTGAAATGGCTCCTTTTGCTAGAGGAACTAAAGAAATAGCTGAGTGTTTAGCTCAGATTTCAGCGACAACTATTATTGGTGGTGGTGATTCTGTTGCTGCTGTTCGATCTCTGCATTTAGAAAAAAATTTTACACACCTTTCAACTGGTGGTGGCGCTGCTTTAGAATTCGTTGAACAAGGTCATCTACCTGGCGTTGACGCACTTACGAACAAATAAAAGATTTATACTAAAATCGCAAAACAGCTTTTGAATTAATATCGCCTTATTCCATATAATGTGGCTTTAGCATTGAAGCTAAGTCAACCCCCATATAAGCGGTGTCAAATAAGAAAAGCGGCCTTAGAAGGCTCTTTATTTTTTCTCCTCGTTTCACAATTCATTCAACCTATCCGCATGCGGCTAAATATTATTCAGCTAAAAAGCAAAAAAAAATTTTAACAAATGGGAAAGTCAATGGCTTTTTCTAAAAGAATGAGAAAATATCTTTGGCCCATTTACGGAAGAGAACATCA
>Ga0180437_10005675_pt1 | contig 16931 bp, 14 predicted proteins | sample SS_ome_4_FD_132410 | JGI IMG/M metagenome (GOLD analysis project Ga0180437, IMG submission 132410) | Hypersaline lake sediment archaeal communities from the Salton Sea, California, USA - SS_3_D_1 metaG | ecosystem: Environmental > Aquatic > Non-marine Saline and Alkaline > Hypersaline >... | reverse complement strand
CGCATGGATAGCGATGACATCGCTGAACCCGCGCGGCTCGAAAAGCAGGTCGGCTACCTGGACGCCCACCAGAACGTTGGCCTGCTCGGAACAGCCTATACCGAGATTGACGACCGAGGCGCAACTTTGCGTACGGTAACACCACCCGCTACAGACCTGGAGCTGCGGCGGACGCTGGCGAAATTCAATCCCTTTATGCACGCCTCCGTTATATTCCGCATGAGCGTCATCGAACGATGCGGACCCTATAAAGAGGACGAGCTGTTCTGGTACTCCGAGGACTATGAGATGTGGGTGCGCATGGCCCAACACACCCAAATGGCCATCCTAAACGACGTGCTCATGCGACGTAGGGTACACAGGCGGGCGCTCCCTTCAGAACAGGATAACAAGCGACTGCGTTGGAACATCCGCGTGCGCGCGCAAGCCATCCGGGCATTCGGTTTGCCACCTTGGTACTGGTGGTACGTCCTTCTGCCAGCACTGGCTCTGGCGTTTCCTCCCTCGGTGCGCAGTCTCCTGCGCCGTCTGAGGTATCGTGGCCAGGTCTATCGATGATGGACACATGGGCTCGCGAGCGCCGGTCACCTCCTCGAGGCAGAAGAGCAGTAGGTAGCATGGGCCACATGATCAACAGAAGAGGTGCTGCTGTGCCGCGTCCCGTGGGGCAGGGTGGCGGGCGTGCCCTTGTCGTGAGAGGCGGGGGCAAGTGTCTGTCACGCCATACCAGCAGTGCCTTTCTGCCAACTCTGTCTCGCGAGGCTAGCCCATGACCGACATCCGCATTGTGGAACTCGTCGCCTCATCACGCGGCGGGGGCGCGGTACACGTGCGCGACCTGGCCGTGGGGCTTGACCGCGCACGCTTTGTCGTCCAGGTGGCCATGCCCGAGGATGGCGGCAGCGTGGCGGCCCAGGATTTCGCCGCTGCGAGGATACCCTTTCACAGCGTGGACATTGCAGGCGGGTTTTCGTGGCCGGCCCTGCTGGCCATCCGCGCGCTGGGCCAGAGGGCGGACATCCTGCACGTGCACGGCGCACGTGCGGGCCTGTTCGGCCGGCTGGCGGCGCTCTTGCTGGGCCAGCGGCGACCGCGCGTCGTGTACACCATTCACGGCTTTGCGGCGCCCCACTACCCCGCTCCGCGGCGTCAGGTCTTGCTGCTGGTCGAGCACGCGCTGGCAGGCGTGACCGACACCTGGATTGGCGTGTCGCACGCCGAGAAGGACTCCCTGCTGGCGGCCAAGGTCGCCGGCACTGAACGCATCAAAGTCATCCACAACGGGGTCGATCTCACGCGCTTTGCGATGGCGAGGGCGCGCCGAGCAGTAGCTCGCAAGGCACTGAACCTGGACCGAGGGGCCTTTGTGGTCACCACGGTCTGCCGCTTGCACCGCCCACGCGACTTTCGCACGCTGCTTGCGGCGTTCCAGCGTGTGCGCGAGGCGGTGCCCTACAGGCGTCTGCTCATCGTGGGCGACGGCCCACTGTGGGGCAGAGTGGAAGAGATCGTTTCCTCGCTAGCTTTGCAGGACGACGTCCAATTGCTCGGCTTGCGCCGTGATGTGCCGGACATTCTCGCCGCAAGCGATGTCTTCGTTCTGGCATCTCAAGGGTGGGAGGGTTTGCCGCTCACCGTGCTAGAGGCGATGGCCTCTGCGCTGCCCGTCGTGGCCAGCGATGTTGGCGGCACAGGGGAGGCCATCAGGGACGGGGAAACCGGCTACCTCTTTGCCTCGGGCGATGTGGCTGCGCTAGCTCGCCACCTCATCGCCCTAGCTGCCAGCGCCGACCTCGCCCGGGAGATGGGCCAGCGCGGACTCCAGCGCGCGAGGGATTCATTTGCCGTAGAGCGAATGATCCGCCAGACCGCGCAGGTCTATGAACGGCTTATGGAAACCTGAGCGAGTTTCGTGGAAGCACAGAGCTGTCACCCTCCACGGTGGCTACACACATGACAAGGATCCTGCACGTCTACAAGGACTACTACCCGGTTCTCGGGGGAATGGAGAACCACATCAAGGCGCTGTCCGAAGCCCTGGTGACGCGTGGCTACGATGTCACCGTGCTGGTCACGCACCCCACATCTACAACGCACATCGAAGACATGAACGGGGTCCACGTCATCAAGGCCGGGCGGCTGGCCACAGTGGCTTCCGCACCGATCAGCATCGCGCTGCCCAGGCTCCTGCAGCGTCAACGGCCTGACATCACTCACCTGCACTTTCCCTACCCTCTGGGGGAGGTAGCGAACCTCTTCTTCGGACGGGCGCCACACACGGTCATCACCTATCAGAGCGACGTGGTGCGCCAGCGGGGCTTGCTACAGCTGTACCGCCCCTTGCTGTGGAGGGTGCTGCGCAGCGCCGACCGCATCATCGCCACCACGCCGAACTACATCGCCTCCTCCCCCTTCCTGAAGCAACTGCGTGCCAAGTGCACGGTCATCCCACTGGGCCTGCCCGTAGAGCGGTTTGCCAGTGCTCCACGCGATCAAGTGCAGCGCATCCGCGATACCTACGGTACCCCGCTGCTGTTGTTTGTGGGCAAGCTGCGCTACTACAAGGGGCTGCAGTACTTGCTGCAGGCCATGCCGGCAATCCCCGCCCGGCTGCTGGTGGTGGGAAGTGGGCCGATGGAGGACGAGTGGCGACAGTTGTCGAAGTCGCTGGGCCTGGCAGAGCAGGTCACTTTCATCGGCGGAGTCAGCGATGCTGAGCTACCGGCCTACTACCACGCCTGCGACGTCTTTGTCCTGCCGGCCAGTGAACGCAGCGAAGCCTACGGCCTGGTACAGATCGAGGCCATGGCCAGTGGACGGCCTGTGGTGTGCACCGAGCTGGGAACCGGAACGTCCTATGTGAACCTGCACGGGCAGACGGGGCTCGTTGTGCCACCCAAGGATCCCGCTGCGCTGCAGGAGGCAATCGTAGCGCTACTACGCGACGAGCCAATGCGCTGCCGCATGGGACAGCATGCACGCGAACGCGCAGTCCAGGAATTCAATCTAGAGACGATGGTCGATCGTATAACGCGTCTATATGCGGACCTGCTCTCCACTTGATTTTTGAATTCAACTAGGCTAAGATGGCCGCCATGAAAGTGCTGATCACGGGAGGCGCCGGATTCATCGGCTCCCACCTGGCCGATGGGCTGCTCCACGAAGGCGCGGCGGTGACAGTGATCGACAACCTGTCCACAGGGCGCAGGACCAACGTGGAGCATAACTTGGGATCCGCCCGCTTTCGTTTCGTCGAGGGGAACGTCCTCGACAGAGAGGTGATGGAGCCACTGATTCAGGAGCACGACCTGGTCTGTCACTTGGCGGCGATTGTGGGCGTACTGCGTGTGCTGGCCGATCCACTGCAGTCCATTCTCCAGAGCATCGGCGGCACGGAGACCGTGCTGGCACTGGCACGCAAGTACAGCCGCCGCGTGCTGTTCGCCTCGTCATCCGAAGTGTACGGCAAGAGCGCCCGGGTACCGTTTTCCGAAGACGACGACCGCCTGCTGGGTAGTACACGAATTGCCCGCTGGTCCTATGCTACGGCCAAGGCATTGGATGAACACCTGTGTCTGGCCTATTACGCCCAGGGTCTGCCTGTCTCCATCGTGCGCTACTTCAACGCTTACGGTCCCAGGATGGACCCAAGGGGCTATGCGAGCGTGGTTGCCACTTTTATCGGCCAGGCCTTGGCCAACCAGCCGCTGACCGTACACCACGACGGGCAGCAGACGCGCTGCTTCACCTATGTGGGGGACACTGTGCGCGGGACCATCCTGGCCGCAACGCGAGACGAGGCCTTGGGTGAGGTATTCAACATCGGCAGCGAAGAGGAAACCAGCGTACTCCAATTGGCCCAGCTGGTCCTGCAGTTGACGGGCTCGGTTGCGCAACCCACCTTCGTGCCGTACTCCGAAGCCTTTGGTGCATCCTTTGAGGCCGTGCCAAGGCGAGTGCCAGACACCAACAAAGCTGCGCGGCTGCTGGGCTTTCGGGCCACTGTGCCCCTGGAGCAGGGATTGCGCGAGACCATTGCCTGGTTCCGGGGTTGTTCCGGCCAAAGGTGCGATACGACTGAGGAAACAGATCGATGCAAACGAAACTGAGCGTTCTCTGTGACAGGATTCTTGAGGCAGGCTGGCTTCTCGCGCTGATCGTCGCGCCTCTCTTCTTCAACGTTTACTCCAGCCGCGTGTTCGAGCCGGACAAGCTGTCCATCGTGCGCTCCATTGCACTCATCATGATCGTCGCCTGGTTGGTCAAGGTCCTGGACGGCAGTCAGTGGGGATTGCGACGCGATACGGCCGAAACAGAAGCGGACCAGGTAGCGGGGACTCCAACAGCATGGGAACGCTTTAGCGGCATACCTCTCTTCCTGCCCACAGTTCTGCTTGTTGTGGCCTACCTGCTGAGCACGATGCTGTCGGTGGCACCACGCACCAGCCTGTGGGGCTCCTACATGCGCCTGCAGGGCACCTATACCACCTTCTCTTACATCGTCATCTTCCTGCTGATGCTGAACACGATGCGGCGACAGGAGCAGGTGGATCGCCTGTGCAACACTGTTATCCTCACCAGTCTGCCCATCTCGCTTTACGGAATCCTGCAACACTACAACCTCGACTCGTTGCCATGGAGCGGCGACGTGACCCTCCGCGTGGCGGCAAACATGGGCAACTCGATCTTTGTCGCCGCCTATCTGATCATGGCCATGCCCCTCACTCTGGCCAGGCTGGTCGACTCCTTTTCGGTGCTGCTCAATGAAACGGAGGGCACCATCTCCCACGCCCTGCTAGCCGGAGCGTACACCTTTGTGATCAGTGTACAGGCCATCTGCATCTTCTTCACCCAGAGCCGTGGCCCGTGGCTAGGCTTGCTGGGTGGGCTCTATGTGTTTGTGCTTATGGGGCTGGTCTCGATCCGGCGCAGCCTCGCCGACCAGAGTCGCACAACCACTCGTGACCTCGCTAGAGCAGTCGGCTTTGCACTGGCCAGTATTCCTGTCGGTGTCCTGCCCGCCTACGTGGTGGCTGTCGCCATGAGACGTGGCCGTCGTTGGCTGTGGCTGTCGTGGATCGTTCACACCCTGCTCATCGCTGCATTCCTGATGGCCTTGAACTTGCCAAACACGCCGCTGACAGCCCTGCGCGAAATGCCTTACGTTGGGCGTCTGGGTCAGATCTTTGAGCTGGAAGGCGGCACCGGAAGGGTCCGCGTGCTCATTTGGGAAGGTGTACTGGAGCTCATCTCTGCCAATCCGCTGCGCGCGCTTGTGGGCTACGGACCGGAGACGATGCATGTGGCCTATAATCCCTACTATCCACCGGATCTGGCACACTATGAGGCGCGCAATGCGTCGCCCGACCGCTCGCACAACGAGACGTTCGACGCACTGGTGATCACTGGCGCGGTCGGCTTTGCGATCTACATGTTGCTTTTTGGCAGCCTGTTCTACTACGGGCTCAAGTGGCTGGGTTTCTTGGAGACAAGGGGACAGCGCAATTGGTTCCTGGGGCTGGGCACCGCCGGGGCAGTCATCGGCGCGTTGCTGCCAAGGCTGGCGGAAGGAACATTCCGCCTATCTGGTGTGGGCTTGCCCATCGGCTTCATCGCCGGTGCGTCACTCTACCTCATGATCTCAGCAGCTTTCTTCCACACCACAGAGCGAGCTCAGCTTGATTTCGGGCGAAGGTTGCTGCTGATCGGCCTGTTCTCGGCCATTGTGGGCCACTTTATCGAGATTCACTTTGGTATTGCCATTGCCTCCACGCGGGTGCACTTTTGGGCCTACACAGCTGTCTTTGTCCTGCTGGGGTTGAACTGGATACAGGAAAGAACACCGGAGGAAGCGCCAGAACCCGCGGCGGCGAGACTCTCACCTCGAGAGGGCCGCAGGAGCAAGAGGGGACGGCGCCGAGCCAAGAATAAGGATGCCCGCGCAGAACTGGCCGTGGATGCGCGCAGGGTACGAGTTGCTTCATCGCTCACCCGGCAGCTATTAGCCGGCTCGCTGGTGATGGCCATTATCCTGTTTACACTGGGCTTTGAGTTCGTTGCCAATCCAAAGGGGGAGATCGACTCGCTGCGCATCATTCAGCTCTCCCTGACCACCATGATAGCGCGTGGCGATCCGCGTCGCTCCCTGGGCACGCTGTGGATGTTGTTCCTCACCTGGCTGGTCGGCGGGCTGATCGTGCTGTCGGACACCGAGCGGACGGCATCGGAGCGTCAGGACGCTGGCTGGTGGCTGCGGGCCGTTGGCACCTACGTCGTAGTAACGCTGACCGTCTTTGTCTTTGGTTTGGCAGTGCACACATCGCTCATCAAGCCGGGCGCCGACATCGCCAACACTATCACGTTCTACTATATTGCGCTCGCCGTTCTGGGCCTGGTGCTGGCTGCGGTCCTGACCTTGGACAGCCAGCTGCCGCAGCGGCTGTTGCGTGTGGCCAACGCCTGGGCTTACCCCATTCTCACGGCTGTAGCTGTGGTGCTGATATTCGCCACCAACGTCAGCATCGTGAAGGCAGACATTTACTACAAGCAGGGTCTCAGGCTCGAAGAAGCCCAACTGTGGGACCGAGCTATCGAGCGATATGAACTGGCCATTTCCATGGCCCCCGACCAAGATTACTACTACCTGTTCCTAGGCCGCGCTCTGATGAGCAGGGCCGGTGCGGCCGCGAGCGCAGAGGAACGGGTGCGCGGGTTTGAGCAAAGTCTGCAGGCCCTGCTAAAGGCCCGGCAACTCAATCCGCTCAACACAGATCATTATGCGAACCTGGGCAGGCTGCACCGCAACTGGGCCGATGTGGCAGGCAGCGCCGAAGAACGGGCGCAAAAGCTGCAGCAGGCAGACAACTACTATGCCCAGGCAGCCGAACTGAGCCCCAACAACGCGCAGATCTATAACGAATGGGCTTTGACCTACATGGCCATGGGTGACGACGAGAAGGCGTTGCAGAAACTGGACCACTCACTGTCGCTCGATCAAGAGTTTGCCTCCACATATCTCATTCGGGGCAACCTGTATGGTTCGCAGGGCAAGCTCAACGAGGCTGCTGAGGCCTATGCGCAGGCGCTGCAACTGGAGCCCAACAATGCTGAAGCCCACAGCGCTCTGGGATACATCTACTACCAGCAGGGCAACATCACAGACGCCCTGGCATCGAATCTGGAGGCGGTGCGCCTCGATCCGAACCTGGCGCGCGCACACAGCACGCTAGGCTTGATCTACTTCCATACGGGGCGGCTTGAGGAGGCGGTCGAGGAGAACCTCAAGGTGTTGGAGCTCTTCCCCAACGATTTCATCAGCCACCGCAATCTGGCGCTGCTCTATCAGCAACTGTCTCGACCCGCGGATGCGCTGCCGCATGCCGAGGCAGCGCTCAACCTGGCTCCAGAAGCAGACAAGGCAGCGGTGCAGCAGCTGATCGACCAGCTGACAGCGCAGCTAGAGGCTGGCTAGCCCCCTTCAGCAGTGAGGATGTAGTAGACATGATGCAATACATGCTGATCCTCGCCAGCGCGCTCATCGTCGCGCTGGGCAGCATGCCGCTGGTGAGACGGGCTGCTGTCCGCTGGGGCTTTATGGATCAGCCCAGCGCGCGCAAGGTGCACACGCAGCCCACGCCTCGCTTGGGAGGTGCAGCCATCTATGTAGGCTGCATTGCCGCACTGCTGGCCTTTGGCGATCGGTTCTACGTCTCGCAGGTGGTCAGCATCCTCGTCGGTGCAACTCTAGTGTCTTTTCTGGGCATCTGGGACGATCGTCGCGGCCTGCGGCCGCTACTGAAGCTGCTTGGACAGATTCTGGCCACCGGCATCTTGATCATGTCCGGCGTCCAGGTTGGCTTCCTGCACAACCCTGTATTGAACCTGGCAGCGACCATGCTGTGGATGGTGGGCATCACCAATGCCCTCAACCTGCTGGACAACATGGATGGCCTGTCCGGGGGCGTGGCAACGGTGGCCTGCATCTTCTTCCTGCTGTTGGCGGTCATGAGCGGGCAGTACCTGGTGGGCAGCCTGGCGGCAGCGCTTCTGGGTGCCTGTGTGGGCTTTCTGTACTACAACCTCAACCCCGCCAATATCTTCATGGGCGATACGGGCAGCCTGTTTATCGGCTTCGTCTTGGCCGCCCTGGGCATCAAGCTTCGCTTCCCCGACAACGTCGCCTTTGTCACGTGGATGATCCCGGTCGTTGTCCTGGGCCTGCCCATATTTGACACGACTCTCGTTGTGATCTCGCGTCTGCGCCGCGGTCTCAATCCCCTCACCACACCGGGAAAGGACCACGTGTCACATCGTCTGGTGCTGCTTGGCGCGACAAAGCGCGAGGCGGTGCTGATGCTCTACCTGGTGTGCTGTGCCCTGGGCGTGGTAGCCATGTTCCTGACCCAGGCAAGCATTCCCGAGGGCTATCTGGTTGGGGCGCTGCTGCTGCTCTTCGGACTGTACGCTCTGTGGCGCCTGGAGCAGGTCAAGCCCGAGACTGTCGCTGCAGCATAGAGGGCCGACAGACTGGATGGTCGATCTTTGTCACTGAGAAAGCGCATCGAAGACAAATCGGCAAAGGTATGCGTGCTGGGCCTCGGCTACGTGGGGTTGCCGCTGGCCGCAGGCCTGGCCGAGGCAGGCTATTTCGTCACGGGTTTGGACATCGATGAGGCCAAGACCAGGTCCATACAGCAAGGGCACAGCTACATCCAGGACGTGCCTTCGCAGGCCCTGGCCGAGCTCGTTACCTCAGGGAGGCTGTCCGCAACAACTGACTACGAAATCGTGGCGGAAATGGACGTGGTGTTCATCTGCGTGCCCACCCCATTCGATGCCATGAAGGCCCCCGATCTGTCAGCCATCATCGCTGCGGCAACCGGCATCGCCGTACGCCTGCAGCCCGGGCAGCTCATCATCCTGCAAAGCACAACCTATCCAGGCACGACTGAGGATGAGGTGCTGCCCATTCTCGAAAAAAGCGGCCTGCGAGCCGGCCGCGATTTTCACCTCGCCTTTTCCCCGGAGCGCATCAACCCCGGCGACAAGGTGTACCACGTGGGCAACCTGCCCAAAGTAGTGGGCGGGCTCACGCCGCAGTGTACCGAGTTGGCGCGGCTACTGCTGGAGCGCCTGTCGCCGGCCGTACACGTTGTATCTTCACCGCGCGCTGCCGAGATGTCCAAGCTGCTGGAGAACATCTTCCGCAGCGTCAACATTGCGATGGTCAACGAACTCGCGCTGCTCTGCGAGCGCATGGGCATTGACATCTGGGAGGTCATTCACGCCGCAGCGACCAAACCCTTTGGCTTCATGCCCTTCTATCCCGGTCCCGGAACGGGCGGCCACTGCATCCCTGTGGACCCCTATTATCTGTCGTGGAAAGCCCGCGAGTACGACTTTTACACCAAGTTCATCGAGCTGGCCGCTGAGGTCAACCAGATGATGCCCTATCATGTGCTCGATCTCGTCTACGCAGGGCTGAACAGCCAGGGCAAGGTCTTGCGCGATTCGCAGGTGCTGGTCTTGGGGGTGGCTTTCAAGAGAGACGTGGACGACGCTCGCAACTCGCCTGCACAGCGAATCATCGAGCTGTTGCTACAACGCGGCGCGCATGTCCAGTACAGCGACCCCTATGTGCCGAATTTCCACGTTGGCCACGACGCGCTGTATCACAAAGAAGCACGACTGACGTCGCAAGCTCTGACGGCAGAGCTGTTGGCGCAGAGCGACTGCGTCGTTATCGTCGCGGGCCACACCTGCCTTGACTATGCCTGGGTCGCCGACCAGTGCTCCCTGGTGATTGATACGGTGAATGCAACCCAAGGCGTCAACAGTCCCCATACACTGGTCGTGCGTCTGGGCGCTCCCTGGTGTGAGCCCTCTCCATCATCCGGACCTCGTGGGGCGCGCAGTGCCGCGCGACCGCCCCAGCATGGGTCAAGCCGGCCCTGTGCAAACCGTGGATTCTGACAGCAAGCTTCCCCCGGCTGCCAACCAGCGCAGGCCGACCGAGCCTTCCATTGTCGGCCGGCTGGCAGCCCTGTCCTTCGCGGTCACCGTTACCATTCTGGTCTTTGTATATCGCGATCGCCTCGCGGATTTCTCCTCGTACGGCTACCTGGGCCTCTTTGTAGTGAGCGTCATCGGTAATGCCACAATTCTCTTACCCGCACCCAGCTTGGCCGCGACCTTCCTTGCTGGTGGCATCTTCAGCCCAGTGCTGGCCGGTGTGGTATCAGGCGCGGGGATGGCCATTGGCGAACTCAGCGGCTACATGGCCGGCTACGGCGGCACTGCGATCCTGGACCCCAGAGACCTGGAGCGGTTCGAGAAACTGCAGGAGTGGATGAGGCGCCACGGCTTGCTCACCATCTTTGTGCTTTCCGTGATACCCAACCCCATATTTGATCTGGCCGGCGTTGCAGCGGGTATGCTGCATTTCCCGCCGCAGCGCTTTCTGCTCGCCTGTTTTCTAGGCAAGACGGCCAAAGGTCTGGCCTTTGCCTTTGCCGGCGCACAATCGCTCCCGTGGATCGAGCAATTCCTGCACTGAGCTCGTTTGTCGACTTTTGACTGCACCAACCAGGACACTGGCTCTGCTGAGAACGAGCTCGAAACCAAATCCAGTCCGGTTACGTCATAACAATATAGAGGTTTCGCGTCGCCATCCTTAGGAGGAACAATGAGCTCAGGTATCCTGGGCACGCGAGCGACCCTGGTTGCCGATATCAACCTGCTCGTTCAAATTGCCCTCTTTGTCATACTGGTCACCGCTGCCTGGCAGGGGCGCAACCGCAAGTACGACAGCCATCTGAAGCTGATGAGAACCGCGGTCGTTGTCAACGCCGTGGCTATCATCGCCGTGATGAACCCATCGTTCTTTAGGGTCCTGCCCTTTGCGGCACGAAACCCGGGCGCCCCAGGCCCGACAGCAATGTGGCCCCACGTTGCCTTGGGCGCTATCGCAGAGCTGATGGGTGCCTATATCGTCATACGACTAGGGGTGGATCCTGGCAGCGCGCCTCGTCTCAGGCGGGTGATGGTGCCCACGCTTGTCCTGTGGCTGGCAGCGCTGCTTGCAGGCTTTGCTGTGTACTGGATTTGGTATGTGAGGTAAGCACTGGCTTGGCCTGTGGTTTCTGCGCCAACCCACCACAGGTGAATGGGCCTAGCTGCCCGAAGGGGCATCCTATCAGACTGCAGGCCACTTGCAGCAGCCACCTACACGTCAGAGCAGAGCTTCGAAAGCAGGCAACCCGAAAGTACACCGCTCATTCTCCATCCTCTCCGCCGCCGTGAACGGGACCTCGTAACGTGCAGAGATGAGCGGTCCCGACACCGTCCCCGCTGCCTGTCACCCCAGAGCTGGCCAGAAAGGGAAGCCTCTCTACTTCTTTGCTGCTGACGGTCTGCGTGACCCTCAGGCAATGCTGCGCACGCCAGGCGATTCACGCTCCATCTAGCCCAGGCCAACTGCGCTATGCCTGCACCACCTGTGAGGCGGCTTTGCGCCTGCGCAGCAATCCCAACAGCACTGCGATCCAATAGACACCGTAGGCCAGGACTTCGGTTAGTGACGGATTGCCGTTGTAGCCTATGAGCGTCTTGAGCATCTGACCGGCACCGGAGTCCTCGTCCAGGATCGGGTTCAAGTTCCACACGCTTTCGATCACGATAGGAATAACGCCTGCCTCGTTCAGCTCGTGGACACCGTGCGCAACTAGCCCTGCAGCGAATAGGATCAGAAGGCCGCTGGTCACCCGGAAGAAGGTTCGTACGTTCAGCCGCGTTGTGGTGGCAAAGAGCAGCCAACCACCCAGTCCTGCTGCCGCCAGCCCCAGCAGACTGCCCGCCAGCGTGGTCTGCGCTGCAACGGTGAAACTCGCGGCCGACAAGAACAAGGCCAATTCTATCCCTTCACGCAACACAGCGACAAAGGCCAGCGAAAACAGCGCCCATCGCCCGCCAAACGCGGCCTGATGTACATCCCGCTCCAACCCGACCTGAATGTATTGGCCCTGCATCGCCATCCAGAAGATCATCCACGTTAGCACACCAGCAGCCAGCAGCATGGCCACACCTTCAAAGATCTCTTCCGCTCTGCCTTCGAAGCCAACGCCCAGGGCATAGAGCCCCGCGCCCACTGCCAGACTCAGCACCGCAGCCAGGCTGGCCCCCAACCAGACCATGCGCTGTTGCCTGTGCAGTCCCAGGCGACGCAGAACGCCTAGGACAATGCCTATGATCAGAGCTGCCTCCAGCCCTTCGCGAAGTGCCAGTATGAATGCCGGGATCATGGATGCGCCCTCGCCTTCCTACCTGCTAGCTTACGATATGCCCGTCTAGGATATTGACTGTTCGGCTTGCGTGGCCCGCCGCTCGGGCTTCGTGAGTGACCATGAGCACGGTTTGCCCAGCGCGGTTCAATTCGCTGAGTAGGTCGAGAATTTGATTGCCCGTTACCTGATCAAGATTGCCGGTGGGCTCGTCGGCCAGTAGAAGTGGAGGTCGATTGACAATTGCGCGCGCTACTGCGACGCGCCCCTGTTCGCCGCCCGAAAGCTGGTATGGCAATCGATTCTCTTTGCCGCCGAGTCCCACGCGATACAAGGCCTCCCTGGCACGGGCGATTCTGTGGGCTGTGGGCAGCTTGGATATGGCCAGTGCAAGCAGCACGTTTTCCTGAGCCGTTAGATAGGGCAACAGTTGCAGTTGCTGAAAGACAAACCCCACATACTCGTGGCGAAAGTCCGCCTGTTCTTCAGACGCCAGGCTGTAGACTTCGATGCCATCGATCACAACGCTGCCGTGAGTGGGTGGGTTCATCGCCCCGAGCACGGTAAGCAACGTGCTTTTGCCAGAGCCGGAGGGCCCCATCACGGCCACGAACTCGCCCTCGGCGACATCTAGGTTCACGTCTCTCAACGCGTGGACCGGAACGCTCTGGCCGTTGTAGGTCTTGGTGACATTTTGCAGCGCGATCATCGGTGGTTTCTCCCTATATCGATCGCAGCGCGGTCATCGGGTCCAACCTAGCTGCATTGACAGCAGGATACAGACTGCCCAGCAGCCCCACCACAACCGCCCCGCCAACAGCGCCAAAAGTCAACCAGGTATTCCAGGTCACCGAAGTAGCCACGCTGGCCAGACGAGGGGCCAGCACCACAGCCGCGCCCATACCCACTAGCCAGCCGAGCATGCCCCCCGCAAAACTGAGTATTGCCGACTCGGCGAGGATGATGTGCATTATGTGCCGTTGACGAAAACCGAGAGCTCGGAGCAACCCGATCTCTTGCCGTCTTTCCGCAACGGCTCCCAACATGGTTGTCAACACGACAAGCGTGCCGATCGCGACCACCACGGTCGATACGGCCAAGGCAAAGCGGCTCAGTTGCCCCACTGTTTCCATACGCAGCGTTACTGCCTGCCGCAGGGCTGTCACTCGCGCCTGGGGCAGTACACCAGCGATTTGCGCCACCATGTCTTCAACCGGACACTCGTTGCACAGGGCGGCCACCTCAACCAGACTGACGCTGTCTGGCTTGTTCATCACCCGTTGGGCTGCACTCAGATCGATGAATAGGATGTCATCATCCTGCGAACCATTCTCAGCCAGGATTCCCGCCACCACAAAACTGGCGTCGCCAAGCTGGACTGTGTCGCCTGGATGGAGCTGCAGCACGCGGGCCAGACGCACCCCAACCATAGCCTCATCGGGATTGTCCGGCTCTTGGCCATCCATGTTCCACCACTGTTTGAGGCGCAGCTCATCGTCAAAGCGCACTCCAGCAACCAACACTGTACGCCCGTCTACAGGTAGAGCGCCAAGCAGCTTGGGCGCCACGACGCTGATGTTGCGAGCGTTCTTGATCGTCTGAATGCGCTCCAAGTCAACCACGGTCAACTCGCCCACGTCATATGCCGCTGAGGCAACCGTCACGCCGCCATAGGACAGCGAAAGGTCATTGGCTTTGGGCACAATGAGGATGTTGGCGCCATAGGCATCGAGCTTGTTGGCCACGTCAGCTTGCATCGTCGTCGTGATCGCTATCAGAGCGACGACGGTAGCCACCCCGATGGTCAGGCCCAGGACCAAGAGCAACTTCCGTCCCATCCGCCGACGCAGGTTGTGAAGAGTAACATCAAACAATCGCATGCCCGGCACTCCCTAGAAGTACTGCTGACCGCGAACGATATCCTGTGCCTGGATGACCAAGTTATCCCCCTCCACAGTCCGGTCCAGTGGAGAAGGATTGCACCCACCTCGAACGACATTGATCTGATCAGCAGGGAAGCGGCGCCCGCAGTTGTTGCAGACCATGTAATCCCCATCCTGGGTGTAGCCTTTCCTCGACTCAAAGCAGACGTCGCAGGCATTAAAGGCCGCTCGAACCGTTCCATCTCGGCTCATCAGGGCAAAGAACTCGATCGGACGCCCATCATGCATGTAGGTGTAATGATGGGCTTGATAGTCGTCAAAGGTCGCAAGAGGAAGTCGCACCGTGCCATCCTCCGCCTCAACGAGCGGATAGGGCTCATGCCCTTGGGTAGCTGCACTTGGCGACTGCGCCGGACTGGCGATTTGAGCGTCCTCCAGTCCAGCCGACGGCAACCTGGCCACTGATGCTGTGCCTGTGGGGGCCGTACGGTTCAGAGCGACTGCAACCCCGCCGATGATGGCCAGTGCGATGATCAGACCGGCGATCAGGACGAGCGGTGAAGCGCCGCTTGACTTCTGGCTGGCGAAGCGTGCGCGCTTTGCTGCGCGGCTATCGCTCTCTTGGTGATTCTCAGACCGACTCATTCTCGCCTCCTCACTTATAGAATAGCTGTGGAAGTATATCAGGCTGCCAGGGGAGGCAACAGCGCTGAACAGCTTGTCCCCATCCCGCCATTTGGCGGGTTCAGCCTTGAGCAGTGAGGCACGCTTCTTCTGCTGATCCGCTACCCTGAGAATGAGTAGGTCGGGTTCTCTACCGGACGTCTTTGTGCTGCGAGCACCAACCAATTGGCGTCTAGAGAAGCCGCCCTACTCGCCCCCGGCCCAGCGGCAGCCACCTTCACCCGCGGTGGTGAGGCGTCAGCCTCATGGATAACTTCTGAGAAATCAGAACTCTAGGGTCTCCCATCGGGCTGCCGATCCTGAGAAAGCCCTCGTGGCACCAGGGCCGCAGGCACGCGCCATTTGGTCGTTCTGACTTTGGCCACGCAACAGGCCATTTTGCTTGGCGCGGAATCCGCCACACAGCTCTGGCCTGCGCGGGACAACGGCCACATAATGTTGGACTGAGACCGCGACAGCCACCAAGTCGGCCCAGGGGCGCGGACGATTTTGGGCAGGTTCCAGACGCTGCAACTGCCCGCCTTATTGAGGGGAGGTCTGGTTGTGGACCTCATACCCTCTTCCGTTTCTGGTGGCCTGGCTAGGCTGGAGAAGCTGCGTTGAACGACGATGCACCCGTACTGCGTTTCACGACCGGGGCGCGACAGCCTTGAAGGACTTGTGGAAAGTGAAACAGGAGATGGGAAAGGAGTTTCGAGATGACGACTGTACAGAGGCTGCTCACGGTGACAGCATTCACCGCATTAGCGTTGCTGGCGGCAACGTGCACTTCCCGTGCACCAGAGGTGGGGTATCAGTCCACGGCAACGCCGGGCTTGGCAAGGAATGCGGATGGCTATGCCGAGATTGGAGCGCATCAGCTGGCTGAGATGCTCAGGGAGAAAGAGGTGACGTTGGTGAATGTGCACGTCCCGTACCAAGGGGAGCTGCCCAACACGGACCTGTTCATCCCCTTTGACGAGATGAGCGCCCATCTCGAGCAACTGCCTGACAAGGACGCGCCAGTCGTGCTCTACTGTCGCACTGGAGCCATGAGCACCGCAGCAGCGCGACAACTCGCAAAGCTGGGCTACACCAACGTGCTGGAGCTAGAAGGGGGCTTTGAAGCCTGGAGGGCCGCTGGATTTGAGCTGCTCAAGAAGGATTGACCGATCTGCGGCTCACGCTGTCCAGACATAGGCGGCCACCACCTGACCTCCCCGGACTCTCAATGCTCGTCACGGAAAACTGGGAGACCTGCACCCCATTTCAGGGCAATCGGACGACAACATGCGCGGTCGGCTAGTGAGGCTGGATGATTCCAGTGCATGCCTGAACGGATCAGGCTTGTTCAGATTGAGGTTTCCCGACTGGCAAGAGAGGAGCTACTTCAGCAGATATGAGATCAGCCGTTGCGATGCGACAACCGCACATGACAACGCATCGGCTGGCGAGACGACAGCGTCTCGCCGTCTAACCAATCCGTTGGGTCATTCAGTGGCGGTCTGCTGACTCGCGAACAGGCCTTCGGAACTTGTAGCCGTACACGATCACACCGTTGTCGCCCTCTTCTTTGATCTTCCGCGTAACCATCTCCACAGGCATGCCCACATGAACATCCTCGTTGTCCACGTCAGTGAGCTGTGCCGTGACCAGCGGGCCTTCCTCTAGCTTCACGAGGGCCACGGTGTACGGCTTGCAGTCCGTGTAACCCGCGGGAGCCTGGTGCACCGTCGAAAACGAGTACACCTCACCCCTGCCGGCAAAGGTGCGTGGATCCTGCTGAGGCTCGGTGCAGTGCGGGCAAACGTCACGCGGTGGAAAGATCGGCTTGCCACAGCGCCGGCAGGTCTCCCCCAACAGCCTGTAACGTGCCCTTTCAGTTCTCCAGTATCTTGGAATGTTCATCTATGCTCAGACCTCCTCCTTATTGTGCGGGAGCGACGGACGCTTACGCTGTCCATCGTCTAGGCTTCGAGAATGTGCGTAATGGCCGTGGCGCCGCTGCCGCCAAGGCTCTGCGCCATGCCCAGACTGCACTCTACCTGATTGGCACCGGCCTCGCCGCGCAACTGTCTGACCAGCTCTACAATTTGATAGATGCCGG
>Ga0180437_10005672_pt1 | contig 16937 bp, 15 predicted proteins | sample SS_ome_4_FD_132410 | JGI IMG/M metagenome (GOLD analysis project Ga0180437, IMG submission 132410) | Hypersaline lake sediment archaeal communities from the Salton Sea, California, USA - SS_3_D_1 metaG | ecosystem: Environmental > Aquatic > Non-marine Saline and Alkaline > Hypersaline >... | reverse complement strand
AGGTGCCTGTCCCCATTTTCCGGCCCCGCCAACCGATCGCCGCCTCCCGAGCCCCGAAGGAAAACGGGGACTGGCTCCGAAGCGCAGCGCAGGTGCCTGTCCCCATTTTCCGGCCCCACCAACCGATCGCCGCCTCCGAAGCCCTGGAGGGGCGGCAGAAGCCGGCCAAGAAAGCTCCTTCCACCCGGCAGCACGGCGCGGGGGTCACCTTGTGGGTGCCGCCCCGCCGCGCACGATGCGGCTTGACATCCGCCGCGAGCGGGGGTACCTCTTGGGCGGGTGCCGCGGAATCCTGCCCCGGGCCTGCTTCACTTCCCGAGCGATGCGCGCGCGACGGTTCGCAAGGACGGATCAAGCACTCTTGAGGAGCCTCGGATGCCTTGGTCACTCTACCTCCGCCTGAGCCTGATGATGTTCATTCAGTTCGCCGTCTGGGGCGCGTGGTCGCCGGTGCTGGCCGCCCGCCTGCTCGGGCCGCTGAAGATGAGCGGCAAGCAGACCGGCTGGATCTACGGGACGATCTCACTGGGGGCGATCGTCTCCCCGCTGATCGCCGGGCAGATCGCCGACCGGTGGATCGCCACGGAGTGGTTCCTGACGGCCGCCCACCTCGTCGGCGGCGTGCTGCTGATCGTCGCGGCCGGGCGGAAGACGTTCGGGAGCCTCTTCGCCGTGATGTGCCTCTACGCCCTGACGTTCGCGCCGACGCTGGCGCTGGTCAACTCGCTGATGTTCTCGCATCTGACCGACCCGGCGGGGCAGGCGTTCGGCGTGATGGTCTGGGGCGTGGTCGCCTGGGTGCTGGTCGGCTGGCTGCTGGCCGCCTGGCGAAGGGCCAGGGGGGCCGGCGAGGGCAGCGACTGCCTCATCCTCGCCGGCATCCTGGCGCTGGCCATGGGCCTCTATTGCCTCACGCTGCCCCACACCCCGCCGCCCGGGGCGCCCGACGCCGCCCTGCCCTTCGTCAAGGCGCTCAAGCTCTGTAGCGACCCCAGCTTCGCCGTCTTCCTCGTCGTCGCCTTCGTCGTGGCCTCGCAGTTGCAGTTCTACTTCCTCGGCACGGCGCAGTACCTCGGCGACCTCGGCGTCCGCGCCAAGAACGTCCCCGCCGTGATGACCATCGCACAGGCCGCCCAGGTCCTCGCGTCGATCGCCATGGCCGTCTACGGCACGGTCGTGCTGGCCGGGCTCGGCTACCGCTGGACCATGGCCGGCGGGGTGGCGTTCTGGCTGCTGATGTACGTCGCCTACGCCCTGACGAAGCCGAAGTGGCTCGTCATCGCCTCGCAGTCACTGCACGGCCTGGCGTACGCGCTGTTCATCGGGGTGGCGTTCATCTACGTCAACGAACGGGCCCCGAAGGACATCCAGAGCTCCGCCCAGGGGCTGTTGACCGTCGTGCTGTTCGGCTTCGGCCTGTTCGCCGGCACGCAGTTCACCGGCGTGGTCATGGACCGCCTCCAGACCGGCGGGAAGTTCCGCTGGCGGACCATCTTCCTCGTCCCCTGCGCCCTGACGCTCGCCTGCGCCCTCCTGCTCGCCGCCGCCTTCCGCGGATAGCGCGGCAGACACGGCACTCGGCACCAAGCTCGGCGAGCCACGCGGGCGGAGCGGCGGCGTGTCGCCGCCGTGCTGTTCGCCTGTGGCACTACGCGCGATTCCTCGATGCCGCCACATGCCCGGGATGTGCCCGACGGGGGCGGCGGATGGCGCAAGCCAGGCTTGCGCACCGGGCCCGCCGTGCCCTTCGTACCGCACTTGACTGAAGACCGCGGCGGCGGTATACAAGAGATGCCGAATCAACTTGGCGAAATCGGGGAGCGACATGAAATCGCTAGGGATCGTCTTCGGGTTCGTAGTGGGTCTTACGCTGGTCTCTGTGATCGTCACGCTGGTCTGGCTACAGTTCGCGCCGATCTACACATCCACGGCGGTGCTCGAGGTCCGCCCGCAGCCGGAAAGCGCGCTCGCGCCGAGGGAGGAGACTTACTCAGTTGAGCATCTCGAAGCGCTGGCCGCCAGGGATGCCGGGCTGGTGTGCAGCGAGGCGACCCTGGAGACGGCCGTCATGGACGAGCGCGTCCGGGACACGGATTGGTTCCGGAGGTCGCCCGAAGACGCGGTCGACCGGCTGTACGAGAATCTTGAGGTTCAGATCGACGGCGCCCTGATCTTCGTCAGTCTGACCGGCATGGAAGCAAGGGAGCTGCCGGAGATCGTCAGCGCCGTGGCGGAAGCGGCGGCCGAGTCCAGCAGGGAGTTCGCGATCAGCGAGGCTCGGGCCCGAATCGGCAGGCTGATAGACGTGCGGGAGACCCTCGCGAAGCAGCGCGACATGATCCGCGAGGAAAAGGCCAGGCTACTGAGGGACGCCAAGGTGCCGGGCATGCTCGATCGGGCCAACGTGCTGACCAGCAGACTTCGTGCGCTGGCATCCCGGGTCGACGAATTGGAGAGAGAACTCGCGGATGCGAACAACGCCATAGAGCGGGGCCGCAAGGCGATCCGGTCCGACGAGATCGAGCGATGGCCGGCTGTTCTCCAGGCTCTTGACCAGGATCCGGTCCTGTCCGCGATGGAGGTGATGAGGACGGAGACGCGCATCGAGTTGGCCGTCGAGGCCGCCATGGGGCGGAAGAGCCCCAGTCGGATCCCACCTCGCAGGCCGGGGCCGCTGCCCCCGCTGCCGCCGGCCAAGCCGAAGGCACCCAATACGCAACCGGCGGATCGAGCAAGAGCAACAGCGGAATCCTCCAAGCTGAATGTGGACACGGCGCTCCGCGAGTTGGGCGAGGGCCTGTCGGTTTCCGCGGTGAAGCCGGCTCCGGCGTCACCTGCCACACGGCCGGCGGACCCGCTCGCCACACGCCCTGCGGCCAAGGCGGAGAGGTGGATCTACTCCGGAGGGCGATGGATCCGCGCCAGCCAAGCGGGAGCCGACAAGCGGGTCGCCCGTGGATCCAAGGCGGGCGCCAAAGACGATCGCGCGGATCCTCCCAGCGTGAGGAGTTCCCCTCTGCCAGACCCCCTGAAGCTACGTCTGGCCGCCATTGAGAAAGAGATCGAGGCTCGCAGGAAGATCGTCACGAACGCCGCTGTCGCGTCGACCATGGCCGCAGCCGAGTCGCGTAAGGCTGACGTCCTCATACGCTTGACGAGGGCTCGCGAAGAGTACCGCTACATAGAGGTCAGCGTCCGGGGCTTGCAGGCGGCCCGCTCCGCCCATAACGAACTCACAGAGCGGGAAGACGACTTGAGCAAGCCCCTGAGGGAGATCGACGGCCGCCTGATGGACTTGCAGATCGTGGCCAGCGCCATCCGTCCTCTGCAAGTTCGGCACCCGGCGGGCACGCCCCGCGAGGCGTCGATGCCCCGGTGGCAGAGCACACTGCCGATCGGCGCGATTGCAGGACTGGTCATCGGCCTGGCGGTGGCCGTTTCTCGCGCCGTGTCGAGGCGGCGACGGGGAGCTGTGGCGCCAACAGAACGGCTCAGCGAAGACGATGGGGCCGAAGCTCCAGCCGATCCTGCGGCCCTTGACGGTGCCGGCCAGGATTTGTCCGATGAGGAGCGGTCCGCCGGCTGAGAGAACCGACCGATGCCGGGAGTGGATAACGACTATCGGGTTCTGGGCGTAGCGGAAGGCGCCGGGGTCGAGCAGATCAAGCAGGCCTACCGGCGGTTGGCGAAGAAGCACCATCCCGACGTCTCCAGCGATCCCCACGCGGCGGAGCGGTTCGTCCGTATCGAGGTCGCGTACCGGCGGCTCGTGGCCGTCACGCGGCGCAGGCGGCGAATGGAGAAGCGCCGGCGCAGCAGCCCCAAGCGCGACACGGCCGGCGCCCCGGCCGCCCGGCGAGAGGGGCAGGCAAGCAGTAAGGACGCCGTGACACCCGCGGAGGCGGCACGGGCGGCCATGGCAGGCCGGGAAGGGCTGGGATCGTCCCCGCTCGGCCGATGGGTGCCTCCCCCGGCGAGGCGGACGTCCTGGCATCCGTCGATTGTCGCCGCTCTGACCAGAGCGCTGCTGTGCGCGCTCTTCCTGCCGGTGCCTCTGTTGGCCCTTGGCATGATCTTCTGGGGGATCTCGGCAGCCGGCACGCCTGGGTACGGCGAATACGGGCACCCGCCCCACAAGGGCTATGTCGCGGCCGTGGGCGGAGGGCTCCTTCTGGCCGCGAGTACGGTTGTCCTCGCCCGCATCTGGACGTATCGTCCCACCAGCGTCAAGCGACATTGACGGCCGGGGCACGGGTCGTCCTGATCCTGGGCCTCGGCGTGGCGGTCGCGCTGGCCAGGGCAAAGCGACGGAGGGAGGCCGAGGAGCATCAGGCGTCGTCATGGTGCGTGGGTTGTCCCCTTTGCGCTTCAGCTTGTCGGTCTTCCAGGCTCGCATGATCGGGGCGATACCCGTCTGCTCGGCGGACAGGATCCCGAACGCGGCGCGGCTCTCGGGGCCGGCCGACGCCGCGGCGGCGACCCGTCCGCCGACCCGAGCGGTTTACTAAGTGTGCCGCGGCAGACGGCGGCGGCCTGCGGGACGCGTGGGTGCATAGTGAGAGGCGGCGGAATGTCGGCAGTCAGGCGGTGGTCGTGGCGGTGGGGTGTTGTGGGGCTGGCGTGTGTTGTGGCGGCGGGCGGCGCGGCGCGGGGGGCCGACCAGCCGCAATGGGGGCAGAGGTATAGCCGGAACATGGTCTCGGCCGAGACGAACCTGCCGGAGCGCTTCGACCCGGCGACCGGGCGGAACGTCAAGTGGGTCGCCCGGATGGGCTCGGAGACGTACCTGCCGCCGATCGTCTCGGGCGGGAAGGTGCTGATCGGCACGAACAACGCGAACCCGCGCGACCGGCGGCACCGGGGGGACCGGGGCATCCTGCTGTGCCTCGACGAGGCCGACGGTAGCCTCTGCTGGCAGCTCGTCGTGCCGAAACTGACGGGCGACCCGTACTACGACTGGCCTCGGGGCGGGATCACCTCGCCGCCGACCGTCGAGGGCGACCGGGCGTATCTGGTGACCAACCGCGGGGCGGCCGTCTGCCTGGACATGAACGGGCAGGCCAACGGCAACGACGGGCCGGTCCGCGACGAGGGGCGGCTGATGGCGCCCAAGGGCGCCACCCCGCGCGAGCCGACCGAGCGGGACGCCGACGTGATCTGGCGGTTCGACACGCACGCGGAGGTCGGCTCGTACCCTCACGACGCCGCCCACGCGTCGATCCTGCTGGACGGGCGGCACCTGTACTACAACACGTCCAACGGCGTGGACAACACGCACCGCAGGATCCGCAAGCCCGACGCGCCCAGCCTGATCGTCCTGGACAAGGCCACCGGCAGGCTCGTCGCCACCGACGGCGAGCGGATCGGGCCGATGATCTTCCACTGCTCGTGGTCCTCGCCCTCGCTCGGCATCGTCGGCGGGCGGAAGCTGATCTTCTACGGCGGCGGCGACGGCGTCTGCTACGCCTTCAAGGCCGTGGCTCCCGACGCGGCGGCCGGACCGGAGGGCAAGCCCGCCCGGCTCGAGAAGGTCTGGTCGTTCGACTGTGACCCCAACGCGCCGAAGGAGGACATTCACCGCTACGTCCGCAACCGCCGCGAGAGCCCCAGCAACATCATGGGCATGCCCGTCTTCCACAACGGGCGGGTCTACGTCGCCGCCGGCGGGGACGTCTGGTGGGGCAAGAGGCGGGCCTGGCTGAAGTGCATCGACGCGACGAAGGCCGGCGACGTGACGCGTTCGGCCGCGATCTGGTCGGCCGAACTGAACAGCCACTGCTGCTCGACCCCGTCGATCCACGACGGGCTGGTCTACGTGCCCGACTGCTCGGGCACGATCCACTGCCTCGACGCCGAAACGGGCAAGAGCTACTGGACGCACCGGGCGGCCGGCCCCATCTGGGGCTCGACGCTGGTGGCCGACGGGAAGGTCTACGTCGGCTCACGGAGGAGCGACTTCCACGTCTTCGCCGCCGGCAGGCAGAAGCGCGTGCTGGCCTCGATCAAGCTGGACAGCCCTCTCAGCGCCCCGCCCACCGCCGCCAACGGCACGCTCTTCCTCACCACGATGAAGAAGCTCTACGCCGTCGTGAAGACGGCGAAGTAGAGAACCAACCTATCTCGCCCCCGGTCGGCAGACCGGGGGCTCTTCCGAACGTCAATCGCTCGCGGATGCTCCCGCTCGAACGCGTGTGCAGCAGAGCTGCACACCCTACTTGCGTCTGCGGACGTAGCCTCCCACGCTCGCCGCGGCGAACAGCACACCCAGGACGGTCAGCGGCTCGGGGATCACCGTGATGTCGATCGTGCTGCTCAGGTAGACCGTCTCGCCGGTGTCGACGTCGGTCTGCGACAGGTAGAAGCCCGACGCCGGCTCGGCCTCGCCGGCCGTGAAGTCGATGACGGCCGTCGCGGCGGGCGGCAGGGAGTAGTCCCACCCGATCGCCATGGCGCCATCATCCTCCAGTCCCTGAGGGATGGCGTTGGTGTTGTCGAGAAGGCCGTCCTGGACGTTGAACCAGATGTCGCCGAAGACATACGAGGGCTCGTCGATCTCCCAGGACTGTCCCGGCTCGGGCGAGCCGAAGACCGTGCCGTACTCGTTGTAGTACACGTCGGCGGGGATGCCCACGTCGAGATCGAAGTAGCCGATGACGAAGTGATTGCCCGGCGCCGTCTGGGTGTACGTCATCGTGCCGAGGCCCGTGACGAAGTCTATTCCGCTCGTGTCGAGGCCCGGGGGCGGGGGCTCGCCCGTGAGCGAGCTGCCGAACACGCCGTCGGCGTTGGCCGCCAGCTCCCACAGCGTCGAGGCCGCCGTCGCCGGGGACGCCGCCGCGACCAGCAGCACGAGTGCGGCTACAATAGAGGTGCGCAGTTTCATAGCGGATACTCCTCCTCAGTCTCAGTCGGCCTCGCCGAGCGCGTCACCCGCACTCCCGAAACCGCCGTTCCACCTACAGAACGATCCCATCGCCCAGCCAGACAATGGACAACCGCGCGGATACCCGCCGCCGGCCCCAAGCGGCCCCCATCATACCACGATCGGCCAATCTGTCAAGACCCCCGTCGTGCCGAATCGCGGCTGCGCGGGCTGCCGAGACAAGCCCCCCGCCGCGCCGCGGCGGGCTCAATCCCCCCAGATGCTGCGGCTGCGCTCTTCCGACCACGCGCCCTCGTACGGGTCCTTGTGCTCGTAGAACAGCTTGGTGATCTTGTCGGCCATCTTCGAGGCCAGGATCTTCGTCACCTCGGCGGCGTCGGTATCCGAGTCGTCGGGTTTCGGGCGGGTGTCGACCTTGTCCACCTGGTAGCCGCCCAGCCGGTCCTTCGGCCACAGCGGCCCGTCGACGACGTCCACCATGCGGACGGTCGTCTGGAGCCGCCCGCGCCACAGCAGGTCCATCGCCGCCTCGTCCTTCAGCGCGAACTGGTCGACGCGGACGTAGAGGACGATGTCGGCGCCGACTTTCCGCCCGACCTCCGCCACGCTCAGCTCGTTGAAGTCGGGCGTCGCGGCGATCAGATCGGCCAGCCGCTCGTACGGGACGGCCTCGCGGGCGATCTTGTTGGCCGCCAGCAGGCTGTTGATCATCCGCGTCAGCTCGATCTTCACCGGCGGGTGGCTGACGGGGTTCTCCATGTCGTCGACGAAGACGAGCATCTTCCTGCCCTTCGGCGGCTCGTAGACGGCGGCGATCTTCGCCTTCGGGCCGAATTGCGCCGCCGTCCAGGCCAGCACGGCGCAGGAGACGTTGCAGGCGGCCAGCGCGGTCATCAGCACGGCCGAGGCGGCGGCGGGCCAGTGTCGTCTCATTCGATCGGCACCTTGTGATCGTAGAACTTCTTGGCGAGCATGTCGGCGAGGATCTGCTGGGTCCGGAACCGGATCGCCGCGTCGGAGTCGCGCATCTGCCCCGTCGGGTCGTGCTCGGGATAGACGACCTTGATGTTGTCCCAGTTCCAGACCCTCGCCTTCCTTTCGGGGAGGGCGACGTCGTAGACGGACGCCTGCGCGGTGATCCGCCCGCGATAGAGGGTCAGGCTGCCCGGCTCGCGGCTGCTGTAGTGCATGAGGGAGATGAACAGGACCCGGTCGGCGGCGAAGCTCTTGCCCAGGGCCGTCTTGTCCATCTCGTCCCAGTAGATGTCCTCGTCCTGGTACTTCGCGATCCGGCGGGGATCGATCGGCCTGATGCCCTTGACGTTCTGCCGCAACTGCTCGGTGACCACCGACGAGACCGCCAGGCGGACGTGGGGATACTCGTAGAGAACGCCCTGGTCGCAGTAGACCACCACCGCCACCGTGCTGTCGGCCAGCCCGGCGTACTCGGCCTGGACCTCCCTCTCCCGCGAGCCGGGCCAGAGGGCGTAGGCCAGGAAGCTCAACGGCTTACACCCGCTGAGGGCCACGGCGGCCGTCAAAAGCGGTATCGCGAGTCTCCTGCTCATGGTCGGTCCTTCGTCGGCGTCACCGCAGCGGCAGGGTCCCGTTGGCCACGCCGGCCGCCAGCTTGTAGATCCACCCGGCGAGCAGCCCGGCGATGGCGAGCACGGCCCACCAGGGGCCCGGGCGCAGATACTCGATCAGCCCGCGCCCGGTCAGCGCCTCGCCGAGCCCGGCCGCCGCGAGGACCGCCACGGCCGCGCTGAGCAGCACGCCGAACGGCTGGGCCCGAAACGCCTCGCCGATCCGCCCGTGCGCCATCGCCGCGAACGACGTGGTCAGCCCGCAACTGGGACACGGATAGCCGGTCCGTTGGAGGAACTCGCACGGCGGCAGGCCGAACTGCTCGTGCGTGCCGTGGCCGGCCTTCCGAGGCGTCAACGTCGCCGCGACGGCCAACACCGCCAGCAGCGGCACGGCCAGCGCCAGGCCACGCAAACGAATCATCCGGGCGGATGGCCCGGGGGGCACTGCCTTCAACACGATGGGCTCGGTTACTGCCTTGGGGTCCATACACTCGGTCCTGCGAAAGCCCGTATCATAGCCCGCCGCCCGTGCGCAGGTCAAATGCTTCCGGGGAGGGGGGGGTTGACGTTCGCCGCGGGGCGACTACCCTCTTGGGGGCTGCGATGGACGAAAGGAACCGACCGCCATGCGCAAACGAATCGAGGGGCTGATCGCCGCCCCGCATACGCCGATGGACGCCGGCGGCGACGTCTGCCTCGAGACCATCGACCGCCAGGCCGATCTGCTGGCTCGCAACGGCGTGATCGGGGCCTTCGTCTGCGGGACCACCGGCGAGGGCCTCTCGTTGACGCTCGACGAGCGCCGGAGCCTCGCCGAGCGGTGGGTCGCCGCGGCGCCCGAGGGCTTTCGGGCCATCATCCACGTCGGGCACACGTCCCTGCGCGACAGCCGCAGCCTGGCCGAACACGCCGCCGCCGTCGGCGCCGCGGGCATCGGGGCGATGGGAAGCTGCTTCTTCCGCCCGGCGAGCATCGGCGAGCTGGTCGACTCCTGCGCCGCCGTCGCCGCCGCGGCGCCCGAGCTGCCCTTCTACTACTACCATATCCCGTCGATGACGGGCGTGAGCTTCCCGATGGCGGAGTTCCTTCAGCGGGGCGGCGAGCGGATCGCGAGCCTCGCGGGCGTGAAGTACACGCATGAGGACCTGATGGACTACGGCCGCTGCCTGCGGCTCGACGAGGGCCGGTACGACGTGCTGTTCGGCCGCGACGAGATCCTGCTGTCGGCGTTGGCGCTGGGCGCGACCGGCGCGATCGGCAGCACGTACAACTTCGCCGCGCCGCTGTACCGGCGGATCATCGAGGCGTTCGGCGCGGGCGACGTGGAGGCGGCACGGGCGGGGCAGACGAAGTCGATGCGGATGGTCCAGGCGATCTTCCGCGACCGCCCGGGCATCGCGGCCAGCAAGGCCGTCATGGGGATGATCGGCCTCGATTGCGGGCCCGTCCGCCCGCCGCTGGTGCCCCTGACCGACGACGATCAGGCCCAGTTGCGAGGACAGCTCGAGCAGATCGGGTTCTTCGACTACTGCTGCAAGTGAACTCGAGATCCGGCGAGGCACGGAACATGAGCGCCAAGTTGCCGGGCCGCACAAACGGGTGCCACGGCCGCGGAGTGTGCGGCCGTGTCTTCACGACGGCGAGAGGCACGGCCGCTGAGCACCGCGGCCGTGGCACGCCAATTCGCGACTCCATGGCAAGAACAGAATCCAGACCATGCGGAGAGGTGGCATGAAAGGTAGACTTGCTGTCGCGTTGACGTGCATCGCTTCGATGTGGCAGCCGATCGCGGCGGGCGGGGAGCCCGACGCGGCGGCGGCGGCGCTGAAATGGTCCAGGCTGCCCCCCCTGCCACCTGCGCCGGGTCAGGCAAAGCAGGTCGGGCTGGCGGGGCCTTTCGCGGGCGTCCACAACCGCGGGTTGATCGTCGCCGGCGGGGCCAACTTCCCCGAGGCCGTGCCCTGGCGCGGCGGGAAGAAGCGCTGGTGGGCGGACGTCTACGTGCTGGTCAAGACCGCCGAGGGCGAGCATCGGTGGATCACCGACGGGCAATTCAAGCTGCCGCGCCCGTTGGCGTACGGGGCGGCCGTGCCCACCGACGAAGGGCTGCTCTGCATCGGCGGCTGCGACGCCGATCGATGCTACCGCGAGACCTTCCTGCTGAAGTGGGACCCGGAGGCCGGGAAGATCGACGTCGAGCCCTACCCCCCCCTGCCGCGCCCGCTGGCGTTCATGGCGGCGGCGAAGGTCGGCGAGGTCGTCTACGTCGCCGGCGGGCAGGAGACGATGGCAGCCGCGCGGGCGACGAGGACGTTTTTCGCTCTCGATCTGTCGAAGCGAACCGACGGCCGCCCGGGGCCCTGGCGGGAGCTGCCCCCCTGGCGGGGCCATCCGCGCGTCGTGCCCGTCGCCGCCGCCCAGTCCGACGGGGCGACCGACTGCTTCTACCTGTTCAGCGGCCGGAAGACCCGCCCGGGCATCTACGCCATCCCGCTGACCGACGCACACCGCTACAACCCGAAGACGAAGCAGTGGACGGAGCTGAGGCCGATCGCCCCGCCGGGGCAGCCGGCGCGGTGCGTGATGGCGGCCACGGCGGTCGCGTCGGGCGCCCACCACGTGCTCGTCTTCGGCGGGGCCGACGGCGTGCTCTTCCGCCGGCTGGAGAAGCTGGCCTACCAGGTCATGGACGCCACCGACGAGGCCGACAAGAAGCGTTTCGAGCAGAAGCGGCAGAAGGTGCTGGACACGCATCCGGGCTTCGGCCGCGACGTGCTGGCCTACTGCACCGTCACCGACGCGTGGGCCGAGGCGGGCAAGCTGCCGACCGGCAGCCACGTGACGACCGTCGCCGTCAACTACGACGGGGCGGCCGTCATCCCCACCGGCGAGATCAGGCCCGGCATCCGCTCGCCGGATCTCTGGCGCGGCGATCCCGTGCCGGCGGCGCCGTTCGGGTGGATCAACTACACCGTGCTGGCGGTCTACCTGGCGGCGCTGGTGTGCATGGGCGTGCACTTCTCCCGCCGGGAGAGGACGACGGAGGACTTCTTCAAGGCCTCCGGGCGCGTGCCGTGGTGGGCGGCGGGGATGAGCATCTTCGGCACGCAGCTCAGCGCGATCACGTTCATGTCCATTCCCGCCAAGACGTTCGCCACCGACTGGCGGAGGCTGACGGGCAACGTCTGCATCCTGATCGTCGCGCCGCTGATCGTCGCGGTGATGCTGCCGTTCTACCGGCGGCTGAACGTCACGACGGCGTACGAGTACCTGGAGAAGCGTTTCAACGTGGTCGCTCGGCTGCTGGGCAGCGTGATGTTCATCCTGTTCCAGTTCGGGCGGATCGGGATCGTGCTGTTCCTGCCGTCGATCGCGCTGTCGGTGGTGACGGGCATCGACGTCCGCCTGTGCATCCTGGTGATGGGCGTGCTGAGCGTGGTCTACACGGTCCTCGGCGGGATCGAGGCGGTGATCTGGACGGACGTGCTCCAGGTGGTCGTCCTGCTGGGCGGGGCGCTGCTGAGTGTCGTGCTGATCCTGCTGAGCCTCGACAGCCCGGTGATCGACCTGCTGGACGTCGGCGCGAAGGCGGGCAAGTTCCGCACGTTCGACTTCCGCTTCGACTTCACCGACATGACGTTCTGGGTCGTGCTGATCGGGGGGCTGGCGGCGAACTTCATCAGCTACGGCACGGACCAGACGGTGATCCAGCGGTACCTGACGACGCGGGACGAGCGGTCGGCCGGGCGGAGCATCTGGACCAACGCCCTGCTCTCGATGCCCGCCTCGCTGCTGTTCTTCTTCCTGGGCACGGCGCTGTTCGCGCTGTTCCGCGCCCGGCCCGAGCTGGCCAATCCGACGCTGGCCAATGCCGACGCGGTCTTCCCGTGGTACATCGTCACCCAACTGCCCGCCGGCGTGGCGGGGCTGCTGATCGCGGGGGTCTTCGCGGCGGCGATGAGCAGCCTGGACAGCAGCATGAACTCGGTGGCCACGGCGGTCGTGACGGACTTCTACCGGCGGTTCCGGCCGGACGCGTCGGACGGTTCGGCGCTGCGGACGGCGCGGTGGGCGACGGTGGCGGTCGGGGCGGCGGGGACGCTCTTCGCGCTGATGATGGCCGGCTGGCAGATCAAGTCGCTGTGGGATCAGTTCAGCAAGGTGCTGGGGCTGTTTTCGGGCGGCCTGGGCGGGCTGTTCCTGCTGGGCGTTTTCACGCGGCGGGCCCACGGCGTCGGGGCGGTGATCGGGCTGCTGCTCAGCGGGGCGGTGACGCTCGTGGTGCAGCAATTCACGCCCGTCTCGTTCCTGTTGTACGGCGCGTGCGGGCTGGGCGCGAGTTTCGGCGGCGGCTACCTCGCCAGCCTGCTGATCCCGATCAAGGCCCGGCCGACCGAGGGCCTGACGGTCTACACGCTGGCCAAGCCGCCAAACCGAGCGGAGCCAACCTGATGGAGTACATCCCCGTCTGCATGGTGCGTGAGGACCTCGAGGGCATCCCGGACTATCCCCTGCCGGCGGGCTACTCGATGCGGCTGTTCCGGCCGGGCGATCGGAAAACGTGGCTGCGGATCGAGCGGGCGGCCGAGACGTTCGGGCGGATCACCGGCAGCCTGTTCGACGAGGAGTTCGGGCACGCCCCGGCGGCGATGACGAAGCGGTGCTACTTCCTCGTCGCCCCCGGCGGCCGGGACGTCGGGACGATCGCCGCCTGGTACACGCGCAGGCACCTCGGCCGGCCGTGGGGACGCATTCACTATGTCGCCGTCGAGCCGGCACACCAGGGCAGGGGGCTCAGCCGCTGCATCATGACGGTGGCGATGAAGCGGCTTCGCTCGCTGGGCCACCGCCGGGCGATGCTCGTGACGCAAACGCCCCGAATCGCGGCGATCCGAACGTACCTGCGGTTCGGCTTCGTGCCGGACCCGACGAGCCCGCAGGCCGATCGCGCCTGGAAGCTGATCGCCGAGCACATCTCGCACCCGGCGCTGAAGTAGCGAGCCGCTTGCAGCTTGTTGAAATGCCCTCTCAGCGGTATGATATGGGGCCGGTGGTGCGTGGTTCGGCCCGCGAAGGCGCGTCTACGTCGTGGCCGCTTCCGACGGGCCCGCGCGGCGCCCGATCTCGTCCGCCCCGGGGCCGGCGGCGAGGTTGCTTTCCTTCGCCCCGAAGTGAGCGCAGCACATGAAACGTTGCCTGACGATTCTGACGGGGCTGGCCCTTGTGGCCATGCTGGCCGGTCCGCAGTTTGCCGCCGACAACCCGTTCGGCGACGCGGCGGACGACGGAGACAAGAAGGCCGACCGGGGCGAGAAGGTCAAGAAGGACAACCCCTTCGGCGACGCGGCCGACGCCGGCGACAAGGACGGCGGGAAGAGGGAAGGCAGGAGGCGCAAGGGCGGCAAGGACGGCGAGGGCTTCGCCGAAGAGGCCAAGCCCTTCGGCGCCGACCTCGACGAGATCGACTCGAAGGTCACGCTGACCGACGACCAGAAGGAGAAGCTCGGCAAGCTCAAGGGATCGCGCGGCAAGATGCTGGAGAAATGGGACGCGACCAACCAGAAGAAGCTCGATCTCTGTGAGTCGCGCCTGGCGCAGTTGGCGGGCAAGGACAAGAAGGACCGGCGCGTCCAGAGCGCGTACAAGCAGCTCACGGGGATGCAGAAGACGCTGAAGGCCAGCCGCGCCCGGATCGAGGACGGGTACGCCAAGAGGATGTTCGCCCTCCTGACGCCCGAGCAGCGGAGCAAGTGGAACGCCCCGATCCTCAACGCCGAGATGGAGAAGAAGTTCTCGCTGGTCCTCCTCGAGGCGGCCCAGCAGGAGAAGCTGGGCAAGCTCTGCGAAGCGCAGGGCAAACGGCTGACCGTGCCGCTGAACCCCGCAAACGAGACGCAGGCCAAGGTGTTCAGCCTCACCGAGATCCAGGTCTTCCGCACCATCCTCAACAGCCAGCAGAAGGCCGAGTACCGCAAGCAGAAGGCCCTGGAGGCGCAGAAGAAGAAGGAAGCCGAGAGGAAAAAGACCCAGGGCCGGAATCGAGGCCGGTAGCCGATAATCAGGGACACCATACTGTCTCCGCCTATCCCGCGGCTTGTTGGCTCCGGAGCCTTCACGTCTTCCTCGTCTGGCCTACGGCAAGGATGCCGCGGTATCTGTTGCGGCCCGGAGGGCCTGCCGCGCTTGGCCCATGGCGCAGCCGAAGGCAAGCCCCGGGTCTTCTTTGATTGTGCACAACTACCGCGAATCCGGGGATGCCAGTTTCGTGCACAATGTGGCTTAAAGCCTGGCAGAAACTCATCTTCGCTTGTGCACGCTAATGTGCACGATGGCAAAACGTGCACAATCGATTCTGTCGGCTCTCAGGGGCGATGTTGCGGAAAAGCAACGTCGCGCCGTCCTGAGGCAGCGCAGCCGGCGCGGGGCCGACACAACGAATACAAAGCCCCTCCCTATTGGAATGGACATCTCACGGGGTGTTTTGTCGCGTCAAAATCCCCGGATTCGACGTTTTTCTTCGGTTCTTCGCCGAATCAGTTCGCGCAGTTCGTTGGGGGCCAGCCCCCAAACCCCCGAGGTTTGCCGCTCTATTGCCAAACGGCACCGAGGCGATCCTGATTCGGAGAAGAGCCGTATTCTCTTGGCGCAGCGGGGCGGTCTGGTATGCTCCGGGCATGCGGAGACTGGCCCGAGTGATCGCTCCATGCTGCCCACGTCACATCACGCAACGCGGCGACCGGCGGCGGCTGACTTTCTTTCGCGGAGAGGACTATCGCGTTCACCTGTCGTTGCCGGCGGACCTGACGGCCGGTCGGGATATCCGTTGGGCCGACGACCTGCGGGAAGACCCGGAAGCCGCCTTCGCCGACGCGATCGCCCGCCACGAACGCACCGGCCGACCGATGGGCGAGAAGCCCTTCCTTCAGAAGTTGGAGTCCCTCCTCGGCCGCGACCTCCTCCCCAAGCAACGCGGCCGGCCAAAGCAGCCCGGACAATAGTGTGGTGATCCCCATTCTCGATGTCCCCCATTTTACGTGTAGAGCAGAGCCATGGAATCCTGGCAGACGATAGTGTCATCACTTGGTGGGTCGGTTGTGCTGACCTGCATCTTGGGCTTTCTGCTGCGAGAGTGGATCTCCAGCAGAATCCGGAACTCCATCAAGCACGAGTACAGTGTGAAGGAAGCCAAGCTGAAGCCGGAGTTGGATGGAGAACTTGTGGGCTTGAAGGCGGGCTACCAGAAGGTTCTGGACGAGAATCAAATCAGGTTCTCACGCCTCTATGCCGACCAGGCCGATGCAAGCAAGACGCTTTACCGCCTCATCCATCGGATGCACTCCAAACTGGCGACGCTAGTTTCCATCTTGCGGAATGCCCCCAGCGATCCTGATGAAGCCAAGGCGCATTGGGACAAGCAGGAGAAGGATGCCTTGGATGCCTTTGACGCTTGTAACGCCTTCTTCCACGAAAACCGAATACTCCTGCCTGAGGATGTATTCGCCGAGATGGATGAGTTCCTATCGATCGCCAGGAAGGCCTACGGCGATTTCAACCGACGCACGACTCGACCAGAGAGGTGGGGTGACGCGGATCACGCGATGAGGGGTCCTGCTGCATCCCTGAAGCGTAAGCTTGAGGCTCGATTCCGACAGATTCTGGGCATGCTACCTGCACAGGAAGATGACGCCGACAAAGGTGGGATGATAGCCGATGGAGGCAAAGATTGATGGCAAAGGGCGAGTCACTATTCCCGGACGGCATGTCGGAGAGAACTAACCGAGAAAGGGGACGCCATCCTGTTTCCGGCTCTTCTTCATCTTTGCAGACCTCTGGGGCTCGGCCCTGGCCCCCGGAGTTCGCCGCCTGTAGGCCACCGGCAAGGTAGAGAGCCAACCTCTGCACCTACCCGCCGACAGCGACAGAGAGGCCTGCGGCGGCCGGCGGGGGCTTCTTGGCCGTTGTCGTGCCGCCACGGCATCACCAGGGGGCATGTCCCGGCTTGCCGGTGGCCGTAAAGCGATAAACTCTGGCCGTTGGCTTCGGCCCCCTGGAGGCCGATCGGCCTGCCGTCCGGTTGCGGCATGAATCTATTGGGGCCCTTCGGGGCTGCATGGGGCGGGGGGGCTTTACGGCCGCGGTGAGGCCGCGTGATCGTCGAACGGTCAAGAGATGTGGTTAACAGCACGGCTTTCGGGCTGGAGCCCCCAAACGGCTCTCGCCGTTTGGATCTGCAAAGAAGAAGAAAAAGAAGGCTCTTTCGCAGAATGTGTGGGTCGCTTCCCTGGCGCGAGGTCCGCCTTTGGGACCAAGACGCGTCTGGCCGGGTGCCCGAAAAAGACGCGGCTGCGCCGCGGGGTTTTCTGAGGCATGGCTCAGGCGTCCGATGCTGTGCATCCGGCCTCCCGCGGCTTCTGCTGTGAACGTCCGTGTTTTCTCATCGCCATCGGACACCTGAGCGATGCCTT
>Ga0180437_10005670_pt1 | contig 16940 bp, 16 predicted proteins | sample SS_ome_4_FD_132410 | JGI IMG/M metagenome (GOLD analysis project Ga0180437, IMG submission 132410) | Hypersaline lake sediment archaeal communities from the Salton Sea, California, USA - SS_3_D_1 metaG | ecosystem: Environmental > Aquatic > Non-marine Saline and Alkaline > Hypersaline >... | reverse complement strand
ATGACGCTGCCGGTTTTCATTTCCGACACCATCTCGCGTGTAACCAAACAGGGCGCCTTGGCACCCTTCACAAGGACCGCGCCGATGACCACGTCGGCGCGTTTCACCGCCTCGGCTATGTTGCGCGGGCTCGACATGAGCGTGTTGAGATTCCCGCGCAATACTTCCGATAGGTGGCGCAGGCGATCAGAGTTGATGTCGAGAATCATCACATTCGCGCCCATGCCCAATGCAACCTGGGCCGCGTTTGTACCCACTGTGCCGCCGCCGATGATCACTACGTCTGCCGGTAGCACACCGGGGATGCCGCCCAACAGCTTGCCGCGCCCCCCGTTCATACGCTCCAGGCAGTGCGCGGCGATCTGAACTGCCATCTTGCCCGCGACCTCGCTCATGGGAGTGAGCAGCGGCAACGAGCCGTTTGCTAGTTCAACCGTCTCGTAGGCGATGCCGACCGTCTTCTTAGCAACCAGCTGCTGGGTGAGTTCCTCATTAGCGGCTAGGTGAAGGTACGTATAGACAATTAGGCCCGCACGCAGATAGCGATACTCTGTTGGAAGGGGCTCCTTCACCTTCATCACCATCTCGGCCTCGTTCCACACCTTGGCGGCATCTGAGACCATCATTGCTCCGGCCTCGACGTACTCTTCGTCTGCAAAGCCGCTGCCCATGCCAGCTCCCTGTTCGACCATGACCTGGTGTCCCGAGTCCACCAGCTGATGTATGCCCCCAGGTGTGGCAGAAACCCGATACTCGTTGTCCTTGATCTCCTTCGGCACTCCAATGATCATCCTTGACCATCCTCCTCCGTCTTTAATGCTGTGGCCGATCCAGAATTGCCTGTCTGTGGGTGATGCCGCTGCCTAGATACCTGCCAATGGTTGGAAGTCTCGTCATAGGCTAACAAGTAAGTGACGCCATCGTCTGCCAGCACCTCGAAGCGGGGACCTGTCGGCTCGCGCCACTGCCTGCGTATCTCGGTAATAGTGTGGTGTTCCGTGCCTTGGGAGAAGGCACGCGGTTCCTGGGCATAAGTATGCCCGGAGTAGCATACCACTGTGGCGCTGCCGCTACTGTTCATTGCCAGTCACATCCACCTGTGAAGAATCGCCTACGTTCAAACGCTGAGAATCGCCGCGCACAAGAGCGTCGGTGCCAATCAGGGATCGACGCAAGTTCGCATCTTCGATATGAGCGCGTTCGTTGATAATCGAATCCTGAATGATGGAGCGAACGATGGTAGCCTCCCCAGCGACGCTGACGTATGGGCCAATCACCGAGTCTCTGATCACTGCTGTCCGCTCGATGTAGACCGGGGGTATCAGTACCGAGTTCTCGGTCTCGATTTCCTGTGCGCCACCGTGCTCGAGCAGGTAGCGGTTGGTGTGCAGCACGGTCTCAGGCTTGCCACAGTCTTCCCAGACATCGACGGTGCGCGCCTCGAACTTCGAACCACGGTCAATCATCAACTGCAGCGCGTCGGCGAGGAAATACTCCCCCTTGGTCTTGATATCTCTGGCTATGAGCTCCTCCAGACAGCTCATAAGCAGCCGCGAGTCCTTCATATAGTACAAACCGATAACGGCCAGATTCGAAACCGGCGTTTCGGGCTTTTCCACGAGCCTGGTAATGGCGCCATCCTGGGTGATGGCCACACCGAAACGGCGGGGGTCCTCCACCTCCTTGACGTAGATGACACCATCCGATGCCACATCGGCCAAGACACTCAGATCGGTCTCGAAGATCGTGTCAACAAAAAGGATCAAGAGGGGACCACTGACGTGCTGCCTGGCCAGCAGGATAGCATGGGCCTGTCCTTTAAGTTCCTCTTGTGTGATATAGCGCGAGGTGAAGCTGTAATGGCTTGACACATAGTCCCGGATCTGATCTCCCAGGTAGCCGATGATGAAGATGATCTCCTCGACGTCCAGCCCTTTGAGCTTGTCGAGGATGTGCCCAAGCACGGGCTTGCCTGCCACAGAGATCAGTGGCTTGGGCTTGGTGTAGGTGTGGGGGCGAAGCCGGGTCCCGAACCCAGCCAGTGGAATGATGATCTTCATGCTTTGTGCTCCTTTGCCAGGATAGGCTTCTGCAGGTGCCAGCGTGTCGCCTGCTCGTAGGCATAGGCTACGTGCAGAATAGTCTCTTCTTTGAGCGCCGCGCCGCTGATCTGGAGTCCGACCGGCAGGCCCTCGGCAAAGCCACACGGAAGCGAGATTGAGCAAATCCCGGCCAGGCTCTGTGACAGCGTGAAGATGTCCGACAAGTACATCTGCAGCGGGTCGTCCACCCGCTCGCCGATCTCGAATGCCACGGTCGGCGACGTCGGACCCACCAGGACATCAAAACGATTGAACAGCTGATGCAAGTCCTGACGGATGAGCGTGCGCACTTTCTGCGCTTTCAGGTAGTACGCATCGTAGTAGCCCGCGGAGAGGGCGTATGTTCCGAGCATGATGCGGCGTTTGACCTCCGGGCCAAAACCCAGCTGTCGCGTCTGGCGGTAGCCTTCCCACACGTCCGGCGTGTCGGGTGCGGCAAAGCCGTACTTGACGCCGTCGTAGCGAGCCAAGTTTGCGGAGGCCTCGGCCGGTGCGATCAGGTAGTAGACCGGAAGCGCGTACTCCAGGTGTGGCAGGGATGCTTCTTCGACAGTAGCGCCCAGGTCTGAGAGCACTTGGATCGCATCACGTACGGCGGTCTCCACCTGTGGCTGTATGCCCGAACCAAAGTACTGCCGTGGCACGCCGATGGACAATCCCCGGATCTCGGCGCTCAGTGCCTGAGTGTAGTCAGGCACCGGCGCGTCGAGCGACGTCGCGTCGCGCTCATCATGACCCGCGATGGCGTTAAGTAGCACCGCGCAGTCCGTGACATCCTTGCTGATAGGGCCGATTTGATCCAACGAGGAGGCAAAGGCAACCAAGCCATAGCGCGAAACGCGCCCGTACGTAGGCTTCAGGCCGACGATCCCGCACAATGCCGCTGGCTGTCGCACGCTGCCGCCGGTGTCGGAACCGAGTGCTCCGAGCGCTTCGTCGGCACAAACGGCCGCTGCGCTACCACCGCTTGAACCACCAGGCACACAGGCAAGGTTCCAGGGGTTGTGCGTAGCGAAAAAGGCCGAGTTCTCAGTGGAGGAGCCCATCGCAAACTCATCCAGGTTGGTCTTCCCCAGAAAGACTGCCCCGGCATCGCGCAGCCGAGCGATCACCGTTGCATCATAGGGTGGGACGAAGGATTCCAGCACGCGTGAGCCGCATGTGGTCGGTATGCCCTGCAGGCATATGTTATCCTTGATGGCTAACGGTATGCCCAGCAGTGGGCCATTCTCACCCGCTGCTCGCAACCTGTCGCACTGGCGCGCTTGCTCCAGCGCTGCCTCAGGGGCGAGGGTGAGGTAGGCCTTGACGTCGTTGTCCACGTCGATCACGCGATCGAGGACGGCCTGAACGAGCTCCAAGCTCGATATCTTGCGCTGCCGCATCAAGGTCTGCGCTTCGCCAATAGTGAGCTGGTCCGGTGTCACGCCTTCTCCAGATGGGGGCAGCTGTCAGCGAACGCCACCGCAAGCAGACAAGCTACTAGCAGCGAAGCGCAGCATCTCAAATGCTCCAGACACCCCATGTCACAGCGTGGACTCAATCGTCGGCCTCCTCCAAGATGGCCTTGACCTGGAAGAAGCCATCTTCTACAGCGGGGGCATTCGCTAGAGCATCGTCCTGTGAGAGCGATGGTGCTGCCATGTCTTCGCGGATGACATTCTGCAGGGGAAGCACAGATGCGGTGGGTGCTATGTGACGGGTGTCCAGGCGCTCGAGAATAGCCGCATAGTCCAGGATGTCTGAGAGCTGCTGGCGGTAGATCTCGATCTCGTCCTCAGTTAGGCCGAGCTTTGCCAGCTCGGCGACGTGCTCGACCTGTTCACGTGTGAGTGCCATCGCCGCCTCATTTACTGCAACTGCTGCTTGTCCTTGCTGTGGCTGGGCTTGGTGCGATGTGCTTAAGATCCTGTCCTGTTCGGAGCTGGCCGGAGCGCCGAGCGTTGGCTGAAAGGGTTCGATGGTGCTGTCGGGCTTCAGGGTCTGCTACGCGCCCTCTGGCGGTTCATTTCGGCTACTGTCTCTGGACAAGTGCCGGGCCAGCGATTGAGACAGCCACCCGGGTGTCTTTGGGAGCACGCCGCCTATGTCCCGCAGGTACTGGTTCGGCTCAGGCTCCTCCTGCTCAGCGACTGCAGGGCCTGCCACCGCTGGGGTGACGATATCCTCCTCATCGGCAGGGAGATCGTACAGCCAGGAGGGCACCGCTTCGGCGGCCAATGCTTCCATTTCTGTCTCAGCCAAGCCCGTCTCCTCGGGGGCTGCAGAAGTTGGTGCGCTGGGCGCCGTGCCAGCCTCAGGTTCCTCGTACGGGACGTTCAGGGCGACACCGCAGAAAGTGCAGTATTCGTTGCTTGACAGATTGGGCGCGTTGCACGAGGGGCAGTGTGTGCTTGGCACCGTGTCCAAGCGCTCGCCGCACTTGCTGCAGTACCGGCTTCCCTTTCGGTTCACTGTGCCGCAATATGGGCAACCAATCATGATGACAACTCCTGTGCAGCTATTGACTGTGCTGCCTATAGTTGCTCTGCCACCTCAGCCTGCTCTTCTTGGGCTTGGCGTTGCATGATGGTGTCAATCGTGTTCTGCACTGTCTCGGCAATTGGGACACCGAAGACGCGTGTGTCGTCGGCTAACAACATTCTCAAGGTCGGGAGGTCCTGCGCATCGCCTACCACTGCAAGGGCCTGAGCGGCATGCGCTCTGACCCCAGCGTCAGCGTCGCGGAGAGCGTTTCGCAGGACTAGGTGGGCAACAGGCGCACCGATTTTGCCCAGTGCCTTGGCGGCTGCCGCGCGGATCAGAGCTGTCTCGTCCTCTAGCAGTGGAACCAAGAAGGGCACCGCCGCTGGGCTGCCCAGGGCTCCCAATGCCCAGACCACGCTGTGGCGGACGTGAACGTCCTCATCCCCAAGCAGTGCGATGAGATCCGGCACCGCCACATCGTTTGCCAAGCGGCCCAGTGCCTCAGCCGTGCTGCAGCGCACCTCGCCGTTGCGGCTGGCCAGAGCCTTTCGCAGCGCAGGGATCGCTCGCTCGTCTCCCAGCATTCCCAACGCATCGGCCGCGGCGCTGCGACGTCGTGGGTTCGTGGTGGAAAGCGCTGCCACAAGCAGGTCGAACGCTTGTGGATTCTGGCTCTCGCCCAAGCTCTCGGCCGCTTGCCGCCGAATACCAGGATGCGGATCCCCCAGTGCGTCGACCAGCGCTGAGATGACTCTGTCCTGCCCGCTGTGGGACCGCAGCGCGCCAGCGGCCTGCCAGCGGCGGCGAGCGTCATCATCCTCTAGTTGCTCGAGCCAGTGGTCAACGCCGCGCCCTCTTTGAGGTAGCAGTGCCGCCAGTGCATTTCTGAGCTTGCTGAGCATAGATAAGTGGTCAGATCCCAAATGGTTGTCCTGAGGTTATTGTATGCCGGTACCTCAGGTAAGGCAAATGTCACGGGCGCCTGGTAGGGCACTCTGTGCAGCATTGCCGGCGCACACCATATACCCACTTACCAGTAGGGAGAGCGAGAGCTCGGCCACTCTGTGAAGCGCCTGCTGTGGGCTATCGCTCGGCATAGGCGGTTGGCCGCGGCGGCACTGGTGGGGTATAATCGCTGCTGTCATGGACAGGGACAACGAATCGCTGAGAATGGGACAAGACGTGGCATCGACGCATCGCAAGCCGCCGTGGCTCAAGCGCAGGGCACTCACTGCGCAGGTGTGGCAGCAGATGAAACAGATGTTGGATCGGCTTGCACTGGCGACAATCTGCGAAGAGGCGGAGTGTCCCAACATCGGCGAATGCTTCCGCCAGGGCACGGCTACCTTTCTCATCCTGGGGCGAACATGTACGCGAAACTGCCGCTTCTGTGCCGTCGAGCACGGCACGCCCGCGCCAGTTGACCTGGACGAGCCGTATCATGTGATGGATGCAGTCCGCCAGCTGGGCCTGCGGCACGTAGTCATCACGTCAGTTACCCGGGACGATTTGCCCGACGGAGGGGCAGCACAGTTCGCTGCTTCTATTGACGCTGTACACAGGGGCACACGGGCAAGCGTCGAGGTGCTGATCCCTGACTTTGGTGGGCAGGAGGCGCCGCTGTCGACGGTGTTGGAGGTGGGGCCAGAGGTGCTGGGCCATAATGTGGAGGTTGTGCCTCGGCTGTATCCCAAGATAAGGGCACGGGCAGACTATGAGCGGTCGCTGCGTCTGCTCAGGCAGGCCAAGGCTCTCCGCCCGTCAGTGTACTGCAAGTCTGGGCTGATGGTTGGAGTGGGAGAACGTGAGGAAGAGGTCATTCAGGTGTTGCGGGATCTCCGCGAGGTGGGGTGCGATTTCCTCACCCTTGGCCAGTACCTCAGCCCTTCACCGGATCACTACCCGGTTGTCGAGTACGTTGAGCCACGGACTTTTGATCGATACGCGCGTGCCGCCGAAGAGATGGGGTTCCCTGGCGTGTCCTGTGGTCCTTTTGTGCGCAGTTCCTATCGCGCGGCCGAGATGTTGGAGCAGGCGCGCTGCGCGTCAACCCCCGCGCCCGCTGACTAGGTCCCGTTCCCCGCACGCCACCGGGCCAGGCGCTCGCGGATGAGCTTCTCATAGCCAAGCTCGCCAGGCTCGTACCAGCGGCTGCCCTTGAGCCCATCTGGCAGGTACTGCTGGTCCACCCAGTGCTCAGGAAAGTTGTGCGGGTAGCTGTAGCCCTCGCCGTGTCCCAGTGCCTCTGCATCGCGGGTGCCGTCTTTCAGATGGTTGGGCACTTCAATGATCCCCTTTTCCTCCACCACCCTTAGGGCCTTGAAATACGAGCCGCACGAGTTGCTCTTCGGTGCAGTGGCCAGGTAGATCGCTGCCTCGGCCAGGGCATACTGTGCCTCAGGCAGCCCGACCCATTCCAAAGCCTGAGCGGCGGCGGTGGCAACCACCAGGGCCTGCGGATCGGCCAGGCCTATGTCTTCTGATGCCAGGATGATCATGCGCCGCACGATGAAGCGCGGGTCCTCGCCGCTGTAGATCATGCGCGCCATCCAGTAGAGTGCGGCGTCAGGATCCCCGCCGCGCAAGCTCTTGATGAAAGCCGAGATGGTATCGTAGTGTGCGTCCCCGTCGCGGTCGTAGAGTAGCGCCCGGCGCTGGATCGATTCTTGGGCGACGGCCAGGTCTACCTTAATGTGCCCGCTCTTGTCAGCCGGGGTGGTAGTAACCGCCAGTTCCAGCGCATTGAGCGCATTTCGCGCATCGCCACCTGCGACGCGGATAAGGTGTGCCAGGGCATCCTCCTCGATCTGAACGGGGATTCTGCCCAAGCCTCGCTCCTTGTCGCTCAATGCACTCCTAAGGACAGTCTCGATTTCTTCGTCAGACAGTGGTTTGAGTTGGAAGACGCGCGACCTTGAGACCAAGGCGTCAATCACTTCAAAGTATGGATTCTCGGTTGTTGCGCCGATCAGCGTGATGGTGCCATCTTCAACAAAGGGCAGCAGTGCGTCCTGCTGCGCCTTGTTAAAGCGGTGGATCTCATCCACGAGAAGGATCGTGCGCTGGCCGTGCATGCCGCGTCGATCCTTGGCCTCCTTGACCAGCTGTCGGAGCTCCTTCACTCCTGCCATGACGGCGCTGATCGTCTCAAAGTGTGCGGCGGTGTGCCGAGCGATGATCATCGCCAGCGTGGTCTTGCCGGTGCCGGGCGGTCCCCAGAGTATCATCGAAGATACGCGATCTGCTTCAATCGCACGACGCAGGGGCGTCTCCGGGCCAACAATGTGCTCCTGGCCGACGAACTCATTGAACGTTCGCGGGCGCACGCGCGCAGCCAGGGGCTGCTCCTTCTCGGTCTGTGCGCGGCGGCTGTAGTCGAAAAGGTTGTCGCTTCTCATTGCCACTCTCCAGTAAGCGCTGCCAAAGGGCTTGCAGTCGCGCAAGTCTAGCATACCTGGGGCCCCTTTGGCAAAGCCAGCTGAGCGGGGGATGCTCAGGGTGCCCTTCAGAGCAGATCAGAACGCCACTGGACAGGCCCCACGAGTCGTGTTAGAATTGTGTCTATGGGTGTGGAAGATGCGCGTAGCGCACAATCGGTAATCGGTCACCAGTGGGCGATTGAACTGCTGGAGCGCGGATGCGCCCAAGGCCACCCTTCGCATGCCTACCTGTTTGTCGGCCCGCCACGCATCGGCAAGACTACCTTGGCGCTGCATCTTGCGCAGACGCTCAACTGCCTCGATCCGCAGGTTAGACCTTGTGGGCATTGCAGCGCGTGCCGCAAGGTGCAGCGGGGTGTGCACCCCGATGTCCGGGTGTTGGATGAGCCCGCGAGTTCGATCAAGATCGAGCACATCCGAGAGTTGCAGCAGGAGATAGCGCTTTCGCCCTTTGAGGGCCGCTGGCGTGTGAGCGTGCTGTGCGATTTTCAGCGCGCCACATCGGAGGCGGCCAACTGTCTGCTCAAGACGCTGGAGGAGCCACCGCCGAAAGCTGTGATTGTATTGACCGCCGCAGAGGCCCAGGCGCTGCTGCCGACGATCATCTCGCGCTGTCAGGTGTTCCAACTGCGCCCACTTGCGGTGGAGCAGGTCAGTCAGGCCCTGCAGTCTCGTTCGAAACTTGAGCCGTCGCGTGCCGAACTGCTGGCCAGGCTATCGGAAGGTCGCGTGGGTTGGGCGATTGCAGCCAGTGTGGATGAGACCTTGCTGCGCGACCGGGAAAAGTACCTTGTCGCGTTGGAACAAGCGCTGCAGCAGGATCGGGTGACGCGGATACATATGGCGCAGCGACTTGCCCGCAATGCTGAGACACTGCCTGACGTGTTTGACTTATGGCAAAGTTGGTGGCGCGATGTCTTGCTAGCCAAGAGCGGCCATCTGGAAGCGCTGACCAATGTGGATCGCGAAGCAACTGCGCTAAATGAGGCCCAGCACCATACGTTGGCCGAGATCGTATCCTGCCTGAAGGCTGTTCAGCAGGCCGCGCAGCAGGTTGAACAGAACGTCAACCCGAGTCTAGCGATGGAAATCCTGCTGCTGAAGTTGCCTCACGCCCAGGCGGTTTAGGCATGTGAGGCTGTGACTTTCGTGGTCAGTCTACTTATCGTTGAATGGGAGATAGGTATCCGTCTATGCCTTTAGTCGTTGGTGTTCGTTTCAAGCCGGCAACAAAAGTCTACTACTTTGATCCTGCAGGCCTGGGGGATCTGCAGGAGGGTGAATATGTGTTGGTGGAGACCTCACGTGCGCGTGAGCTGGGCAAGGTAGTGATCCCCCCGAAGGAGGTAGCGCCCGAGGAAATCGTGGGCAAACTGAAGCCTATCTTGGGCAGAGCGACCTCTGTTGACCTGGCATCTGCCCAGCACTATGTCACGCGCGAAGAGCAGACTCTGATCAAGTGCCGCGGCAAGGTGGAGGAACATGACCTGCCCATTAAGATCGTCGGCGCCGAATACAACTATGACGGTTCGCATCTGACGTTCTACTTCACGGCTGAGAAGCGGGTGGATTTCCGTGCGTTGGTCAGAGACCTGGCACGCCTCTTCCGTACACGCATCGAGTTGAGGCAGATAGGGGTGCGTGATGAGGCCAAGTTGATCGCTGGCCTCGGCCCGTGTGGCCAACCTCTATGCTGCTCGACGCACCTCTGCGAGTTCATCCCGGTGTCCATCAAGATGGCCAAGCAGCAGGACCTGCCACTGAGCCCGATGGAGATATCGGGCATGTGTGGCCGTTTGATGTGCTGTCTCACTTATGAGAACGAGTTCTACCGGGAAGCGCAGGCAATGATGCCTCGCATTGGTGACACCATTGCCACTGCCGACGGCGTGGGCAGGGTGAAGGGCTTCAATGTCATCAAGGAGACGGTTCAGGTGGAACTCGAGAGCGGGACTCTCGTAGAAATCCCGTTGAGCGAGATCGAATTTGAACCCTCCCAACGGGAACGAAAAGGAAAGCCACAAAAGCCTGGGCGCTGAGGCCGGATCGTTGAGACGACTTGGCCTGACCGTGCCGCGTTTCGGAAGTGTCCTTCTAGGCTGCGCCGTGGGAGGCGCGGTGGCATGTCCGCAGCTGCTCCACCGCTTGGTATGGCACAGGCACGCTACCCAGATCGTGCCCCGGAAGGATGTCTGTGCCATGAAAGTCGCTTCCGCCTGTGGCAACCAGCGCGTGTTTGCCTGCCATTCTGAGGAGGAACTCGGTCTCATCGGGCGCGTAGCGTGGGTAGTAGGCTTCCAGACCCCGCAATCCGGACTCCACCAAGGCCGGGATCAGATGGGCTATCTCAAGTGGGTGTGCCAGTACGGGTAGCCCTCCAGCTTCCATAATGGCGCGCACGGCGTCTGCTGGCAAGAGTTTGTGGCGCTCGGCGTATGCCGGCCTACCGCGGCCAATGTACAGGTCAAATGCTTCTGCTACTGTGGAGACGTAGCCGTGTTCTAGCATTGCCAGAGATATGTGCGGGCGTCCGATAACTCCCTGGCCAGCGCTCCTCTGCACATCATCCCAGTCCAGAGGCATTCCCATACGGGCCAGCCTGGTGAGGATACGCCGTGCCCGCTGCAGCCGCGAGTCCCGCAAGCGGTCGAGCGTGTCCCGCAGTCGCTGATGGTAGTGGTTGACGTAGTAGCCCAGCACGTGAACCTCGGTCTTGGAGTCCAGAGCGCTGAGTTCTACGCCGGGGATTACCTCCAGCGGCGTGCCTCTGGCTGCCTGCAGGGCTTCAGAGACGCCATCTACAGTGTCGTGATCGGTGATAGCGATGGCCTCGAGACCGATCTCAAGGGCCTGGTGCACGATCTCTGCAGGAGAGAACTGGCCGTCAGATGCGGTGGTGTGCACATGCAGGTCAACCCGACCGTTCATGCCCTCGTGACAACCAACTTGATCGCAGTCCGCTCCTGGCTCCCGATCATCACCTCGACAAAGGAGGGGACGCAAACGATTTCGATCCCATCCTCCTCCAGGTAGCCTCGAGCGATAGCGACGGCCTTCACTGCCTGGTTGACCGCCCCAGCGCCGATGGCCTGAACCTCCGCGTGCCCGCTCTCTCTGATCACACCTGCGATGGCACCCGCGACGGACGTAGAACGGGATTTCGCCGCTACTTTCAGGATTTCCATGCTCGTCGTCTCCTTGGGCGTCCATGTGGCCGCACGACACGTGCCAGATTCACGGGTCCATCTGGCTGTTCAGCCGCGCAATTTGGTGTGGAACCCCAGCATCACCTCCTACTTTGCGTAATCAACCGCACGCGTCTCCCTTACCACCGTGACTTTGATCTGACCGGGGTACTGCAGACTCTCCTCGACTTTCTTGGCGATGTCCCTGGAGAGAGTGATGATACCAAGGTCATCGATCTCGTCTGGCTTGACAATGATCCGGATCTCCCGCCCGGCCTGAATGGCGTAGGACTTTTCCACACCTTCGAAAGCGCTGGCCAGATTCTCCAACGATTCGACGCGCTTGATGTAGCTCTCCAGGGTCTCGCGCCGTGCGCCAGGACGGGCGCCGGAGATCGCGTCAGCTGCCTCGACCAGGATTGCCTCAATCGACTGGTACTCTTCCTCACCATGGTGGGCCGCGATGGCATTGATCACGGCTGGCGATCTACCGTAGCGCTGGGCGATGTCCGCACCGATGCGAGCGTGTGGCCCCTCCGTCTCGTGACTCACGGCTTTGCCGATGTCGTGGAGCAGCCCAGCTTCCCTGGCTAGATCGACGTCTGCACCCAGTTCTGCAGCCATCATCGCAGCGAGGTGAGCGCTCTCGATGGAATGCATCAGCACGTTCTGCCCGTAGCTGGTGCGATACTTGAGCTGCCCCAGGTACGTGATCAGTTCTCGTGGCAGCCCGTGGACACCCACCTCATATGTGGCACGTTCGCCTTCTTCTTGAATGACAGCCTCGACCTCAAGCCGTGCCTTGTCGACAACCTTCTCGATACGGGCGGGATGGATGCGCCCATCAAGCACGAGCTTGTCCAGGGCCACGCGCGCGATCTCGCGTCGCACGGGGTCAAAACTTGAAAGGATGACCGCCTCGGGCGTGTCGTCGATGAGCAAATCGACGCCCGTGGCGCTCTCGATGGCTCTGATATTGCGACCGCCGCGACCGATAATGCGCCCCTTCATCTCGTCACTGGGCAGTGGCACCGTCGACACAGTCGTTTCTGCGACCTGATCCGAGGCAATTCGCTGGATAGCCAAGGTGATGATCTCCTGTGCCTTGCGCTCGCCTTCCTGTTGGGCCTTTGCCTCAATCTCTCTGACGATGCGGGCCATGTCCTGGCGTGCCTCGACTGCGACCTTGTCCAGCAGGACATCCTTGGCCTCGTCAATCGTCATGCTTGCTATGCGCTCCAACTCCTGCAGTTCTTGCTGCCGCAAATTGTCCAATTCGCTGTGCTTTTCCTCCAGACGTCTCTGGCGCGCGTCTAGCCTTCGCGAACGCTTCTCCAGTGAGTCTATCTTGCGATCGAGGCTCGATCGCCGCTGCTGTAGCCGGCGCTCCTGTTTTCCGAGTTCCGCTCGGCGCTCTTTAAGCTCTTTTTCGGCCTCGTCCCTGATGCGAAGTGCTGCCGCCTTGGCCTCGATCTCGGCTTCCTGCAGGCGGGTCTTGGCGTCGGTTAGTCGGCTCTCCGCGTCCTCCTGCATCCTGCGCATGGTTGTGCGCGAAACGTACTCTCTTACCCAGTAGCCAATCAACAATCCCAACAGGCCTGCAACGAGGCCTACCACTACTCTAACCGTCATGCCATTCATCATCGTTCCCTTCACCGTTATTATAGTTAACAGACCGTTCGGAGCGACCCCACTATGGGGCACCTGCGTGGCCTGAGATCAAAGGATCACTGAAGATCCTGCTCTGCGGATTCGTGATGTTCCCGCCACAGGCGGTTCACGGTTTCCTTCACTGTACCATAGCCAAAGCCACGGCGAGTCAGAAACCCCCCCAAGCGGCGTCGAAATGTCTGGTAGTCCAGATGCTCTAGCCTGCGTGCGCGGGCCTGTGCAGCGCGGTACGCACTTGATGTTTCATCCACATTATCGATAGCCGCCTCGATCAGCCTGTCCGGCACGCCCTTTTGGCGTAGTTCAGAGCGCAGCGCGTGCGCCCCTCGAGGGCGGAACTGCTCGCGGTTCTCGACCCAGTATTGGGCGAAAGCTTCATCATCGAGCAATCCTGCCCGCAACAGCCGTTCGATCAACGTCTCTGTGGTGGCAGCGGATACACTGCGCCGTTGTAGGTAGCGCTCCATCTCGGCACGGCTTCGCGGTCGATAGCTGAGGTAGTTGAGTGCTCTGTCATAAGCCACTTCAGTCTCGTCCCGTTCCTGCAGCTCCTCGATCTCTTCCTCGGATAGCGTCTGCCCAACCCTCAGGCCGGCGGCTACTGAGGCTTGCAGCCCACAGGCGTACTTGCCGTCGAGGAATAGGCTCACGCGGTGCCCCTTCTTCTGTGTTCTCAGCGCTGTGATCTTTTGCAGCATGTCTCCCAGAGCACCAGGCCTGGTCTTGAACCGATCGGCCGCGGTAGTCATGGCTCTAATGCAGCAAGAGCTGTGGCCGAAGGACCACAGCTCTTTAGACAGCGCGCTCATCTGTGCGGTTGAGGGCTTGGCTCAACCACAGCACGCGGTCCGGTTTCCCCTAAACGTCTTTGTGTGGGTCATTCAGATTGGAGTGGCTGCTGCGGAGGGTACATCTCACTACAAGGATGCCATCGTCCTTGTTGGCCGTCGCACTAGCTGTCGACAGGTTGCGCTCCCTCCTCTAGACGCTGACAAACGAACGATGTACCGTCCCCACAGGTGCCCTACGCCAATCGGCCGACTTCAAAGACCCTACCAGACAGACAACAGGGTGGAACCGAGCCCGCCCCAAAATGCTCATGCGCTGCGAATCGCTGTGGCCCCGAGAATGCACTCCACCGATGGTATACTCTTTGCTCCCTTCTGTGGGACTCGCTGAACACCACTTGTCGCGTGGGGCCTATTCTTCGTCGTCCGGTTCGACTTCCTCTTCGGCTTCAGTCCTGCCAGTCGATGCCGTGAACGGTTCTAGCATAGCTTCACGGACTCGCTGCCCGATTTCTTCAAGCATGTCAGGGTTCTCACGAAGGAACAGCTTGGCGTTCTCACGCCCTTGTCCCAGCCGAGTCTCCCCATACGAGTAGTATGAACCTCTCTTCTCAATCAAGCCGTACTCAACGGCCATGTCCAGGACGTCGCCGCTTCTGGATATCCCTTCATCGTAGATAATGTCGAACTCAGCACTCCTAAACGGTGGTGCGACTTTGTTCTTTTTGACTCGTACCCGGGTGCGGTTGCCGATGATCTCGCCCTCGTGCTTGATGGCTTCCATGCGGCGGATGTCCAGGCGTACCGCGGCGTAGAATTTCAGGGCCTTTCCTCCGCTGGTGGTTTCTGGGTTGCCGAACAGGACCCCAATCTTCATACGCAACTGGTTGGTGAAGATAACGGCTGTGTTGGAGCGTTTAATCGCGCCAACCAGCTTTCGCAGTGCCTGGGACATCAAACGAGCCTGCAAGCCGACATGGGCGTCACCCATCTCGCCCTCAATCTCCGCCCGAGGGACCAAGGCAGCTACAGAGTCGATCACCACGACATCAACTGCTCCGCTGCGCACCAGGGCCTCTGCAATCTCAAGCGCCTGCTCGCCCGTATCGGGCTGGGAGATGTAAAGGTCATCCACATTTACGCCGCATTTGGCGGCATAGCCTGGGTCCAGAGCGTGCTCTACATCGACGAAAGCAGCAACCCCCCCTGCGCGCTGCGCCTCGGCAATGACGTGTTGCGCCAGTGTGGTCTTGCCCGAGGACTCTGGTCCGAATATCTCTGTGATCCTTCCCCGTGGCACACCGCCAATGCCAAGCGCAGCATCCAAAGCCAGAGAGCCGGTAGAGATGGCTTGAACGTCGAATCGCGATACCTCACCCATCTTCATGATGGAGCCATCGCCAAACCGCTTGCGCAGCTGCGAGATGGCCACGTCAAGGGCCTGCGCCTTCCCACTATCCTTTGCCATATCGCTTTCGACTCCTTCCAGATCCAAAAGGCTCAACAAATTCTACATCAAGATTGGGATTATTGCAACTAGCACGCTTTCCCTTAAGCTTTACAGAATGAAACATCATGCTCGGCAGTAGTACAAGGGAATGCCACCGTGATGGGCTGCTGCTCACAGCGCCGCAACACCGGTCGGATGTGCGAGTGCTGCCGGTTAGGTCTGCGCTTCGCACAGTTCCTGACGCCACCCACGCTCCAAGCCCAGCGCATCGAAGGCCTCTAGCGCATCGAAGTACTCGTCGCTGCTGATCTTGCGGCCAAGGATCGGGTGTCCGACTGCCTTGTGAGCTGGGAAGTACTGCGCCATCAGGCTGATGTTCACCCGCGGCGATAGTTCTTTGGCGATCCAGTGTAGAACTTGTTTGGTGCCGGCGAGCCCCTGCGGAAGGATCATGTGCCGGATGATCAGGCCACGGAAGGCGATGCCCTCTGCATCAAGCAACAGCTCATCCCCGACCTGGCGATACATCTCCAACAGCGCATGGCGGTTTGCGCTGACATAGCCGCGGAATCCGGATAGGCGTCGGGCAGCCCCGTCCTCAGCATACTTGGCGTCTGGCAGGTAGATGTCGACCACACCGTCGAGCAGTCGCAGAACCTCCACCGTTTCATAGCCACTCGAGTTGTAGACCAGCGGCAAGCGCAGACCCTGCGCAGCCGCAACTGCCAGTGCAGAGAGAATCTGTGGCACAAAGTGCGTCCCGGTCACCAGGTTGATGTTGTGGCAATTGCGGCTTTGCAGCTCGAGCATCATCTCAGCAAGTCGCTCGATGCTGACCTTTCTGCCCACGCCGAGCTGGCTGATGGGGTAGTTCTGGCAGAACAGGCAGCGCGCCGTACAGTGGGTGAAGAAGATGGTCCCCGACCCGCGGGTGCCGCTGATGGGCGGCTCTTCCCAAGGGTGGAGATTCCAGCTAGCCACGACTGGCTCCGCACCGGCGCGGCAATAGCCTATTTCTCCTGCCAGGCGGTTGACGTCACATTGCCGGGGACAGAGCCTGCAATGCTGCAGCATTTCCTGTGCAGCCTGCGTACGTCGCAGCAACTCACCGTTGGCCAAGAGTTCGATGTAGCTGGGCTTGCCGGGCGATGCCGTCATCGTTTCCTGACAGGTTGCGCTGCCTGGCGCACGCGCTCCCACTCCGGCAAGTTCTCGTCCTCCAGGCCGCGGCGCAACTCAAAGATCTGGTCGCGGAGTAGAGCTGCCTTCTCAAACTCGAGCCTGGCCGCAGCCTCCTTCATCTGTGTCTCTAGCTCGCCGATCAGCCTCTCCAGCTGGTCTCGCGGTATGTCCTCGCCGACGGCATATGCAGACGGCTCCTCTGCGACCGCGCGCACGCGGTCGGTCAAATCGCGGATATCCTTGACGATGCTGGTGGGCAAGATTCCGTGCTCTTCGTTGTACTCCATCTGAATCTGGCGACGGCGGTTTGTCTCGTCGATGGCCTGTTGCATGGAGTCGGTGACGTTGTCGGCGTACATGATGACCTGACCGTGCACGTGACGTGCGGCGCGGCCAATGGTCTGGATCAGGGAGGTCTTGCTCCTCAGAAAGCCCTCCTTATCCGCATCCAGGATGGCCACCAGCGAGACCTCTGGCAGATCGAGTCCTTCTCGCAGCAAGTTGATCCCAACCACGACGTCATAGACACCCAGGCGCAGATCACGCAGTATTACAACGCGCTCGATCGTCTGAATCTCGGAGTGAAGGTAGTGGACCTTGACACCTGTTTCCATCAAATAGTCCGCTAGATCCTCGGCCATGCGCTTGGTGAGTGT
>Ga0180437_10005668_pt1 | contig 16940 bp, 5 predicted proteins | sample SS_ome_4_FD_132410 | JGI IMG/M metagenome (GOLD analysis project Ga0180437, IMG submission 132410) | Hypersaline lake sediment archaeal communities from the Salton Sea, California, USA - SS_3_D_1 metaG | ecosystem: Environmental > Aquatic > Non-marine Saline and Alkaline > Hypersaline > Sediment... | reverse complement strand
GTGTAGGACTGGAGCGCCGCAAACAGCTCGTCCAGCGGATAGCGCCGGTTGATCGGCACCAGTTCGCCGCGCAGCTCGTCGGTCGCCGCGTGGAGTGAGACCGCCAGGTTGACCTGCAGATCCTCCGCCATCAGCCGCTCGATCCCCGGCACGATCCCCGCTGTGCTCAGCGTGACCCGCCGCTGGGCAAGACCGAACGCCCGGGGGTCGACCAGCCGCCGGATGGCCGCCAGCGTGTGCCCGTAATTCAGCAACGGCTCACCCATCCCCATCAGGACGACGTTCGACAGCCGCTCGCGCCGCGCCGCCAGCTCACGCTGCAGATGCACGACCTGGACGACGATCTCGCCGGCGCTGAGATCGCGCACGAACCCCATCTGGCCAGTGGCGCAGAATCGGCACCCGCAGGCGCAGCCCACTTGCGTAGAGATGCACGCGCTGCGCCGCTCCCGGTAGCGCAGCAACACGACCTCGATCTCTTGCCCATCCTCCAACTGCAAGAGGTCCTTGCGCGTCTCGCCATCCGGGTCCTCCTGCCGGGCCAGCACCGGCGGCACGTAGAGCGTCGTCTCCGCCGCCAGCCGCTCCCGCAGCGCGGGGGGTAGCGTCGCCATCTGCTCGACGCCGGTCACGCTGCGGCGATACACCCACTCCCACACGTGCCGCGCCAGCGCGCGCGACGCACCCCACCCCGCCAGGAGCGCCTCGAGCGCGGGGAGATCAAGGTCGTACAGGTCGATTCGCTCGCTGTCAGCCATCTTCAACTGCCACCAAACAGTCGTCCCTCTTCCAGACGCCGCATCCCTTCAGCGGTCGGTGCCGGATACGTGTACGTGCCGCCATTCCATCGCCGCTCGACATCATCCACGTATCCTCCCGTGCGAAGTGCATCCAGGAGATCCAGCACGGTATCAGCGCCCCCACGCAGCCCCTCGAGCGCACCGAAATGCTCACTGGAGACGATGAGCCGCCGCCGCACCTTTTTCCGTTCGGGGTCTTTTTGGTGCTTGGTGGCCATATAGTCATTTCCCACGAGGATCTGGGCCAGGGTCCAGGCCCCATACGGTGCACGCCCTCTCACACGGGACAGCCCTGCATCCCACGCCACCGCCTTCAGCACCGCGTACTTGGCATCCTGATAGCGCCCGGGGTCGGTCAGATCCTCCCAGGCAGGCTCGTCGGCCCAGGGGACAGCCAGGTTCACGTCGCACAGAGAGCAGCAGGCATCCGCGCGGGTAGGAGGCTTCTCTGCACCCAGGTAGCCGAGGATCTCCGCCCGCAGGCAGTCACCGACCCGCAGTGAAGCGGCATATCGCTGCACCACGGCCAGGTTGGCCTTCATCTCCTCCCGCACCCGGCGGGCCTCCCCCAGACTCAGGTCCAGCCAGTCTCCACCCAACATCCTGGGGCCTGGCGTCAGCACGAACGCCCGGGCAAACCCGCGGTAAATCAGGCTTCCCTGGAGAGCGAGTTGATACAGCGCTTCGTCCAACGCCAGAGGGTCCAGGCCCTCGGCGAGCGCTGCATCCACGAGCGACAACTCACCTCGGCTGACGGGCCCGATGTCGTGAGCGGCGAGCACGGTCCCGACCGCCTCGCCCACCGGGCCTGGTGCGACCTGGCGAGCCCGCTCCGCTACCGCCTCCAGTGGAGACAGCAGTCGCACGCTGGCCTTCAGCGTGACGTCCACATCTCGCCAGACAAAGCCCATCTCCTCCAACAGATGGAGGTGAATACCGAGTTCTCGATCCTCGTCGAACCCCAAAGCGTCGGCCATCTCGCGTGGATCCGCATAGATTGCTGCATCCTCACTCGCTCTGCAACGGCGGCGCACCCACTCCAGCACGTTCGCCACCTGTTCCGGCTCGGGCAGGCTGTTCGGGATGAAATACTTTTCGTGGATCCAGAGATCGTCTTCATGATATAGGAGCACACACCAACTCACCGTTCCGTCACGCCCGGCCCGGCCCGCCTCCTGGAAATAGGACTCGATGTCGCCCGGAATCTGGTAGTGAACCACGTACCGGATATCCGGCTTGTCGATGCCCATGCCGAAAGCCTTTGTCGCGACGATGACGTTGATCCGGCCGTCCAGGAACATGTCCTGGACTTCCTTGCGGGCCTGGTCATCCATCTTGCCGTGGTAGTGGCGGGCATCCAGGCCCACCGTCTCCAACCGCCGGGACAACCGCTCCGCCTCGCGCGTGGTGTTGACGTAGACAATCGCACTCTCCTCGCAGCGGTCAGCCCGGCGCAATATGCGCAGGAGAATGCGCAGCTTGTCCCGCCGGCTGCGCACCCGGAAACCCGGGCTGTCGCGGTTGTACACCACAAGACGCAGTTCCGGGCGGTTCGGGTTGCACTCGATCGCCCGGTAGCCCGGACGTAGTGCCAGCCGCTCGGCAATGGAGGTCCGTACGCGCGGCGTGGCCGTCGCCGTCAGCGCAGCCACCGGCGGGCGATAGCCCTGCGCCTCGGCAATAGCATCCACCAGGTGGCGGATATAGAGGAAATCGGGGCGGAAGCTGTAGCCCCAGGTGTGGACGCAGTGGGCCTCGTCCACGACCACCTGGACAATGTTCCGCGCTGCCTTGAGCGCGGTCAGCAGCCGGGGATCCCGTACCCGTTCCGGTGCGACGTAGATCAATCGTACCGTCCCTTCGCGCATCCGCCGGTAGACACGTTCCTGCTGCTCGGCCGCCTGGCTGCTATCGACCCGCTCGACGACGGCCAACCCCCGGTCCAACATCCGATCCACCTGATCCTTCATCAGCGCCTTGAGAGGAGAAAAGACCAACGTGGTGCCCTCCCGCAGCAACGCTGGCAACTGAAAGGTGAGGGACTTGCCAGAGCCAGTGGGCAGTACAACAAGCGCATCCTGCCCGGTTACGAGCGCCTGTACCGCACTCTCTTGCTCCGGAGAGCGCCACTCCCGAGCGCCGAACAGTTCTCGCATTCCCCGAATCACACGGTCCCAGAACTCCCGCAGTCGCTCCAACGGAACAAAACGCGGCAGACGCAGGGCAGCTAGGAGCCGCTCCAGCTCAGTCAACAGCCGTTCCGGCACCTCAGCCAGAACGCGCTCCATGCGCTCCCAGTCGATGCGCCACCAGGGAGGTGCCTGGGCCATGTGCTCGGCGATCGCTCGATAAACTGCCCGGCGCGACAACTGGGTCTCGTCATCGAGCAACACGGGGGCTTTGCCAGCCTCGCCCGCCCCCGGCAGGGCCGCCAGCAGATCCCGGCGATACTCCCGGTTCCATACCCGCTTGTCGAGGAGAAGCACCGCGCCGATGTCTTCCTCGCCCCGGATCAGGCGACCAAAGCCCTGCTTGAAACCAACCAACATCAGCGGGAGGATATAATCGGCAAACTCGTGGCCATCTCTGGCTCGCACTTCGGCCGCACGCGCGCGGATGACCGGATCGCCGAGCAACGGGAAGGGAAGTTTCTCCATCACCACGTAGGAGACGTTGGGGCCAGGCACGTCGACCCCCTCCCAAAAGCTCTTCAGGCCCAGGAGGACCGAGCCAGGACGAGTCTCGACCTCCTCCAGCAAAGCTCGCCGGCCGCCTGTCTCCCCCTGGCAACCGACGGGAATCGAGTGCTTACCCAAGACAGGTTCCAGAGCACGGAACACCTGGAGCATCCGGGCGCGAGCGGTAAACAGCGTCAGCCCGTTGCCGCCGGTGAAACGGTAGAACCAACCCAGCTCCTGGGCCACCTCGTCGACAAAGTTCTGGATCTCACTGGGTCGCGCATCGGACCGCATGTAGCGGGCGACAGTAAACAGCGCCCGGCTATAGTCCAGCTCCGGCGGCAGGGCAACTGCATCTTCCGGCTGCAGCCGGCCTTTCAGCCCCAGCCGATCGAGGGTGAAACCGAACCCTGCCTCGCGGGTGGTGCGCAGCGTGGCCGAGGTCAACACCAGTGACTGGCAGGTCTCGTACAGCCGCTTCTGCAGATACGGCCCCACCCGCACCGGGGCGCGCTTGACCGCCCAGCGATATGGGCCACTGTATTCCCCCTCGTCCTCCTCTGCGCCATCCTCGAACGGCACCGCGCGTTCTACCTCGATCCAGTGCACGCGGACCAGCCGATCGTAGCCGACTCGCAGCAAACTCTGCAACAAGTCGGCATGCTCAGCCAATTGCTCGGACAGGAACTGCAGTTCATTCTGCGTTTGCTCGTTGAAGGCGGGCAAAGGGTGCCCTTCTAGCCAGCCGCTCAGCCGGGCCACCGCCTGACCGGTCTCCCGCAACGTCGCCGAAAGCCGCTGGCGCGTCTCTTCGACGGGATTCCAACTGCGGGGGTTGGCCCGGCGCGGGTCCGCCTCCAGCGTCAACCTCGCCCCGTACCGCGGGTCCACCCAGGCACGGTTCAGCTCGACGTAGCGTCGCAACCGCTCCCCAAAGTCCTCGGCCAGCGCGGCCAGTAGGTTCCGCTGCTGCATGGCCCGCGCGATCAGTCGTTGGCCCTCTGGATCCCGCACCTTGTCGCGCACCCGGATCAGCACCCCCTGGCCAGACCGGCGATCCAGCAGCCGGTTGACCAGATAGGCCACACTCCCCCAGGAGACCTCATCGGTGGCAGCGGCGGTAGCCGCGTCCTCCAGGTTGTGCGCCTCGTCGACGATGACCCGGCCCAAGGATAGCCCGGCTTGCTCCCACTCCTTGGAGAGCAACAGGGCGTGGTTCATCACCACCACATCGGCCTGGCGAGCGCGATCATAGGACCCGCGATGAAAGCACAGGTCGTAGCTTGGACAACGGTCGCGGGGGCATTCGCCCGGGTCCGCTCGCAGGGTCTTGCACAGCCGGTCGAGGGCGGGAAAGGTACTGCGCGTCCAATAGTTTAGCTCGTCCAACAGCCCTTCGCGCGTCTCTGACAACCACGCGAGCAGGACCAGCCAGGCGAAACGCTCCTCCTCGTCCAATCTCTGCAGGTCGTTCTCGGCGTAGATCGCCCTGGCCCGCTCCAGGCAGAGATAGTTCTGCATCCCCTTGAGCACCTGGGCCCGAAAACCGACCCTCAAGCTCCTGCGAACTTGCTCCAGATCACCAGCCATCTGGTCTTGCAGCAAACGGGTATAGGTGGAGATGGCCACCGGCTCGCCCTGGCCACGCGACCAGAGAACGGCAGGCACCAGGTAGGCAAAGGTCTTGCCGGTGCCGGTGGGGGCCTCGATCGCCATGAAGCGATCTGCCTGGAAGGCATGGCTCACAGCCTCGACCATCTGGAGTTGGGCACTGCGTTTCCTGAGGCCGTGCTGGTCAACCATGGTTTCGAAGCGTGCGCGCACGTGATCGGGAATGAACTCGAACGCTAGATGGTCAGACCACTCCTGGGTAGACGGATGACGAACGACGAGAGACGAAAGGAGCGTGCCTCGTTCCGTCTCCACCGAACCGAAACTAAGACGCAAAGATGCGGCAACCTGGGGCAGCAACCGGACAAACTCCCCGGCCAGCAGGGGGTTTTCCACCATCCGGCGCTGGACGGCATCGACCAGGCGCGGGATCACCGCCGCCAGCACCAGCACGTCCACAACCGCGTTGTGGAAGCCGGTCCACGAGAACGCACCGACGCCGTGCTCGCGTGCCCACGCCTCCACCTGGTGGCCCCCCTCCAATCCATCGCCGATGTCCAGCGAACGAGCCAGGTCTTCCAAGCGGAAGGAACCTGCCCCGGCCTGGGCCAGGCAGGCCAGCTCCATCGAATCCACGACTCGGTTCGCGACCTGCCACCCAATCTCCTCCGCCGCCCTCTCCAGGAAGGCCAGGTCGAACCGGGCGTTGTGAGCCACCAGCGTCAGGTCGCCGGCCCACCGACGGAACCGCTCCACCACGTCCGCCATGGGAGCGGCCTGCGCCAACTCTTGCTCCCACTCCGGGTGATCTGCGAAACCCAGCTTGACCTTGAGCCCGTAGGGGATGTCGCGCCCCTCCAGGTTCACGTACTCGTCGAAAACCGGCACAAGTTCGACCCCGTCGCCACCAAGGACAGTCGCCGGTTGCCCATCCACGATACGAACTGCAGAAAGCTGGATGATGCAATCTCGATCCGGCCTGACGCCGGTCGTTTCCAGGTCAAAGGCGACGAAGGATTCCAGTGCCGGCAGGTCCGCCAGGAAAGGCCGATGGATCTCTCCCCGCTCGCGGACAATCTCCGCCCGGTCGAACGCAATCCTTTCCGCCTCCATCGCGGTCTTGGAGCACCACAGGCCGCCGGAAAGGGGGACAAAGAAATCGGGACGATCGTGCAGGGCTTCCTGGACCTCGCGCGGAGTGCAGCGCAACCCCACTCCCTCGACGAGCGCCCGGCGAATCGCCCGTCCGGTGAGCCCGTCGGGGTGTTCGTCGAGGACCTGCTGGATGGCCTGGGTGAGGGTACGGTTCATAGTCCTGCCACGTCGGGATAGCGGGGCCAAATCACAGGACCGCCTTCAGCAGCCCAAAATCCCACAGCCGCCGGATTGCCTGGGGTGACATCGGTTCACCCGGCAGGCACAGGACCTCGTACGTTTCCGGATCGTAGGCAGCGCGCGAGGATGCGCGCGTATCCGGTGGCGGGCCAGCCAGCACCCAGCGGGGGCGTTGGCCGGGATCGGCATTCTCGAACAGATCGGGTCGATCGCGCATCGCCAGGTAGAGGCCAAACAGGCCAGGGTCGCCCTCGGCCGGCCGAGGTTCGACGCTCAGGACGAGGTCAGCCGTGAGCTGGGGCTCCTCCAGCAGCGCCATCGCCCAGGCCAACCCGGTCAATTGCTCCTCGGTCGGCGGCACGGCCAGTTCGTGCAGGAACCAGCGCCCGGCCAGGCGGACGAAGCGGCCATCGACGCGCACGGCCTCCAGGATCTGACTGACGACCCGCTCCCCGTGCTCGAGGAACACGTATTCGACCTGGGTGTCCACGTCCCTGGTGCCACGGCGAGCCTCCACCAGATCTTGCACAAGCTGGCGCCACTTTTGCCTGTCTTCATCCCCGGCACTTGTCAAGAAGGTTTTGGATTCTCCCAGCGCATCGACCTGCACCCTGACTTTTCTCACGCCCACGGCGACGACCTCTGCCACGTAGGGCTCGTGTATCGTGTGATCCCCCCTGGTGAAGCCGACTGCCACAATCGCGTGGTCGCCAACCTTCCACTTTCCCGCCGGATCCCACAGGCGCACGGAGGCATCCTCGGCCCAGGCAGGACGAGCGGGGGTGCTGCTTTCAGGACCGTGACGCAGGCGACCGCGCACGACGCGCCGGGCCAGCGCAGTCAGGTCATAGGCCTGGCCCGTCTCAAAGATATGCGCGGCGATGCGGTCCAGGTCAGCCTGGGTGACCTGGAATTCCTCAGCCCAATACAAATCAGAAAAGGGGTCGCTCACGGGGCTCTCTCCCAAAGAGCAGTCTGGCGTATCCAGTCCCTGCTCAAGAAACTCCAAAGAACGCACCAGTCCCCAGCTTGGGGATCCATTCACGCGCCAGCCTCTCCACCGGCCCCCACTGGTGCACGTCCAGCCAGCCGTCAACGCTGCTGCGGTAGCACATGCGCTCGACGCGAAACGTACGCTGCGCCGCGTCCACCAGGACAAAGCGCAGGATCGGCGAGAACTGGGCCCCTCGATCCAGGAAATCGCGCACCTGTTCGATCTGCCGGACACTTTCAAAGCCAAACCCCGACAGACCGGCGACCACCTCCTCCGCATCTGGCCCCACCCGCTCATAGACCTCGATCCGGTCGCGCTTGACAGTCACGCGATAGTTACGCGACTTGGGGTGTCGCTCGACTGCCGCCTCGACTGCTGCGATCTCCTCGGGCAGAATCTTCCCGGGACGGTCCTTGACCAGCGAGACGACCCCATTGACGCTCTCGCTGATGCGCCACCCCTCCGGGATTTCTTCCAGGGGCTCCCCCGTCGGCTGGCGGGCAAATACGTAGCGCGGCCTGCCGGTCTTGGTGAGCGTCTGGCAGAGATGGTAGGTGACGCCTTTGCGATTGGTATAGGTGAAGGCCATATGAACCTACTCCTCTTGCACAGAGACAACCGGACAGCGATAGACCAAACCCAGGACGACCTACGACCGGCTGATCCGATTCCCTAGTGCAAACATCAACAGCGCCAGTACCGCAATGCCCAGCAGTGCCTCGAGGCCTGTGAGCATCTCCGCGACCCAGTTCATAGTTTCGAAGCGCGCAAAGCCTATGGTGGTAAAGGCACCCAGACTGTAGTTCAGATAGTCAAGCGGGGTCATCAGACTGTCATCGACCAGGACAACGCCACCTGAGCACCTGTAGAGGGATGGGAATGCTAGGATGACGACCAACGCCCACCACAACGTGCGTACAGGCTTCTCTCCATAGCCGCACACAAGTTCCATGATCCAATCTGCAGTATGAGAAACGAGATGCCGCAGATAGAACCCAAGAAGTTGAACCCATCGTCTCGCGCCTTGCTCGGCCAGTCCTTCCAACTCGTCCGAATAAGAGATCCTGGCTTGACCGAGAGGCCAATGCATGTTCTTCTGCATCTGCCGTTCCTTCACATAGGCCCAACTGGCATCGCGATAGCTCCCGATACCATTAAAGTTGTTCTTGAGAGCGCGATAGGTATCCCTGGCCTCCTGCAACCGTCCAGACTTCTCTTCCCAGACACTCCTGCCAAGCTGCTCAACGGTAAGTTGCGTACTCTGTAATCTTGCCAAATAGAGACTCACTCCTCGCAAATCGGCTTCGAAGAAACTGACGTCCTCCAGGTTAGCCCCTCTCAAGTTGGCACCTCTCAGATCACTTCTCAAAAAGTTGGCGCTCTTTAGATTGGTCCTCCGAAAGAATGCACCTCGAAAGTCTGCCTGTACGAGTCGTATTCCCCCTGTCAGTTTGCTTACCCAATAGGGCAAGGCCTCCCCCTCCGGCAACATATGCTGGCCTCGCTCAAACTCCCTGGTGACGGCTTCAATACTCAGGTCAAGCTCGGAGAAATCCTTCTTCGACAAGTCGAGGCCATAAGGGCCCCTATTTTCTTCGATCATCCGAATCAAGCTTTCGCGAGTAAGCTTCTCTTTCCCGTCAGACTTGGCACGTGACCTCCAAAGATGCCGAACCAGCTTCTGGTCACGGAATTCCGCTATCGAGCGTCCGAGGATTATACCTACAGAGAGACCCAGCATTGTGCAAAGCCAACTCCTGAGTCTCATCTATCACCTTCCACGACGGCTACCTCCTCCTCCCTCAACCCATACAGCCGGTACACGACCAGGTCGATCAGCCGGTCGGTGGCGGCCAGGCGGGCCTTGAGAGGCAGCAGTTTGTCCAGGCTGGCCTCGTGCTCCCGCGCCAGCCGCTCCTGGAAGGCCCGGCCGGCCGGGTCCACCCGCAGCCGCCGGCGGTTGCGGCGCAGGATATCCAGTAGGTCCTCCAGCGCCAGGTGCGGCTCTCCCTTCTGGTAATCGCCCAGGTAGTTGCGCAGGTACGTCTTACGGGTCAGGTCGTCGATAGATGCCCCCATCTCCCGCTCCAGCCAGCTTAAAAAGCCCTTGACCTCGGTCTGTTTCTCCTCGTTCATCGCCGTCATCCGCTCCGCCAGGTGCGCCAGCAGGTCGTGCACGGCGTCCGACTGCTCCACCGGGCCACGCTCGTCCAGTTGCCAACCGGCGTTGAGCGGGTCATCGTTGTGCTGACGGATCAGCGCCAGGTCGGGGATATGGGTGGGCGCAAGCCGCTCGTCCAGCCAGCGGCCGAGGGCTGAATCGCTGAGATCGCTGAGGGACGCTGAAGACGCTGAGGCGACAGTGTCAGCGTGATCAGCGATGAACTCAGCGGCATCAGCGGTTCCAACCTCCGCAAGCCACGCCCGCTTGGCCGATGAAGTGGTGAAGGCGATGCGTCGGACAGGGATTGCTGCTAAATACTGAGTGGCAATGTGGTTATCCACAAAGCAACTTCGGAAGAACTGATTTGTCAGCCTTGACGAGATAACTGACAGAATATAGCGAATCGATATCTTGGCTCCTGGTTTCAGAATAATGGCATTCGTAGTGTTAAGCCCAACGAAGCGGTCTACATCCAGGGCCGCTACAATACGGAGCGGTAGCTGCACATTACGGATTTCCTGCACAAGGATCTTTTCTGAAGCCTCCCAGAAGATACGGTCTCTGGGAGCATCCAATTCTTCGCGATTGTAGAGAACATAGGTGCCGGGCCAATCAAAGCCGTATCGTGCAAGATCAGCACCTGCCAACACTTTCCGATAGAGATTGCCCGATGGCTTGGTTGTCAAGAACCTTGGATTGTCCCCTGTACGGAGTCCCTGTGTTGCGTTGATGAACTGTCCAAGCATCTGAGTGGAGGGATTATCGAGTAGCCTTTCCAACCACTTTCCGCCTCTAACAATAAAGGGCCTACCAGGAAGACGCGCGACTAGTGAAGCAGGATACTGTCGAAATACATCATCTTCAGCTTTCGATAATTCCGCTGAGGAAAGTAGAGCACTCTGCAGCAATGGCGATGCTATGTCAGCCTGTCGCCTCACAGTAGCAAGCAAAAGCATCGGTTCATTGGTCGCCTCGGCAAACACTCTGTCCTTAAAATCAACGATCCGGATCTGTGACGCCCGATCGATGACTTTGGACCTAAGCCGCGCAAACGAATTATTATTGAGGATACTATGGGGAATAATGTATCCAAACCTGCCCCCATTCATGAGTGTATCCAGCCCTCTTTCAACAAACAGGCCATAGATATCAAATCGGTAATCACAAGTTGAGAATGCTTCAAAGTAGTACTGACGATCTTCTTGAGAGACAGAGATGATGAATAAGTATGGTGGATTCCCCACCACTGCGTCAAACCCCGGATCCTCCGCCCAATCCCGCCTGCGCAGATCGACGAACACCTCGGGGAACTCTAGGTCCCAGTGGAAGAAGCGCTTCCCGCGCCACAGATCCCGCGCCCGCTCGATCGCCCGCCCGTACTGCTCGGCCACCTCCATCTCCCCCTTCACCGCCGGCAGCACGTCGGCCCCGTACAGGGTCAGGAACTCGTACGCGTCCCGGTTGCCGAAATGCTGGCTCACCCACAGATCGAGCACCTGCTTGTAGGGGGTCAGTTGCTTCTGGAACAGGTCGAAATCCTCGGCGCTCTGGCGCACGTCGGCCAGCGTGGCGTCGGACCGCTCGACCACATCGAGCATCATCTTGGTCAGATCGAGCAACCCGGCGAAGGGGCCGGCGAATAGACCTCCTTGAAATGCCGTCGCGATTTCACGTGCTGTTTCCCCGCGTGCTTCTGCCAACCTGCGTGCTTCTTTGCTCACCTTGGTCGTTTGCTCAACGGTGCGCAGATTTCGCTCTACATTGCGTACCTCGGTGCCGATCAGCGAGTTGCCCCAGCGCAGATGGTGATCCAGGAAGCTGAGCGGCGCGCCGACGGTGAACGAGTGCAGCCACAGGCTCAGCTTGGCCAGCTCGACCGCCATCTTGTTCAGGTCGACCCCATAGATGCAGCGTTTCATCACCAGCCGCGTCAGGAGCGCGGTGTCGTCCAGCCGCGCCGGGTCGACCGCGATGCCCTGGCGCTCCATCTCCTCCAGGATCTCGGTCCGCACCCGCTCGATCAGCCGCTGGATCGGGTTCCACTCCCAGGGCACGTTCGGGTGCGCGTCGTGGTAGGTCTGCATGCGCTGGATGATGCCGTCGGTCAGGTGGTCGACGGCGTTGACCAGGAAATGCCCCGACCCCATCGCCGGATCACACACTTTGATGCCCAGGAGCGCCTCGCGGGCGTCGCGCTCGGCCTCGGCGAGTCGATCCCGCAGCCGGCGCACGTTCGCCGTGCGGTCTTCCCGCGCCAGTTGGCGGCGCAGGCCGGCACAGCGGTCCATCGCCGCGCAGAACTCAGCCTCGCGCTCGGCCAGGATCGGGTCCAGCGTGTGCGCGACGATGTACTCGACGATATAGTCGGGCGTATAGTAGGAGCCGCTGGCCTTGCGCTCCCCCTTGTCGTTGACCAGCTCGACCCGCCCCGCCGCCGCATCCACCACCCGCAGCCGGTTCTCCAGCAGCCCCTCGTAGATGGACCCCAGGTTGCGTACGCTGATGTATGCATAGTCGACCGGCTGCCCGGCATCGCGCACCAGGATGTCGACCGCCCGGGCGACGGCCCGGTCGCTGAGCCGGTGCCCCTCCAGAAAACGGTTGTCGGGGCTGGCCGGGTTGAACAGGCCGCCGTTGTAGCGCGGGATACCCAGGCCAGGGTCCCCCTGGTCGACGCGGTGGAAGAGCGCCAGCAACGCGTCGTACCGGGACGTGGCGTGGGTGGCCTCGCTGAGCGGGCGCGCCTGATCCAGCCGCCCAGCCGCCCATTGTGCCAGCGCCGTCAGGCTTTGCTCCCGGTAGCCGGGATTGGCGATCGGCAGCAAGCCCCGGGCTTCGGCGTACAGGAGAAACAAGAGTTTGTACAGCAGGCTCAGGCTGGCCTGGTAGATCTGGCGCAGGCTCTCCTCCGTCTCCTCTCGTACACCCATCTCGCGATAGCGGTAGGCGACGAACCCCCCGGCGATCTCGGGCATGACCTGCTCGAACACCAACTCCTTCAGCTTGTCACTGATCTCGTGGGCATAGGTGGCCGAGCCCTCGTGCACGCGCTGGACGAAGGACTTGGCCTGGGCGTCGGGCAGGAACGCCTCGCGGCGGAAGAACAGCCACCAGCGGCGGAACTGGTCCAGTTGGGTCAGGCTGGGCTCGCCGTCACGAGCCAGAGAATCGAGCAAGGGAGCCAGGTCGACCTCGTAGAACTCGCTGGCCGTGCTCGAGACCTCGCGGCTGTACAGCCGCCAGACCTGCCCGTTGGTCAGGATGCCCCAGGCGACGCGGGTGCCGACCAGGTAGCTCACCATCTGGTGGCTGGGATTGGCCCCGGCCTTCCAGGTATCGCGCCCGCTCTGGTCCTTCTGGCTGAGAGGCCGGCCCCAATACTTGGCCTCGGCGATGGCCAGCGCGCGGCTGTAGAACGGATCATCGTCTCCCTGGAAGGGGTAGGCTTCCGCTTTGCTCGCCTCGTCGGCAAAGAGCGCATAGTCGGGCCGCGTGATCCGTCCCCTGCGGACCGATTTAGGCTGGACGATAAAGGTCCAGCCCAGCGCCTCCAGGATCGGCCTGACGAACTCGTCCTCGGTCTGGGCCTCGTTCCAGGCATCGCCGTGCTCAAGCGCCCGCTGCCACAGAGCACGCACGGCTTCAAAGGCCGCACGGGGATCCCCGGACCACTCGGCGTGATCGGACAGCCGGTGCTCGAGGTAGTGGATGGAAAACAGGGTCTTGGTCTGCATATCGTCTCGCTTGGTTGGCGGGGAGCCGGGCACTCTGGGGCGAGCGGGCGGCGGTGGCTCCGATAACTTTGGTTCCTCCAAAGGTTCCAGTCCCCTATGCTCGCCTGCAGGAAAAGCTGGGCCACACGCTTCGTCACGCAGGCGAACAGAGCCTTGTGGCTTGTGACACACTACGCATATCCGCGGTTTGGTGCGCACCTCAACATGAGCAAACTGGGACAGCAACCCAAAAATGAAAGCAGATCTGAACTGCCCTCTGGTATAGAACCGGCCCTCCTGAATATCCTTGCGATACATCGCACCCAGGTGGCGCGATGCCCGGTAGACTTCCCCGATCCACTTCCAGCGAACCTTGCTCACACCAGCGTGGGTAGCAACGGTCAGGTCGTGTTCATCAGCCTCTATGATGCGATTTGGAGCCCCTCCCGGCGTATAGATCGTCTTGCCCACAAGCGAGGCTTTGACGATCTCTTGAATCTGCCGGAACTCGGCTTCTATCTCGATTTCGAATTTTACGGGTTCTGTCGTCGAGACAATCCCTTGGAGCTGCTTAAGCTCGGGCTCGACATCCGATTGACACGTCTTACCATCAGGCTTTTCCTCACGCGCGGACCCGCTCCTCGTAGGAATCTCTATCGCTTTGAGAATCAGATCGTAGGCATTCAGATAGCGTGTTACATCAAGACCATTCAGCTCCTTCAAAAGATATGCTGATGAACGATGCCTGATGTGAATGTTATAGTGCCCCGAGCTTGGCTCGATGGCGGCGAGGCACTCATCCACGATTCTGTCCGGCAACACCAACACCTTGTCTGTCGAGCCAAGGATGAGCAACAGGAAAAAAGTCCTGTACTGTCGAACCCTACCAAGAACACTGGGCGAAGGCCCAAACCAATACTGGTTACCCAAACGTCGAGAGTTATAGAACACGAGAGCAATCTCGTCTTGAAGAGAATAGATTGTGCGATATTTACGAATAGGAAGGCCGCGCTCTCGAAGATAGCCAACGATGAACTCCTTTTGCTCTCCAGGTGAAAGGTCAGATCCAGATGGCTCCACCGGAAGCAAGACAGGTCCTTCGTCGGGTGAGAGCCGGTACTCTAGACGGATAGGCTTGATCTGATGAGTAACCCCCGGCAGAGCAGCGAGCATGGCAGCAATATAGGTGGGATTGAACGCGGCGTACTGCCTTATCTGAGCAAGATTGATCTTTCTGTCACGCGCTAAATGTTCCCATGCAGTTTCGATCTCCTGGCGCTGGATGGTGCGCGCCTTGCCACTGGTTCCTATCTCTATTTGGAGGGCATCGTCTCCTACCTTCATCACACGAAACGGGTTTTGTCGATCCAGCGTACAGAGTTCTTGTCCTACCAGATGAGCAACAAGGAACCAACACTCCGGCGAGTACCCTTTCGAAGGTTGGATAGCCGTCTTCAAGCCCAAAGCATCTTTGTGAGCCGAAAGCTGACCCGCCGTCGAGGATGGTTCTAACCTTCCCAAGGGTTGCGGACGATCCTCAAACAGCGGGCCGGGAGGCACGAGATCGGTGGCCACCAATTGGCCAGAGCGAGTGCGCTCTATGCTGAGGACGGCCCCTTCGTCGGAAGGCTCCCCTGAGCTCACCTGGGCTGGCAGGGTGTCCTCAGCCCGCTTTTCGTCCTCCGTCTTTCGTCCTTCGTCTGCCTTCTGGCAATGCCCCGCCGGCCCGCGGAACCGCACCTGCTCCCCGAACTCTGGCCGGAACCGGTAGCGGCACTCTCCCAGCGGCTCGAACGCCAGCCTGCGCCACAGCTCCCAGGCCACGGTGGCCCTGCTCGTCATCCGGCCCTGCTCGTCAAAGTGAACCGCTTCAAAGAGCCGGTCGGCCGTCGTGACCAGGTCTTTCCGGCCTCCCGCCTCCCACCATTCGACTGCCTGGGCATACATCAGGCCAAAAATACTGGCGCCAATCTCCCCGGCCTGCCGGAACAGGGCCTCCCGGTCCTCGAAACGCACGTCCGCCACATAGACGGCGTCGTCTACGTCGTAGCGCCGGGGCTCCCGGTCCTCTTCGTACTGGATCTGCCCATCCTCGTCCAGCCACATGCGCCACACGCGCACGGGCTCCGTGCGGTCCGTCTCGCGTGTGGCCAGGTCATATTCCCGCTCGGTACGGGCGGCGATCCGCAGCCGGGCGCCGGGGTAGATACGGTGGGCCCGCAACGTCTCGTACATCTGTAGCGAGATCCACACCCGCCCCCGCTCGCGATCTATCCAGGCCCGGAACGGCGACGGTTCGTCAGCAAAGTGATGGAAAAAGACAATCTCCTGGCGGCCCGAGGCCAGAGGCGGGAACAACAAGCGCACCTGCCCGCTCAGCGGCAGCCAGCCCTCGTAGTAGTGACAGGCTCGCAGCGTGAATACGGCGTGCATAGGCCGGTCCTGCCGCCAGGCTTCCAGGTCTCGCTCCGCCGCTGTCGCGGCATCTGCCCCATCGCCCTCACTGGCCACATCCCCACGGCGCTCACTCTGGACCTGGGCCGGGGACGCCTCCTCAACGCCGAGGGGCAAGCTGACCTGGGTGGGCATTCGGGGAGCCTGCAGCGCTGGGCGCTCGGTAAAGCCCTCCCAGGCCCGCGCCGACGCCCAGCAGTCACCCAGGCAGACCACAGACGCGCACCCGCGCAAGGCTCGGGCCAGGGCAAAGGCATGCAAGGCAAAAGTATCACCACCGTCATCCGCCAGGCCCCACACGGCCCCGACCAATTCCTCAGCCGTGCAGGAGGCCGGCTCTTCGTCCGCCAAATGACCGGGGAGGGCAGCCAGGGCCGCCTGCACGTCGCTCTCCTGTACGGCAGGAAGCATCTCGACCAGGCACCACAGATCGCCCTGCAGGGTCTGGCAGGAGACAAAGCGCGGATCGGTGCCCAACGCCGGCTGGATCGCCTCGCGCGCCTCCGTCGCACGCGCCCGCAATGCCTCCTCTACCTGCGCCTCCCCGATCGGCGGATGGTCCTCCGCCGGAGCCCCGGGGATCTGGGCCGCCATGATTCGCTGAGTGCCATCGGGAAGGGCCAGGGTCAGAATCGCGAACGAACCTTGCGCGGGGTTGGCTGCCTCGCGCACCGCCGCGACGGTGGTTCGCTGGCCTTGGAAGAGGATTGTGTCCCCGGTCCGGTATTGGGCACCGGGCGCGTAGCGTCGCTCCCTCGTGCTGTCCTCCAGCCACGCCTGGAGGACAGCGTGCGTCAGAACGTTGATGTGGACAGGGCTGCCCGCCTCGCGTATCACCTGTACCAGCCTGTCCCTGTCCAGGTTGACGTCGTTGTCGTTCATCTTTCCAGGGCACTCCCACCACGCCCAGCCGCCGCCTGAGGAGCCCCAGGCAGCGCAGCTTCTCACACGGACATTCTAGCACAACCAGGGAAGCAAGGCAAAGCCGATTCTCATCGTCCAAGCTTTGCTACCCCCCATCACCGCTTCGAATACCCAAACGTCCCCAGCACCTCACCCACCTGCCGATACTCGCCGTTCAGGTAGGCAAACGGGCTGGCCTTGGCCAGGTCGAGGTGGCCCCGCTCGTCGAGCACATCCTCGTCCATCTGGACGGCGACGACCTGGCCGATGAACAGGTCGTGGGTGCCG
>Ga0180437_10005667_pt1 | contig 16942 bp, 10 predicted proteins | sample SS_ome_4_FD_132410 | JGI IMG/M metagenome (GOLD analysis project Ga0180437, IMG submission 132410) | Hypersaline lake sediment archaeal communities from the Salton Sea, California, USA - SS_3_D_1 metaG | ecosystem: Environmental > Aquatic > Non-marine Saline and Alkaline > Hypersaline >... | reverse complement strand
GTCATGGATCCTGCACGCACGTCTGGAATTATGAGCAGGCCACGGCCTTTCTGTTCGGGGAACTGGCTCGTTCCATGCGGGAAACGGAATTCCTCTATGCCACCGATGACCACGGCCTCACGCGCTTCCGGGTCGCCCTCCCTCTGGACAGGGCCCAAAATTTCGGCAAAGCCGCCGCCGACGGTCAGATGGGATGCCTCATGAAGCTCTACCGGGATTGGCAGCTGTCCGGGGACGATGAGCTTTTGCGAAGGACCTGGCCGACCGCTAAAAAAGCCCTTGAATTCTGCTGGATCGAAGGGGGCTGGGATGCCGATCGGGATGGAGTCATGGAAGGCGCCCAGCACAATACCATGGATGTCGAGTATTACGGCCCCAATCCCCAGATGGGACTCTGGTACCTGGGAGCGCTCCGCGCGGTGGAGGAAATGGCTTCCCATCTCAACGAAGATGAACTGGCCCGTACCTGTCGTGACCTCTTCCGGCGCGGCCGCACATGGGTGGACGCGCACCTGTTTAACGGCGAATACTTCGAGCACCAGATCCGACCTCCCCGGGACAGATCCAAGATCGCTCCCAGCCTGCTCATCGGCATGGGAGCGGCCGACCCTACGAAGCCGGATTATCAGCTGGGTAAAGGCTGCCTGGTCGACCAGCTGGCAGGGCAGTACATGGCCCACATCTGCGGCCTGGGATACCTGGTGAATCCCGCGCACGTGCAAACCACGCTACGCAGCATCCTGAAATACAACCTGCGGGAAGGCCTATTCGATCACTTCAACTGCCTGCGATCCTTCGCCTTGGGTGACGAATCCGCCCTCCTCATGGCAAGCTATCCCAAAGGGCGGCCCCGCAATCCATTCCCATATTTCACGGAGGTGATGACCGGCTTCGAATACACGGCAGCGGTGGGCATGCTGCAGGAGGGAATGAAGGAGGAAGGCCTCCGCTGTATCCAAAACATCCGTGACCGCTACGACGGCCGCAAGCGCAATCCTTTCGACGAGGCGGAGTGCGGGCACCACTACGCCCGCGCCATGGCAAGCTGGGCCGCGGTGCTGGCGCTGAGCGGATTCCAGTATTCCGGCGTCACCAAAACCCTTACTTTCGCTCCCGGAGCCGACACCCATTTCTGGTCGAAAGGGGATGCATGGGGGAGCTGCCGGCTGAGGCACGAGCCCGGTAAGATCCAGGTGGAGCTGGCGGTAAGTTTCGGCAAGCTGACCCTGAAGAAATTGGAGCTAAAAGGCTTCGGCGGGATAATCTTTGACGAAATCCGACAGCTCGAAGCGGGGCGGCGCTACAAAATCTCAGTGAATCAGGACTGAACAACCGCATTTGCCAGCAGTGATTCTTCTTCTGTTGCAGACCCTGGGACATGAAGGTCGGTTTGGCTTGGAGGACCGTGATGATTTTTTTGTCTAATCCCAAGCCGCCGATATAACACTCGGTTGTCTCGAATAATCACGAGCGAAACTCGTCCTATCAGCTCAGCGGCCGAGATATGGTACAATAATATCAGGTCTTTACTCCTCGAAACCGGAGTGCGCCGCGAATCGATACGAGACGTCAAACGATGAGATGGGAAAAATCCCTGTCCTGGTTGTGTTCGCTCGGACTGGTGGGGGCCTTATCGGCGGTCTCAACCCTCCGGTTGAATGGCACAGCCCGGCCACCGGATATTCAGCACGATGTCACCGTTACGGTGAAGCTCATCCAGGCTTATGTCGTTGATGAAAACGGCCGTCCGGTCACCGACCTAGAGCGACATCATTTCATCGTGTATGACAACGGCCGGAGCCAGGAGCTGACCGAATTCGAAAAACACATTCGGCCCGTGAAGCCGATTCAGACAGAAAAAAGGCGGTCGGAAAAGCCATCGGAAGCCGACCTCGATTCCCGCGCCCGGCTCGCCCGTAAATTCATTTTCCTTTTTGACCTGGATCGAACCGATCTGGAGGGTTTCAAGGAGTCCAAAGAAGCCGCGCTGCATTTCCTCGATACCCAGGTTCAGCGGGGGGACGAGGTGGGCATCTTTACCTACTCCGGCCTCCGGGGCATAAGAATCTTCGAGTACCTCAGCAACGACCACGTAGAAATTCGGCGGCTCCTCTCCGGATTAAAGGAAGTGATCGGGCGGCCGGGGAGAGGAGCTGCAATCTCGAATCGTGGCCGCCGGGGTTCTGCCACGGCCGGAACCGGCCGGGAGATCTCAGGGGATTTGGTGCCGTCGCGTACCCCTGATATGGATTGGCGTGAGAAACTGGACATGGAATTCGTACAACAGATGGAGGATCTGGCCAAGGGCCTGCGTTACATCCCCGGCACCAAGAACATCATCCTGTTCTCCCATGGTTTTCCCCGGTCTCTCTATGAGGGCGACTCTTTTTTCCAGCGCAATTACGATCGTATGGCCCAGGAATTCGCCACTGCCAACAGCCCAGTGCACACCATAAACACCGAAGGTCGGCGACAGTATGCCAAATCCATCGGCGCGCGGGGAGACTCGACCCTGAAAAACCTGTCTCAGTATTCAGGCGGGCGGTACTTTCATAACGTCAAGCAGCGTGAATCCATCGCCGAGGATCTGCAGGCCATGACAAGCGATTACTACGTCTTGGGATACTACGTAAATGACGTGTCGGACGGCGAGTACCACGAAATCAAGGTCGAGGTCAAACGTCCCGGCTGTCGGGTTCTTGCCCAAAGCGGATATTTTAATCCCAAGCCCTTCAAGAAGTTCACCCGATTCGAAAAACGGCTTCATCTTTTCGATCTGGCCATGAGTGACACACCCCGCACCCAGATTCCCGTGCGATTTCATCTTACGGCCTTGAACTTCGCTCTAAGCGGAGCCAATCTCGTCCTTATCGCCGGCATCGAACGACAGCCAACCGAAGAGATCCTGGGGCCGAAGACCGAATTGGCTACCCTGATCTATGACGATTCCCATAACATCCAGGCATCGAGTCAAAGCCGTTTCGATCTAGAAAAACTTGAAGACGCGCGGTTTTACCATTACTCGATCGTCTCGCTCCCCCCCGGTCGCTATCAGTGCCGGATGGTGCTGAGAAATCTCGAGACCGGCAGGAGTGCGGTAGGAGCCGCCGAAGTGACTATTCCTCAGTCCCTGTCATCCGGTATCCGGCTCTTTCCTCCTCTGATGCTTAACCCACAGCGGAAGGCCGCATTCCTGCGATCCAAGAAAGATGAAACCTGGATGGAAGCTACGGCGAACCTGAGGGATATCTACGTTTTCCTGAGCGAGGAAGCCGCCCCGCTGGGTTCCGTTTGGACGGACGCTCATCCTTCGGTACTGGCCGTCGTGCGCAGCGACATCTCCGGCATCAGCCAGCCGGACACTGCCCTCTCGGCCCACCTGACAGGGCCGGGGCAGGAAGCCATCCCGATCCGCTCGGAGATCTTAAACATCAAACGCACCGACGCTTCCGAAATTTTTTTGATGGAACTACACATGCCGTATCTCAGGCCGGGTCTATACTCTCTGGAGATCCGAGCGGAAGAGCGGACGACACAGACCCAATCCTCGACCCAAACCGGGGTGAGGATCAAAAAATCTTCCAATGAAAAACGTGAATGCGGAGTTGTGGAGCCGGGGAGTTGCCCCGGGTTGAATGCCTTTCTTTTCGGTTCCATGCTCTATAATCCTGATGAGGAGATAGGGAGGAACCCGATTTGACTTATTAATCAGGTCCGATATATTAACAGTGTTATTTTGTTGACGTATTGATCGAGCAAAATGCATATGAAGTTGAAGAAAATCCTCGTTCTTGTGGTGCCGCTCATTTGTGCCGCTCAGCTCTCTGCGCAGAGCCTGTATGAGCTGGCCCAAAAGGAAAAAAAGCGGCGCGCCAAGTACCAGGGAAAACAGGTCCGGGTGGTGACCAACGCAGATCTGGAAAAAGCTCGGCGGATTCCGGCGGTCATCTCAGGATCGGCCCAAGCGGAGCCCGAACGTCCGTCAAAGACCACGCCTGATCCCGTCAGCGCTTTTCCGCGCATCACGGTAAGTCAGGAGTCCCCACCGCAGCCCGGCCGGCCAGAAGGAAGAGTGGAAGGACGCCGCTTCGCCACCAAGGTCTTAACCACCAGCGAATTGGTGCACTATCCGGAAGCGGCCCTGTATGCACCGGATGGAGAATCTGCCGCCATCGAGTTTTACGGATTCCTGGACCTGGAGATCGAGACAGTAAACGGCGCGGGAGAGGACATAGCGGTCTATGTCACTAAGCCCACCGACGGCCAGGCTCCCGAAAACATGCATTATCTGGTGTTTTCAAAGGACAGAAACGGGGAATGGATAGGTTTAGGAGTAGGGGGTGGTATGGCGAGCCCCGAGAGATTCGACCTCGGAGAATTGCGAAGAGCGTCGGTGATCCGAATCGTCTATCGCAACCTGCGCCGCATGTATGACACGCATATTGATCCCAGAGATATCACCCGCGGCCGCTACACCATAAACATCGATGCCGTGGCAGCTCTGCATTGATCAACCGAAGCGCCGAATTATGAATTCGGAGATCAGGATCAGCATCCTTTCAAAATCCTCATCACGGGAATAGCGGTGATCCGCATCTGGAATGATCTCCAACCGGCCGTCGGGCAGAAGGTCGGACAGCCTGCGGCTCTGGGCGACCGGGACAGACGCGTCGGCATCCCCATGCACGATCAAGGTCGGGACCCGGATATCTCGAGCCACATCATAGGCGCAGTTTCTCTCGGCATCAGTATAAAATGTGTAGTTCAGCCTGATTTCCTTGCCCTCGAAATGCATGAAGGTGAGGAATCCTCGTCTTCTCCAGCTGTCCCGGTCACATCTGTCCTGGCTTAGAATCAAACGGCTCATATAGTCGGAGACCGGCGACTTGAGCGAAAGACTGATCAGATTCCCAGACGATGCTGCGGTGAGAAGGGCCGCCAATCCCCCAAAACTGGAGCCGAATAAGGCGAGCCTGTGATATCCCTGCTCACGCGTATAGCGAATCGCACGGAAGACGTTGTCGGCGGCTTCCGAAACGGTGATGTCCGCGATATCGCCGCCGCTCTCTCCGTGGCCGAAAAAATCGAAACGCAGGGTGGCGATTCCCGCTCGGTTCAAGTCCGCCTCGAGCCGCATATTGGTGCGCCCGTCCTTGCCGGTGGCGAAGCCATGACAGAGAACGACGGCGGGAACGTCAGGCATGGGCTCCGGTCCGGATAGTATTCCGCAGAGATCGATCCCGCAGCAGTTTTCAAAAAAGACTTTTTCGTGCATGCTCAGAAGCATACGATGCGATCTGCTGCCTGAAATGTCAATAGTCTTGAGTCTTGGGGACGTCCCCCAAGGTGCCACCCCTGGTGGGAAGGTGCGTTGTGTCACCGGCTAGGGTGGCACTTTGGGGGACGTCCCCAAGAGGCAAGTTGCGGAAAACTGATATTCCCGTATAATGGCAGGCGCGGAATACGGCGTTGAACAAGACCGACTCTCCCTTAAATCTCTTCCATCCTCTGATCGCGAACTGGTTCAAAAGCCAGATCGGCACTCCCACCGATATCCAACAGAAAGCCTGGCCCCACATCATCGCCGGGGAACATGTACTGGTTACGGCACCCACCGGAAGCGGAAAGACCTTGACTGCATTTCTTTGGGCGATCAACCAGCTGACGACCGGGACATGGGGACCCGGCAGAATCCGTGTCCTCTATGTCTCCCCGCTCAAGGCTCTAAACACAGACATCCGGCGTAATCTTCTACAGCCGCTGAGCCAGCTGGAGCAGGTCTTCGCCTCACACGGCCATTCCTTCCCCTCCATCCAGGTCCAAACCCGCTCAGGAGACACACCACAACTCGACCGGCGTCGAATGCTGAGGCATCCCCCCGAGATCCTTATAACGACTCCGGAAAGCCTGAACTTGATGTTGAGCGCGCAGGGCGGAAGATCCATCCTGGGCGATCTCGCCACCGTAATCCTGGATGAGATCCACACGGTCGTGGGCGGCAAACGCGGGGTCCATCTCATCACGGCGGTGGATAGGCTGGTCGCCCTGAGCGGTGAATTTCAACGGATCGCTATTTCGGCCACGGTTAAGCCCATGGCATTGGTGGCGGAATTCGCGGCCGGGTTTCGTATGGAGGGAGATGTGCGCACGCCCCGGTACGTACCGCGGCCCATGACACTAATCCGTTCCCAGGCGACCAAGACCTATGACCTGAGCATCCGCTCCCCGGAGAGAACACCGGAGACACCGCAGACTCCATCCTTCTGGGATCCGCTGGAGCGGGAGTTTCGAGACATCATCAGGAGAAACCGGTCATCCCTATTCTTTGCCAAAAGTCGCAGGCTTAGTGAAAAGCTCACCCTAAAGATCAACGCCGGCTCGGCACATCCTATCGCCTATGCCCACCACGGCTCTCTGGCTAAGGAATTGCGGTTGGAGGTCGAAAACAAGCTCAAATCCGGAGATCTCAAGGCCATTGTGGCCACCAACTCGTTGGAACTGGGGATCGATATCGGCGACTTGGATGAAGTGATCTTGGTCCAATCCCCTCCATCCATCTCTTCCGCCGTTCAGCGCATCGGCCGCGCCGGACATCGAGTGGGTGAGACCTCCTGCGGCACTTTCTATCCGACCCATGACCATGATTATGTGGAATCGGCCGTGATCGCCCGCGCCGTATTGGAAGGCGATATCGAAGAAACGCGCCCGGTGGAAGGCGCCCTGGACGTACTGGCGCAGATCGTCATCTCCATGACGGGAACCAGGACCTGGGATCTCGATTCACTCTTCGCGTCTCTCCGTACCTCCTGGCCTTACCGCCGCCTGAGCCGGGAGCAGTTCGATTTGGTGCTGCACATGCTGTCCGGACGCTACGCCAACACGCGCATTCGCGAACTCAAGCCGCGCGTCTCCATTGACCGGCTCGAAAACACCGTAGCCGCCCGCAAAGGAGCCCTGCTCCAGCTCTACATCGCCGGGGGCACGATCCCGGACCGGGGATACTATCACCTCCGTCATGAGCAGACAGGAGCCCTTATCGGCGAACTGGACGAAGAATTCGTGTGGGAAGCCGCCGTCGGAAAGGTTTTCACCTTCGGCACCCAGTCCTGGAAGATCCAACGCATCACGCATAACGATGTGTTGGTGACACAGGCCCCACCCAGGGCCCTGGAAACACCGTTCTGGAAAGCCGAGATCTTCAACCGCGACTTTCATCTCTCCCAAAAGATCGGCGACTTCCTGGAAGAAGCGGATGCCGGGCTGGAAGATCCCGATTGGCAGCGGGACCTTCAGACCGTATATCGACTCACTCCCGCCGCCGCCGCACGGCTGCAGGACTATTTAGAGAATCAGAAGTATGTGACCGCCAGCCCCCTTCCCCACCGTCACCACGTGCTCATCGAAAACATCCAGGCCGGACCGGGCGGGGCCCCAGGAAATCAGGTGGTGCTCCATACCGGATGGGGCGGCCGCGTCAACCGGCCCTACGCCCTGGCTCTGGATTCCGCCTGGGAGGAACGGTTCGGTCACCGGCTGGAGATATTCGCCGGCGACGACAGCATCGTGCTCCAGCTTCCCGACAATACATCGGGGGAAGATCTCTTCGGCCTGGTCGGTCCGGCCGACTTGGATCGACACCTTCGCCGCCGCTTAGAAAACTCCGGCTTTTTCGGGGCGCGCTTTCGCGAGTGCGCGGGCCGCGCCCTGCTTCTCGGCAAACGCCGCCTGAACGAGCGCATGCCCCTGTGGATAAGCCGGCTGCGCTCCCAAAAGCTGCTCCAGGCGGTTTTGCGGTTGACCGATTTCCCCATCCTGCTTGAGACCTGGCGCACCTGCCTTCAGGACGAGTTCGACCTGCCGGCACTGAAGGCCGTCCTCCAAGAGATCGCTTCCGGTATCATCCGCATCAGCACCTGCACCACTTCCCGGCCCAGCCCCATGGCCCAAGGGCTGAGTTGGGCACAAATCAACCGGTACATGTATGCCGGAGACGAGCCTCCCGCCGACCGCTCCTCACGTCTGCGGACCGATCTACTTCAGGAAGTGGTATTCAGCCCGGGCCTGAGGCCATCCATTCCGCCCGTCGTCATCCGGACTTTCGAAGCCAAACGGCAGCGAATCTTTCCCGGCTATGCGCCCGCCTCAGCCCGGGATCTGGTCGATTGGGTCAAGGAGCGGTTGCTCATCCCCCTGCCGGAATGGGAAGAGCTGCTCGCCGCGATCGACCGGGATTCTTCGGAGGATGAAGAGACCTCATCGCTGAAAATGTTGGACGAAGCGGGAGCCAAAATAATCCGGCTGCGCCCCGCCGAGGCCGAGACTCCGCTTATAGCCGGGCTGGAGCGGCTTCCCGAAATTCTCGCCGGCTTCAACCAGGGAGTGCCGCCGCCCTGGGAGCTGCTCGCCGCCGGGGACCCGGCCTCTTATCCCCGCCTGGCCGAGATTCCCGGCCAAGACAAGGACTTTGAGGCGTCCTTGACCACACTCCTGGGAGAATGGATGCAGCTCTACGGGCCCCTGACTCCCGCAAAAATTTCGCGGACTTTGGGTCTGAATACCGGTCCATTACAGCTCGCGCTGGAAGACCTCTTGGATAGCGAGGCCCTGATCACAGGTCGGCTGGTCGAAGGCTCCGACGAAGAAACAATATGCGATGCCGAGAACTTCGAGATCCTGCTGCGCATGGCCCGGGCGGCCGCGGTTCCACAGGTGGAGCCCAAGCCCAGCGAGGACCTTCAGCCTTTTTTGGCCCGCGTTCAGGGCTTGGCCCAGCCCGAAGACGGGATCGATTCCCTATGCCGCACAGTGGAACAATTGATCGGGCACTCCCTGCCGGCTTCCTGGTGGGAGGCCGATATCTTCCCTGCCCGTATACCGGGGTACCGCATCGATCTTTTGGACACTCTCTTACGACAGGGAAGCCTGCGTTGGCAGGGAGACGGCGAAAAGCGTATCCGGTTCGTCTTCGAAGAGGACTTCCCCCTCATGTCCGCCACCGGCCCCCCCGGCTCCGATTCCCCGCCTCCCGCCCAAGCGCCATCCAACGGGAAAAAGACACCCATGCCGGCAACAGCGCTCTTTCCCGATCCGGCCGCGCGCTACGACTTCGCCTCGCTGCTCCCCAAGATCGACCACCAGGTCCACCGTTTGGAGGCGATGCTCTGGGAGGGTGTCTGGAACGGCTCGGTCAGCAACGACACCTTCAGCGCCCTCCGGCGCGGGCTGGAAAATTGCTTCAAGGTGGCGGATACCCTGGACAGACAGCGACGGGCCCAGCGCGCCTACGGCCGACGCGGGGACCGCCTGCACCTCTCCCGCTGGAAGGAGACCCAGGCCTATCCCGGCAACTGGCTTCTGCTTCCCCAGGATTCCGATTGTGATGATGAAGATCTCATCGAACAGGAAGAACGGCACAAAGACCGGGTACGCATCCTGCTCGACCGGTACGGCATCCTGTTCCGGGAACTCCTGTATCGGGAGCCGCCGCTTTTCCGATGGTCAGAAGTATTCCGCACCCTGCGCCTCATGGAGCTATCCGGCGAGGTCCTGGCCGGGTATTTCTTCCAGGGCATTCCCGGCCCCCAATTCATGTCCCATCGCGGCCTGGGCCTCTTTCAAAGCGCATCCCCTGAGAACGCAATCTACTGGATGAGCGCCGTGGATCCGGCTTCTTTGAGCGGCATCCCGCTGGATTCGATGCGGGGCCGATGGCCCAGACGCGTCGAAGGCACCCACTTGGTTTTCAGGGGGAAAGACCTGGTCCTGATCTGCCGGCGGAAGGGGAAACAGCTGGTCTTTCTAACCGGTCTCGAAGACCCACTCCTGGGAAATTACCTCATCGTGCTGCGCCACCTGCTCACCCGCGAGTTTTCCCCTCTGAGGCGCATCGTGGTCGAGACCATCAATGACATCCCCGCCGTGCAAAGCCCGTTTTTGCCTGTTCTCCAGCAAAACTTCGACACCGTGGTCGATGTCAAGCAGGTATCCCTCTACCGTAAAATCCTTTAGCATGAGGGCTTCCACCTCCGCCCCACGCTCTTCCCGCACAGGCCTCGATCCCACAAATCAAATGCAGCCGCGAGAAACTTTGCTTCCGGGTTTTGCGTATAAAATTATGAGAGGAGAGGTCCGGATAGAGTATCTCCGCCCCGGCGGATCATGCGTGTGAATAAATCGTAGGCCAGCATTGTAATACAATAAGAGAGAATACGAAGTCCTTCCTCCTAAACCAGAACCTCGAGGAGTCCGGCATGGAAGATGCACTGAAGATCAAAAAGCGCAAAAGAAAACGCCGGCGAATCTTGTTCAGCCTGATGATCTTGGTCATCGGTTCGGCCGCGGTCATCGGCCTGCGCATGAATCGAAATTCCTCGCCGGAGGATAGAAAGGGCCCCACCGTCAAGGTGAACTACGGCGGGGTTCTGGACCGCCTCACCGAGACCGGGACCATCGAGCTGGTGCGCTCGGTGGACGTCAAGCCCAAGATTTCGGGCAAGATCAAGCAGATCCTGGTCGAAGAGGGCGAAGAGGTCAGGGCGAATCAGGTGTTGGCCATCGTGGAGCCGGATCCCAACCAAGCTTTGCAGCTCTACGGTAAGCGCGCCTCGGTCGAACGTGCCCGCATCGAATATCTGGAAAAGGAAAAAGAATGGCAGCGCAACCGGACGCTGTTCGAAAAAATGCTCATCTCCCGGCAAGAGTTGGAAAGGATCGAAAACCTCTACCGCCTTGCTCTCAACGCCTACCGACAGGCTCAGCTGGAGCAGCAGATCCTGGAGATGGAGATGGCGGAAGCCTCCTCTCAGACGGCGAAGGATTTGAATGGTGCGGAGATCATGGAACTGGACGATTTTCGCATCGTGGCCCCCATCTCAGGAATCGTCATCGCACGGGACGTGGAGGTGGGCGAAATGGTGGTCACCGGCATCTCTTCCTACATGGTGGGGACGACCGCCTTCCAGATCGGAGATCCCAGTGAGATGATCGTCAAATCCTACATCAGTGAGGTGGACGTGGGGCGGCTCCGGGTGGGACAGGAGGTCGTGATCGTGGCCGACAGCTATCCGGATTTCACCTACCGGGGCCGGCTCAAGAGCATCGCTCCTACCGGGATGATTAAACAGGGAGAGACCATCGTCACCTTTGAGACGGAGATCGAGATCACGGATCCGGACGTCAAGCTGAGGCAGGGCATGTCTTGTGACATCGACATCATCATGGATTCGCGGAAAAACGTGCTGGTGTTGCCGGTGGAGGCCGTACACGAGGTCATGCAGACGGATATCGAGGGAGAAGAGACCACGGGAGTCGACCATGTCTTAGCCTACGCTTGGAACGGCGAAGAATACGAGGAGCTTCGGATCGAGGTCGGCTTGGAGAGCAGCAACCGGGTGGAAATCCTCGGCGGTTTGACCGAGGGACAGGAAGTGTCCACCGAAGCGGGGAAGCGATATAAAGAATTCCGCGACCGAGAGTCGCGGGAAGAGGGCAAGGCCGCGCCGGATACGGGAGCTGAAAAAGGGGCGGGCCGGTGAACCTGATCGAGCCGCTGGTGGTGTCTTTTTCGCAGCTTCGCGCCAACAAAATGCGCTCCTTCTTGACCATCCTGGGCATCCTGATCGGCGTGGGATCGGTCATGGGTGTGACTTCCATCGGAGAAGGCCTGCGCCGCCAGATTGTCTCTGAATTCGAGCGCGTGGGGGGCAGTAAGCTGATCCTGGTCCAACCTCCCCGTCAGTGGGTCCGAATAGACGGCCGCTGGGTTCGGCGCTCGTGGGAAGAACACCTGCTGGTGGAAGACATAACAAGGATTAAGGCCGAATGCTCCCACGTCGAGACCGTGATACCCCTGACCGCGGCCGGAGCCCAACTCAAGTACCGGAAGGCCAACGCCGCAGGCGATTTTTGGGGCGTCAACACCGATTTTTCGGATGCCTGGGGCTGGCCGGTGGAAACGGGCCGCTTCATCAACACCGGCGACCTCAAGAAATGGCGCAAGGTCGCGGTCATCGGTCACAAGATCAAGGAAGACCTCTTCGGCGACAAGGCCGCGGTCGGCAGGGAGATCAAGATCAACGGCCGCCGCTACGAAGTCGTGGGGGTCATGAGTGAGAAGCGCATGTTTTATGAGGACTGGGGACAGCGGGTGTTCATCCCCTTCACCACGGCGGCCAAGCGGATGGTCGGCAACGACTACCTGGATGTGCTGTTCGTCTATGCCACGGCGGCTCGCGAAGCCAACCTGGCGGCCGACGAGATCCGCCGGACGCTCCTCCGCTACAAGGAACACGGCAACGAGTTCGAGATCGAGACCGCCGACGCCCAGATCCAGGAGGTCAACCGAATATTCGGCATCATGAAGATCGTGGTCGGCGGGATCGCCTTCGTGTCCCTCCTGGTGGGCGGGATCGGGATCATGAACATCATGCTGGTCTCGGTCACCGAACGCACGCGCGAAATCGGCATCCGTAAGGCCGTGGGGGCCAAACGGCGCACCATTCTCACCCAGTTCCTGATCGAATCCGGATTTTTATGCCTGTTCGGCGGCATGCTGGGAGTGCTCTTCGGGCTGGGCTTGGGATTCGGCATCTCCCAGCTCATCACCAGCCTCACCAACGAGCCCTTTCCCAGTGTCATTTCCATCCAGGCCACCATCACGGCGCTGATATTCTCCGCGACCTGGGGGATTCTGTTCGGTGTGTTTCCGGCCTGGAAGGCCTCCAAGTTAAACCCGGTCGAAGCCCTGCGCTATGAGTAGCGGGCGGAATGAAGACCTATTCCCGGCTGTCTTATTGAGTCATCCCAAAAAAACCGAATCTAAGGCAAGGCCCGGTCTATCCCGATGATGTCTTCGGAATCGGTCAAAGATGGCGGGCCGCCTCCCAGACCAGCATGGCCCGCTTCCGGTCCCGGCCCCACCGATAGCGGCCGAAGTTTCCCAGACTCCGGATCACGCGATGGCAGGGGATGAGATAGCTGATGGGATTGGCGGCCAACGCATTCCCCACCACCCGGCCGGCACGGGGAGACCCCAAGCGTCGGGCGAGATACCCGTAGGAAGCGACACAACCGGTGGGGATTTTAAGCAGCGCCTCCCAGACCTTGATCTGGAAATTGGTCCCTTTCACAATCAGGGGGATAGGAGAACCCGATTCATGGAAATCCGGCGTAAATATGGACTTCAGGATCTCTGCCGCCGCCTTGCCGTCCTCCTGGATATGCGCAGCCGGCCACTGCGCCTGCATCTCATCCCTACCGCTTCGGCCGTCGTCATCATGGAAAGACATCCAGCAGATCCCCCGATCCGTGACACCTACCAGGCAGCTCCCGAAAGGGCTGTCGTGGACTCCACAACGAATCGGCAGGCCCTCTCCTCCGGCCTTGTACTCCCCCGGAGTCACGGCCTCCAGGGTGATGAACAGATCATGCAGTCGTCCCGGTCCGGACAACCCGCTTTCATAAGTGGCGTCCAGGACGCTGCGGGATTCTTCCAGGAGGGCCCGAGCATAATCCTTGGTCAAGACCTGCAGGAATCGCTTGGGACTAATTCCCACCCACCGCTTGAATACCCTCTGCACATGAAAGGGACTGAGATTCAGGCGTGCGGATATTTCCTCCAGGCTCGGTTGCTCCTTGAAGCGCCCGTCCAGATACTTGAGGGCCCGGGCCACCCAGTGATACTCCGGTTGAGTCATTTCGTCTCCCGAATAGGCATGAAGCGCATGGCTATTGTACGGAAGATGAGGCCCGAAAACCACCCGATTCTTGCGGTCGCAACCAAGGGATTCCCAGCTCGAGCGCCAACGGCCGGCTTGATTCAGCATGATAATGCTGGTTAAATGGGTGGGGCGACCATGGGTTCGCCGAGGGAGCGACGCTCTGCGACACGGAGAGAGCTTCCCGAAGGATCTCATGTACATCGGAGCCGATTTTCTCATCGACCGCGGCGGGACACTTTATCTCAGCGAGGTCAACACCGGCGTTCCGGCCGGGGCCACGGAGTATGACCTGGTCTTCCGCAGCCGCCACGGCCAAACCTCGGGAATCTTCGATCGTATCGAGGCCTTGGCGCAGGAAACCTATGGATGCGGCTTTGCCGCTCACATCCGCGCCCTTCCCTGGATCGACGATCTCGTCAGCTTAAAAATCTGGATGGACGGACGAGGCCCGCGCCCGAAGGATCCCCATCCCGCCCTCCGCCTGGAGGACAAATGGGTCCAGTATTCTCTGCTGTCCGAGTCCTTCCCCATGATCCCTTCCTGGCTATGGGACGATACCAGGCGCACGCAGGCCGCCCGGCTTTTTTCCCGTGAAGGTCGCATGATCCTCAAGCGGAGGCTGGCGCGGGGAGGAAAAGGTTTGCAGGTCGTGAACGAAATCCGGGAGCTTGATTCCCTCCGCCTGCCTCTCAATCTCTACCTGATGCAGCCTTTTGTCGACAGCCGAATCGGGAGATACGCCCTTTCCATCCGGGCCGCCGCCTTTGCCGGGCGGTTCCTATGCATGTTCGCCAGCCTGGCCCCCCACAGCACTTCCAACCACGGCATCCGCTTTCTCGTGCAACCCGGTGAAACCCTATCCCTCATCCCAGAAGACTTCCGGACCCGGAAAATCGTGCAAAAGGCCTGGGAGGCGGAAATCTTCTATAAGGAAGACATCCCCGAATATCTCTATCAAGACATCTGGGAGGAGAGGATAGCGGAAGCCTTGCTATGTCTTCCCCAGGCACTCTGGCGGCGGATAAAACGCCTATCAGGCGAGATCAGCGCCCTGTACTCCGAGCTGAAATTCCCCGACCTTCCGCTTTACTATATCGAAGAGGCCGCTCGCGATTGAAGATCGACACGAAAATACCTTGAGCGTGTGGATCCGCCCTCTATGCGGTCGCACCTTTTCCCGGAGTAACTGGAGGCACTCATGCGGTCCTTATGCTATTGAGGGCTTCCTGAAAGAAAAAAGCCTTCTGGCCTGCAGCCTATTGCATGGATGCGTGAGCCAGGTGGAAAGCTACAGGTCGGTCAAGGTGGCTCCCGCCGAGATCCGTATCTGCTTCCAGGGCCGCATGATCTCCGCGGCCTTAGATCGCTTGACCGACAGAGGCCTCGGCTATCAATTCTACGGATCCTTTTCGAGTGGCCGGACCACGCCCTTTTGCATCAAGAAGATCGCATCCCAATCCAGCCGCCCGGTCATCTGCATCAGCACGAAAAGGGTCACGACCGCGGCGACGGTCACGATCAGCCCGGTAATTCCCTTGAAAAAGAACGAGAATGAGAAAACCACCAGGTATACGAACTGGGCCAGCGCGGAGTGGACGAAGGCGAATCTCAATGGGGTGAATATTTTCAAATAGGAAGCGGTCAATCCCATGGATATCAATGAGGCGAGGGCGAAGGTGATATAGATGTCAAAATGGTCGGCAAAATACGAGTACATGAGATGGAAAGAAAAGAAGGCGGCGGAGATGAAAAAATAGTTCATGGGATGGATCCTGATTCCTTTGAGGAGGGAGAGCACGATGACCACCATAAGATAGAACAGCAGGGAGACGGGAGCAAAGAAGGTGACGCGCCCTACGATCTCCCCGGGATTCCGTTTGGAGGGAATGATCAGGCCGATATCCTTGCCTGTGATCGAACGTTTAAAATCCCATGTCAACTCCCATCCCCGGCCGGCTCTCTGCCTGCCCGTCGGCGATATGGTCGAGGAGGGAAAGTCGATGTCCCTGAAATCGGTGGTGAGCGTCATAAGGAAATCGCTGATCTCTGCCACGTCGTTTTCCTGCGGAGAGATCAAATAGAGGACTTTCTCCAGGCCCGTGGTTCGGTAGGACAGCCGGACCCGGATCCTGTCCGCCGGTTCGATGTCCAGCACGACGGGCCGCTTCCGGACCAAGGGAGTGATATCCGTGATCTCCCTTTCATTTACCTTCAAAGTGATGTGATCGTAAACCGCATCACTCGATGTAAGACTCGCATGCAGGTAGGCGCTAGACTCGGATCCCTGCGGCATGAGGAAGATATGTTCGGCATCATACGCGCAACGGAAGGTGGGGAACCACAAAACACCTTTTTTTCGAGGATCCAGGCTCACGCGCAGGCGGATCCGAGAGCTCACACACTTCGCGTACCGCTTCCGCTCTTTGACGGCCTCTATGACCTCCCCCCGATCATTGGAGGTCCTCGCCACAAAACTCTGATGAGCATACACCGTGGGCGGATGGATATCCAGTGATCCTCCGAATAAGGTCTTGACCTCCTCCGTCAGGGAACGCCGGGAATCGTCGGTGCGGGTATGGGTGAATCCTCCCAGGATCATCCAGGCCGCCGCCGCACACAAAAAGATGAACCCAACGGCCACAAGTCTTCTTACAGACATCTCGGTCTCCTTATCTGTTCTTCAATGACACGAATGCCTTCGGCAATAGCATTGCCATATCAATTACTTTATGTTGCAAAGTAATTGGTCAAAAAAATTTATGCCGGCTTCTGTTTCAATCCCCGGACGCCCGGTTGTGATCTTTCCGATCCCGTCTCGTGGGCGTCCTGCACCACGTGCTCCAGCTCTTGGATGTAATCCAAAAACCGCTTCCTCCCCTGCGTGGTGATCTTGTAATCGGTGCGGGGCCGGTTGCCGGCATATCCCTTTTTGGCCTCCACCAGTCCGGCCCGTTCCAGGACCTGGACATGCCGGCTCAGGTTTCCGTCCGAAAGATCGCAGAGTTCTTTCAGCTCATTAAAAGTCAAGCCACCTTTGTGCGCCAACAGCGAGGCCATGATCCCCAGCCGCGCCTTTTCATGGATGATGCGGAACAGGCGGGTATAGGAATATCTCCCCGCGCTGGTTTCAGGCCTTTCTGCGGCTTTATTCTTGGGGTTCTTGGTCATTCTTTTCGATGCTCCAATACAAAACCGCCGCGCTCAAAAGCTGCCCGGCCCCGAAG
>Ga0180437_10005665_pt1 | contig 16953 bp, 14 predicted proteins | sample SS_ome_4_FD_132410 | JGI IMG/M metagenome (GOLD analysis project Ga0180437, IMG submission 132410) | Hypersaline lake sediment archaeal communities from the Salton Sea, California, USA - SS_3_D_1 metaG | ecosystem: Environmental > Aquatic > Non-marine Saline and Alkaline > Hypersaline >... | reverse complement strand
TGGTTGCTCCCTTTGCCGGGACGGTGGGCGCCGTCCACCTGCGAGAAGGGGAGGTGATCGTGCCCGGCACGCCGGTGCTCGTGCTGGACGACCTGGGGACGCTGTGTGCCGAGACGACGGACCTGAGCGAGCGGGATGTAGACCGGGTGGCGCTGGGGCAGCCGGCGACGGTCTATGTGGAGGCTCTGGGCGTGGAAGTCGAGGGGCAGGTGGTGCGTATCTCGCCCCAGGCGACGACGATCGGCGGGGATGTGGTGTACAAGGTGGTGGTCGAGTTGAACGAGCAACCGGAGGGCCTGCGCTGGGGAATGAGCGTCGAGGTAGAGATCACGGCTGCATAATCTGTTTCTCTTCGCACCCATCCACAAAATCGACGGGCGGGGGGCCGTGGGTGTCAAGGGCTGCGGCTATATCGTGTACGTCAAGGGCGCGCCAGACGTGATCCTGCCCCGCTGCCAGAGCATTCTGGAGGGGGCCACGATGTGCCGTTGACCCCCGCCCGCCGTCAACACATGGCCAACGTCAACCGCGACCTGGCGCAGAAAACGTTGCGAGTGCTGGCCGTTGTCTATCTGCCCTTTCTGCAGCCGGTCTTTGACACCGTGCCGCTGGGCCTCCGGGAGTGGGCGGTCGTGGGCCACTGATCTTTGTCCCGGCGGTCGTCGCCGTTGGGCGTCACATTCTGCGCCGAATAGTGATCAGACGGTGGGTACGGCGGACGCAGACGGGAGAGCGGAGTGTTGGCCAGGAGGGCTGAGTCAGATGGCCTTCCAGTCAATGCGGCTCGTTGTTGGCGGTTTTTTGCCAGGTTCAATTCCGGCCGCCTATCTCGTCGGCCGGCGGCTCAGGGGCATCGGCCTGCGCCGTCTTTTCCCCTGACCGCAACCATCGGTATTGACATGGGACGGGTTTTATGGTATTGTCATAGCATCTGTGGGGTCACTTTGCCGTGGCACGAACCATGAAAGGAGTATGGCAGGTAAGCGAATGAAGAAATACAAGATCATTGCCAATCCGGCCGCTGGCGGGGGAACCGGAAAGCGTGCCATTCCCCAGGTCGAGCACTTGTTGACCAAATACCGCCTCGATTATGACATCGTGCATACCAAACGCCCCTGGCATGCGGCCCAACTGGCGGAGGAGGCCGCACTTGCAGACTGTGACGTCGTTGTCGCTGTGGGTGGCGACGGCACGGCCAACGAGGTGATAAATGGCCTGATGGCCGCCAAGCTGGCGGGCAGGCACCCGTCCGCGATGGGGGTTCTGAGTGTCGGTCGTGGCAATGACTTTGCCCACGGTGCAGGTATTCCGTATGACCTGGAACATGCCTGCCGGGTGTTGGCTGAGGATCACCGGCGAACGATTGACGTTGGACGGGTCGTTGGCGGCATCTATCCCCAGGGCCGCTATTTTGGTAACTGCGTCGGCGTTGGTTTTGACGCCATCGCAACCATAGAAGTTGCCAAACTCCCCCGATTGGGTGGCTTTTTGAGTTTCTTTATCGCTGTACTCAAGACCATCTTTCTCTATTACAAGGCTCCACTCACGACTGTCGAATATGACGGCCAAACGCTCACCCAGCCTTCGCTGATGATCTCGATTATGAACGGGCAGCGGTTGGGTGGCGGTTTTCTGATGGCCCCCGATGCCAAAGGCGACGATGGCCTGTTCGATCTGTGCATCGCCCACGAGGTGAGCCGCGCCCGCATTTTCAGCCTCATTCCCCATTTTCTCCGAGGCACGCAGGCCACCCAGCAACCAATAACGACCGGACGGGCAGCGCATATTTCTATTGTCGCCCTTGAGGGCTCGCTGCCGGCTCATACGGATGGAGAGATCCTGTGCATTGATGGGCAACGCCTGGAGATAGATCTGCTGTCGCGTCAGATTGAGGTCGTCTGCCTGGCTCCAGGGGGCGCTGGATGACCCTCACTTATCGTATCGTAGTTGCAGCTTTCAAGGGTCTGACGAGCTTTCTTTGCCGTATAGACGATGCGCAATTGGCGCGGGTGCCGGATCAAGGGCCGCTGATCGTTGTCACCAACCACGTCAACCTCCTGGAAATTCCCACCATCTATACCCGCTTGCAGCCGCGTCCGGTGACCGGATTCGTGTCGGCCCATCGCTGGGACAGCCGTCCATTACAATGGCTGTTAGACGTGTGTGGAACGATTCCTCTGCACAGAGGTGAAGCCGACATCTCCGCCATGCGCAGGGGCATGGACAGGCTGCGAGCGGGTCACATGGTTTTGATTGCCCCTGAGGGAACCCGCAGCGGGCATGGACGCTTGCAGAAGGCCCTCCCGGGTGTTGTGCTCCTGGCAGTCCACAGCGGTGCGCCCGTATTGCCTGTCGTCCACTATGGCAGCGAGCGCTACCGGGATAACTTGCGCCGATTGCGACGCACTGATTTCCACATCGTCGTCGGCAGGCCGTTCACTCTTGATGCCGGTGCGGCGCAAGTGACCCGCCAGGTGCGCCGGCAGATGCTCGACGAGGTGATGTATCAGATGTCAGCGCTGCTCCCTCCGGCTTACAGAGGGGTTTACTCAGATCTGAATGCCGCTACCGAGAGGTACCTGGCTTTCCAGCCTGGCCCGGCATAGAACGGCACACTATCGTTTCGGCTCGTCACCTCCCTGATCAACGACATCGCCGCCCTTCCCAACCGATTTGCCTTCGGTCTCGACAACTACCGCCTTGTCAGGACCCAACCGATCCACGACGCTCTTACTTTTCTGCTCGACCGTTCTCCCACCTGGGCACCGCTGCCCGCGATGACCCGCCACTGGCCATGAGAACCTGGCTACGGGCGCCTATGTTGCAGGCTGCCCTCCGCACGCAATTAGCCTCACTTTGGTCAAGACATTTTCTTCGGCCGCGCCTGAACCCTGCGGTGGGCAGAATCCGGTCTGATTGGACGGGGCTCAGGTTGGATGACCTACAGGTGAAGAACAGACAAGGTTGACAAATCCATAAACAGAGGAGGTCTCAATGAACGCAAACATTGCCCCCCTTCAACGCCAGCGACAGGGTCCAGAGCCTGGCGCCCGGTCCAATGGCCATCGAGTAGTGATCACTGGAATGAGCGCCATCACCCCGGTGGGACATACCGTGGCCGAGATGTGGGACAGCCTGATCGCCGGCCGTTCCGGCGCGGCGCGCATCACCCTGATGGACGCTACTCGCTACTCCTGTCAGGTCGCGGCGGAACTCAAGGGCTTTGATGCGGAGCGTTTCATCCCGCGCAAGAAGGCGCGGCACATGGCGTTTGCCACTCAGTTGGCGGTCATCGCCGCCGGGCAGGCGATTGAGGACGCCGCGCTCGACCTGGAGCAGACGGATCGTGACCGGGCCGGAGTCGTCATCGGCACCGCTGGCGGGAGCGCCGTGGAGGAGACGGAACGGGCCGCCAAGAGACTGTGGGATGAGAGCTCAAGCCGCCTTTCCCCTTTCCAGATCTTGAGATTCTGGCCCAACATGCCGGCGTACTTTGTCTCCGAAACCTACAACCTTCGCGGTCACAGCCTCACTGTGTGCACCGCCTGCGCCTCGGCGACACAGGCGATCGGTGAGGCGGCCAAGGTGATCCGGCGGGGTGAGGCCGAGGTCATGATCACCGGTGGGACGGAGAGCATGATCTCGGAGACGGTGCTGGCCGGCTTTACCGCCATGCGTGCCCTCGCCACCAGCTTCAACGACGATCCGGAACGGGCCATGCGTCCCTTTGCTGGAGACCGGGAGGGCTTTATCGCCGCCCAAGGAAGCGCTATCCTGGTCATCGAGCGACTGGAGCACGCGGTAGCCCGTGGGGCGCGCATCTACGCCGAGGTGCTGGGCTCAGGTGTTTCGAACGACGCCTTCCACATGATCGCCTCCGACCCCACGGGGAGCGGCGCTGCGCTGGCGATACGCCGCTCTCTGGCCGACGCCGGTGTGGACGTGGAGGCTGTCGATTACATCAACGCCCACGGTACGAGCACTCCCCTGGGCGATGTGGCCGAGACCAAAGCCATCAAGGCCGTCTTTGGAGAGCGCGCCTACGAGATCCCCATCAGCTCGACCAAGTCGATGATAGGACACATGATGGGCGCCACCGGGGCGGTCGAAGCTATCGTCTGCGTAATGACCATTAACGAGGGGATCATCCATCCAACCATCAACTACGAGATGCCCGACCCCGAGTGTGACCTGGACTACGTGCCCAACAAAGCACGGCAAGCGCACGTCGACATTGCCCTGTCGAATTCTTTTGGCTTGGGTGGTCAAAACGCCTGCCTTGTGCTGGGACGAGTCGAGGGGTGATGCACACCTCTCGAAATGAGCGATCCCTCGCTGCCTCCTGCCCGTCTCGCTACCGATAGCATCTAACAGGACACCGGCGTCCCTTAGCCTGCCTTATGACGCCATTCGTCGTCTTTTGCTCGGCTGATGACATTGATGGTATAATACATGCTTTCAACAGACTGCAATGCCACACAATCTGGAATGGAGCACTAGATGGAAAATGCAACCGCCCTGGTTATCGGCGCTGGCATGGGTGGCATTGCCACGGCTGCCCGGTTGGCGCGACACGGCTACCAGGTCACCGTAACAGAAAAAGGCAAGCGAGCGGGCGGGCGTTGCGACCGTCTGGTCAAAGAGGGGCATCACTTTGACACCGGCCCCACCCTGTTCTTGATGCCCGAAATCTATGCCCAGACTTTCGCTGACCTGGGTGAGCAGATGAAAGACCACCTGGACCTGCGCCGCATAGATCCTACCTACCGCGTCCATTTTGACGATGGCTTCACTCTGTCTCTGACTTCCGACCTGAACGCGATGCAGGCGCAGTTGGAGGCCATCGAGCCCGGTAGCTTTGGCGGTTTTCTGCGTTATCTCAACGAGGGACATCTTTATTACAGGCTCGCCTTTCCTCATCTGGTGGGGCGCAGTTTTCACAACCTGCTAGAGTTTTGCAGCCTAAAGAATCTGTTGCTGCTTTTCAGGCTCAAGCTGCTGACCAGGCATTACGATCACATTGGGAATTACTTTGGCCATCGCCGACTGAAGGCCGCCTTCACCTTCCAAGACATGTACCTGAGTCTTAGCCCCTACGAGGCTCCGGCCACTTTTTCGCTACTGCCATACGCCGAGCTGGCCGGCGGTGTCTGGTTTCCGATGGGAGGCATGTACCGTCTCGTTGAGGCGTTGACGGACATCGCCGAGAGAAGCGGGGTCCAGTTTCTGTACAACGCTCCCGTGGCGCAGATCAACGTGGATGGTCGGCGGGTCACCGGCGTGACCCTGGCCGACGGCCGGCAGATAGGGGCCGATGTTGTGGTCGCCAACGCCGACTTGCCCTACGTTTACCGCTACCTCTTGCCCGACGACGGCATGGCCGCCCGGCTCGAGCGCAAAAGGTACACTTGCTCGTCGGTGACGTTCTACTGGGGCGTTGACAAGCCATACCCTCAACTTGGACCGCACAACATTTTCCTGGCCAGCAACTACCGCCAGGGCTTTGACCAGGTCCTCAAAGACCTCACATTGCCTGACGAGCCGAGCTTCTATCTTCATGCACCGGTGCGCGTCGACCCTTCGCTGGCTCCCAAAGGGCAGGACTCGCTGATGGCGGTTGTGCCGGTGGGCCACATCAACGACGCTGCTCCCCAGGACTGGGCCGCCATCCGGAAGAGTGCCCGGCAAGCCGTGCTGCAACGCCTGGCAGAGATGGGTGTTAATGACCTTGACGAACATATCAAGTTCGAGGTGAGCTATACCCCGCGTGGCTGGCAGAGCCGCTATAACCTGACCCAAGGCTCGGCCCTTGGCCTGGGCCATAACTTGACCCAGATGGGCTACCTGCGTCCGCAGAATCGGCACGCCCGCTATCGCAATCTGTACTTTGTGGGGGCCAGCACCCATCCCGGCAGCGGCGTGGCCACCGTACTCATTTCCGCCCGTCTCACCACCGAACGCATCTTGCAGGACGCTGGCGTTCCTCAGCCAGCCATCATCATGACGCCCACAGCCACCTTGTAGAGCCTGCCCTGAGCTTGTCCTGAGCGAAGTCGAAGGGCAAAGTCGAGGAGTCGCATTAGGGGGGGCGACCCCCTGGAGATTTGACAGCGAATGAGGAGAGTGTACCCATGATGGATGCCACCGCAGCACTGGGAAGGTCTATCACTTGGGCCAGCAGCAAGCAATCCTATTACACGGCCCGCCTGCTGGTGGATAAAGACCTGGTGAACGATTGCTACCGGGCTTATGCCTATTTCCGTTGGGCCGACGACATTATTGACGTTTCGTCTCAGTCCAGTGACGAGCGTACCTCCTTCATCGGGCGGCAGAGGGAGCTGATCGACCGCCTATACAGGGGCGAACGGCCGGACGACCTGACGCCGGAGGAAGAAATGGTCGCCGACCTCATCAGCCACGACAGAGGAGAGAACAGCGGGCTTCAATCCTTCATTCGCAATTTCCTGGCGGTCCTCGAATTCGACGCTTACCGCAAAGGGCGACCCATCAGCCTGGACGAGTTGACGTGGTACTCGAACTGTCTGGGCAAGTCGGTCACTGATGGCATCCAGTATTTCGTCGGCAATGGTCATCCCTATCCGGCCACCGAGAATCGTTATCTGGGAGCCGCTGCCGCTCACATGACGCATATGCTGCGCGATATGGTGCTGGACACGGCCGATGGGTACGTCAACATCCCCCGCGAATACCTGGCGGCACACGGCATCAGCCCGCAGGATGTGGACAGCCCCCCTTTCCGAGCCTGGGTACGAGGTCGGGTGGCACAGGCGCGGGGATACTTCCGAGAGGGCAAGCGCTACTTGGACGAACTGGACGTTTTGCGTTGCAAGATTGCGGGGTACTGGTATTGCATCCGTTTTGAGGGCGTCCTGGATGCCATCGAGCGCGACGGCTATGTGCTGCGCGCTGTCTACGACGAACGGCGCAGACTCCCCACGTGGCTCAAAATCGCCCGGGTGGGCGTCTCCCTCACCCTTCGGCACCTCGCCCGTCGAGGCCGTCGTGACGCTAGCCTTCCACACGGTTGCACATCGCCCCCAATGACCTCCACCACGCCTGGTCCCTGTGGAGGAAGTATAGATAGAGTCAGCGAGTGAACGCCATTTGAGAGAGCCAGAAAGAGGCGTGACCGTGGCAAGAGATGACCAGGTCAATTCCAGGAGCGAAAGCCAGTCGCCGGCATATGCGCCCAGTTGGATCGATCGCTTCACTGCCTGGGTGGCTCGGCTGCCAGGGTCGAGTGGGTCCACCTACCTTGGCATTGGGCTGGTCCTGTTCCTGATCCAGACCGCCGTCCTGTGGGGTGAAGGAGCCTATCCTGTCGACACCTTTGTTCCTGCTCATGGATTCATCGCGGGGATGATGCCCTTTTTCCTGGCACTGCTCCATTATCTGGATGAGAAGGCAGGAGCGGCACTCACGGCCTTGCGGCCGGCTCTCAAGGCGAGTGAAAAAGAATACAGTGAGCTGCGCTACCAGCTCACGACGCTGCCCGCACGCCCGGCGCTGCTGGCAAGTCTGGGCGGAGTCGCAATCATAATTCTGATCAATGAAAAGCTGGGTACCCCCAGTAGTTTCGAGGCATTGGTCACTTTTCCGATTTCGAAAGCGCTGATCTACTGGATGTATGTGAGTGCGTGGTGGTTTTTTGGCGCGTTCGTATTTCACACAGTCCATAAATTGAGAGCGATCGATCGCATCTACACCAGGTACACGTGCGTCAATCTATTCAGAATGAGACCGCTTTACGCGTTGTCCGGCGTCACCGCACTCACGGCCGGGAGCTTGACTGCCACCACCTACGCCTGGTATGCACTCAACCCGGGCATGCTGCAAGACCCAACTTCCCTCAGGATAGCCCTCCCGATCTCAGTTTGGGTCCTCGCAACCTTCATCTGGCCGCAGCTGGGCATTCACCGCCTCCAGGCCGCGGAGAAGGAGCGCATGCTGGACGAGGCCCATCTGCGTTTTGAAGCGGCCATCGTCGAATTGCACCGGCGAGTGGATGAAGGAAGGCTGGAAGGCATGGATGATTTGAACAAGGCCATTGCCAGCCTGGAGATCGAGCAGCGCACACTGGACAAAATTCCGACGTGGCCCTGGGAGCCGGAGGCGGTGTGCTTGCTGATTACCGCGGTGGCTCTGCCGCTGGGACTGTGGATCATCCAATTTGTCCTGCAACGCATATTGGCTCCGTAAAGGTCTCGTGTGTTGCGTGCCATTTGCCATTCTGACGGGTGTACCAATCGTATGGATGGTCAGCTTGTCCACTGTCCCTCACCTGGTATGGGGCTTAGTTCTCGGGGTCGTCACTGGCTACGGAATGCGGTCGGGCCCACGTGCTGGTTGAACATCATCGCGCCGGCGTGCAATTCCCGCACGATAGTCTCGTCATCGTCGTAGGTCGTCAAAACGACGATCTCCGGCTGGATGGTGGGCCTTGATCCGGCGAATGCCTTCGATGCCGTTCACCTCAGGCATGCGCAGGTCCATGCCATCCACTGTGGCTCGACCTTGCCGTACTCGGTGGCTGGTTGCCTTCCTGGCGTTGGGAGTGATACGGCGTTTGACTAGCGGCGCGAGTTGTGGTATACTACTCCCCATTCAACAGGGGGCGTAGTGTAGTGGTTTAACATACTGGCCTGTCAAGCCAGAGATCGCGGGTTCAAATCCCGTCGCTCCCGCCTCAATGGTGGAAAGACTGTTAGAAGTATCGCTTCTAACAGTCTTTTTCTTTTTTCGCAAGTTTAGACAAATTAGGAGGGCGGCTTGCGACTTGCGCAGAACCACCCGATGGTGGAAACTTAAGGTACACCCATACCGGAGGTTCCCACCATGGAGCAGTCTAACAAACTTATCGAGTTTCGTCAAGCCGCTTACGAACACGGATTCACCACAGCCAGTGATGCTCAGTGCCATTGAGAGGGGAGGCCAAGACTGGGAATGGTTGGAAGAGAACTTCATCCAGCAGGTCCCGACAAAGGGTCCTCAGCTGTTTTCCCTGGTTGGTACAGCTTGGCCGCATCCGGCGGCGTGGACCCTGGCTGACCGGCAGCACGTCTTCAGCCCCACGCCAGCGGTCGACGGTGGGTCGATTGTGGTAGGTCATCCCTATTCGGTGCTGGCCTGGGTGCCTGAGCGGGATAGCAGTTGGGGGTTTCCCACTTCCATCAGGCGGGCACTCAGCCAGCAGACGGATGTCGCGGTAGGCATAGAGCAAGTCAAGCAACTGTGTCGCCAGCGGCATGAGGCAATGCTTGACCTCTACCTCATCATCGCCGATGTCTAGTACGGCAACCACCGCTTCCTGGCCCCACTGAAGGATGAGCCGTGTGGCGTCCTGGTGCGGATGCGACGTGACCGTGTCTTGTATGGCGCGCTGGGCACTACAGTGGCCGTGGCCGTCCTCGTGTCCACGGGGAGTGCTTTGCCTTCAAGGAGCCGCACAGCTGGGGAGAGCCCGATGCGATGGTAGAACTGGACCATCCACACTGGGGCAAGGTGCGACTGCGGCGCTGGGATGACAAACACGCCCGCCAGGATGCCGACGCATCGTTCAGTGTTATCCTGGTCGAAGCCCACCTGGAGCGGGAGAGACCGTCAAAACCCTTTTGGCTGGGCTATCAGCCTCCGCCACATCAGCAGGCGCAAGACCAGCCACTGGAAACCGTGTGGCAGTGGTACGAGTACCGCTGGCCCGTGGAGCCAGCATTCATTTCCGCAAGCAATACCTCAACTGGACACTACCCCGCTTCGAGAGACTGGCATCCCGGCTGCACCACCACAGACGCGCGGAAAGTCGCCAGGGTGGCCCATAGGAGCCCATCGAAATAGCTGCGTCTAACTGGCCCGGGTGTATACTTGCGAATATGACCCGACGAGATAGGCATTTTTCGCCGGCCATATGGCATTAGCCTCCATCGCTTTGCAGGTTCGACGGAGCATGTCCATTTGCTCAGTGCGAAATCCCTGCTGTGCTTTTGCTTCGGTAATGACCAGAGAGTGATCGGATAAGTTCAGCACGAGATCAAACGTTTGCTTTTCCAGTTCACAATGTCGCTCGATGAGCCCCGCGTGAACTACATCGCGGAAGAAGCAGACTTCAAAACCTACGTCAACTATTATTGCCTCGGTCGAATACCCTAGTCTGTGGCACAGAATCGTCCAGATAGGATTCGGATCTTGTGTCAGATCGTGAAAGAGTACACAATAACGCGCGAATAGCGCGTTATTGCTGACCATTGAGGCAAATGACCGGTTTGGCCCATCACAGACCTTAGCTTCACATTCTGAACATATTCAACGCACTCATAGCTATGCCTTCGGCTGGATGGAAAAGGCGCTGAATTCGCTGCTCGATGACTCGAATGGGCTCAACGGTCACAGCCGCTCGAGCATAGCTTGAGTCTTTGGTTCTAAGTTGCGTTAGCTGTGCTGTGATAGCGTCCAAAAGTGACCAGTCCTGTTGTTGATGATCCTCAAAGTGTGCCTTTCCTAGCTCGACACGCACCAATCCGTTCACCGCGCCAGCAGTGGCGGGCGAGATACGTGCATAGAACGAAATCACTTGCACGTTCCGAGCCTCTACCTCAAAGGCAGGTGTCCTCTGACCAGCTTGTAGGCTGTACAGTGTCTGCAAACGGGGAATATCGAGATAGCGCCTTCGCATCGACTTGATCACGCCCACAACAAGCTGTTCGCCGTTTACCGGTAGATGATCAACGTAGCGACCATCAGCACAGACAGGCACGTTCAATTGGCAAACAAGCCCTTGTTCCTTTTCTAGCATCACATCCGTGACTCTTCGACGCAATCGCCTTCGTACAATGGCAACATCTCGGATAGCTGCTTCACGTTCTTCCGCAGATCTGAAATAGATGTCGCTTGCTGCATCCCAAGCGATAAAGTCAAAGGTGCGCGGATGACTTTGTAGTTCGCTTCTCAAAGGGGCAATCTCGATCGCCAAGTAGCCTGTTGTTGTGGCAGCCAAGAGACAGTTGCAGGAAATCGTCGAGTGTGCGGGCGAGTCCAGGCTGATCGCGCCTACGCCTAGCTGGCCTGCACGGATTGAGCGTGCATATCCCATACTGTCCTGCGCGCTCCCCGCGATCTCGATGCTGTTCACCGCTCCATCTACAAAGACCCGAGGAAGGCGACTATCGCTTGCCTGAACAGAAGCCGTGGTGATGGGGCACCAGTCCTCGCGCGGAGTTTCATAATCCAGGTTGACGTCGGTTGCGGCTGGCACAAGATCGTCGCTTCCATACGATACCATGTCCTCTGGGAGAGACGATATTTCGTATGGGATTGCACTAAAGGCAGCCAGCAGGTTTTTGCAGCCCAGAGTGGTCATTCCATTAACTCCTCAGTCAGTGCTGCCAACACGGAGTGATCGTCCTCTCTTTTGAGTTCGATGCGGTTCGGAAAATAGGCTTGCATATCCCTCAAGTGGGTGATCACGACGACTTGTTCACATGCCCCAACCTCTATCAACCTTCCGATGGCGTCATTGATGATCCGTTTCCGGTGACTTTGATCCAATGCCCCAAAACCTTCGTCGATGAACAGGCAGTGAATGTGGCCCGCCCCATGGGTCACGCGGCCGACGGCCAGTGCCACCGCGATGGCAATTGCAAAGCGCTCACCACCACTGTATACACTGTAGCTGCGAACAGCGCCCAGAGCCCGGTCCTCTATCGAGAATCCTGTTTGCTCATCATAGCCGATGGCCATGTACCAACCGAGGCTTTCCAATATCCGGCTCGCTTCCAGACCTATGCTTTCCATCAACTTGTGCGTGATACTGGCAAAAAGCTCCCCGGCTGGCTTGGTCTTTGTACCGGGGTAAATTGCGTTCTCAATCGCCCGGTACGCCCAGTGTTCGTCCTTGGTCTCCTCTAGCTGCGTTGTTAGGTCCTCTCTCCGTTTGCAGTGATCCCTCGTCCGGCCGATCTCTTGGTTTACTTCGGCCAGTTCTTGCTCGACCGACGCAATGTCGTTCTGCACTGTGTCCAACTGCTGGGAAACTTGCGCCTCTGTTGCAGATCCGACTTGTCTTTGCAGGCTTTCTAGCTCACCTTGCTTGACCTGGATTTCGGTCTGGACCCTAGTCGAGTTGGCGTCGGCCTGTTCGAGTTCTTCCTTCAGCTCTGCTTGCCTCGCATACTGGGTCGCTAGTTCCTCAAGACGCTCATATGCTTCTGGTTCCTGAACGGCTGCGAGCAGATTGGCGGCCAGGTCAGGGAACTGGGACTCTGTTCGTTGCTTCTGAGATAAGAGTGTTCCCTCGATGTCCTCCAAGTGACGTCGGTCACTCTCTTGGGTGGCACGCAGGCCGCCTAGGGCGCTATTGGCGTCGTTGCGCCGACCTCGTGCTTCTTCCAGTGCTTTCTTGATCTTGCTGAGTTGGCTCCCCAAGTCAGCGACCTTTTCTGCCAGTTCGTCGCGCTTTTCTTCTTGGGTGGTGACGCGTTCGACAATCTTGCTCTGTGCCTCTGTCAAGGCTGCGATCTGCTCGTCGGTAACTGGAGACGCGATCGCGATTTCGGCCCGTCTCTGTTTGTTTCTCTGCAGCGCTTCTGCCTCGGTCTTGTGCTGTGCCTTGATCCCAATCAATCGCTGGTGTTCCGCGTCAATGCCTCTCAGTCCCTGAGATTCTTCCTGAACTCGTTTCTGTAACTTGGGCGACGGCGTGTTGAGCCAGTCTGGACAGAGAAAGCCTTCCCACAGAGCCAAGTGTTCCTGCCACTGTTCCTCAGCTTGTCGTCGATTGCTTGTGGCACGTTTTCTCGCATTTACGGCCGTAGACTCTGCCAACTCGGCCTGGTTCTTGAGGTCCGCTACCTGCTGGTCTTGTGTGGCGATCTCGGTGTCGAGTTGAGTCGTCTCAGCTTGGACTGCTGCCAGCTTTTGACTGATGTCCTGCAGCCGAGTCCGCCATGTCGCGATCTGCGTTGTCCATTGCTCAATTTCGTCGCAGATGTGCTCACTGATGTCACCCTTGATCTCCGTGCCACATGTGGGACAAGTTCCGGCTTTGATGGCTCGGTTCCGATTCTCTACGATGTCTTGAGTGCTGTCTATTTGGCGTTGAAGCTCCTTCTGCTCTTGCTCAAGCTCCTCTTTTCTCTCTCCGAGTTGCTCAAGTACTGCCCTCTTTTCCTCGACTGATACTTCGACCTCGGCAGCTTTCTCTCTTGCACTTAGTGCTTCACCGTCCTTGTTCTCGGCAGTTGTTTGGTCTTTTTCCGCTTCCTGAAGCCCCGCCACTATGTACTGGAGAGCGTTTTGGGCTTGTCCTAACAGATCACTGTAGGTGGACTGGCGCTCCACTTGGTCAAACCGTGCTAGCTCGGCCTCGCGCTCGGCCTGTGCTTCTGCAGTCTGTTCGATCTCTTTGTCGAGGCGTTTGGCCTGTTTTGCATTCTTGAGCTCTTGGGTCTTCTCGGCTCTTTCCTGCACTATCGCAGGCAGGGCATCTCTGATCACGCTTAACTCCTGATCCAACTTGCGATGGCTTGTCTCTAGAGCGGTGAGATCCTTGCCCGCTTGCAGAGCTTCGGCGTCTGCTGCCTGTAGCTGCTGTTCCGCCTGTTTTATCTCGTCCGCACGACTTGAGATATCGCTGTGCAGGCCCCGGCTCTGCTGGAGTGTGTCCTCCACACGCTCCCAAGCAATCTGCCATTGAACCGCATGGCGAATCTCGTTAGCTTGGCCAAGGACGTCTTTCCATTCTGCGAGCTTTTCCGTGCGCTCTTTGATTTCCCCTTGCAGCGTCGCTGCCCGCGTCATCTTTTCCAATAGCTGTTTGGCGGATTCCTCGTCCTGACGAAGTCCGTTTCGTCTGCCCTGCAAGGTCTGTGCGTATTCTTGTCGTCCTGACAGGTATTCCAACGTTGCGTACTTGACTTGGTCAAAATCATCACGGAGTGTCCTGAGTTGGCTGTCAAGGGTTTTTCGGTGCGTCTGCGCACGTTCATAGATCTGCTGGTAGATCTCTAGTCTGCATAGCCGAAGAAGCTGTTCGCGTTGCTGTGCATGGGAGAGTTTCATGAACTTGCCCGCTTCTTCCTGTCGAAGAAAGACAGTAGATACAAAGGCGTCGTACTTGATTCCCCGAAACAGCGTCTGCTCGATGTAGTCAGTTACTTGGGATTGCCCTGTGCATAGCAGTACCTCCGAACCATCGACTTGGATTTGCCTCAACGAGGCGTTCGTGCCACCAGCCTTCTTGGATAGCAAACGCTCAACGCAATATGTCACATCTCCGTCTGTGCTTGGTAGTGAAAAGTATAGCCTAAGCTCGGCGGACTTTTCCCCGCTTCGGATCGCGTCTTGATTCTTCTTCCCTCTAGGATACCTGGCAAACAAAGCATAGCACACTGCCTCCAGAATAGCACTCTTGCCCGCGCCATTCTGACCCGTGATCAGTGTTAGCGGCTGTCCGGCTAGGTCAATCGTTGGCACCGTCACTTCTCCTGCCTGGAGTCCGTCTGGCAATGTCCAACGACCGGGGTAGCTCATCCAGTTTTGGAGTTCGATCCGCTCAATTCTCATCGGTCAACTCTCCTAAAATCGTATCGAGGGCCCTTTGCAGATGAGGAATCTGTTCCTCGGAAAACCCACTCGTAAAGAACTCGTCAAAGACTGCTCGGGGTTCTGCGATCTGGGCATAGTCAGACGTGGTTTCGAACTGGACAGGCAAGGCAGACCCAGGCGCTTCAGGGCGGACGGTGTTTGCTTCCCTGAGGCGAGGAAAGAGATCATAGGCTTCATCTCGCAGCGATGGATAGTCGACAATGTCGTCTACCTTGATGACCAGATCGCCCAGTACCCGCGCTGCTAGGCATTTGCCTACACGATCAGCAAGAGCACGGAGTCCATCTCTGTCATTGATCGTCTCGTCGATGAATGGGGTAGCTGCTTTGAGTGGTATTGAGATAACCTCGACGGCTCCTTCTTCAGACAAGTCAACTACCAGCACCCGCGGCTCGTACCCCTCTTCACCTCGCTCAAAGCGGTCTGGCGCGCCGGCATAATAGGTTGGAACTACCGTTTCGGGGACACACTGTCCCAGGTGCATATGTCCGAGTGCGTTGTACTGTAGGATCTGATCGCTGCTCAGAAGCGCTTCTCGGCTGATGACCAGGTCTCGCGCATAGGAAGTCTCAAAGCCCGCATAGCTTTTTTGTTCGTCACCGTCGTCATCGCGCAGGCGGGACCCCGATACCGAAAAGTGCCCGATCAATAGAGCAGGCCGGCGCCCATCCAGTTTGGTTTGCTTTACCGCGCGAAGCACGCTTTCATACTGAATGCTCAGTGTCTGGTTTTGCAGATCGGCTTCCAGTGGCAAGCTGATATTTTTTTTGGCCAATACCTGTCTGAAGTGATGAGCAGCCAAGTATGGGATTCCTATCACCTGCACCGGCCCGAAACAATGCAGACCGGGTTCCGTAAAGATGACAAGTTGTGCTCTTTCACTCAGTGGACTGATATCTAGAGCGGCTTCTAGCAGCCGGAATAGAGGTCTGCTATCGTGGTTGCCTGGGATCAGTGCAACATGGACGTCCGCCTCGAGCAGCCGCTTGAATGGTTTGCGCAATAGTTTGGCGCAAAGGTCAAGAGATGAGCGGCCAAAGCCATCAAGGATGTCTCCGGCGATCACCGCTAACTCGACACGCTCCCGCAGCGCAATGTCGACGATCTCAGGGATCACATGATCCGTCAAGTCTGGTGTTCGATCTACACCTCGCCACTCTTTGCCAACGTGCCAGTCTGCAGTGTGTAGTACTCTCATTTTTCATCTCCAAAATCAAGATCCTCCAGGACAGTAGTGGCGTCTCCCGATGAACCGATCTCATCTTTTCGCGTTGCCCAGGGTGTGAAAGGTATGTTGGTCAACATAGGATAGTTGAATGTGTCCTGGATGATGATCTTTTCGCTGGGCCCAAGACTTGCTGCTCGAGACCGCGCGGCAGCAGGCAGGGCCTGACGCCACATGTCTGCAGACAGCTCTACTGCCCCCGTGCGACCGAGGGCCTTTGTGGCTGCGTTCTCCCAAACCAGGGGAGCTACACTACTGGCCTTCTGTTGAGCTCCAAACAAGATCACTCCCTGCGATCGCAGTTGGGCGGCCACGTGCTCAAAGAGCTTTGAGACCTCGTCTCCACTTCCTCGCGGTGCAAAGCGATTGAGCTCATCTAGGACAATGATGTACCTTTGTCTCCGATCGGCGTGTTTTTCGCGGTGCTGCTTGATTCTCTCAATGATGGACGCGACCACGAATCGTTGAGGCGCTGACTCTAGCCCATCGATGTCAATTACTATTGGGTCACGGCTCCCATCGTGAGTGACCTCGGGCGGTTTGCCGCCAGCAGAGTCGGTCTCGAGGACGCCACGTGCGCCCGTCAGGATGTTGTTGAGGCGACGAGTAGCAGCTTTGATAGTGCTTCTGTCGTGCTGCCGTTGGATGAGGAAGTGAGGATCTTCATCCTCCGATTTGACAGTTGCGGCGATCATCCAGTCGACGAGTTCTCGAAAGTTGCTTATCCCTGTGCTGGTATCCAAAGTAAGTCCAGAAGGAGCGCTGGTTGAGCTTTTGGCGATATAGCCAAAAGCATCCTCAAGTACCCCTTGCATCAGTTCATGTCCACGGGATTCAGCACTAAATAGATACTTTTCTGCGCCCCATTCAATGACGTCTCTGAGGCCCCAACTGTATTTGCTGGTTCCCGCAGGAAGCCCTGGCCGTATGGCCCCCTCTTTCGTGGGATAACTGTAGAGTGTCGATTGGGCAAAGGGCTCAGCAAACGCTTGGAACAGCTTATCCCCCCAGACATCACGGTAAATGCCCCATTTGTCAGCCTGCGCATCAAAGTGCTTGTTAGGACGGTTGATCCACATCAGATCGTTGCCCTTGACGTTGAACACGAT
>Ga0180437_10005664_pt1 | contig 16953 bp, 13 predicted proteins | sample SS_ome_4_FD_132410 | JGI IMG/M metagenome (GOLD analysis project Ga0180437, IMG submission 132410) | Hypersaline lake sediment archaeal communities from the Salton Sea, California, USA - SS_3_D_1 metaG | ecosystem: Environmental > Aquatic > Non-marine Saline and Alkaline > Hypersaline >... | reverse complement strand
TGGGACGAATTCATCGACTCCTACACCGCTGCCGAGACGAAACGCCTGCACCCGCACCGCGGCCTGCTCGACCAACTACCAACCCACACCGCCGCCTAAGGGCGTGCTCCACCGGTTGCGCCCCTTGATAATTAGGGCTCGCGTAATATCGTCGTCGCGAAAGTGTTCTACCGTCGCCACTCCCCCGCCGCCCGGTTTTCGCTTCCCGTTGTTTTCGTCAACCCGTCTCCCAGTTTGCGACGGAACCTGGCGGCCGCCTCTTGCAGTCTTGCCACCACCTCGGGGTGCTCCTTGAGCACGTTACGCTGCTCGCCGATGTCTTCGTCCAAATGGAACAGCGCCAGGTCCGTGCGGCTGCGGGTGTAGCCGGCGGGGTGGCCGTCTTTGCCAGGTTCGCCGGTCAGCGAGCGGTAGGTGTGGGGGAAGACGAGTTTCCAGGGGCCGCTGCGGACGGCTTCCAAATCGCGGAGCCAATAGTAGGCAAAGAATTCGTAAGGGGATTTCGCCCCCTCTTCACCAAACATCAGCGGGCGGATGTCGTGGCCGTCGATTCTCTTCTTGGGCTGCTCGGCGCCGGCGAGGTGGGCGACGGTGGGTAGCACGTCCATCGTCGTACAGAATTCGTCGCACACCGTGCCCGCGGGGATTTTGCCCGGCCACCACATGATGCACGGCTCGCGTTGGCCGCCTTCCCAGGTGGTTCCCTTGCCTTCCCGCAGCGGCCCCGCCGACCCCGCATGGTTGCCGTATGAGAGCCACGGCCCGTTGTCGCTGGTGAAGATGACGAGCGTGTTTTCCGCGACGCCGGTTCGCGTAAGGGCATCCACGATCCGCCCGACGCTCCAGTCGATCTCCATGATCACGTCGCCGTAAAGCCCCTGCTCGCTTTTGCCTTTGAACTTGTCGGATACAAACAGCGGCACATGCGGCATGCTGTGAGGCACGTAAAGGAAGAACGGTTCGTTGTTGTGCTCTTCAATGAACGTAACCGCCCGCTCGGTGTAGGACGTGGTGAGGTTGCGTTGGTCGTCGGCCGTCACCTCGGCGTCAATCACTTCTTCGTTTTCATACATCGGCAGCTTGGGAAAGCGACTGCCCGCCGTCGGATGGTACGGCCACATGTCGTTGGAATACGGCAGGCCATAGTATTGGTCGAAGCCGTGGCGGGTCGGCAGGAACATCGGCCGATCCCCAAGATGCCACTTGCCGAAGATAGCGGTGGCGTAACCACTGGGCTTGAGCAGTTCCGGTAGGAGTTGTTCATCCGGGTGAATGCCCACATGCGAACCGGGCCCGAGAGCCCCATAAATGCTCACCCGCTGCGGGTAACACCCGGTCAAGAGCGACGCCCGCGACGAAGAGCAGACGGCGGCGCCGACGTGGAAGTCGGTGAATTTCCGCCCCTGGGCGGCAAGCTGGTCGAGGTTGGGCGTGGTGAACCCCTTGGCGCCGAACACGCCGACATCCGCGTAGCCCTGATCATCGGCAAGTATTAGCACGATGTTTGGTACACTGCGCTTTTGGCTATTCTGTTCGCATAATGCAGTATTATCTGTGATTGCATAGAATACGAGTGCAAGGATAAGTGTAGCAGTTCTATGTAGAAAAGGACCCCATAAGAACGGAGGGTGGCCTGTATTGTACGGAGATTGGCAAGTCATGGCTTGATCCATCGGCGGTACGGAACGTGTCAACCTGTTTGAGACACCTGCGATTGGAAATTAGTGGAGTGTGGACTCGCTTCGCGAGCAGTTTTCTATTGATGTGGGGGCCAGCCCCCACGCCCCCGAGATTTTTTGAGGCATGGTGCGATAACCCACCTCCGCGTTTCCGCGCAAATTGTGTTGGAAGCCATCGATTTATGTAAGCGGGCGCAAGGCGTTCGCCGCCAACGTCCGCGGTGTTGTATTTTGCTTTGGCAGGCAATAGGGTGAAAAGGAAGTCGGAAAACGGAAGTCGAAAGGAATGGCGGTCGATGGCCGTCCCCGTCCCCCACGCCCCCCCGTCCCCCGATCCCCAATCCTTGGCTTCGTCGTCCTTTGATCGCTGTCCCCTGATTGCTGCCCGCTGTCCCTGTCCCCTGCCCCCACCCCATGCCCACCACGCTCGACGCTGACAAAACCGAAGTCGGCAGTTATTTCATTTCGAACTATCCGCCGTATTCGCAGTGGACGGATGAGGGGACCGCCGAGGCCGTCGCGGCGATGGCCGCGCCGCCGCGGGCCGACACGCCGCTGGGGCTTTACGTCCACATCCCCTTCTGCCGCAAGCGGTGCAAGTTCTGCTATTTCCGCGTTTATACCGACAAAAATGCGCGGGACATCGACGGCTACATGACGGCCCTGGCCAAAGAAATTGAAATCCTCGCGCGGCAGCCGTGCGTGGGCGGCCGGCCTTTTCGCTTCGTCTATTTCGGCGGCGGCACGCCTTCGTATCTCGCGGTGAAACAGCTTCAGCGGCTTCAGCAGCGGCTGCGGGCGAGTATTTCGTGGGAGGATGCGGAGGAAGTCACCTTCGAATGCGAGCCGGGCACGCTGCAGGAATCCAAAGTGCACGCCATGAAGGAGTTCGGCGTCACGCGGCTGAGCCTGGGCATCGAGAACTTCAGCGACGACATCCTGCGGGAAAACGGCCGGGCCCATCTGTCCGAGGAGGTCTACCGCTGCTGGGACTGGATTCGGGCCGCCGACTTCCCCAATGTGAATATCGACCTGATCGCGGGGATGGTCGGGGAATCGTGGAGTAACTGGCGGGAGAACGTCCGGCGTACGATAGAACTCTCGCCCGACAGCGTGACCATCTACCAGCTCGAGCTGCCGTACAACACGGTTTATTCCAAAGACATTCTGGAAAAGACTGGGGCCGAGGTCGCTGTCGCCAACTGGAGCACGAAGCGCGACTGGCTCAATTACGCTTTCGACGAGTTGGAAGCGACCGGGTACAGTGTATCCTCCGCGTACACGATGGTCAAAGACACGAGCAAGGTGAATTTTTCGTACCGCGACAACCTCTGGGCCGGCAGCGATTTGTTGGCCACGGGGGTCGCCAGCTTTGGGCATATCAGCGGCGTGCACTACCAGAACAAGCCCGACTGGCCGGGTTACATGGACCCGCTGCTCGAAGAGGAAAATCCCCGCCTGCCGCTGGGGCGGGCGATGCGTCCCACGCTGCGGCAACTGCTCATTCGGCAGCTCATTTTGCAACTCAAACGCGGTTATCTGGACTGCGATGCTCTTGGCGAGAAGTTCGGCGTGAACATGTTGGACGCATTTTCGGACGCGTTCGCCCGGCACGAGGATGACGGATGGCTGACCATCGACCGCGACGCAGGCCGGGTCGAACTGACCCGGGCGGGCCTCCTGCGAGCCGACGCCCTGCTGCCGACGTTCTTCGAGCCGGAACTGCGGGACGTGCGGTACACATAGCCCTGACCATTGGTCAGGGGAAAGCCGCGGCGCCTGCGGCTTGCGGTTCAACGGACGAAGCCGCTACGCCTTCGACTTTTCGCGGGCTTGCTGGGCCTCGCGGATGCCGCGGCTGAGGATGTCGCGGAGGAACGGGGAGAAATCTTCGTAGTGTGCCTTATCGGGAGGGCCGGCGGCAAACTGGAAGATCGCGTCCCGCGGTTTCTTCCCCAGCGAGAGCAGTGTCGAACTGACCGTGCCGAAATCCTTGGTTCGCAGCACCATCGACGGGCGACCGGGAGGCGACGGCGAGCGGGAGAACACCTTGCTGGCCATCGCCAGGAACTTCACCGGCGAATCGAGCGTTTGCAGCGTAAGCAGCCGGTGGGCCATCGCCACGCGGGGATCGGTGTGATCGTTGACGTCGCGGGCCGAGATGATCGAGAGGCCTTCCTGCAGTTCGACGCAATCGATGTCGTCCCAACCGTGGATGGCCCAGCCGCTTTCGCTGTCGGCGAGGATCAAGTTGACGCCTTCGTAGGCGTTGGTGACCAGCTCTTCCATCGCCTTGTCGAGGGCGTGGCGGGCCGAATCGCTCCGCAGCAGTTCGCGGCACAGCACATTCCGCGAAATGGGCTCGACGGGGGGCTCGTACTTGCGCCGCGCGAGGGCCGCCACCAACAGGCCGTGCTGATTCACACCCAACCAGGTTCCGCTCGAGGGTTGATCGAGCCCACAGAGGGTCCGGGGTTTGCCGGACTGAATCGAGGGCGGCAGCCAAGGGCGGTCGTAGCGCTCCTCTCGATTGGCGGCGACCAGGATGTGCGCTTCCGTCGCTGTCTTGTACTGGATTGCCAAAAGGCCCATTGTGTTAGCCCGTCTTTCCAAATAACGTGAACTTCGTGATCGTTCGCCCATTGATCCCTGCGCGACGCTGCGCGAGGGCGAACACCGAATAATAAAGAGTGTACGAAAACCGCCGTGGTTCGCATACCCCCCGCAGGGGTACTTTCCAAAATTTGCCGCGTTGACGATTCCGAGAAACCGCATCCAATAAGATGGGATGTATGGGGCGAGTTTTCCTTTTAAGTAGAGAAATCCTATCCACTTACGACGGCGAGCATATTGCTTCCTGCCGGTATCGACGTAATTCGCCGTGGCTAGGAATACACCTGGCAGTGGAGGGCTTTTTCGCGTTACGCGCAGATTCTGCCACGCTTCCCCTAACCCGCAATTCACGTTTCTTTTGGCGAATTGTTGCCATCCGGACGATCCCTGACTATAAGGGATCGAAGCGGAAAACGGTGTTGGACAGATGATTGGATTTCGGCCGCCGATGCGATTGCCGTCTCGGGCGCCGGCCAGCGTTATTTTCTTAGGGAATTACGACGTGCCGACCTCTATTTCCGGGCGGTTTAATGATACCCCCAACAGGCCCGTTCTGGATACGGCTCCTGGGAAAGATGGGGCCGTGAACGGCCGTTGGACCGACCCGCACTGCCTGGTTCGGTCTCCCTGGGAGGCGGCGCGAACGCTCGTTCCCGGTTTTCAGCGATTGACCGGCGCCCAAATCCTGGCCACCGGTAGTTACGTGCCCGAGAACGTCGTATCGAACGACGACCTTCGGGGGCTGGGCTGCGACGCTGAATGGATCGTTCAGCGCACGGGCATCCAAGAGCGGCGGCACGCGGGCAAGGACCAGACGACCGTCGATCTGGCGGAACAGGCGGCCCGGCGGTTGTTCGATATCTCGCCGGCGCCGGCCGCCGAGATCGACATGCTGCTGTTGGCCACCATCTCGCCCGACCGGCCGATGCCGTCATCGGCGTGCGAATTGCAGTCGCGGCTGGGGCTGGCCTGCCCTGCGATGGACGTGGTGGCGGCCTGCTCGGGCTTCATCTACGCCCTGGTGACCGGCATGAGCTTTGTGCGGGCCGGGCTGGCTCGCCACGTACTGGTGGTCGCTTCCGACACGCTGAGCCGCTGGTGCGATCCCCGCGATCCGAAAATCTACCCGCTGTTCGGCGACGGGGCCGGGGCGGCGCTGATCGGGCCGGGGAATGACGAACAGGGCTTTCTGAGCGTTGCCTTGGGGGCGGAAGGCGAGGGGGCCGAGCTCTTGCACGTCCCTGGGGGCGGCAGCCGCGAGCCGCTCACGGCGGACGGCCTGGCCGCAGGCCGACAATACATGCAGATGGAAGGGCGGCAAGTGTTCAAGTGGGCGGTCCGCCGCGTCGCCGAAAGTTGCCGGCGGGCACTGGAGGCGGCCGACCTGACCAGCCAGGATATTCGCTGGGTGGCGCTGCACCAGGCGAATGCCCGCATTCTCGACGCGGCGCTGATCGATCTCGGCCTTGATCGGGACCGCTCGCTGACGAATCTCGCCCGGTATGGGAACACCTCCGGGGCGAGCATGTCTCTGATTCTCGACGACGCCTGGCGGGCGGGCCAGTTGAGCCCAGGCGACAGGTTGCTCTTTTCGGGTTTCGGCGCGGGGCTTTCCTGGGGAACGGGAGTGTTTGTGGTGTAATTTCCTTCCGCCCGCCCGAATTCTAGACTTCACGTATGACCGCGGCCCTCCAACTCCGGCGCATTTCGGTGGAGGACTATCTCGCCAGCGAGCTTGCCAGCGACGTGCGACACGAGTCTGTCGCCGGCGAGGTGTTCGCGAGGGCGGGGGCGACCAACGCCCATAATCGCATCGCCGCGAATCTGGTTCGATTTTTTGGGGAACCGCTCGCAGGGCGGTCCGTGTGAAGCTTTCGGCTCCGACACCAAAGTCCGCATCCCGTTTGCAGCCCATACCCGCTTCTACTATCCCGACGCCCTGGTGGTGTGTGACGGCAACCCGCCGAATGACACTTTTCAGGATCGACCCAGCGTGCTCATTGAGGTTCTTTCGCCGACCACGTACCGCACCGACGTGGGCGAGAAGAAGGACGCCTACCTCACCATCCCTTCGGTTACCGGCTATTTGCTCGTTGAGCAAGACCGGCCGCGGGTGATTGTATATTCACGCCGTGGCGGCGACGGTGTTGAGGCAGCGGTTTACGAGGGAATGGAAGCGGTCATTCCGCTCCCGGCGATCGGTTGTGACCTGCCGCTGGTGGAGATTTATGATCGCTCCGCTCTTTCCAATGCGTAGCGCCAGTAGTCTGTGACATGCATGATGACGGTTGGCGCGCCCATAGCGGACCAACCGGGATCAGCGTCGTGGTCGCGAGTTGGTTAACATGCCAAGCCCCGTTGTATCTAATCACCGCGAGCGATGGGCGTGCAGACCTGCAAGCCGGTTTCCACGCCCACCGCCCTGAAGGGCTCAGGGCGTGCCACCCAAGGTTTAGCGCGTCCCCGCTACCGCGTCTGCTCAACGCCGAAGTCGCTCAAGTCCAGGAACCGGGCGTCGCTCACTTCGACGCGGCCGGCGGTGCGGTAGTACATGATCTTGCCGGCGGCGGCTTCGCTGGCCACGCCGTCGCCCTGATTGTGCCGCCACAGCCGGGCCGGGGCCCGGCCGTCGCCCTCCAGCGTGACGACGTCCTTGGCCTGCGAGTACGCCAGGCGGGCGGCTTTCGCCGTGAACTCGCGGTGCTCGATCACCGTGTCGCCGCGGGCCACCATTTCCAGCGCCGCGGGGGCGCCGGCCGGCGCCATGTCGGCCAGTTCCAACTCGCGGCAGGTGAGCAGGATCTCATCCTTCTTGAGTTGCGTCCGGCTGGCGGGCAGCGGCGCCGGCGGCCGCGCGTAGGAATCCGGCGACGGCCAACCGGCGGTCGGTCCGTACAGCGTTTGGACGTGGTCGGAAAGCACGACGTCTTTCGTCTCGGTGTTTCCGCGGCCGGCGGTCTGGAAGTCAACGCGGATGTGGGTGAGCGGGGTTTCCTCGGCGTCGGCGTGGGCCGCGGCGGGGCGGACGGTGGCGGACGGTTTTTCCGGCCGCCGGGTATCGAGCCCCGTGACCGAGCCCCGCCGGACGGTCTCGAGAAAGCCCGGCCCAAGCATTTCGAAATCGCCACTGATGGGCCGATAACGGAACCGCCGGGCCCGGCCACGGTCCCGCGCCACCAGCCGCGGGCCTTCTTTCGACTCGTTATAGAAGAGGACCCCGCCGTCCAAGGCGACTTCCTCGATCACGGGCTTGCCGCCGCGGGGATTGGCGAAATCGAGCCGGTTGGCGAGCGTGACGGTCAACTGCTCGGCGTGAAACCGCTGGCCGTCTCCCACGCCGCGCAAGTCCCCTGTGACGTCCAGCCGCTGCCCGTCGAAGGTGAGGCCCTTGGCCCACGTGAGTTCGAATCGGTTGATCGAAAACGGCCCGAGGGGATTCGGCTTGGGCGCCGATCCCGTGGCTGATTCGTTCGGCGAGTTCCGCGGCGGCGCCGCGCCGCCCTTGCCCCGTTCGGCGTTGGCCGCAAGGTCGGCCCGCACCTGCCCCGGCCCGTTGATCCAGACGCGGCTGCCGGTGCGGTCGAGATGGATGGCCGCGGCGGTAAGGTCGAAGGATTCGTTGGCGAGCCTGGCGGGCGTTTGCCCGGGGCGTCCGGCGACGGTAAAGATTTCATGGTGGTCGGCATCCCGGCGCAAAGACAGGCGGCCGCCGGAAACGGTGATGGTCGAGGCTGCGGCGGCCGACGAGGCCGAAGCGTCGCCGGGGATCGCGATGGCCGCGGCGCCCGTGAGATCAGCGGCCGTGAGTTCCGTTTCGTCGCCACGGCGGGCGACGGAGAGGGAGACTTCGGCGGCGCGGACTTCGATAGGCGGGCCGGTAGCCTCTTCCGTGAGGGCCTCCAATGGATTGGCGGCCCTTTCATCGCCACCAAAACCGGCGCCTCCGGCCCCTCTCCCAGAGGGAGAGGGGGGAAGGTCCGCGATCCGCAAATCCAACGTTTGTGTTTTGGCCTGCAACTTGGGAGAAGCGATTTCCACGGCGCCAACCGCCAGCAGCCTCCGCGGCCGCCAGGCGCCGTTGAGTTCCAGGCCGCCTGCGTGCGTGCTGGAATTGGGTGATCGCCTCGCTCCCTTGGCAATATCGCGGGCTTCTTTGAACCACAAGTGCAGCTTCTCTGCGGCGGCCCGGCCGGTTGGCCCGCCGGAAACGCTCGCCGCTCCCAGCAGCGAAAGCACGTGGGCGTCGCCATCGGGCTGCAGCGTCAACTCCTTTTGGCAAGAAACGCGGAACGGTTCGGACGGACGGAGCGCGCCCCGTTGATCTAGGGACGTCGGCGGCTGATGCGTGAAGAGCACCGGCCCGGCCGCCCAGGCCCGGCCAAGTCCGCCCCCCTCGACAATTTCATATTCGACGGCCGCCGCCTCTAATCGACTGCTTTCCACGGTGATCGTAACCCGGTCGTCTGCCGAGAACTTCACGCGGCGGGCCGCCGCGTCGTAAATGAGTGCGCTTCCTTCCGCGATCGCTCCGGCGGAGGGCGAGCGGACGATGACCGGCGCCCCGTACGCCGCAAGTTTTTTCAGCCCGCGAGTCCGGTCCTTCTCTTCGAGATCGCCCGTCTCGGATGCCGACGCGGTTCGTGACCCCCGCCGAGCCTTTTCCGCAATCTGCCGCGGCAACGCCTTGCCCCATTGCAGATGCAGTTCGAGTGTCTCGCAGGAAAGGCTATCGGCCGGCCCGTCGCGCTGGGCGTGGTGGACGTTCACTTGCCGGCTGAACGTGGCGAGTTGCTCCGGCACATCGATCACCAGGGGGCCGCCGCAGGTGATCTCGAGGGTGGCGCCGGCGGGCTCTCGGTTCTCGGGCTTAGGCCCGGTCTCGGCTTTCGCGCCGGGCAACATCTCCCCGCCGCTGGTCTGAATGTGAATGCGTTCGACGCGGACCAGCTCGAGCGATTTCACGCCGATAATGCTGGCGGCAGTCGGCGCCCGGCGCCCATCGTCCTTGGTTAGAAACGTGAGGATCAAATCCTTGCCGCTTCCACGGCTTTGCCCGTAGCGGAATTCGACCTCGCTTGAGGTCCAGGCCCGGGCGGCGTCCATAAACAAGTGGCGCGTGCGGATGGCCAGGTCGTCGGCGGCGCCCGGCTCGGTTTCGCGACGGTTGATCGTGATTTCGCCGACAAGCCGGCCGCCGGTAAGCGGGCCCACTTCGCCGCGGGCGAGGTCGATCTTGCCGTCGAAGCTCAGCTCCGCCCGATCCGAAACGCGGACGATCAGCGGCGGTTCGTCCGTTTCGCGGGACCGGTTGGAGGCGACCCCCTCGGTTTGTTGAAAGATGAGCGTGCAGGGGCTGAGCGTCAGCTTGTTTTCGGACGTTTCGTAGTCGCGAAACAGGAGCATGCCGTATTCCGTCTCGACGACCTTGGGGCCCTGCCGCTCCCACGCGCCGTAGGGGAAGAGCGACGCAAAGCGCACATCGTAGCGGGAGATCCGGCCGCGGGCCCGCTCCCGCTCCTTGGCCGTGGATAAGCCGCCCGCCGCCGCCAGCGCCCCCTGCGGCAGCCACAACGGGATCGCCAGCTCGTACGCCTTGTAGGCGGCGAGCACGACGGCGAAGGTCAAAAACGTGGTGAAGAGGCGGGACATCTCGGGAGCTTTTAGCTATCAGCTATCAGCGGCCAGCCTGCGGCTGGAAAGGCTGATCGCTGCGGGCCGTGGGCTATGGGCTCAGCCATTGATCAATCTGTAATCTGTAATCTGCAATCTGCAATCCACTACGGCCCCTTCGCCTCTCCGGTTGGTCTTACGGTTGGGCCGTCGGGGTTCGAAGAGCCGACGACTTGCCATTCGTCCGCCTTACGCGGCAAAGGTTTGTTCATCCGAACGCAGGCGGAGATGAAGAAAATGGCGGCGATCGCGGCCACCGCCCCTGCGCGCCGACCCAGCCACCGACCGGCATCCATTCGTAGCTTGCGGCGGCGTCGATGCAGGGTGGCACACCCCGAGCCCTTTAGGGCGGTGGGCGTGGGAAGCGGCGTGCAGGTTTCCACGCCCATCGCTCCCGCTGATGCGATGCAGCCCGATCGGGATGTTGACGAGCGCGCAGCCGCGACGATGACGCCGGTCGGTCGGCTATGGGCGTGCCACCCATTGAAGCGCATGTTGCAGGCGATTACCGCCATGAAGGCGTTTTTCATGCGTTCCCTCGGATTTCTTCGACCAGCGGCGCCCATTTGTTTTGGACTTTGAGAATCATTTCGATCACTTCGCGAACCGCCCCGCAGCCGCCAGACAGCCGCGTGACGTAGTGGGCCGCCGCTTTGACTTCGCTCGCGGCATCGGCCACCGCCACCCCCAGCCCCACCCGCTCGATCAGCGGCAGGTCCGGCAAATCGTCGCCGAGATAGCAACAGGCAATTGGTTCGATCTTCTTCTCGTTGAGCATCCGGGCCAGTTCCGGTTTCTTGTCGAAGTGGCCCATCGACAGCAGCGGGATCGCCAGGTCGGCCGCCCGTTTCGCCGTCACGGAGGAATTCCGCCCCGTGATGATGCCGAACTCGTAGCCTGCCTTCTGCCACAGCTTGATCCCCAGGCCATCGCGGATGTGAAAGCCGTTGACCTCCACGCCCTCGGCGTTGAACGAAACGCGGCCGAGTGTGAGCACGCCGTCGACGTCCGAAATGATGATGTGGATTTGGCGGCAGCGCTCCACGAGTCCCTCGTCGAGTGGCTCCGCCGCCAACGTCGATGGGCGGTCGCTGCTCATGCCGAGCGCCGGTCCTTTCGTTCGGCTTGCTTCGTTTCTTCCTCGGGGGGAATCAGCCTCAGAGTGGCCGGAGTCGCCGCGCGGTCCTCCAACAGCCGCCGCCGCGACGCTTCCGGCAGCCACGCCAGGATGTCGGTCACATCGAGCATGCCGAGCGGACGCCCCTTTCCGTCAAGCACGGGCAACTCGCTAATCTTGCGAGAGGCGAAAAGCTGCAGAGCCTCCGGCATCGGCGAACCGGCCGCCACGTGGATCGGCGATCGCGTCATCACCGCGCAGATGGGGCCGTCGAGCGCATCGTCGCGGCGGGTTTCAAAGAGCCGGGCCAGGTCGCTGTCGGTGAACACGCCAGAGAGCGTTCCGTCCGCGGCCGTGAGCATCACCGCCCCGCTGCGGCGGCCGGCCCGCGCCACGCCGACCATCACCTCGCGGACGGTCGCGGTGTCGGGCGCCAGGCGGCATTCGGCCAGCGGCCGCATCAGGTCTTCCACCTTCGCCAGCCGCACGCCAAGCGACCCGCCGGGATGATTGCGGGCGAAGTCGGCCGGCTCGAACCGCCGCCGCCGGGCGACGGTGAGGGCCACCGCGTCGCCCAAAGCCAGCATGGCCGTGGTGCTGGTGGTCGGCGCCAGATTGTGCGGACACGCTTCTTCCAGAGGACCGATGCACACCGTTACCGCCGCGGCCCGGGCCAGCGTGCTTTCGGCCCGGCCTGTGATCGCGACGATGGGCACGGCGCGCTCAATCAGGGGGTCGATCAGCCGTGTAATTTCTTCCGACTCGCCGCTGAAGGATAGGACGACCGCAAGATCGTGCTCGGCGATTCGCCCGAGGTCCCCGTGTATCGCTTCCACCGGATGTACGAAATGGGCGGGAATCGCCAGGGAGGCCAGCGTGGCCGCCAGTTTCTGCCCGATCAGCCCCGCCTTGCCTACGCCGGTTACAATCACCGACCCGCGACAGGCGTCGATCCGGGCGACGGCCGCCAGGAACGATTCATCCAGCCGCTGCGCCAGTCGGTCCAGGGCGGCCGATTGCCGCGCAATGGTTTCCCGGCCGTACGCAAGTTCCATCGACGCCGCGCCGCCCGCGGCCGCCGCATCTGCGCGAGAAGTGATAGCAGACATGAGTGGTCATCCTTGACCGGGTTCGACGAAATCCTGTGGGATTCTACGGGACGCGGCGGGATGCTCCAACGGCAGTTGAAGGCTGCTAGCACTTGATAAGCGACAACAAACGGGAATCGATCAACGAGCGCCCGTCGGAACTCACGGCTCAACTCGGCGCCTCCGCAATCAATCGGACCGTCATTCCGATGCCCCGGCGGATTCATTCCCAAGCCCCATTCAAGTGAGTGGCTTCCCCTGCTTGCAACCCGCGCCCCCGTAAGTCAATCTTTGTTAGCGCCCCCACCGAACTTCCATCCCGTCGAAACGCGAGCAGAGCCATGACCAGCCCATCCTCCCATCTCCCCTCTCCCACCCGCCGCGACGCTCTAAAGGCGGGCGCCGCGCTCGGCGGGAGCGTCGGTTTGGCCGGCTCGTTTGCCCGCTTCGCCCATGCCGCCGGCAGTGACGAAATGCGTCTGGCCCTGATTGGTTGCGGCGGGCGCGGAACCGGCGCCGCGGTGAACGCCCTTTCGTCGCCGGGCCGCTTCAAAATCACGGCCCTGGCCGATGCCTTCGAAAGCCGCTTAAGCGGCTGCCTGCGGATTCTTCAGCGAAAATTCCCCCAGCAGGTGGACGTGCCGCCGGAGCGGCGGTTCGTCGGGCTCGATGCCTTTCAAAAGGCGCTGGCGACGGATGTTGACATGGTGGCCATCTGTACGCCGCCGGGTTTTCGGCCGCAGCAGTTCGAGGCCGCCGTCGCCGCCGGCAAGCATATCTTCATGGAAAAGCCCTTGGCCGTGGACGCCCCCGGCGTGCGCCAGGTGGCCGCGGCCAACGTGAAGGCGAAGGAACAGGGCCTGCTCGTCGCAGTGGGGCATCACCTGCGGCACGAAGCGAAGCACATCGAGCTGATCGACCTGATCCATAACGGAGCGATCGGCGAAGTCGGCCTGATCCGCGTCTACTTCAACGCCGGCTCGCTGTGGATCCGCCCCCGCCAGCAAAGCCAGACGGAAACCGAGTACCAGGTAAGCAACTGGTACTATTTCAACTGGCTCTCGGGCGACCATATCGTCGAGCAGCACGTACACGACCTCGACGTGGGCAACTGGGTGATGCGGGATGAGCATCCCGTCGAAGCACAGGGTTCGGGCGGCCGGCAAGTCCGCATCGGCCGCGACACCGGCGAGATTTTCGACCATCACGCCGTCGAATTCACCTATCCCAGCGGTGTGAAGATGATCAGCAACTGCCGGCAAATCCGCGGGTGCTGGACGTCGTTCGCCCAGCACGTCCACGGCGTGAGGGGTACGGCCGACATGCAGGGCCACAACAACACGTCGCTGACGATCGCCGGCAAAGAGCCGCGGGTGTGGCGCCGCGAGAAGGACGGCCACCAGACCGAGTGGGACAACCTCTGCGCCGCGCTGGCCAAAGGGGAAAAGTACAACGAAGTGGACCACACCCTCCGCAGCACGATGACCGCCATCCTCGGCCGCATGGCCACCTACAGCGGCAAGGTCGTCACGTGGGATGAAGCCTTAAGCAGCAATCTCGACCTGGCCCCGGAAATTCTCAGCTACGACCACGAACCGCCCGTGCGGCCAGAGCCAAACGGCATCTATGCCTGCGCCATTCCGGGCCAGACCAAAGCGGTGTGAACGTGGCTGACTTGCCGGCGCGGCGCCACGCTATTCCGGCAGCGGCTCGAGCGTCACGCCCAGCGGCCACGTCACCGGCTTCTTGGCGTAGACGTCCGGGCCGGCCGAGCGAATCTGGTCCCGCTTGAGTTCGGCGACTTCCTTGGGCCCGGTCCAGACGACGCCTCGGCCTTGCGTGTGAATGGTCTCGGCCAACAGAAACGCCTTTTCCACGCCGTAGCCAAACACCTTTTGAAAGGTGTGGATCACGTACTCGAACGTGTGCTCATCGTCATTGAGCACGACCACCGCGTACGGCGGCAGCCGTTTGGGCCGGGTGTCCTCCGGCGCCTCTTTGACGGCGACGCCAACGGCCACGTCAGGTTCCGCCACGGCGGCATGGTTGTCCAACATGCAACATTCTCGCTCTCTAACTTCCGCCTTCCGCCTTCGCTCAATGTACCCGCATTCCCGGCCTGGCGCCCTCGTCCACGCCGAGTAAGAACACGTCCGCTTTGCCGGGGCCGGCGGCGACGACCATGCCTTCGCTCACGCCGAACTTCATTTTACGCGGCGCGAGATTGGCCGCCAGGATGACCAGCCGGCCGACCAGGTCTTCCGGCTGGTACGCCAGTTTGATGCCGGCGAAGACATTCCGCCGTTCCTCGCCGCCGAGGCTCAGCGTAAGCTGCAGCAGTTTGTCGGCCCCTTCCACTCGCTTCGCCTCGACGACCCGCGCCACACGGAGATCGACCTTGGCGAAATCGTCGTACACGATTTCCTCTGCAAGCGGCTCCGCCACGAGCGGCTCGGGGCCGTCGTCGTGGGGCACGTTTCCAACGTGCCCGGCGCCAGCCTCCGCAGCAGCCTCTTCCTTGCTCTCTTCAATCATGGCGTTCACCTTTTTCGAGTCTACGCGGATCATCATGTGTTTGAACGTGCCAACCTTGGCGCCGGTGAGCGGCCTTCGGCTTTGAGCCCAACTCGTGATCGGATCCGACAGCAACGCGCCCGTCTGCTCGGCGAGCTTCGGCAACACCGGCGCCAGATAGACCGCCAACTGCCGAAACAAATTGAGCGCCACCGTGCAAACGTTTTTGAGTTTGCCGGCTTGTTCCGGGTTCTTCTTGAGCTTCCACGGCTCGGCCGCTTCGACATACGGATTCGCCGCGTCCGCCAGTTCCATAATCAGCCGCATCGCCTTGTTGTAGTCGCAATTTTCGTAAGCGGCGGCGATGGCGTCGCCCGCGACAGCCGCCCTCTCGAACAACCCGCCATCATCCGGATACGTCTCCGCCAAGGTGTCACCGGCCACGAACTTCGCCGTCCGGCTGGCGAGGTTGACCACCTTGCCCACCAGGTCCGCATTCACCTTCATCTCAAACTCATCGAGATTGAGATCGAGATCGTCCAGCCGCGGCCCGAGCTTCGAGGCGTAATAGTACCGCACGTACGACGGATCGAGGTGTTTCAGGTACGTCTCGGCCTTGACGAAGGTCCCCTTGCTCTTGCTCATCTTCTCGCCGCCGACGGTCAGAAAGCCGTGGATGTGCACTTTCGTCGGCAGGCGGAAGTCGGCGGTCTTGAGCATTCCCGGCCAGAACAGCGTGTGGAAATACGTGATGTCCTTACCGATGAAGTGGTGAATCTCGCGGTGGTCGTCGTTCTGATTTCGCGGCCACCAGTCGTCGAACGTCTCGCCATGCTTGTCGCACCACTGCTTTGCCGAGCCCATGTAACCGATCGGGGCGTCGAACCAGACGTACCAGTAGTTACCGGGGCTGTCGGGGATTTCGAAACCGAAGTACGGCGCCGGCCGCGAGACGTCCCAGTCGCGAAGTTCGTAGCACAGGAAGTGCCCCTTGAGATAATTGGCGACTTCCTCCTGCAACGCGCCGCTTCTTTGCGACCATTCCTCCAGAAATCCGTGCAGCTTCTCGAGATGCACGAACAAATGCGGGGCCGACCGCACTTCCGGCGTGCTGCCAGAAAGCGTGCTCTTCGGGTCGATCAGCTCCGCCGGCGAATACGTGTGGCCGCAGGCGCTGCAATTGTCCCCCGGTTGGTCGGGCGTCTTGCACTTGGGGCATGTCCCGCGAACGAAGCGGTCAGCCAGAAAGGTCCCCTGCTCGACGTCAAAGAGCTGGCTGACGTCCTTTTCGACGATCAGGTCGGCCTGGCGCATGGCGGCCCAAATTTCATGGCAGTAGGCCCGGCTTTCTTCGCTGTTGGTGCTGCCATAGTTGTCGAACTGGATGTGAAAACCCGCGAAGTCCCGCTGGTGTTCCTCGCTCATCTGGGCGATCAGGTCTTCCTCGCCGCGGCCTTCCTGCTGGGCCCGAATCATGATCGCCGTGCCGTGGGTGTCGTCGGCGCAAATGTAGATGCAGCGATGCCCCCGCAACTTCTGGAATCGGGCCCAGATATCGGTCTGGATGTACTCGACCAGGTGCCCGATATGGATCGGCCCGTTGGCGTAGGGAAGGGCGGAAGTGACGAGGATTTGACGCATGCGTGGCGCCTCCTTTCGCGTTTTCGCGATTCAACATCTCGGTGGGACAGGTCTCGTCCGACGAACCGACCCCGTAATCACAACATACGCTGAACTGTGGGGGAAACGGTAGCCGAGGCAAGGGGGTCGGGAGTCTTTTTCGGTCAGCGTGTTCTCCACTGGGTTACCGGTGAAACCGAAAAAGACTCCCGACCCCTTCACAACATAAGCGGAACGGGTCCCGGCGGCGGGGCTCGCCCTGGCGCCGCCGGGAAGGCCCAAAATCTGGGCCGCCGAAATTTTTTTCGCTTCACCTCCGCGCCGCGCATTTCGTTTTCCCAAAAGGGCTTAGAACTACCCCCCCCGAGGTATGCGCGACGCATGTTGCTTGAAACCACTTGCTTGACGATAGGGCGTTTCGGAATTGCAATCAGGGTCATGCTGGCAACGCTTGCCGGCGCGCTGCGGCAGCGAGCCCGGCAAGGTGGCAGAAAAGGGGTCGGGAGGCGCCCTGAAAAAGAGTCCTGACCGGAATGGCACTTAATCGGCGCAAGTTCGTTTCTGGTTGGGACTTAATTGAGGTAGACAAGAAGGGGCCTCTTGTGGGTAGTCTTTGGGCTTTCCCAGAAGACCGTTCGTCGCCGTAGGCATG
>Ga0180437_10005662_pt1 | contig 16956 bp, 15 predicted proteins | sample SS_ome_4_FD_132410 | JGI IMG/M metagenome (GOLD analysis project Ga0180437, IMG submission 132410) | Hypersaline lake sediment archaeal communities from the Salton Sea, California, USA - SS_3_D_1 metaG | ecosystem: Environmental > Aquatic > Non-marine Saline and Alkaline > Hypersaline >... | reverse complement strand
GGGCGGATCAAAATCTTTCCGGTGGCTGGATTCCAATCCTGTAAATAATTTTGATTTTGCTCCGCGGTACGCCTCATAGGTGCCGTGATAATCCAAATGTTCGTGCGCGATATTGGTCACTACTCCAATATCAAAGTCGCATGCTGTTACACGCTGTTGAGCCAGCCCGTGTGAGGTGGTCTCCAATATCACGTGTGTTAAACCAGCATCTCGCATCTTCGAGAGGAAATATTGAATGTGTGCAGCATCCGGGGTAGTAACGTGAAATCCTGTGTCTAATTTCTTATCACCGATTATTGCATTTACTGTAGAAACCATCCCCACAGGCAATCCCGCAGCTTCCAAAATATTGAAAATTAAATTTGCGGTGGTTGTTTTTCCATCCGTTCCTGTAACACCCAACATCAGCAGACTTCGAGCTGGAAAATCATAAAAAGCTGCCGAAAGATGAGCAAGCGCCATCCGGCTATCTTCGACTTTTATGTAAGGAATCTCAAGGCCTTCAATTTCACGACTTCCAACGACTGCGCTGGCTCCATTTTGAATGGCACTGGAAATGAATAAATGGCCGTCCGTTTTGCCACCTGGAACGGCAACAAATAGATACCCGGATTTGACATCCCGCGAATCCTGGGTAACACCCCTTACCGCAGTATCAGGTATTATCCCTGAAGTTTTTACTGGAATTGATGCAAAAAGATTTGAAATAATTTTATCTTGCATTTTTTTCAAAAATAATCTTCAATAGACAAAATTTAAATATAAAACGCCCGGTTGATTTATATCACCCTGGGCGTTTTTATTCAATACAAAAAATTTTCTTAATATTTGCAACTCTTGGATTGATATATCCTTTTAACTTAAACTTTGTTCCAGCGATGCAAGTTGCCCGGAAACGGAACTATCCAACACCTTATCCCCAACTTTAATTACTAATCCGCCGAGGATTGTTGGATCAACTCTAAACGTTACCGTTTGACTGCCAACTTTTGAAATAATATCCTTGCGTACGATTTCCTTTTCCTCATCGGTTAGAGGGAGCGCGCTCGTGATTTCTGCCGAAGCTCCACTTAGACTTACATCTTCCAATAGCACTACTTTTCCGGATTGTACTCCTGAGAAAAATTCGTCCAGAAGAGCATGCTGGCGTTTTTCATCTAGAGCTTCGCCTACAAGTTTCTGAGCTGCTGCTATTGCCAGTGCAGCAACCTGTCCACGTACATCTGCCAGGACCCGCTCGCGTTCCAATTTAGCATCAACTAGTGCAGCTTCTCGCACCTTTGCAGTTTCAACCTCTGCTTCAGCCAGAATCTCTTTGCTCGCTTTTTCCGCTCTTTCTGAGGCTTCACGAATCTTTAGATTTGCTTCCGTCTGTGCCTTCGCTAGAATCTCCTCAGCATCTTTTTCCGCGTTCTCTCTTGCTTCAGCTGCGACTTGAGCATCCTGTAATCCTTGCGCGATAGAGGCCCGGCGCTTATTCAACAGGTCAACGATGGGGTTAAATACAAATGCCCTCAACATAATAAAGATGATCAAAAAATTAAATATTTGTACAAAAAGAAAACCAAGGTTTAGGCCTAATGCTTCCAATGCCAGCCTCCTTTTACTTTATAAATTTATCCGACGAAGATGATGAGTAGTGAGACGACCAGACAGTAGATAGCAACTGCTTCGGCGAAAGCAATGCCGAGGAACATGTTCGTCTGTATTTCACCGCTGACGTCCGGGTTGCGCGCGATACCTTGAACCGCACCGCTTACAAGAATACCAATACCTAAACCGGCACCAATTGTACCCACCATAGCTATACCAGCTCCGATAAGTTTTGCTGCTGCAACTTCCATTGTATTTTTCTATGCCTCCTGAAACGATAGTTGTTGTTTTTTATTCTTAATTAAACAGTGACAAAATTAATGTAACCTGATATTCACTTAATGACCATGCTCCCCATCTTGTTCACCATGTCCTGCCATTGCCTGGGACATAAACACCATAGTAAGCATGCCAAATACAAACGCCTGAATCAAACCCACAAATACTTCTAACAGATAAAAAATGGATGGCGCCAGAACTGGCACAAGTGTACCTATTACGAAGAGAAGGACGGTACCTGCAAAAATATTCCCAAATAACCGGAAGGAAAACGACAGGATTTTCGAGATCTCAGAAACAATCTCCAATATACCTACTCCAAAATCGATAATCCCCATTGGGTTGGTGAAAATTTTTCCCAATGCATGGTAATTTAGAAACTTTGAAAAATAACCAGGACCTAGTGCCCGGACACCAAAAACCTGGGTCATAAACACAGAAATTAATGCGAGCGCAACAGTGAAATTTAAATCAGTTGAAAGTGTTCGCACAAATGGAAATAAAGTAAAACTACCATGCTCAGCATGAGCACCTTCTTCTGCATCCATAATGGTGTATACATTACCAAATACTTTTTCAACTGGATTGCCGTGTGCATCTGCAGGTTCAAGTAGTCCAATCGTATCTACTCCCGGGATCAGCTCTGTCCAATTGACTACTAAAACAAATAAAGTTATTGCGCCAAACCAGGGGAATATTTTTTTTGCCCATTTTCCAGCGGTTGCTTCTGTCAAATTGTAAAGGACTTCAATAACTGCCTCAATCGCGCCAGAAAATCCACTCGGAACTAAACCGCCGCTTTTCACTGCGCGCCTTACCGCGATCGCAATTAAGATCATAATAACATCCGCAATCACCATTGCAGTCATGGTGTTTGTCCAAAAAATGGGACCAATTACTGGCAGTACGAGAATGGGTCCTTTCGATATAACCTCAGGTGCTACTTGAATGTGGGGCAAAACGGGTGGGTATATCCTCGCTGCAAAAAAACCCAATACCAATAATGCAAGGACAATGAAACGGTTTGGAATACCGAATATTCTTGGTTTTGCTTTATCCACTTATATTGTCCTCCTGCGTGTTTTGTTCTGTGGTTTTCACATTGGTGGCTTGAATTTTCGCCGTCGTTTTTCTAACCACCCAGATCATTCCTACCAAAGTGATCGGTACACTAATGATTAACAACCCTATGGTAAATAACGGTTTTGTGTTGAATTGATTGTCCAACCATATTCCACCTAAAAGAGCTGCTATCAAAAAAACTGATGTTAGGCAACCCACCTGACCGATAAACACTGCTATTGTGAGTCGAAAAGTGCGTTGCAATCGGTACTCCCCCGGTTTTTCGACGGTTGGAGCCATAGTTGGAGAATTGTATCATAAGCAGTCCCGCAGAGTCAACAAAATCATCTCCAATCTCAAAAAACAGCAGTTGCGGTTGTAGTCACCCAATCAAACCAGGGTCCGAATATTGTACCAAGCAATATAATCCCGACAGTTAACACCGTGATAGCTAATTTCATCGGACGTGTTATGGTGATAGGTTTATCCTCATCTTCAGACCTGAATAAATAAACATATTTTAGGACTGTCAAGTAATAATATAGTCCGAAAATTGCATTGATCACTCCAATGATTGCCAACCAAATCATATTTGCATCCACAGCCGCAGCAAACACATATACCTTGGCAATGAAACCCCCGAGAGGCGGCATACCAGCTAATGAGAGAAAAGCAACTAATAGTGCAATCGCTAACCATGGTGAACGTCGGCTCATCCCATAGTAGGCTGTCATATCATCCGAGCCAACCGTACGGCTGTAAATTGTGATAATACCAAATGCAGCAAGGTTTGTTACTAGATAAACGATCAAATACAGTACCATACTGCTGATACCAATCCGAGAAATTGCCACTAGCCCAATCAATGCATAACCTGCATGGGCAATAGAAGAATAAGCCAGCATGCGCTTAATATTCTTCTGGGAGATCGCTAGTAGGTTGCCGAGTGTCATCGTCGCTACCGCCATCGCTGCGAGTACAGCGCCCCATTGAAGCGAAATATCCGGATAAACCACTAACAGTACCCGTGCTAGAACAGCAAAACCAGCGGCTTTTGAAGCTGTTGATAAAAATCCAGTAACCGGAGTTGGAGCGCCCTGATACACATCTGGAGCCCAAAAATGGAAAGGGACTCCGGAGATTTTAAAACTGAATCCAACCAGTACCAGTAAAAGAGTCCCGACCAATGCACCGGTCGGCAAGCTGGTATTTTGAAGATTATTCGCGATCTGGTATATATTTGTTGTCCCGGAAAATCCAAACAATAGACTAAAGCCATATAATAATACCGCTGATGTCAATGCGCCGAACAAAAAATATTTAAATCCTGCTTCAGTGGAATCATCTCTCATTACAAAGAAGCCAGCCAGGATATAAAGAGGTATTGCAGTAGTCTCAATAGCTACATATAACGTTATAAGATCCGCAGCGGATACCATGAACGCCATACCTAAAGTCGAAGCGATCAATAAGACAAAGAAACCGCCTCGGCTCCCCAGCTCTTTGTAATCCATGGCAAAAAGCGCCGTTATTCCCGCTCCAAAAATAACCAGCATCGTAAATGTGTAACTTAACCAATCATGCCGCAGCATACCGCCCCACACCAACTCTGCAGATTCAGCATCCGGTCTAGCTGGTATGCTTAATAGCAGGATTATCCCCGTACCAATTGCTGTCACCCAGCCAATGTTCCTTTGGTGTTCTTCCGGGAGGATTAATTCAAGAACAAGTACGACTGCACCTAAAACCACTAGAAGGATCTGGGGCAAAATCGAAAGAAACATCGAAGCATCAAGAGACATACTTATGCACCTCCAATAAGGCGCAGTACGTTATCTACACCCGAAGAGACTAGCGGCACCATGATTGGTGGGTAAACACCCACTAGGATGAGTATTACAGAAAGAAATATCAAGGCGACTTTATCCAACTTATTAATCCTGGTGATATGGCCGACGAATTCACTTGGCATCTTTCCGAAGAAAACTTGTCCGATAATCCTGATAATATATGATGCAGTAATCACAATAGAAATCACGGCAATGATCGCAATCAGCGGATAACTTCGCCAAAGACCCATAAATATCGGAAATTCTGCGACGAAGCCAGAAAAGCCTGGCATACCCATCGATACCAATCCGCCAACAATAAATGCTATCGTCACAATCGGCATGACTTTCCTGAAGCCACCCAGCTTGGGGATTTCTCTCGTATGAGCCCGATCATAAACCATCCCAACCACAGCAAAGAATAATGCTGTCATTATCCCGTGAGAAAACATCTGAATGCCTGCGCCAAGCATACCTTCAGCGTTTAAAGTGGCAAAACCCATCAACACCAAACCCATGTGGGAAACTGAAGAGAAACCAATCACATATTTGAAATCTGATTGGACTGAAGCAATAAACGCGCCGTAAACAACATTGACCAGGGTCAAAATGATGATCCACGGCATGTGGTAACTGGCGCCTTCTGGCAGCAGCATAATCCCAACTCTAAGCGCGGCGAACGCACCCAGTTTCATCAACACACCAGCATGGAACATCGAAACCGCGGTTGGTGCAGCAACGTGACCATCCGGGCTCCAATTATGAAACGGGAATATACCACCCAATACAGCAAAGCCGAAGAAGACAAATGGAAACCAAAAACGCTGGAATGTCGTCGAGAAATCCGCATTCTCCAGAGCGAGCATATCGAACGTGCCAAGACCGGATGCAAAATACATTGCTAATGCGCCAACCAGGGCGAATACCGAACCAACAAATAAAAATAGGGTCAATTTCATGGCTGCATATTCGCGAGTGACTTTCCACCCCCAGATTGCAATTAACAAGTACATCGGGAATACTGCAATTTCATAGAAAAAGATTAGCATGAATAAATCCAACGCAACAAAAACGCCGAATACGCCCGTAGCTAGAATAAACAAGAATGCAAAAAATTCGCGCGGCCGGTCATCGATCCCCCATGAAATCAACACGCCGGTAAACATAACTATTCCTGTTAATAGGACCAGTGGTGTATTCATTCCATCCACACCGACATGATAAGAAACCCCAAGTTGCGGCAGCCATGAATATTTCTCCACAAATTGATAACCACCAGCTGCAATATCATAGGAAAAATAAACCCACAACGAAAGGACCAGTGCCAGTGTTCCAGCAGCAAGGGCTGTCACCCGAATCTCGTTTTTACGTTCACCGGGGATTAACAATATTAAGATGCCGGCCACCACCGGTGTAAAAACAACAAAACTGAGAATTGGAAATTGCATTTATCACCTCGTTCGCGTGCAGTAATTGCACGCGGCACGAATCAAATTAATATAGAGACATCACTGCATAATTGATTACGGATAATATCCAGGCTGGCCAAATTCCGATCCAGAGCATCAAGATCATTAAAGGGATGATCACAAATAGTTCGCGGCTGTTAATTTCTTGGAGGTGGTTCAACCAACGAATATTTATCGGGCCTTGCAGAGTCATTTTGATGCCTTTTAAGATGTAAGCCCCGGTAAAAAACAAGCCGATCATGGCTAGGGCTGTATAAATGGTAAATACCGGCCATGCGCCTCTTACTACAAGAAATTCAGATACAAAACCATTTAATCCTGGTAAGCCAAGGGATGCCATTGACGTAAAAATTAGGATGCCTCCATAAACTGGGATCAAAGATAAAAGACCACTGAATTCTTTCAAACTTCGTGTATGAGTGCGCTCGTATATCACGCCAACCAGGAAGAACATCCCTGCTGCCGATAGACCATGATTGAACATTTGTAACACTGCTCCTTCAAGAGCAATGGTGGCATCTATTGTTCCGTATGCAAACGCAGCAGCCGCGATACCTAAAACTACAAAACCCATATGGTTTACAGAGGAATAGGCAACCAGCCGTTTAAAATCATCCTGACCCCAGGCTGCTAGTGCGCCGTGAATAATTGAAGCGACTGCCAGAAACGCAAGTGCGCCGGCGAAGTATTTCGATTCTTCTGGATAGAAAGGTAACACCAGGCGTAAAAATCCATAGCCTCCCAGTTTCAGCAGAACACCTGCCAACAACATGGAACCCGCCGTCGGCGCTTCAGTATGAGCATCCGGCAGCCAGGTGTGGAAAGGCCATACGGGTACTTTCACTAAAAATGCGATCGCAAATGCCCAGAATGCGATCGCCTTGACCGTCTCTATTGGAATATTGAATGTCGATTTATCTAAGGATACCCATTTTTCTGTAAGCACTAAAATATCGAAAGTCCCGGCTGCAACACCAATCATCTGAATAGCCAGGAGCAGACCCAAAGAGCCTACCATTGTAACAATCATAAATTTGAATGATGCGTACGTACGGGCTTTGACCTTATGACCTCCCCAAACTTCGCGTTCACCTTTTTCACTGCCCCACTGGTTGATAATGAAATACATCGGAACCAAGCCAAATTCCCAGAACACAAAGAAAAATAACAAATCCAAAGACAGGAATACGCCCAACATTCCCATTTCGAGCAAAAAGAACAGGATCATATAGGCTTTTACACGGTCTGTGATCGTAAAAGATGTCAGAATAGCCAGTGGGGTCAATATCGTCGTTAATAATACAAGAACCAATGAGATGCCATCCACACCGATGTGAAATGATGAATTGATGGGGCTGTACCAAACATACATTTCTTGAAATTGGTAACCGGGTTCACTGGGTATGAAAAGAAACCATAAAACGATCGATAAAACAAGCGGTATCAATGAGAGTACAAACGCCGTCCACCGGTGCAGGTTATCAAGTTCACCAGGTATTAATAAGTGCACCACCGCGGAAAATACCGGGCTCAATAGAATGAGGAACAACAAGTGATCTGCAAAAAAGTCCATTATTATTGCTCCAAAAGAAAGGCGTTTCTACATTTCATAATTACCGTCCATACACAAGCAGGTAATAAAATAGAGCGGTAAATCCTGCAACAGTTACCAAAGCTAGGATCATGTATTGCTGTATGCGGCCAGTTTGTATGGGTCGTAATATCGCGCTCAGCTTTTTCGTCGATTCTCCTATCCAATCACCAAAGCCATTAATAATCGGCATGTCGATAAAATTGCGTAAGAAATTCCCAATTAATGATGTGAGATGAGCAATCCAATTTAAAAAACCGTCAATAATTTTCCGATCCATCCACAGATATGAGAACTTTTCAGCTACCCAATATGCCGGTCGTACAAATAAGAAATCGTAGAGTTCGTCGAAATAATATTTATTTTGAAGCAGTGTGTAAACCGCACCAAGTACTCTTTCTTGCGGATCAGCTGCCCCGGCTTTGGTTTTCCGGTAAACCAGCCATCCCAATCCTAATCCACCCAGAGATACAACAATGGATGTGATCAAAGGTACAAAATTAAATGTGACTGGTTTGGGTTCCACGAGTAATGTTTCTCCAACAAACTCATGGGCATAATTTGGAATGATATTTCCCACCACCGGAAAATCTTCCGGAATACCCACCCATCCAAGTACCAGTGAGAATATTGCCAGGATAATTAATGGGACTGTCATTGTCCATACATTTTCGCTTGCATGATCCGCAGCTTTAGATCGAGGTTCTCCCAGGAAGGTCAGTGTTATCTGCCGCATGGTATAGTACGCAGTGAGTAAAGCAGCCAAAGCCAGTGTGATAAACACAGCAGTATGGTTGTGACCAAAAGCATCCGCAAATATTTCATCTTTAGACCAGAATCCGGCTGTAATTAAAGGAAATCCAGCCAGCGCAAGACCGCCAATTAAAAAGGTAATAAATGTAATCGGCATTTTCTTGCGTAAACCACCCATATTAAACATATCCTGGGGATCGACATTTTCACCGGTATGAAATACACCATGTTCAACCCCATGGATCACCGAACCCGAACCGAGAAATAAAAGTGCTTTAAAGAAGGCATGCATTACTAAATGAAATGCAGCGGCAATATATGCTCCAATCCCAATTGCCGCGAACATAAATCCCAATTGAGATATTGTCGAATAAGCCAATACTCTTTTAATATCATTTTGCGCAATGGCGATCGTCGCTGCGAAAAGCGCGGTGAAGGCGCCGATAAACGCCACAACCTGCATAGTCGGCGTAAGGTGACCATGTTCCATTCCTGTTGCTAGAAGAGGAAATATTCTTAGAGTAAGATAAACGCCTGCCGAAACCATTGTAGCCGCGTGAATCATCGCAGAGACAGGAGTTGGTCCCTCCATAGCATCCGGCAGCCAAACATGCAGCGGCCATTGCGCGGATTTTCCTACTGCGCCTATGAATAACAACAGACCTACTAATCCTGCAACAGATAGTCCCAGGAACCCGGATGCTGTTGTGCCTAATTCGTGAAGCACTTCAGGATTATGCAAAATATCTCGATAGTTTAGTGTTCCGGTGACCGAATAAAGATAGGCAATCCCCAACAACATAAACACATCCCCGACTCGTGTCGTTAAGAATGCTTTGATCATCGCCGCCCTCGCTGAGAGCTTGGCATACCAGAACCCGATCAGCAGGTAGGAACACAATCCCATAATCTCCCAACCGATAAATAATGTCAGTAAATTATCTGAGATGACCAGTAAATACATACCAAACGCGAATAAACCAATAAATGCAAAAAACCTGGAATACATCGGTTCGATCGAAGGAACTTTATGCATATGTCCCTGGACATCCGAGATTGTGGCGCCATGAGGAGGGATACCTGGACGATCGTGATCACCTTTCGGTTGGCCGTAATTGTGATATCCCACACTGTATATGAAGATCATCAATACAGTCCAGGCGACGAAGAAAAGCGTTACTGCAGCTAGTGGATCAATCTGAACACCAACCGTTAGCCAGGTGTCCCCGATGGGCAACCATGGAATTGACGATGAAATCGGATGTTCGCCCAGATGTTCAACCTGGTTGGCGTACCAGTAAATTGCCATACTGGCCAACCATGAGAGCATAGCAGCGCCAATTGCTATGACATGACTCGCTCTCTTCCAACGGTTCGTTATTAGAATAATTATGAAAAAAGCTAATAGCGGTGGAAGTGGGATAAACCATACAAGTGATTCGATAGTCATGAATTTCCTTCCAGGTTATACATTCTCAAATTCATAGGTAAAAAGTTCCCATCACCACTTCAATAAATCGATCTCATCCGCAGCGACTGTCCTGCGGCGACGATATACAGAGATAAATAAAGCCAAACCAACCGCCACTTCAGCAGCCGCGACTGCAAATACCATCACTGCAAAAGCCTGCCCAGAGATATCCCTTGGGGTGCCATAACGCCAAAATGCAACCAGGTTTATATTGACCGCGTTCAGCATTAATTCGATTCCCATCAGGATTGCAATTGCGTTTTTTCTGGCAAGGACCCCAAACAATCCAATACAGAAAAGCGCTGCCGCAAATATTAAGTACCATGAAATCGGGACCATGAATACCTCCTATTCTCGCTCCCAGGCAACGATAATAGCGCCTATCAATGCAGCCAGCAATAACACCGATGCAAGTTCAAATGGGATGACGTAGGCTTCAGGCGAAACCAGGGCTACACCCAACTTTTGGACAGGGTCAAATGCTTCAACCAGCCCAGGCTTTGTCCCATTTATTCCAGGCCACGAGCTGATAATCCAACTAATCGTACCAAAAAGGACCACAGAAATTAATACCGCCCAGATCCAATTTGAATTAAACCGTGGACCAGGAGTATCAGCCACCCGTCGTGTAAGCATAATTGCAAAAATCATTAATATCGCGATTGCTCCAATATAAACTACTACTTGAACTACAGCGAGGAAACCGGCATTGAGGAAGACATAAAAAATGGATATGCCGAAGAGGGATACGATTAACCACAGTGCAGCATGGATTAAATTCCGTGAAGTGACTACCAGTAATGCTGCACCCAATGTGGCGGCAGCGACAAGGATGAATAGAATTTGATCAATTGTCATGAGGCCTATCCATTTATCCAGTGCTAGAAGTAGATGGAGTTCCCTCACCCGGGGCGGTGTTACTCACATCAACATTCGCGACTGGTCTGGGTTCACCTACTTTCTCACGTTCACGTGAAGAGTATGATCGCAGGATAATCAAAGTTATCCAGACGATCAGGATGTTCACACCCAGCATAATAACGGTATAACCAAAACCTGAGACGTTTTCCAGCAATTTGTCCGTGATTGCAGTGATCATCAAAACCACTATTGCCAAAGGCGTGAGGAATTTCCAATTGAAGTTCAACATGTGATCAATTCGGATCCTGGGAAGTGTGTATCTGATCCACATAATCAGGAAGTAAACAAAAAATGCCTTAATAAATAAGTAGAATATTCCGAGAATTGGAAATTGATCCACAAATGGACCCCGCCATCCGCCTAGAAATAGCGTTGAGAATAAAGCGCCGATGGTTAATGCATGTAAGAGTTCCCCGGCATAGAACAAACCAAATTTCATGCCGCTGTATTCGATATGAAATCCAGCCACAATCTCCGACTCGGCTTCTAGCAAATCAAAAGGAGTCCGTCCAATCTCAGCAATCCCCGATATCAACAGGATGGCCGCCGCCACTGGGGCGGTAACGATATACCAGATTTCCTGGTTTGCAACTATTCCTTGAACCGACATTGTTCTCGCTAATAGTACAGGTACAAGCAGCGCAATTACTAAGGGTATCTCATACGAGACGATTTGTGCAACTGTGCGGAAAGCCCCTAAAAGGGCGAATTTATTATTTGATGCCCATCCAGCCATAATTATGGCAACGGTTCCAATCCCGCCCACAGCTACAATATACAGAACGCCCACACTAATATCAGCTCCTACTAAAGTTGGAGTGAATGGGACGACAGCCCAGATCAGCAATACAGCTACCAGGGCGATTACCGGGGCTAAATTGAAGACGACTTTGTCCGCTCCCGCAGGTATTGTATCTTCCTTGATAATTAATTTGATGACATCTGCAATCGGTTGGATAAGCCCAAATGGACCTACCCGATTAGGTCCCAAACGATCCTGGAACCGGGCAACAATTTTTCTTTCAACCCATACCAGAAGGATATCCAAAACCAGTACGAACGAGATAACAACTAAAACACCCAGGGCAGTTAGTATCAGGACGGTCAATCCAGGTGACGTGCCTAAGCTAACCAATAAATTTTCTATCCAATTCCCAATCGAAGTTATTGGATCAGACATGTACTTGCTCCCGGTCCAATCTGGAGTGATTATCTATTATTTCCCATCGCTGGTTGAATGGGGAATATCTTCCGCGTAAGTCACGTAAGGCTGAGGATTGTAAGCCAACTACGTTATAAAGCTTGCCATTTAGCACCCTATTTCCATTCAAGGGCGCCTCTTTTCCATGCATAAATTAATCCTGCCAGCAGGATTAATACAAACAATACTCCTTCAAAAACTGCGAACATCGGAAGAACATCGAATGCAACCGCCCAGGGGTAGAGAAACACAATTTCTACATCAAAGATCAAAAATACGAGCGCAAAAATGTAATATTGAACTCGAAATTGAACCCAGGTGTCTCCAACAGTTTCAATTCCGCATTCATAGGTTTGGAGTTTGATTGAGTTGGGCTTTTTTGGGGCGATCAACTTGGGAATTAAAATTGGGACAACAGCTAGCATTGGTGCAAGCACAAGGAATACGCCGATGTACAGCCATTGTTCATCAAGCATTGTAACTCCTCTTCTCCTAATGCGTGGTATATGAGACGCTCATGAGTCCCCCAACCATACTCAGGGTCTCAATGGCAGAAATTTTACCACAGATATGGAAATCACTAACTAAATTTCTTATAATTGTCCACTTTCTTAATCCATAACATTTTGTTATATTACAGGCAGGTATTTATGCAACTTCATTATGATGACCAGCGAATCAAAAAATAATTTAAGAAGATAATGAGAATTCCATTATTCTTCTGACTAACTACAGTTTAGAACATCCGCCAAACTGAACCTGGGCGACGCTAAAAGCGTAATCGATTCAAGATAGAATTATATTTTCGTGACTCACCTGCCCTTATAATGAAAAATAAAGAAATAAAAAACCCGAAAATATATAATCGTTGGTGGGATTTACCCTCGGTTTTATTGTTGCTTGCTGCTTTTATAACAGCCGCGACCAGGTTAGTCTCAACAAGTTGGACCAGGCACCTTGACATCGTCCAGATAATTGTATTTTTTGGTGTGATTTTAGGCACTGCCCTCGGATATAGTAAATTTTCCCGGAGTGTTTCATTTCTTTTCGCTATTTTATATGGTCTTTTTGTAATACCCTGGCAGTTAGGTTCGATCCTGAAAGATGAGATCTTGTGGCCAGAGCGATTTATCATTCTGTATAATCGTTCCCTCATAATCATTAACCAGGTCCTGCGCCAGGAAGTCGTACGTGATTCACTTCTCTTTTTGCTTCTAATGGCAGTTCTTTTCTGGTTCGTAAGTGTCTATGCCGGTTATTCGCTCACTCGCCATGGAAAAGCCTGGCTGGCAATCTTACCGGTGGGATTGGTTCTTTTAGTTATTCACTCATTTGATTCATTAGTTACTAGACGCGCCTGGTACTTGGCAGCCTTTATCTTTTTCGGGCTCTTATTAGTATCCCGCATGGTTTTCGTCCATATCCAGGCTGAATGGAAGAAATCCCGCACCGCATTACCACCGCACTTGGGATTAGAGTTCATCCGCATCGCTGTTATAGCGACTACGATGTTAGTAATCTTTGTCTGGGCTGTACCAGCCTTAGCCGGTTCAGTTCGAGCCATCGAAAAAGCCTGGCAGCCAGTCCGCGATACATGGAACATTTCACAGGATTATTTCGATAATATATTTGCCTCTCTCCAAACATCCGTTGGAATCATCCCCGATTACTACAGCAAAAATGCGCTTCTTGGCAGAGGAAATCCGTTAGATGACACAGTAAAATTTGTTGTGAAAGCTGCCGGAGAATTACCGGAAGATTTCCGGCTCTATTGGCGAGCACGCAATTACGACAAATACGAAAACGGAGTATGGTTCACTACTCAGAGTAAGACCCGCATTATCAACCCGGAGGATACCGACCTTCAATTCACCTATGGTTTTCGTCGAATGAAACGCACGTTTGAGATTATCACCGCCGGTCGTATGTCCACTCTCTTCTCTCCCAATGATCCACTCTGGGTCAACCGGAAATCTCTGGTTGAATTGAATCAAAATCCGGTCGGAGTTATCGATGTATCCTCCCTGCGTGCTAATCCTAATTTGGAGGCTGGCCAGGCTTACCGGGTTCAAGCCTCATTGAGTTACGTATCAGAGGAACAATTGCGTAATGCTGGGACCGAGTATCCCGATTGGATTCTTGAACGATACCTTCAAATTCCGGAATCCATCACTCCCAGGACAATCGAACTTGCCTATGAAATTACGGAAGGCATCCAAAATCCTTATGACAAAACTGTAGCAATTACGCGTTACCTTCGAAATAATATTGAATACACCGATACAGTTCCTGAACAACCACAAGACAGGGAAGCCGTCGATTGGATGCTTTTCGATTTGAAACAAGGATTCTGTAATTATTACGCAACCGCTCAGGTGATCATGCTGCGAGCTGTCGGGATACCTGCCAGGTTCTCGATTGGTTATTCGCAGGGTGAATTATTGAACGAAGATGAGTATATTATCCGTCAGCGAGATGCCCATGCTTGGCCGGAAACTTTTTTCCCGGAAATTGGATGGATTGAATTCGAACCAACCGTTTCCCAGGAAATTCTTATAAGACCTTTTATCATCGAATCTGATCCTGATAACACCGCCATGCAGCCAGAAAGCGAATTTGAGGAGCCCAGACCTGACCGAACGAGCCCAGATGAAAATATTCCCCTTCAGGACCAACTTGCTGATAATTCTGGTCGTTTTAACACGATAATTATTTCATACATATTACCTGGGGTGGCGATTATCGCTTTAATATTATTGCTGGTTGTAATTTGGCGCAACCGCAATCAGATCGACCTTTCACCAATTCCAATTTTCCTCGAAAAATCGATTGTCAAGTTAGGTTTTCAACCGCCTGATACAATCAAGAATTGGGCTCGTCGTGCATCCTTACCTCCCGTATCCAAAGCATATCAAGAGATTAACAACGCCCTGTCCAGAATAGGTGTTCCCCCCACGGCTAACTTCACACCTCGTGAACGAGCTGAATTATTAGGCACATCCCTTCCAGCCGCTCAAGTTCCAGCGCATAAATTAGTAAATGAATATCAATCTGACATTTTCGGTCAGGAACCCGGGGATATTGAAATCGCTCAACTAGCAGGAGCAGCGATAAAATCCATCTCTTACAAAGTCTATCTCAATAAGTTAATCGATAAAATAAAAATTCGTTGATACAGGAAACCCCAACCCTTTAAAGATAGATAAATTTCTAATGTGAATGATTCTTTTTTTTTACCAAACAGTGTAATCCATGATTTTTCACAATTTCAATTTTCAGTCTAATACACCAAATTTGAAGAGTCCAAGGTATTTATCAACAAATAGAGCAGGTGTTCCTCCAGTATGCCAGAACAGGATACTGGTTTCCTCTCCACCCATTGATTTGAAGAACCCGTTCCTGATCAGGCTTATTAATCCTCCTGCTGCTCGAGAAGTATAAACCGGATCCAGTAGCAAACCTTCATATTTGGCGAACATTTTCATAGCTTCAATTTCTGACTCACCTGGGATCCCATATCCCTCACCTAGAAATTCATCATTTACCATGACGTCTTCAATATTTATATTTCCCAGTTCTCCGTGAAGTTCCGCGGTTTGATTTGCCAATCTGGCCACTCGATTTTTTAAAACATGCGCCTGTTCGTCAACGCTAATTCCAAGGATCTTTCCGTTGTAACCAAAAACCTGCGCCCCAAAAATCAGACCAGCTTGTGTACCGCCTGATGAAGAAGGGAACACAATCCAATCCGGTTGCGATTCCGGCGCTTCAATGGATTTGAGTTGCTCGACGAGTTCTTTTACAGCCAATACATAAGCTGAAGCGCCGAGTGAATTTGATCCTCCATATGGGATGATATAGGGTTCCTTACCTTCCTTCACTAGTTGGTTATAAGTTTTATCAAGATCCCTCTCGCGATTTTGTTTTTCAGACCAGGTAATCTTCGCGCCCAATAATTTATCAAGAAAGAGATTCGCAGATAACCTCTCTCCCTTGGAAGTTCTTTTCTCTGGGCTTGGAACGGTCAGTACAAGAACGCAGTCAAAGCCGAATTTTGCTGCTGCAGCAGCAGTTTGCCGGCAGTGATTTGATTGTATGGCTCCAGCAGTGATCAAAGTTTTCGCGCCCTGAGCCTGGGCATCTGCTGTTAAAAATTCCAATTTACGGGTTTTGTTTCCACCAAATGCCAATCCAGTCTGGTCATCACGTTTAACGAATATTTGCGGGCCGCCCAATGCGCTGGATAATCTTGGCAGATGTTCTATTGGGGTTGGAAGTTGGGCAAAGGGTATGCGCGGGAGCTCTTTCATCGAATCTTCCTTTTCTCAAGTATAGCTATTAGAGTAGTAAAAATGATATTAGTAGACAGTCATAATGATGTGGATGGATTATTGGAATCTGAATTGTCACACAGAACGGATTTTATCCCCTGAATTTTAGGAAGCGAAGAGTCTTGGTTTTTCCATCTGTCCTGATTAGAATTTCTACCAAAGTTGATTATATGATTCTTCTCATAATCAGAATGATAGTTCTTCAAATTCCATTTGACTTACAATTGATTAGGTTTATTAACCGGCTAAATCTTGTCGTATTCGGTTTTTTCCTCGACTTCGCAAAACATTTAATAACTTGGGAAGGAATGCAGTATACAATTGAAAGAAAGTCGGTCGCAAAACAAGATCCCAGGCACCGATCCGCCGCACAACCTGCGCGCCAAAACCTGCTTTAAACTTGTAAACGCCCCACAATGGGTCTTCATTGTGAAAATGATCTGGCGCGCCCCACAG
>Ga0180437_10005661_pt1 | contig 16960 bp, 22 predicted proteins | sample SS_ome_4_FD_132410 | JGI IMG/M metagenome (GOLD analysis project Ga0180437, IMG submission 132410) | Hypersaline lake sediment archaeal communities from the Salton Sea, California, USA - SS_3_D_1 metaG | ecosystem: Environmental > Aquatic > Non-marine Saline and Alkaline > Hypersaline >... | reverse complement strand
CCCGGCATCCCCGATTTCTACCAGGGGACCGAACTCTGGGACCTGAGCCTGGTTGACCCGGACAACCGCCGGCCGATTGATTTTCAAAAGCGGGAAATGTCTCTCAACGAGCTGATGCAAGGGGAATTTCTCAGTATGTCACATCTACTGGCAGAACTACTCAAGTCCTGGAAGGACGGACGGGTCAAACTCTATATAACCCAAAAGTCAATGCGCTTTCGTGGTGAAAATACAACTATATTTCAGAATGGGGAATATCTGCCAGTTCAGGTTTCCGCGGATATGCGGGAGCATATTTACGCTTTTTGTCGCTGCCTTGGGAAAGAATGGACGCTTACCGTGGTGCCGAGACTTACCACCAAATTGGTGCCATCTGACCAATTCCCTCTGGGTCCGGTCTGGGGCCAAAGCCAGTTACTTCTTCCTCAGAACGCCCCCCGAAACTGGCACAACATCCTAACCAAGGAGGAGATAAATATGCAAGAGGGAAAAGGGCTTGCTGTCTCCGAGGTATTGCGCACCTTTCCGGTAGCGCTGATGACCAATGTTAAATGGGGCATCTAGTCGGTTAGACTATGACCTTTGGACAGCCGGACGGTACAGTTTTTCGATGTACTCCTTCATCATGCGGCGGGCACAAAAAGCGGGCACGATGGAACGCATTGCCTCTTTAACCATGGCCAGCCAGCGGCGCGGGACCCCGTGTACATCCCGGTCGTAGTAGAGGGGTACAATCTCCTCTTCCAGCAAGCGGTAGAGCGCCTCAGCATCGGAGTTATTTTCTTCTTCCGGGGTGGCGGCAATATCCGATGTGCCAACCGCCCAGCCATTGCCAGCGTTATATCCCTCACGCCACCAGCCATCAAGAATACTCAAATTGAGCACGCCATTCAGGGATGCCTTCATGCCGCTTGAGCCGCTCGCTTCCTGCCGACGCCGTGGCACATTGAGCCAGATATCGACCCCCTGTACCAGATAACGCGCCAGGTGCATATCGTAGTCCTCGACGAACACTATCCTGCCCTGGAATTCCCGGTCAGCGGCTATTTTGTAGACCTGCTGCAGGAGATTTTTGGAAGCCAGGTCAGCCGGATGTGACTTGCCGGCAAAGATAATCTGGACCGGGTGCCATTTGCTGGCCACAATCTGCTTCAGCCGCTTGATGTCATGCAGGATGAGCGCCGGCCGTTTATATTCCGTGAAACGACGGGCAAAGGCGATGGTAAGCACTTCCGGGTCCAGCAGTGCCCCCATCATCAGCATATGAGTCCAGGGAACATTATCCTCCAGCCACCGGCTGCGCATACGCTCTCGAATCGCTCCCACCAGCTTGCGCCTGAGCCTCTGGCAGATTGGCCAGAGGGCTTCATCCGGTATCTCCTTTACCTTTTCCCACAGGCTGGGGTCGTCATGCCTTAACAGCCAGTCTTCACCAAGATACTTTACCAGGAGATGGTTCAATTCCGGAGCAATCCAGGAAGGCACGTGAATGCCGTTGGTCACCTGGGATATGGGCACTTGCTCCTCGGCAATATCCGGCCAGAGGCCATGCCACATCTTCCGGGTAACGCTGCCGTGAAGCTGGCTCACCGCATTGCGCTGGTCGGCCATTTTGAGGGCGAGGACGGTCATGTTGTAATTCTGGGGTTCGGAATTGCCCTCCCAGCCAAGCTCCAGGAATGCCCTGTGGTCAATGCCCAGTTGCTCCTGGTAACCACCTAAGTATTTCTCCACCAGCTCTATGCCAAATATATCGTGTCCGGCCATAACCGGGGTATGCGTGGTAAAAACCGTGGTCCGCCGTACCGCCTGCTGCGCTTCGGCGAAACTCATGCCCGCGGCCACCTTTTCCCTGACGCGCTCCAGGGTCATGAATGCGGTGTGCCCTTCATTGGCATGCCAGAGGGCGGGATTGATGCCAAGGGCTCGCAGCACGCGCACGCCGCCAACGCCGAGGACGATTTCCTGCTGCAGGCGCAACTCCCGGTCGGAAACATAGAGTCGAGCTGAGAGCTGCCGGTAAGGTTCAGGGTTCTCTTCAAGCTGCGTATCCAGCAAATAAATATCGGTGCGGCCCACCTTGACATGCCAGGCACCTAGCGCCAGGTCAATATCTCCAAGCCTGACCCTGGCCAAGGCAATGTCACCATTGGGGGAGTACACTCGACTGATGGGCGCTTCATCGAAATTCAGCTCCTGGTATTCCTCCTCCTGCCAGCCGGTGGCAGATATATGCTGGTGAAAGTATCCCTGGGGATACATAAAGCCGACGGCTACCATTGGCAGGCCGATATCGCTGGCCTCCTTACAGATATCGCCGGCCAGCACCCCCAGTCCCCCGGCGTAGATGGGCAGAGAATTATGGATAGCATATTCCATGGAGAAGTAGGCCACCGGTCCGGGGAACAGGTCGGGGTAATTGGCGTGACACCAGGTGTGGTCGCGTGTGGACATTGCCTCGTCGTAGGCGGCCATCACCGCATCATAGAGAGCGAGGAATCCAGGGTCAGTGGCTGCCTGGGCCAGCCGCTCCGGACTCAGCCAGGTGAGCTGTTTTACCGGGTTGTGTCCGCTCTCTCGCCACAGGGGATAATCCAGAGCACGGAATAGCTGGCGGGCCTGATTGTTCCAGCTCCACCAAAGGTTGCTGGCCAGTTCACCAAGCCGCCCGATTCGCTCCGGTAACCGGTTAGAATTCAAAGAAGGCGGTACCTCTTCCACACTAAATATTTTTAGAATTATACCCTATTTCAGCGCTAAAAAGTCAAACTTTAAATAAGGTAATTGTCCGTCGTAGTACTGGAGTTCAGGAGATTGACATTGACGGAGCTCCGGCAGCAGAGTATTCTGGAGTAAAAAGACCGGCGGAGCCAGCCAGGCATGATAGCGTTTCCCAAGCTTATCAGGGAAAAAATCGAATACCGCTTTGACCCTTTGACCAACGCCCAAGTCAGAATCAACCCTGCCCGGGCGAGGCGGCTGAAACAGGCAGCAGCCAGTGCTGATGAGCTCGCTCGGCTGGTAAAGGCATCAAGGCAGACGTGCCCTTTCTGTCCGGAACGCGTGGAGAAAGACACCCCCCGCTTTCCTCAGAATATAGCTGAAGAAGGACGGATAAGGGTTGGCGAAAGCCTGATATTCCCGAACCGGCACCCGTTCGGCGAAGGCCACGCTGTCGGCATAATAAGCAACGAGCATTTCCTGAACCTGGACCAGTTCCGCCCCGAGATCATTGAAAACAGCCTGCTTGCCGCCGGCCAATATATCCTTTCCGCCCACTCTCAAAATAGTGAGGCGCGGTATCCTGTTTACCTGTGGAATCACCTGCCCCCGTCCGCCGGCAGCATAATCCATCCCCACGTTCAGATATTGCTGGAGCGCGAGCCCACGCCGCAGCAGCAAAGACTAATCGAGAGCAGTCTGGACTACTTCGAAAAAGAGGGGCGCAACTACTGGGCGGACCTGGTGGAAGCAGAGAAAAGAGCGGGCGAGAGGTTCATTTTCGGGGACGAATCTATCTCCGTCATATCAAGCTTCGCTCCGTGCGGTTTCAACGAGTTCTGTTTCATTTTCCACGGCATCAGCTCACTGGCCCAGCTGGAGGGAAGACAACGGGCAACGTTCTCGCTTCATCTGTCCAGGGTGCTGAAGGCCTACCACCAAATGGGCGTAGGTTCATTCAACCTGGCTACCCTTTCTGGAGCGGTTGACCAGAAACAGGCCCAATTCTACTGGATGAGCGCCAAGCTCATTTCCAGGCCCTATCCGAGAGGAATCTACACCAATGACTCCGGCCCTATGGAGAGAATGCAGGGCGTGTGGGTGGTTGACACCCTGCCGGAGGAACTTGCCCGACAGATAAGGCTTGCCCTTGACAGCAGGAGTTCATAAGTTTCTATAATGCAGTACTCACCCCCCGGATAAGTCATGGAGAAGCCGGGGAAAAGCGTGATTGGGAGGTACCTGAATTGGACGAGACAATCATTTCCAAGGCAATAATTGAAAGTTACACCAGAGAGCTTCTGGAATTCACAGACGTCGATGTCGCCATCGTCGGTGGCGGTCCTTCAGGCCTAGTGGCGGCCTATTACCTGGCGAAAAGGGGCGTGAAGACCGTCGTTTACGAGAGAAGATTAAGCATCGGCGGCGGCATATGGGGCGGTGGCATGATGTTCAATCGCATTGTGGTCCAGGCTGAGGGGAAGGAGATTCTGGACGAATTTGAAGTGAGAACTAAAGAATACCAGAAAGGGTATTACGTCGCGGACTCCGTGGAAACCGCAGCCGCTTTCTGTGTCCAGGCCATCAGAGCTGGCGCCCGCATTTTCAACCTGATTACGGTCGAGGATGTGATGATAAGGGAAAATGACCGGGTAGCTGGCCTAGTGCTGAACTGGAGTGCGGTGGGCCTGGCGAACCTGCACATTGACCCGCTGGCCATAAGGTCGAAACTGGTAATAGATGCCACCGGCCATGAAGCCGATGTCTGCCGCATAGTCACCCGCAAAATAGGGCCGAAGCTAAGCACTCCATCAGGAGAAGTCATCGGGGAAAAGTCAATGTGGGCGGAAGTCGGTGAAAGGGAGCTGGTCAAGAATACCCGGGAGGTCTATCCTGGCCTCATGGTAGCGGGAATGGCCGTCAATGCCGTCTTTGGCCTGCCGCGTATGGGGGCCATATTCGGCGGCATGCTGCTATCGGGAAGAAAAGCCGCCGAAATTGCGGCCGGTTTGCTGGAGAAGAAAGGTGGCTGAGGCAGCAGAACGGTACGCCGTACTGGGCAATCTGGTAGCTGCGGTAAACATGCTGCAGGGCTGTCCCGAGTTTACGGCGCTCATCCCCGAGGTCAGGGTCAACGTGGCCTACGCTCTGCCGGGCGCCAGGAAAACGGAAGACGTGGCGGCAGTAGAAGGAAGGATAACGGCGGTGGGTGGACTGCCCCGCGCCTCCGGTATGCCCAACTGGGGAGCATCCGACCATCTGGCTAGGCGCATAATCGAGATGCGCAAATACGACCAGCAAATCAACGCCACTATGAACTTCAAGTGCGACCGACAGATAATTGAAGTCGTGCAACAGTACTGCTCGGAAAGAAATTGGCTCTTCGGCTGGCTGGACCGTGCCGAGGAACCACCGGGCGCTAAAGAAAGTGACGGAGCTTCCATGCCCTGGAAGGTTAAACAGCTGGTCAACAAATATGGCGCCGTGCCCCGCCTATTCTACGAAGAAGCTACCTGGGGGAAGGAACCGCTATTCCTGGTGGTGGGCAGGGATGCCGTTGAGGTGGCCAGCATCGCCATCGAAATTGGCCGGCGCTGCCGACAGCCTGTTTCAGGGTAGATACATTCTCATTCAATACACTGCTGTTACCGCGAGCATGCTATGGCTTCCAGGCTTTGCTCGATATCTGCCGCCCATAATGCAAAAAACAAGACCCGCAGCATACGCTATAATATGTTTAGGCTGAAAAAAGCAGCCGCAGGAGGAGATTATGAGCAAAACAGTGGTATTATCGGTCGGTGATGTTTACCACCTGGGCCGTGGTAGAGACCATATCGTGTATTCAGGGATGGCTTCCAAGGATGTATTCTCCATCACGCAACGGAAACGGGAATTACTGCCGTTCGGATATAATGCACAAGCCTGGAACCTGTTTTTCCCCAAAGAGCAGGAGAGAATAAGAGTCGACGGGGTAAATATTATCATCGACGGCGTGACCCCCGATGAAATTAGGATACGGATATAATATATTATTGCTAGGGTGAAGTAAAATGGAAAAGACCTGGAAACCAGTGGTGGCCGGCATTCTGGAAATAGTCTCGGGAGCCGTTGGGCTGATTGCTGTTCTCGGCTTGATTATTGCCATTATTGTTACCAGCGGTGCAACCTATATTCCCGGAACGGAATACGTGCCGATTTTTGTCCCGTCTCTGCTAACTGTTATTACCGTTTTATTGGCCATTTTTTCAGTACTGTCTCTGGCAGGCGGCATATATGCGCTGCAAAGAAAGCTCTGGGGATTGGCACTTGCTGGTTCAGTTGCGGCGATATTCGCCTCAATTCCGTTACTTGGTGGTCTGCCAGTCGGAATTACCGCCACCATACTGATGGCATTGTCCAAGAGCGAATTTGAGTAGGGTAAACCGCACTGGCAGAGGCTAAATGCAGACTGCCGACCCGCATCCCGGGTAGGCAATGGTAAACAAAAATTCAATCATTCAATTACCGCAGTCGGGTGCTCACTGAACGGGTTTGTGCGGAGCGCTAGAGAAAAAAGATAGGGATAGCTGCGCTTCAAGTGTTGCAGGTAATCCACCCAGCGCCTGACCAGAGCCGTGTAAGCCCGCCTGGCATCATTAGCTAAATGTTCGAGGTCTTTTTCTGGTAAACCCTCGAGGCTCGGCCTGGACATAAGCTCGTCTCTTAAATGAACGACGGCCCACAGCAACTCGGTGAAAGACTCGTGCTCTATAAGGTCAGGGTTTTCTATCTGTCTCAACAGCAAATCGCCCCTTTTGGTGAGAAATTCGAATAAAACCTCCAGGCTCATTGATTTCGACTCAATGGCAAATTCATGCTTCTGGAGCCGCTTCTTCAGGTAAGCGAAGTCGGTCTCAGAACAGTCCTGATTCAGCAAACAATCTTTGCGTATCTCGTTAATCCGGGGGTCATATTGAGTAAAGATATGAAGCAATTGATTCCCGACCTCGGTAAAGAATACCCCGATAATCATATTCAATCTTCGCGCCCGAATCCGATTCTGCCCTCTCTGTATCAGCATCTGGGTAACATTGGTGATTATGGTTAGAAAAGTGCCTATACCAACAATAATCAGGACGATGCCAAATAGCTTGCTTGCCAGGTTGGTGGGATGTATGTCGCCATAGCCCACGGTTGAAATGGTGACTATGGTAAAGTAAAAGGCGTCTGTAAAAGAGAGGCCCTCAAGCACCATAAAACCGGAGGTGCCAAAGACCAGCACCACTACGGGTAACAGCACCAAAAGACGAATACGTTTCCAGCCAGCGTGCATAAAAAGTCACCGGGACCAGTTCTTAATCAGCATCGTGCCTAAAATATAACACAGAATCGGGGCCAGATGGAACAGGCCCCGGTAACGATAAGAAGTTGGAAATAGATTATATATGACGAATAAACGGCAACGGTTTGATTTGAGACAGCTATGTTCAGTTATAGCCCGAGCCACCTGATATGCTATCTGGCTTGCTTTTTAACCGCACCCACCGCAAAGATCGCGGGTTTAGCTCTCTTATATACCTACGGCGAGGGTTCTTTGGTTAGCACCAGCCTGTTGCCTTCAGGCGTCTCATCAACGTCTATGGTGACACCCTCCAGACTGTCAGCCAAGTTTTGTTCGATAATCAGCAGTTTAGAGCCCTCATGCTCCAAGACCTGGTCCTCAGTCGTCTCCACATCAATCGTCAGGCCCAGTGTACCAGACTGGTCCGTGGTCAACCGCAATCCGGCTTGCTTATTATCGGTGTGTTCATCCAGAATCCTCTTTAGTTCAACCAATCCGGCTTCCGTTACGCCTACCATCTTCTAAACCCCCTTCTGCTTGATGCTTGCTCCGGGCTAGTACCTTCTCCGCCCTCCTCCGCCAAATCCACCGCCTTTCCTGCCTCTAAATGAGCCACCGCCGCCCCGGTCATCAGAACGAGGGCGCGCTGCGCTAACCTTGAGGGTCCGTTCTTTTAACGTCTTCTCGTTTAGTCCGGTAATCGCAGCCTGCCCCTCAGATACTGAAGGCATCTCAACAAAAGCGAAGCCCCTTGGCCGGCCACTGTACCTGTCGGTTGGAATGAATACAGAATCCACTTCGCCAAAAGCAGCGAATTTCTCGCGAAGCTCTTCTTCGGTCACATCAAAGGGTAGATTACCTACATATATTTTCATGATATGCCCCCCTTTAAATATTATTTCCCACGCCACTTAATAATTTTGACGCCGCCTTCTTTTGGCGTTATTCTTGGCCTTCATGCGGGCAGCGTCTCGCTTGGATATAAAATGTCGATGTGCCTTCGCTTCTCTCAGAACGCCACTCATCTGTACCACTCTTTGAAAACGACGTAACAGTGCTTCCTGGGATTCACCCTGACGTATGATTACTTCCAACGATACAATTCACCCTTTCCAGGGTCACACCAAGGTCAGCAGTCCAACCCTGATGTGACTCTAATTTAAACTTTGCTTATCTGGTCAGCCTTACTTTACGAAAGCAATCACTGCAGTATACTGGCCTATCTTCTCGTGGCTGGAACGGAACTTCTGTGTCTTTGCCACATTCGGCGCATACCGCGGGAAACATCTGACGATTGGACGTATAGCCATTGCTTCCGTACCGTGCTTGTTTTCTCGCCTTACGACATTCGGCGCAGCGTCTTGGCTCGTTGGCATATCCCTTGGATGCGAAGAATTCCTGCTCTTCAGCACTAAAGGTAAACTCCTGCCCACAGTCAGAACATTCGATCGTCTTGTCTGTAAAAGACATCGGGTGACCTCCTCTCTTATTATTTGGTTAGAGCTTTGGTCACCCAATCTATGGGAAAATCAATGAATTCAAATTAGATACCTGATAACCAGAACCAAACCAACTACAATTATACGCTATTTCACGTAATTGCACAAGGGAATAATATCAGGGCAATTAGAATGCCTTCTCGATATAAAGCTGGCGGTGACTGTTTCGAGGAAGCGAAGGGCACATTGTATGCGTTATAATGGAAGCAAATCGAAACGGGGGTCTATAGAATGGATGGATATGTCATTGGTTTAGCCGTAGGGATTGGGGCTGGTATTGCTATCGGCATTTCTATCGGCAAGAAGCAAAAAAACTGGTCTGAGTTGAATCAAAGAGAACGGAGATTTCGTATTGGTATAATTGCGGCACTCTCGGCTCTGGTGGTGGTTGGCGCCGTGGTTTTCCTGCTCAGGTTGTACTCATAAGAGGCTATAGAATGAGAAAGGATAGATTCATTGTTGGCATCATCTGTATTGCCCTGGCGGTATGGATGTTTCTGGCTGGTGCCAGTGGTGGTACTCTGGCTCCGGCCATCGCAGTTCTGGTACTCGGCATAACTATGATAGCGATTTCCAGACGAGGATAGTATTAGGTATTAAAAAACTAACCGGCAGCGGGCGGATTTAAATCCCGTGTCCACGGCCGGAAACAGCGAACTAGTGCAGCATCAAATAAGGATAAAAAGAGAAGGCAGTCAGGATAACTGCCTTCTTTCAGCTTAGCCAATAAAAGTACTGCTGCAACTATGGTTGAAACGGTGGCGGATCCTGTACCTGAACCTGATTTACAGCACCTTCTCCCTTGTCCCCACGGACCTGGTCGCCCCCGGCAAAGGCCGTAGAAGCCAGACAAAGTGTCAATAAGATTACCAGCATCACAGTTAATATAGTTCTTTTCATCTGATACTCCTTTCTGTGTTCAATCGTATCAAATATCCCCATATTCTGCAAATAGCACTTTTGTAGTACCCCGGTATAATTTCAGGAAGCCCTGAAAAAATTGAGGAATTCGAGCAAAAAACGAGGCCGGGGCGGCTGGATTCGAAACGCCAAGCTCACAGACTTAAAGTATCAACCTCAGCTAGCCCTGTATATTACCTCACTATTAAACCCTCCACGTGTGTATTGACATCCCCTCAAATAGGGTTATAATTTAGTCACTCGTAAATAAAATATTAAAGTGAAGGAAGGAGAGCCGTATGAAAAAGGACATTCCTTTCCCTGAGATACCCCGTGAGGAATACGATTTGCGACTAAGAGAGATTCAGCGAAAGATGAGAGAAAGGGGTGTCGACGCGCTGTTACTTTTTGCCAAAGAAGATTTGACTTACTTCACCGGTTTCCGAAAAACCTGGTACTTCCCCTGGCTTCACGGCGCAATCGTCCCTCAAAAGGGAGGCCCCATTTTAATCGTGCCACAGATTTGCCACGTGCTGGCAATGCATATGAGCTGGGTTGAAGACGACAATATCCTGCCCTGGGGAGGAGCTGACCACTGGCATTTACCCCAGGAACCTACGGGGATCTATGTCAATAAACTAAAAGAGCTGGGCCTGGAAAAAGGAGTGATAGGGACAGAAGAAGGCGGCCCGGCCTATATCTATATTGAGGCCAGTTTTTCCGAATTTGAGAAGATCAAGCAAGGTCTGCCAAGGGCAACTTTCACCAATGCTACGGAGCTTATCTGGTCTTCACGGTCCGTCAAAACCGACTGGGAAATCGGCGTCATGCGTGAGGTCTGCCAAATCACAGTGAACGGCCTCCAGGAAGCCGTGAAAAAGATAAAAATCGGTATGACAGAGCGTGAGCTCCTCTACATACTGGAAAGGAGTTTCATAGACCAGGGTGCTTATGATACGCCAATGCATGGCGAGATGATGTTCCGGGGCGGGGCAAGGCATTACAGCATGTCCACCGGACGCCCCTCGGATAAAAAACTGGAGGCAGGCAGACAGCTCTATTTCGATGGAGGCGCCAGCCTGAAAGGGTATCGAGTCGATATGCAGAGAATGGTTTGGCTGGGAGAACAGAGCGAGCTTGAAAAACGCCTCTTCTCCCTCGCTGAAGAGGGACAGAAAGTAGCTGAAAAAGCGATAAAACCAGGAGCGAAAATATCAGATATTCATGCGGCAGCCATGGCCGTAATCAAAGATGTTCCCAAGGATTTGAATGCCCAGGGGGTGGATTGTCTTTATTCCAACATATTCATGGGACATTCAATAGGCCTCAATTTCCACGAACCTCCCTGGATTACGGCAACGGACCATCGTACTTTAGCACCCGGGATGATATTTACGATTGAAGTTCCCGCCCTGGATATACCCAAATTCAGAGAATTGGGAAACTATCCTGAGGATGTCTACTTAGTTACCAAAGATGGCTATGAAAATTTAACCGGCGCGATTTCTCGAGAACCCTGGGGCGTGAAATAGGGAATGGAAAAAAGCGTAGAGGAAAAATTCCAATTCCCTACTGGTATAGGGTTATACCAGCTTTGAAAAATTAGGAGGTTATATGAATAATTCAGTAGTATTATCGGTTGGGGATAGCTATCATTTAAGACGCGGTAAAGACCACATTGTTTATGCTGGTATGCCATCCGATAAAGTGTATTCTATCGCTCAAAGAAAGTGGGACATGGCGCCTTATATAGGCTGGGGCTATGCCTGGAATCTGTTCTTCCCGGTTGGGCAAACAACGATAAGAATCGATGGTGTTAATATTCAAGTGGATAATGTTACACCAAATGAAATCAGATTGAGGGTGTGACAAAATTAATGGAGTTAAGCAACGCTCTCAGTTTCAAAGACGGCCAGGAATGGCATCAGTGGTTGCAACTGAATCACGCTGTAGAAAGTGGGGCATGGCTTTTAATTTACAAAAAACACAGTGCCAAGGCTGGTATTAGTTATGATGAGGCTCTTGAAGAAGCTTTGTGTTTCGGATGGATTGACGGGAAAATGCAAAGTGTTGATCCAGATAAATTTATCCTGAGGTTTTCCCCGCGAAAAGCTAAGAGTGTTTGGTCCAAGATAAACAAGGAAAGAGCCGAACGACTAATAGCACAGGGGAAGATGACGGAAGCAGGATTAAGCAAGGTAGAAGACGCAAAGAAAAATGGTTTATGGGATGAGGCTTACACAAATAGAAAGAAAGGCGAGATACCCTCCGACCTTGAAACTGCCCTATCATCGAATAGAACGGCTTGGGTAAACTTCCATAACTTCGCTAACAGTTATCGGAATATGTATATTGGTTGGGTAATCGGTGCCAGAACAGAGGAAACGCGTAAACGGCGAATTGCCGAGGTTGTGAAGCGGTCAACTTTGAACAAGAAACCTGGGATCTCTTAGATTATAAATAGGCATTATATAACCGGCAGCGGCAGGGTTTGTGCTATTGAGCTGATTGAAAAATCAACTTACTTCACAAAAATGAACTGGCACTTTAATCTAGAGGCTATACAAATCGCAGATATTTTGTTGTATAATATTTGTCAGATGAATATATTTTCATGTTAATAATTTCATAAATAAAGCTCAAAGAGGAAAGGAGGTTATGTTAAAAATGGGACACAAAAGTCCAGTGAGAGTCGGCGTCGGTATCCCATCCAAACCCGGGCAAGCTAAACCAGCTGAGCCAAAGAAAAAATAATCAAGGTTTAAAATTTAGGGGAGTCCTAAAAAATGGTTCCCCTAAATTTTTTCTCTTCTAAACTTAATAATTTTGTTAAATGGATGGTCTAAATACTTTGTACCCGGTAAATTGCCTTCGGTGCGGTATTTGTTGCACCAGGCATCAAGCAATCGTTAACTCCGCAGAAGCCCAGCAAATCGCCTCTTATCTGGGCATGACGCTACATGAGTGGGAGCTCGCATATGCTGACCCAAGGTGGCACAGTGCCAGTAACTACTTAATACGCCATGTTAACAGCGCCTGTGTTTTCCTTGAACAGGATAAGGGCATGAGCTCCTGCAATATTCAACCCTGTAAACCTTCTTGCTGTACTAACTGGCTACCGGATTTCGATAAAAAAGAGTGTCGCCTGGGCCTGAGTAGACGCATGGAGACGACAAAAAGCCCTTAACGGCTCGCTTAAGAGGATTCCCTCGCCCTGATTTTTGCCTATGACTAGCCTTGTGGATTCCGACCTATATCTTGTTAAGGTTGAGATATCTTAAAATTATAACCGGCAGCGTGTGGAGCCGAACCGCCAACTAATTTGAAACCTCTCCCTCCTTCCCATTCGATTGCGCGAGAGAGTGCATGAGAAGTTGGAGAAGATAAACAGTGCAGGATAACATCCTAAACCTCATAGTTGCGTTATATATAATAGATTATTTGGTGAAGAGGCCATGACGAAGATGACCACCCGCATGATTTCGAAGCTAGCTGTACCCATAATGGCTGTCTCTATTATCATATTAAGCAGTTGCACTGTATCAAAAAGCGAAGGTTTTGCTATTTTCTTAACTGAGGAAGATATCTCCCCTGACCAGATGGAGGCCTTGAGCCATGTTGAAATTGCAGACCAGCCTATCATCTCTATGGAAGATATCATCACCTATAATGCTAAAACCCATGAATTGCAACTTACTGACAGCGCTTTTGAGCGTATCTCACAGCTAGAAGTACCGGTCAGAGGAAAGTCGTTTTTGGTTTGCGTAGATAAGAGACCTATATACTGGGGAGCTTTCTGGACACCGTTATCCTCTGTGTCATTTGACGGCGTTACTATCTGGAAGCCGCCAAGCTCCAAGGAACTCAAAGTAATAACGCTGGAACTTGGTTATCCTTCCTCATCTTTTTATAGTGGTGAGGACCCCAGGAATAATGCCGAAGTAATGAAAGCGCTAGAACAGGCTGGTAAGTTAACTCACGAACTATCAATAACATCATTGAGTAACCTACCGCACTCTATGAAAGGATATGAGCTGTATTCGTGGTTAGAGGACAGCCAATGGCACTTCACCCTGATTACAGGTACTAATCGGAATAAAACGCTAGAAGAAATAACTTCTACAGGGGATTATATTTCGCAATCCGGGTGGGTAAAAGCCCATGTCGTGGGTGTAGATAAAATTAAAGATGTTCTCAGCCGACTTCCTGAAAGTGAGTCAGTATTTTGGTGCGATGGGATGCGCTTGGTACCAACAGCAGAGACGAATATTAATATACAATTACCACCTGAGCAGATTGGAGATGCGATCAAGGAATATGCTGATCGATGTGGTTTAGATTTTATAATTACAATGCCCTGATGTCTCGGTTGCCGCCAAAAGGAAGCCATATAAATAAATATTTATAAGTGGCGGCGTGTGGAGCTTTAATTATGAAAAAAGTTATTATCACTGGATTCCTAATTTTCGGTATTGCAGCGGGTTTAATCGCCATTTGGTTTCGCGAGCATACAGATATGGTCTTCCTGCTTAATATTCCGGGAACATTGCTGGGTGACGCAATCTACGGTCTCTCAATTAGAATTATCGGTGACCCACATTCTGCTCAAGCACACTACACAATCCCCTGGCTTTTCCGGATTCCTCAAGTCTATGTGCCGGCATCGATCCTCTTCTGGGGATTAATTGGCACATTATCTGCGGTATTCTTAAAGCCACGATTAGTAGCCTGGATAATGGGAATATATCTGGTGGTCTTTGGCAGTTTTTACCTGCTAGCTGTACTGGGGCTTATTTGAAAGCTAACCGTATTGAACAAAAACTGGCAGCAGGTGGACTAAAAAATAGAGTATTAATGCCTTGCGTACTAATCCATATGCTCTAATAATTTCCTCGCCGGCTGTTTGCCGAACAACACCATAGCGAATTGCTCATACTTCTCTTTAGTTCTTGGATTAACATCGTGCCAGCGTACCATAAATTCTTCTTCCGTCATCCACGTTCTCCGAAACGATGCCGGGTCTTCAAATACTATAATATTATCATTGTACCCGATGACAATAACATAATGGCCATCCGTAATATCCTCTTTCCAGTCTTCCAGAGTCATATACCTTTCTGCCCACGCCTGAACCAGCACGATTACCGGTTGTTTCTTATCTAGGTACTGCTTCAGCGTTGCTAAGGAAACTCCAGATTTGGCGAAGACTTTAAACCCTTCTTTTTTAGCCACAGATATCATGTTTTTTATCGAAGTCCCGTATTTGTTAGTTTTCAGCCTTTTAATCAATTCGTCTTCCCTGATATCAACTCCATAATACGCCATGACAAGCTGTAGTGCTTTGGCTCCGCAATCGAAATCGAACGTTTGCCTGCCAATCGGTAAATCAATCACTTAGTAAATCTCCCGCTTCATTATTACTGGCTAATTATAATATAAAAGCATGATGGGAGACACCGATCCTTCTTCTCGTTCGAGCTGCGAAACGATAACAGAGAGCCAGGAGAAGGTCAAAAGCTTTGTGGTATAGATTTTAGGTGCAAATTAGGAGAAGGGTAACACTTTTATAAATGGGCATAATGTTTTACACTACAACAAATAGAGAGGAGGTACTAAATGGATAATACCATCGTATTATCAGTTGGAGATTCCCATCACCTGCGAATGGGTAAAGACCGGATTGTATATGCCGGCATGCCATCCGAAAACATTTTCTCAATCGTGCAGATGAAATGGGAATTCTTATACCGAGGCTATTCTTGGAACCTGTATTTCCCGAAGGAACAAAGCACGATAAGGATTGATGGAGTTAATATTCTAGTTGAAAGTATCACCCCTCAAGAAATAAGACTGAGGGTGTAAGTAATGGCAAATATCCCCTTGGTAATGCTAGGAATTAGTATAGGGCTAATACTAGTTGGAATACTAGTAGTAGTGGCTCTAAGAAGAAAAAGGGTAGGTGAAACTAGGGAAACTAACTACCGAGCCTTTTTCATCTTGGGAGTAACGTTTTTCCCTCTTGGAATTATCTATCAGATTGTCTTCTTTGTATCAGGCACAATAGTTTTTCTTGTTCTCGGTGTGTCTTTTATAGCTATGGGTTTGTCATATCTAGCAATAGGCTTGGGTAACAGAGATAAATGGAAAAAGTAGTAAATTAGTGTGAACCAGTGGCAGCGGGTGGATTCGAACCGCCGACCAAGGGCTTATGAGGGCCAGAGGCGGGTAATATGGTTAGAAACCTTTATCTCTTTTTAACTCCTTCGACCATTTAGCTATTTTTTTCCACTTAGCCTTCTCATATAATCGTGTGCTTTGTTCTTCTCTTGATACTAAGTATTCTAACTCTTTTTGTAGCTTGTGGTAACTATCTAATCTAGCAGGTTCAATTTCACCTTTGCTTACAGCTGCTTTTACTGCACAGCCCGCTTCTGCATTATGGCTACAGTCTTTAAAACGGCATTGCTTAGCCAGCACTTCAATATCACGGAAAGTCTCTTGAAGGACGTCTTCTCCAGCCCATAATTGAAGCTCTCTCATACCTGGTGTATCAATTACTATTCCGCCATCGGGTAGAAGAATAAGCTCGCGTTTGGTAGTGGTATGCCTACCCATGCGGTCATCTGGTCTAACTTCTTTCGTCTGTTGTTTATTTGTGCCAAGCAACGAGTTAATGAGAGAAGATTTGCCAACACCCGAAGAGCCTAAGAAAGCTATTGTTTGTCCCTCAATCAAATACATCTTCAAAGCATCTAATCCGGTACGTTCCTTAGCACTCACAGCAAGAACTGTTACTCCTTGAGTGACATCCTCAACACTTCGGACTAATGTGTCAATATCTGGGCATAAGTCGGCTTTATTTAGAATAACAACCGGGGTAGCTCCACTATTCCAGGCTAGAGTAAGGTATCGTTCAATTCTCCGAAGGTTAAGATTTCTGCCTCCGTCTAGACCGCAGACAATAAAAACGGTATCTATATTGGCAGAGACAACTTGTTTTTCTGTGCGCTCTCCCGCTACCTTTCTAGAGAATTCGCTTTTTCTCGGTAAGACTGCGTGAATAACAGCTTTACCTTCATTGATAATGGATTTAATAACAACCCAATCTCCAACAGCCGGGTATAGCTTTTCTTCACTAGCTTGATGGCGTAGTTTGCCTGAAATCTTAGCGGTTAATTCACCATATTGGCTATAAACCTGAAAAGAGTTCTTGGACTCAGAAATGACTCTGGCAGGTACTGAATCTACTATTTCAATAGTCAGGAAGTTTGTCAGGAAGAAAGTACTCCAACCGAAATTCTCAAGCGTACTTGCCTGAAATGTGTTGTCTATAGTGTTGTTCATGGTGTATCTCGACAAGTTATAGAGTATCAATGAGGGAAAATAAATTCAAGTACAGTCCACAGCATAATTAACAATACGACTAAGATGGCTACAAAAGTCAGAAATAACCCAGTGTAGCTTATGAGGGCCAGGTTCGCTTAACCACTCGGTTATTAGTGTTTGGGTTAAACATATT
>Ga0180437_10005660_pt1 | contig 16960 bp, 15 predicted proteins | sample SS_ome_4_FD_132410 | JGI IMG/M metagenome (GOLD analysis project Ga0180437, IMG submission 132410) | Hypersaline lake sediment archaeal communities from the Salton Sea, California, USA - SS_3_D_1 metaG | ecosystem: Environmental > Aquatic > Non-marine Saline and Alkaline > Hypersaline >... | reverse complement strand
GCCAGGCCGCTGCATAGCGCCCGCTTCACGAACTGGCGTCGCGAGATCCGATTGCCCGTCCTGCTCACGCAGTCCGCACACTGCGGATCCGTACAATTTCTGCACTTCGATCTGGTTGACATGCTTCACCTCGTCCGATGTTCAGGGCGGACCGCGATCCGCGCCGCCCTAAGACTTCCGAAGTCTTCCGCCAACTGAAATGGAATACACCCATTTCAGTTGTGCTCAATACGCACTCATGGTTCGGACGATGTGAGCCTATCCAATCTTACGCGTGGGGGTCAGGAGGGGGCAACTGCAACTGGCTGAGGAGGTCTGGCATATGGGGGAGGCACGAACGATGAACATTAAGAATCTAATCAGGTAACCCTGCTTCCGCCCGCGCGGGGCTGGAGTCCCCGCGCTGAGGCCTGTCCTGCGGATAGGATACAAAGCCCCCTTCGGGGCTGAAATCCGTCCTGTTTCGAGCGACAACCAGCCCGTAGGGCTTGGCTCTTTCAGCCCGACGGCTTCAGCCTCGGGCCTCCACACTTCCCATTCAAGCGATCTCGCGCAGCGCGGCCAGCAGTGCCTCGAACTCCTCGCGGCAGTCCCGGCACCGGTCCAGGTGGTCCTGCACCAGGGGCATCGCCTCGGCCGCGCTCTTGCCGGCGAGCACCAGCTCGGCGAACCGGTCCAACTGCTCGAAACATTCGTCGCATCCGATCTCGTCGGGGCGGGCGTTGAGCGCGCTGGTCACGATTCGCTTTAGCGTAACAGGTGTGAGTGTCATCGGTTCCCTCTATTCGTTCAGACGTGGCAGACGGTCTCTCTCTTACGTCTGCCTATTCACCGAAGGCAGCCAGTGCGTCCTCGGCGGTCAGCCCTTCCGCCAGCATCGCCTGCTGAAGCTTCCGCCGGGCGTCGTGCAGGAGCTTGTAGAGCGCGTTCCGGTTGGTGCCCATCCGGCGGGCCACCTCGGCGATCGACATGCCGCCCAGCATCACCGCCGTGATCGCCTGGCGCTGGCGCTCCGTCAGTTCCTCGGCGATCAGCCGGTGTACCATCTCCCCCATCATCTGTTGGGTGGCCTGCTGCTCGGGAGATGCGTCCGGGTCGGTCAGCACGGCGGGCGTCAGGTCCGCGCCGTCGTACTGGGCGACCAGGTCCTGCATCGAGACGTCCTTCCAGCGCAGGCGGCGCAGCTCGGTGAAGGCGACCCGGACGGCGATCTTCTGGGCCCAGGTCGTGAAGCGGCTTTCGCCACGGAAGGAGTCCAGTCCGTCCAGGATTCTCAGCAGCGCATCCTGGGCGAAATCCTCCAGGTCCGCCTCCGTCACGCTGGGCCGGTCGGCCATCGCGTACCGCAGACCGCGTACCAGGAGCGCGCGCAGATCGGCCAGCGCCCGCTCGCGCCCTGGCCCGCGGAGGTCGGCCAGCCATTCCTGGTTCGTCCGTTCAGCCATGTGATGTGCCCATGCCTTTCTACGTCGAGCCCGTCCGTATGAAACGCAGCCTTGCCACCCGCCGGGTGTCCGGGCGTACGGCCACGCCTTCTCCGATGCGCCGGCCGCATACCCACACGACGTCGTCGCCCGCCACCAGCAGGGGCACGTGGTTGCGCCAGGCCAGGGGGATCTTGGCGTTGGTCATGAACGCGCTGATCTTGACCCGGTGCCCGCCCATCCCCTGGGGGCGGAAGCGGTCCCCCGGGCGGCGGGAGCGCAGCGCCAGCGGCCCGGCGAGCGCGTCCAGGTCGAGGTGGGCCGTCCAGCGGTCGGGATTGGCGGCGATCTGGCCGGCGTCCCATTCCTCCGGCACCTCCGCCTGCAACACCCACTCCGACTGCGGAAGTGCCGTCGTGCCGGGCACCGGCACCGGCAGCGGGTCGGCACTCCAGAGCAGCGGCTCGTCCGGTGGGGGGCCGGCGTCGCCCGCGTTGCCCACCGTCAAGGTGTCGTAGCTCACGGTGAGCGCCAGCCCCATCGGCAGCGTGGCCTGGGCGCCCGTCTCCCCGCGGTCCCCCACCTGCCGGGCGTGCTCCACGTGGACGAAGTCGACGTCCCGCAGCGTCCTGCGCAGCCGGTACGCCGCCTGGCGCAGCGTGGCCCGCTGCAGCGAGACCGGCAGCTCCCGCCAGCCCACCCGGTCGAACGCGACCGCCGACTCCCGTTCCTCCCGCACGACGGCCGCCCAGGCCTGCTCCCGCAGTTGGGTCAGCAGTTCGTAATCGCTGGCCACGACGGCGGCGGTGTGGCACAGCCGGGTGCGGATGTTGGGGTTGTAGCTCTCCAGCAGCGGCAGCAACTCGTGGCGCAACCGGTTGCGGAAGTAGGTCGTGTCCAGGTTGGACCGGTCGAAGCGGGGCCTGAGGCCCTGCGCCGCGCAGTAGCGCTTGATGTCGGAGCGCGGCACTTCGAGGAGGGGGCGGATAATCGATGGCGCAGGTTCTGGGATATGGGAAGCATCCCCGTCGATGGGTTCGAGCATGCGGTAGTCGGTGATCGGGGTGATGGGCAGCATGCCGCGCAGCCCGGCCGGGCCGGCCCCCCGTAGGAAGTGCATCAGCACCGTCTCGGCCTGGTCGTCGGCGTTGTGGCCCACGGCGATGGTGCCCGCATCTGCCTCCGCGGCCACCTGCGCCAGGAATGCGTAGCGCACGCGCCGGGCCGTTTCCTCCAGCGCCATCCGGCGGGCACGGGCCAGTGCCGGCACGTCCTGCCTCTGGATCGTCGCCGGCAGCCCCCACTCGGCGGCGATCGTCGCTACGAATTCGGCGTCGGCGTCCGATTCGCTTCCCCGCGTGCCGTGGTTCAGATGGCCCACGTGCAGCCGCAGGCCGTACTCCGCGCGTAGGCGGAGCAGCACATGAAGCAGGCACAGCGAGTCCGGACCGCCCGAGACGCCGACGACGACCCCGGCGCCGGGGACGAGCAGTCCGTATCGCTCAATGGTGCGCTGGACTTGGTTCAGGAGTTCAGTCAAGGGCTACGTCACTTTGTACACGCGGTCACCTGTGCGCGCCCGGAATTGGACCTTGACGCCGATCTCATCGCCGGGTTTGGCCTGGGCGATGTCCTGGTGCATGATCTGCATCGACGTGATCGTCTGATCGAAGTCGGTCGTATGCCCCAAGATGTGGATCCGGTCCCCCACGGCGAGTTCGTCCGTCAGTTTGATCCCGGCGACGCCGATCCTGCCGAACCAATGGTTCACCTTGCCGATGAGCTTCTCTGCCATCGTACCCTCCTGGCTGTGCACACGTTCAGCCACCTCTGTGAAGGTCTCGTGGCTTACTGAACCTTCGCGATGGTTCCCTGGCTTCGGTGTTGGCTGCTGGCAGGTGGCCTTTGGCGAACTACCGATTGTTGACTGCTGTTTGTGTACTGCTAACTCCGCATTGCTGAGCGCTGGCCGCCGGCTACAGGCGGATCACGGACCCGCAGTACTCACACGTGATCTCCCGCATGCCGCGTGCGATCTCGACCGAGAGCGTCGCGCCACAGGTGGGGCACTTGGTCGGGACGGCGCGGGCGGCCTCCACGGCGGCTTCGTCCTTCGGCCGCGTGCGCTCCTTGGCAATCTCGCCGGACTTGACCCGGCCGATCAACGCGGCCCACTCTTCGTTGTCTGCGCCGCGCAGGCGAAGCAGCGCACCGCTCAGGTTGGCCTCGGGGGCGAAGAGCACCTCCATCATCTGCTTGTGTCCCAGGAATCCTTTCTGGCTGGTTTTGATCTCGTCGATCTGCCCAACGGGCACCGCGAAGATCTGTTCCTGTAGCAGCTCTTTCTCGGTGGCGATGAAGAGCCCCTTCTTGGTGGCCTTCTTCTCCTTCTGCTCGAAGATCAGCCGTGCGTCGGTGAGGTAGAGCACGCCCTTTGGACCGTCTTTCTTGGTCTCCATGTACTGCGCTTCGGATGCCGCGACGGGGTCCTCGGCCGGGTGGAGTGGGAAGCAGGCCTCATCGATCTGGTCGAGCAGCCAGCGAATGTCCTTCACCTGGGAGCGGGTCTGGTCCACGTTCTCCTGAAGCGTGTCAACCATCGCCCCGACCGCTGATCTAGCCGCCTCGACCTTGGACTCCAGCGTCTCGACCGCGCTCTCGGCCCGGGCCACGGCGGAGGCGCGGCTGCTCATCGCCAAACGCATCGCGTTTTCGGCGACGCCGGCCTCCTGCTTCAGTTCCTGCTGGTGTCGGGCGATCTCGCGGGAGGCGCGGCCCTGCGTCTTGGCCCACTGTTCCGCCAGCACGCTGATCTTCTGCTCCAGGAAGCTGCGGAAGACGTAGCCCCGCGTGCGCAGTTCCTCGACCTCGGTCGGGAGCAGCGACAGCGTCGTCGTGATGTCCTCGATTTCGGTCCGTGCGCTGGTCAGCAGCAGCGCCTCCTGCTGGTCGCCCAGCTTCCTTTGCAGTGCCTCCAGTTTCTCGCGGGTTTCCTCGCTCACCGTTCCTCTTGGCCTCTGGGTGCCCATTGTCTGCCTCCTGGTCAGTGTCCGCGGCCGTATTCCCGGGACTAGGTTGCGTCCTCCACGGTCGTTCCCATGCTGAACCGCAGATATGCCTCGATGAAGTCGTCTAACCGTCCATCGAGCACGGCCTGCACGTTCCCGGTCTCGTGGTCGGTACGATGGTCCTTGACCATCTGGTACGGCTGGAGCACGTAGGAGCGGATCTGGTTGCCCCAGCCGGCCTCCACGTGTTCTCCTTTTAGCTCGGCGATCTCCTCGCGCCGTTTCTCCTCCTCCAGTTGGCGCAGCCTCGCCCGCAGGACGCGCAGCGCGCTCTCCCGGTTCTGCGTCTGCGAGCGCTCGTTCTGGCACGAGACGACGATGCCGGTGGGAATGTGGGTGATGCGCACGGCCGTCTCGTTCTTCTGCATATGCTGGCCGCCGGCCGACGAGGCACGGAAGGTGTCGATCTGCAAGTCGTTGGGGTCGATGGTGACTGAGATGTCGTCCTCCAGGTCGGGCCAGACCTCGACCAACGCAAAGGACGTATGGCGGCGGTGGGCTGCGTCGAACGGTGACAGCCGCACCATCCGGTGTACCCCTCGCTCGGCACTCAGATAGCCATACGCATATCGGCCATCGACGGTGACGGTCACCCGCTTGATGCCGGCCTCGTCACCCCCAAGCCGGTCGACCACGTCGGCCTGGTATCCACGGGCCTCGGCCCATCGCAGATACATGCGCAATACCATCTCGGCCCAGTCCTGGGCGTCCGTGCCGCCGGCGCCGGCGTGGATGGCCAGGATGGCGCCGCCCCGGTCGTATGGGCCGGAGAGGAGGAGATGGAACTCCAGCCGCCCGATCTCCTGCTCCAGCGCCGCCGTCTCTGTCGCCAGTTCCTCACTCAAGCTCTCGTCCTCGAGCGCGGCGAGTTCCAGTGCGTCCCGCACGCGCTGCTCGAGCGTGGTCGAGCGCTCGACCTCCTCTCGCAGGCCGGCGAGGCGACGCATCGCTGCCTGCGCGGTCTCGGCGTCGTCCCAGAAGTCTGGTGCGCTGGCGCGCTTCTCCAGTTGGGTGATCTCCTCTTCCTTGGCGGTCAGGTCAAAGATGCCTCCGGATGTTGTCAAGTTTGGTACGTAAGGCCGTCAGCCGGCCATGAACTTCTTCCACTCTGATCTCCTTTTTTTCTGCAAAGCCGCTTTGTCTGCAAAGCCACTTTGTCTGCAAAGCCTTATCCCACCAGTCCTTCCACGAACAGATCCGGGTCGAAGGGGGCCAGGTCCTCCATCTTCTCCCCGGTGCCGACGAAGCGCACCGGCAGCCCGAGCTCACGGGCGATGGCGAAGACCATACCGCCTCGGGCCGTGCTGTCCAGCTTGGCCAGTACGACGCCCGTCACCTCGACGGCTTTCTGAAAATGCCGCGCCTGCGACAGCGCATTCTGACCGGTGGTAGCGTCGAGCACCAGCAACGTCTCGTGGGGTGCCCCCTCGACGGTCTTCGATGCCACTTTCCACACCTTCTGCAATTCGGCCATCAGGTTGTACTGCGTGTGTAGCCGCCCCGCCGTGTCGATGATCACCAGGTCCATCCCGCGCGCCCGTGCGGCCTGCATGGTGTCGAAGACCACCGCGCCCGGGTCCCCTCCCTCCGGCCCGGTGACGATGTCCACGTGTGCTAGCTGCGCCCAGACGCGCAGTTGGTCCATCGCGGCAGCCCGATACGTGTCGGCCGCGGCCAACAACACCTTGCGTCCCTCCTGTTGGTAGCGGTGGGCCAGTTTGGCGATGCTCGTCGTTTTGCCGGACCCGTTCACGCCGACCGTGAGCACGACGTCGACGGGACGTCCTCCCAGGTTGGGCGGCGACGCGTCCGGCAGCAGCGTTCGCAGTTCTTCCCGCAGCGCCGTCTGAAGGGCATCCGATTGGAGGATCGCCTCGTCGCGGGCGCGCTGTTGCAGCCGCTCAACCAGGTACAGTGTCGTCTCCACGCCCACGTCGCCCTGGATCAGCAATTCCTCCAGTTCCTCCCACGTAGCGGCGGTCACCTGGGTGGTGTGCAGCAGACTCGCGATGCGGCTGAAGACGACGTTGCGTGTGCGGGTCAGACTCTGTCGGATCGATTGGGTAATTCCCACGGGCATAGTGGACTCCAGGACAATAAGAAATGACAAATGATCAAATGACCAAACGACCAAGTGGCCAAATGACGAATGGATTCCAGTGATTCTCTTACGCCGCTTTGACTTTGTGTGTACGTAAGATTGGTACGATAGCCATACCTTGGCGTACCCGATTATACTCCAAAGCATAAGGTTGGGCAAAGATTGGGTTGTGGGCTGGGCGCCGATTGCTAAATTGGGCAGATTGGTGTAACATTAGGATCATAATCAGTGAGGGGTGACGATGTCTAGTCTTTCAATCGTTCTTCCTGCGTACAACGAAGAGGCCAACGTCGAAAGTGCCGTGGAGCAGGTCTCCACCGTGGCCGAACAGTTGGGGATGGATTACGAGATCATCCTGGTCAACGATGGCAGCGCCGATCGCACGGGCGAAGTCGCTCGGGAGCTGGAGCCGCGCATCCCCCATTTCCGGTTGGTCGAGCACTATCCTAACCGGGGCTACGGAGGGGCGCTGAAGGCCGGGTTTGCCGCTGCGACCAAGGAGTGGGTGGCGTTCGTTCCGGCCGACAACCAGTTCGATTTCAACGAGATCCATCTGCTGCTGGACGCTCTCGATGGTACCGACATCGTGTCCGGCTATCGGGCGAAGCGGGAGGATCCGTTCGTCCGCAAGCTCAACGCCTTCGGCTGGAACACGTTGGTGAGACTGTTGTTTGGTACCCTGTGCCGGGACATCGACTGCGGATTCAAGCTGTTCCGCCGTGAGGTTCTAGACCACGTGACGATCGTCTCCGACGGGGCGATGATTGACACGGAGTTCCTGGCCGGTGCAAAGGCGCGCGGGTACCGCATCGCTGAGGTACCTGTGACCCATCTGCCGCGCCAGGCTGGTGAGCCCACGGGCGCCAACTTCAAGGTGATTGCCAAAGCCTTTCGCGACCTGGCGCGCTTCCGCCTGCGTCTGAGCCGCGAGCTGCGGCAAGAAAGGCAGGGACGCTGAGAAACAGAAGGGGGAGTTCCTGATTTAATACGACGGGAGGCAGATACCACAGTTCCAGATCCGACTGGCAGGCGAAATGGAGGGACGGGCTCCAGTGCCTGCTGGCCGATGCCTGCGGCATAGCGGCAGACAGCGCGTTCAGTGCTGCGCCCGGGAGGTGCGGGCGCAGCTCGTCGAACATGGAGGAGCAGGATCGGGATGAACAGCAGCCGAACCACCAAAGACGGGCAACCCATATCTGACATCAATCACCTATCAAATGGCATCGAGTGTGAGCCTGACGTCCTTGAGGCATTGCAAGAGACGCTGGGGTATCAGTTCCGCAACCCGGGTCTCCTGTGTCGCGCGCTTACTCATCCTTCCTACGTCAACGAGCATCCGGAGGATGGGATTGGGGACAATCAGCGCCTTGAGTTCCTGGGCGACGCAGTGCTCGACTTCATCGCCGGCGCGTGGGTCTATCGCCACCATCCAGATTTCAACGAGGGGCGGATGACGCGTCTGCGAGCGGCCCTGGTGCGCACGAAGACGCTGGCCGCGTTGGCCCGGCAGGTGGGTATCGGGGATGCGTTGCGCCTGGGACGCGGGGAGGAGGATGCCGGCGGCCGGGCGCGTGAGGCGAACCTGTGTGATGCCTTCGAGGCAGTCGTGGGCGCCCTCTACATGGACGGCGGCCTGGCGGCCAGCGAGGCATTCGTTGAACCCCTCATTGCACCGGTGTCAGAGGCGATGCTGGCGGCAGAGGCGGACTGGGATGCCAAGAGCAGACTGCAGGAGTGGAGCCAGGCCGAACTGGGGGTCACTCCGCGCTATCGCATCGTCGCCGAAAAAGGGCCTGACCACGCCAAGATGTTTGTGGCGGAGGTACTTCTGATTAAGGACGTCGCCGGTCAGGGCGTGGGGCGCAGCAAGCAGGCGGCGGAGCAAGCGGCGGCTCGGGTAGCCTGGGAGGCCCTGGTCCAGCAGGGGAATTCTTGAAGTATGTCCAATAACTGATGCGCCTTAATCATCTTGTACTTCAGGGCTATAAGTCCTTCGCAACCAAGACTGAGTTCCTATTTCCCTCCGGTGTGACGGCGATCATTGGCCCCAATGGGTCGGGCAAGAGCAATGTCGCTGACGCGATTCGCTGGGCATTGGGCGAGCAGCGCATGCGCAGCCTGCGGGGCCGTTCGACCGTTGACATGATCTTCGCCGGCGGGCGGCGCCGGGCCCGGGCCGGCATGGCCGAGGTCTCCCTGACGCTCGACAACGCCGACGGCTGGCTGCCCATTGAGTTCAGCGAGGTGACCATCACCCGCCGTGCCTATCGCTCCGGGGAGAACGAATACCTGCTCAATGGATCGCGGGTGCGGCTGCGCGACATCGCGGCCCTGTTGGCCGAGAGTGGCCTCAGCCAGCAGGCCTACACCGTCATCGGCCAGGGCCTGGTCGACGCGGCGCTCTCGCTTCGGTCCCAGGAACGGCGCACCCTCTTCGAGGAGGCCGCGGGCATCAGCCTCTACCGGACCCAGCGGGAGGACACGGTCCGGCGCCTGGATGAGACGCAGCATAACCTGGAGCGCGTCTACGACATCATCAGCGAAATCGCCCCTCGCATGCGACGGCTGGAGCGGGAGGCGGAACGGGTGGAGGAACACCGGCGGCTGTCCGCTCATCTGGAGCGATTGCAGTCCACCTGGTATGGCTACCAGTGGGGGCGCCAACAGCTCGCGCTTGGCCGAGATCTGGACCGGGCCTCCGCACTTGAGGCCAGCATGGAATCGCACCAGCAGGAGGCGTCCGCGCTGGACCGGCGGATGGTCGAAGTGCGCCAGAAGGAAAGCGATCTGCGCGGCAGGCTGCGCGATTGGCATCGCGAGAGCGCCGACCTCCACGACCAGGCCAACGACGTGCAGCGCGAACTGGCGGTGGCGGAGGAGCGGACGCGGTTGTTGAAAGTCCGGCGCAAGGAACTGCTGGCCGAGCTGGAGCCGCTGGGCCGTCAACAAGAGGCCCAGGCCGGGCAGGTCGCTCAGACGCGTGCCCAGGTGGAGCAACTCGAACGGGACCTGGCGGAGCGGAGGGAGCGGCTGGTGGCCCGTGAGCGGGAATGGGCCGGCGTGAAGGATCAGGCCCAGGAACCCGCCCGCCGGCGTGCGCAGGTGGAGCAGGAGGTGCGTGCCCATCGCGCCCAATTGGAGCGGCTCAGCCAGGCCCTCGCCGATGCCCGTGCGGAGGCGGCTCGCCTGTCCAGCGAGCAAGCGGTGGCGGAGGAGCGGGCGCGGCAGTTGAAGGCCCGGCGCCAGGAGGTGCTGGCCGAGCTGGATCCGCTGGGCGGCCAACGGGAGGCTCAGGCCGAGCGAGTGGCCCAGGCTCGATCGCAGCTTGAGCAACTGGAGCGCACGGTAGCAGAGCGCAATGGCCGGCTGGCCGGGCTGGAGCGGGAGTGGACGGCCACGCGGAGGCAGGCGCAGGAACCTGACCCACGTCGCGTTCGTGTCGAAGAGGATCTGCGCGCTCAGCGAGCGGCGTTGGAACGGCTGAACCAGGAACTCCTCGATACGCGCGCGGAAGCGGCCCGCCTGGCGGGCGAGCTAGGTGCGTTGAACCGCATGCACGCTGCGTGGTCGGCCTACGACGCCGGCGTCCGGGCGCTGCTCCAGGCGGAATTGGACGGCGTCCTTGGACCGTTGGCGTCGCTGATTCGGGTGTCGCCGCAGTGGGAACGCGCAGTTGAGGCGGCGCTGAGCGCCGACCTGCAGGCCGTCGTCGTCGAACGGACGTCGTTGGCCGAGGACGCACGCCGCATTCTCGAATCGTCCGGCGGGCGGGTGACGCTGCTGCCGCTGGATGACCTGCGCCCGGCCCCGCCGTTGCCCCCGGGTGCGATGTCCGCCGCCGAGGCCGTCACCTGCGACGACCGCGTGCGGCCGGCAGTCGATGCCTTGCTGGGCGGCGTCGCTCTGTGCGACGACCTGGCGGCGGCCCGTGAGCTGTTCCGCACTCTGCAGCCGGGGAGCCGCTGTGTGACCGCGTCCGGCGTCCTCCTGCGGTCCGACGGCGCGCTTTCGCTGGGGCAGGCGGGGACCGGCGGCGTCCTGGCGGATGAGCAGGCGCGGCAGGAACTCCCGGCGCAGGTAGAGAAAGTCCAACAGCGCTGCCAGGAGATCGAGGCGCGGCAGCGTGTGGGAGCTGAACAGATCGTGGCGCTGGAGGCGGATCTGGAGCACCTGGACCGGCAGGCGGCGGCGGCCCGCGAGGAGGCGGCCGAGGTCGAGCGGGAGGCACTTGGCAAGGCCCGCACCGCGGTCGCTGTGGCCGAGGAAGCGCTGCGCAGCCAGCAGGAGGTGGTCCAGCGGGAGAAGGCACTGCTGGAGCGCCTGGAGGCCCAGATGGCAGCGCTGCAGGCACAGGCGGATCAACTGCACGCTGAACACGCCGCTGTCGTCGCCAGTGTCCAGGGCGTGAGGATGGAGGCCTCACGGGAGGGCCCTCGGGCCGGTGAGGCTCGCACGCTCGGGGAGCCGGCGACCGGAGAGCAGGCCGGCAGTCCGTTTCCTGCACGGTTGCGGGAGGTGCACCGGCGCGCCTGGGAGATCGAGGCGCAGCAGCAGGCGGAGGCCGAACAGGTTGCCGCGCTGGAGGCCCAACTGGAGGAACTGGCCGAGCAGGCGGCGGCGGCCAGCGAGGAGGTGGCGCGGGTCGAGCGCGAGATGGTGGGGACGGCCCGCACCGAGGTCGCCGTGGCCGAGGAAGCGCTGCGCAGCCAGCAGGCCGCGCTGCAGCGGGAGGAAGCGCTGCTGGAGCGGCTGCGGGCGCAGCAGACGGCGCGCCGCCAGCGGGCGCAGGAGTTGCAGGAGGAGCACGCTGCCGTCGTCGCCGGGGCCGAGAATCTGCGCGCGCAGACTTCCGAGCTGGAGGCGCAACTGGATGCGGTGGCCGCTCGCATCCGGCCGGCCGAGGAGGAGCTGGCGCGCCTGCGCGAGGAACAGGCGACGCTGGAACAGCGGGAGCGGAGAGCGCGCGACCGAATGCGCGACACGGAGGCCCGGTTGGGCCGCGCCAGGTTGGACGTCGCCCGCCGCCAGGACGAGCTGAAGCTGCTGGCCCGGCGCATTGAGGAGGATCTGGGATTGGTCGAGCTGGAGCTGGCGGACAACGTCACGGCACAGACGCCGTTGCCGCTGCGGCCGATGGTCTCGCAGCTTCCGATCGTCGAGGAGCTGCCCGAAGGGCTGGAGGAGGAGATTCAGCGCCTCAAGGCCCGTCTCCGGCGACTGGGGTCGGTCAACCCCAATGCACCGGAGGACTACGCCGAGGTCGAGGAGCGCCATCGCTTTCTCACCGAACAGTCGGCCGACCTGGAGACAGCCTCGGCCCAACTGCGCGAGGCGGTGGCCGAACTGGACGAAATGATGGAGACCGCCTTCAGGGAGACGTTCGATGCGGTGGCAGGCCGGTTCTCCGAGACGTTCACGGAGCTGTTCAACGGCGGCTCGGCGCGGCTGGAGTTGACCGAGCCTGAAGACCTGATGAACACCGGGGTCGACATCGTCGCCCGACCGCCGGGCAAGCGTGCGCAGCGGCTGGCGCTCCTCTCCGGTGGTGAACGGGCGCTGACCGCGGTCGCGCTCCTGTTCTCTATCCTCCACGTCAGCCCGACCCCTTTCTGCGTGCTCGACGAGGTGGATGCCATGCTCGACGAAACGAACGTGGGACGCTTTCGCGCGCTGCTGGAGGAGTTGGCGGAGCAGACCCAGTTCATCGTCATCACGCACAATCGGGTCACGACCGAGGCGGCCCACGCCATCTATGGCGTCTCTATGGGCGCGGATGGGGTGTCGCAGGTCGTATCGCTCGAGTTGGATTAGAGATTGGAGGCTGGGAATTTGGAATCCCCTAACCGGCAGGTTGCCGTCCTGACCACGGGCGGCACGATTGCGATGCAGTACGACGACGCAGCGGGCGGGGCTGTGCCCACGTTGCGCGGTGCTGATTTCACGGCGGCGCTGCCGCCGGGCCTGGCCGAACTGCGGGTCGAGGAGCTGGTCAATCTGCCCAGTTCTCACTTCACGCTGGGGACCCTGCGGGCCATCCGGGAGCGCGTGGCCGCGCTGGTGGCCGAATCCGGCACGGCGGGTGTCGTCGTCACGCACGGCACCGACACGCTGGAGGAGACGGCGTACCTGCTCGACCTTACCGTGCCGGGGGATACGCCGGTCGTGGTCACCGGCGCGATGCGGGCTGCCTCCGACGTGGGCTACGAGGGTTACGCCAATCTCCTGGCCGCCGTTCGCGTCGCGGCTGCCGGACAGGCGCGCGGCCTGGGCACGGTCGTCGTCCTCAACGACGAGATCCATTCCGCACGGTACGTCACGAAGATGCACACGCTCAGCCCCGCGACCTTCCAATCCCCTGGCTGGGGGGCGGTGGGCCGGGTGGCCGGGGATGCCGTCCTTGTCGGGCACCGGCCGGATCGGCGCGTGCTGCCCTGGCGTGGTTTGGAGCCGAACGTGTCGCTGCTCAAGCTGACGGTCGGTGTGGAGACGGGGCCGCTGGAGGACGCGCTGGCGCGGGGTGCTCGCGGCGTCGTGATCGAGGCGCTGGGCGGTGGGCGCGTGCCGCACTGGTGGCTCCCTGCGATCGAGCGAGCCCTGACTCAGGGCGTCGCGGTGGTGATCGCCAGCCGGTGCCCTTCGGGCAGGGTGTGGGATGCCTACGGCTATCCGGGCGCCTATCGCACGCTGGCCGACCTGGGCTGCCTGTTCGCCGAGGGGTTGAACGGTCAAAAAGCACGCATCAAGCTGATGGTTGTACTGGCGTCCGCGCGGAACGAGAACGAGGTCACGGGACTGTGGAATCGAGAAGAACCAGTGTTCAATGACCAATGATCAATGACCAATGATCAATGACCAATGTTAGAGGATGTGATCTGCCACGATAGACAACGAGGAGGCAAGGATGGCGTATCGGGGGCGGGGGGCATTTGAGGCACCGGGAGATTGGGAGCGCGAGGTACCTTATGACATTCGGGAGCAGACGTTTCAGTTTGCGGTGCAGGTCTTGAAGGCAGTTCGTAAGCTACCCGATGATTCTGCGACTCGTGTGGTGGCGTATCAACTGGCGAAATCGGCCACTTCTGTAGGGGCAAATGTGGAAGAGGCAGATGGCGCCGAATCTAGACGGGACTTCGTGCACAAGATGAGCATCGCCCGCAAGGAAGCCCGTGAGTCCCGCTATTGGCTACGTGTCGTGCGTGCGGCCATTCTGGATAGGACCGAGTTTTGTTCACTGGAACAAGAAAGCGACGAACTGGTCCGCATCATCAGTTCCATCATCGCCAGTGCCAACAAGCCCTGACTCTTTTGTTCATTGGACATTGGACATTGGTCATTGGTAATTCTTACCCTGGAGGTGCATACTGGATCAATTAGAGCTGGCTCGGAGAATTGTGGACGCGATCGCTGACAAGAAGGGCGAGGATGTGTTGTTGCTCGATATTCGAGACATCTCCATCCTGGCCGACTACTTCGTCATTGGCACTGCGACCAGCGGGCGCCAGACAGATGCGATCGTCGCGGGTGTCAAGCAGGAGATCAAGCAGGCGTTCGAAATCGTGCCGCTGCACATTGAGGGAGAGGCCGCCTCAGGGTGGGTTCTGATGGACTACGGGGGCGTCGTCGTCCATCTGTTTGCACCCGAGGCGCGGACCTACTACGATCTTGAGGGGCTTTGGCAGGCCGCTCGGACCGTGGTGCGCATGCTGTGATCGGGCATCCGTCGCGCGTTACTTGTGCCCTTCTATGGCCCTCTCTGTCTCCACCACTCACGCAGCATTTCGGCGGCTGGGCCACGGAGTATTTCGTGGGCATGGACTGACAACGGCGTCTCGACAGGGTTGACCTCGACCAGTCGTGCCCCGTTCCTCTGTGCCACCAGAGGCAGCGAGGCGGCTGGCTGCACAACGGCCGATGTCCCCACGACCAGCATCAGCCGGCAATGCGTCGCTGCCGCCCACGCGGTCTCCAGTACTTCCAGCGGGAGCGATTCCCCAAACCAGACCACGTCGGGCCGCATCAGTGCGTCGCACTCAGGGCACCGGGGCGGTATCTCCGGCAGCGGCATCCGGCGGTCCTCGGTGAGCTGACCACAGCCGGTGCACCGCGTGCGCCAGATGTTGCCGTGCAGTTCCAGCACGTTGCGGCTCCCGGCCAATCGGTGCAGACCGTCGACGTTCTGCGTGATGAGTGTGAAGCTGGGTACTGCCGCTTCCATCTGGGCCAGCGTCTCGTGCGCGGCGTTGGGCGCGCACGCACCGATCAGCCCGCGCCGCCAGTTGTACCATTCCCATACCAGTGCCGGATCGCGGCGAAAGGCCTCCGGCGTCGCCAGTTGCTCGGGCCGGAAGTTACGCCACAGCCCTCCTTCGCCCCGGAAGGTGGGCACACCGCTCTCGGCCGAGACGCCGGCCCCCGTGAGCACGGCCACCGGTCCTTGGATTACCTCAGACATCGCGAAGATTCTCCTCCAGCCCGGCGAACCACTCACTGGTCCGTAGTTTGAGGCAAGCTGTCGTGACGCCGGGTGCTCTTACGAGCCTCTCCCCCATTCCCGGTGGCGCAGGTACACGTGACCGGGGGTGGGTACGTCCTGGACGTACCCACCCCCTGCCGGTTGTATGGTTCAGGAAAGCTCTATTCGAATATCCAGCGGTCGACGTCCCGCTCGTAGGAGAGGATCTCCTCCTCGCTGAAGAAGAGCGGCACCTCGAAGGCGGCCGTTTCCGACCCGTCGGAGCCATGTACCAGGTTGCGTCCAATCTCCAGGCCGAAGTCGGCGCGGATGGTGCCGGGAGCCGCTTCTGTTGGATTGGTCGCCCCCATCGTGCGCCGTACGACCTCGATTGCATCGTTTCCCTCCAGCACCATCACCACGACTGGGCTGGACGTGATATAACGGATCAACGGCTCGTAAAAGGGTTTGCCCTCGTGGATTGCGTAGTGCCGTTGAGCCAGCGTTTTGTCGATCTGTAAGAGTTTCATCCCGACGATGCGCAGGCCTCGCCGTTCGAAACGGGTGATGATCTCTCCGATAAGCCCACGCTCGACCGCGTCGGGTTTGAGAATGACTAGCGTGCGTTCCAAGTTGCCTCCTTGTATTACGAATTCAAACAAACCTTGCGAAGGTTGTGTAGAGCCCCAGCTACTGTGCATGCTTCGCTGTGCAGGGTCTCTTTGACTTTCAAGCCCTCGTCGAACCTTCGCAAGGTTAGCTTCGGATTGGGTTATTCTAACTATAGGGCATCCAATGTCCGGCGGTAGACGTTCAGTGCTTTCTGCAGCCGGCCGTCTTTCATATACGCGTCGCCCAGCACCCGCTGTGCGCTGGCGTCGGGCCACCGCGCCACACCTTCCTCCAGATCATCGATCACGTGATCGATCAGCTTGCCGGAGCGGATCACACGGGAGTATGAGTCCAACGCTTCCTCCCGTTCCCCGGCCTGCCACAGCGCTCGGGCAAGCGCCAGCCAGGATTCGTAGTCCCGCGGATGGTCCTTCAAATGCGCTCTCCTGGCGGCGAAGGGTTCGGCAGGCACCTCCTCGACGGCAGGGGCCTCGACGATGGGGATCTCTGGGATGGCTTCCTCTTCCTCGGGCGTTGGGGGGACTTCCATCTCGGCCACGCCCGGTATTTCCTCGATCGTGGGTGTGGGCTCGATGGCCTCCTCAGGGGCCTCCATCCCTGCTACCCAGTGCACTTCCTCGGGCGGAGGCGCGATCTCCGGTGCCGGAATTTCCTCGGATGGCACCATTTCTTCCGCAGGCGGGAGCTCGGCCACAGGCGGTCCTGCCACTTCCTCGGCGTACGCTGGTACTGCCATTTCGGCAGGCGTGACCTCTTCAGCGGGTGGGACCTCCTCCACCGGGGCGACGGCCTCGGGCGGGGCTTCAGGCTCGCCGAACGCCGTCCAACCGGGCGGCTCCTCGACCGGGGGCGGAGCGGGCGCTTCGACCGGCGGAGCCACAACTTCCTCCGGTGGCGCCTCTTCCTCCGGGGCCTCGGCGGGCGTGGGACGGCCCATAATCTCGGCCAGGCGAGCTTCGGTCTCTGCCTCCGCCTGGGCCTGGAGTTCCTCCTCCTTGCCCGCGGTGAGCTGCTCCAGCCAGGCCAGCGCCTCCTCGCCGGAGGGCATCTCCTCGGTCTCCATCCACGCTGGCGCGGGCGCCTCCTCCGCCGCAGGTGCGGGCTCTTCGACAGGCGGGGCCTCCTCCACCGGGGCGACGGCCTCGGACGGGGCTTCGGGCTCGCCGAACGCCGTCCAACCGAACGGCTCCTCGACCGGGGGCGGAGCGGGCGCTTCGACCGGCGGGGCTACAGCTTCCTCCGGTGGCGCCTCTTCCTTTGGGGCCTCGGCGGTCGTAGGACG
>Ga0180437_10005659_pt1 | contig 16961 bp, 24 predicted proteins | sample SS_ome_4_FD_132410 | JGI IMG/M metagenome (GOLD analysis project Ga0180437, IMG submission 132410) | Hypersaline lake sediment archaeal communities from the Salton Sea, California, USA - SS_3_D_1 metaG | ecosystem: Environmental > Aquatic > Non-marine Saline and Alkaline > Hypersaline >... | reverse complement strand
TTATTAAAATACGTTAAGTCCGGTAAAAAATCCATGCATTAACGCCGAATTTTACTTTCGCTTCCGATCCCCGAACGGACAAAATGTTAACGAGTTCTAAACGGCGCATTAAGATTTCGTTAAAGTTATCTTTCTCTTTGAGAACTTTATACCCTTCGTTGTACCGAATCTTCCTTGCAAGATTTCGCCACATACACGCCCCAAGTTTCAAAAGTCGTTCGTTGCCCTTTAGAAGCGTTTTAGATTTCGTTTTGTGCATGTCGCCCATGAAACAAGTTTTAATTTCTTCGATTAAAACTTCCCAAGGACCGGACCCTAAATCGTCTTGCTTCCGGTGCGCGAATACTTCGGCTTCTAAACTCGCTTCCGCGATGTCTATCTGAACATTTGTTATTTTAGGCGCTAAAGGATTTTCGACGATAGCGAGCCGCGCCGCGTAAGCGGGGACCCTTTCATATAGCCGCCCGTAAAAAGTCGCGATGAAGTGGTCTTTACTCCGCGCCGCGCTATTCTCTTTTTCTAACCACGCTTCCGCTTTGGTATGTATATAAGTGGGATCTTCGTAAGAAACAACAAGCCAATGTTCGGCGGCGAGTGGTTTGTCAATTGTTCGCCTTCGGGCGTCGGAAGCAAGTTTATGGAGTTTAGAGACGAGAGAGACAAAAAACTTAGGGATCTTTAACTCGCGGTGTGGGTTTATCGGGGCCTTAAGTGGGTCGATAATAACGTGGGATCGTCGACCGGAAGTTCCCGACACCGATACTTTGTTTTGTATGTCCGCGTCATTTTGAATTTCAGCGACCGATTCCCGAACGGTAGTTACGGCGGGTGAGTAAAGATCGGGGACCTTATCGTTTTGACCCCCTGAGGAAATATACCCATTGCGCCCGGATTCTGTTGCGAGTTCGAGTTCATACAACATTACTCTTTTCATGTCGCCCGCTTGCGATTGATCGCTTTGACCCGATTCGGTGCGGACCGATAAAAGCGACCCGCTATTCATCATTTCTTTTATAAGATTCGCGCCCGATGTATAATAGTGGGACCCGATAAAATCACCGGCATGGTTCCCAATTGAAAAGTTGTTGAGTACATGCACACAAAACTTTTTAATATTACTCTTCCCGATGGTCGACCGACCGGTAATCAAAACGGTTAATACGATCCCGGAACCGTCTTCGGTCGTATAAACGCGCCCGCCTAAAGTGGAAACTAAAGTATGAATCGCGGTTATGGCGATTTGACGGTTTGGAAAAACCATCCACGATTTACAATATTGAACCATTTGCTCAAATACTCCGCCTTGGTCCGGGTACTTAGTATAGATGCGCTCGTTTTCTTGTTCCTTCTTTAACCAATCACCGCCCACGGATTCATTATAAAACTTTTTATAGGTAATATCAACTATCCGGTCGATATCCTCTTTTCGGTTTTTGAGTCGCGGGTCGCTAAGATCGTACCCGGCGGTTAATGCGTGAAGAATGGCTTTGATAGTCGCCGGTTGGCGACCGTCTCGGACGGAGCCGTAAATAAAATTCCGAAGCGTTTCGTGGAGTGGGGTTTTACCCTTTGTTATGATTTCGATTGAATCTTGTATATCGGTCCCGGAGACTTGTTCCGGCGGCGTGAACTTGACCGAACCGGGTTCGGCGGGTTCAAAATCTTCCCCCTCAAAAAATGAGTAATATTTAAAACCGCCGTCGCTTGGGTCGTCCCGCGTGGGTAAAAACCATGGTTGAGTCCACGTTCGGGATTCGTTCGAAAGAGCCAAGTCGTCGCAACCGTTCGCCCTTAGTAAGTTAAAAACTTTATGGACGGTCGGCTCTAATTGCTCTTTTTGAGTCATTAGACACGGAAGGAAGAGCCGCCAACGGTTTCGCATTAGCGGTAAATGGCTATGCGTCGTAAATATTACATGATTTAGGTTTAGCTTTTTTAAAACTTGGTGAGCAATCTTCGGAGCGATACAACTTTTATCGTTCTTTATAGATGCGTCACCGTCGAACGGTAATAGCCAAGCGGATTTTTGTGATTTGTCGTTGCGGTGAAAGTGGGATTGATGTTTGTAGGAGAAGGGCGACGCGTCCGTGTCCCCTTCCGTTTTCGTGTAATCATTTCCTATCGTTATATAATAGTCGTTCTTTTCGCCCGCTCGACAATTGCTCAAGTAATCTTGGCAGAAGGTTTTAAAATCGTCGACCTTATACTCTTTTAGTTCAGCGGTTGGTGTACCTTTATACGAACTCCCGACATAGATTTTCACACGTTCGCCCCCGTTAGAATATCCCCAAAGGCTCGATTGAAAAGGAAGTCGAAGAAAGCCTTTGGGGGCGCTTTATTTCTCCGACTTCCTTGATTGGAACTATGAGGAATTCGGCCAAATTCCTCGATCAAACTAATTGGTAGCACGAATGGAAGACTTTGTAAACCCCTAATAAATCCACGGTTTGCGCGGGATCGTAAATTAATGTTTGACATCTTAAGTAAAATAGGTATACAAAATAGTTTGCAAAATAAGTTAGTCCCATAGAACGCGGCAATACTTAAAATGTAAACAATTTGAAATGGAGGTTAAAAATGTCTAAGTTAGACGATTATTTGTATTGGCGGAACGTCGCTCAGCAATTAACGACGCTTAAGGCCAAGGAAGTAAAACTACGCCGAGAACTTTGTAACGGTTTATTTGAAGGGCGAATAGGTTCGTTTACTGTCAAAAAAGACATTGACGATTGGCAGATTACAGCGGTGAGTAAGACGACGCTTAAACTCGATCAAGAGGCGGCGTCGGCTATGTACGGGGATCTTACCGACGCGGAAAAGAATTCGCTTAAGTCCGAACTTAAAATCGTTAAAAAGTTTTTCGACGCATTACCGGCGGACGCGATTCTTTTCGATGCAATTACGGAGAAACCCGCTATGCCCTCGTTAAAAGTGGAGCGAATCGAAGAGGAAGAGTAAAACGAAAGGGGGCGCACGATGGAATTAAACGTAAACATTGGGCAAGAACATCAAATCGAGGCGGTTTTAAACGCGCACGGGTTTAAAGAGGGCGAAGGTTTCGAAAAACTACAAAGTTTAACTTTTCCAGAAAACTATTTATACCGCATTGTAAGCGACGACCGCGTTTTAGGGTTTGAGCTAATGAGCGCGGGCGCGTATTCGTTATCATTTACTTGAGTCCCGGATACTCGACCGCGAAAAGGTTAAAAGGAGAACAAAATAAAATGGCAATAAAGATTATTTCAACTAAAGACCAACAACATAGCGGGTGTAAAGTGCTTGTTTACGGCGACGCCGGAGTCGGAAAAACGGTTCTTTGTGCAACCGCGCCGGACCCGATTATTATTTCGGCGGAGTCCGGTTTACTTTCGCTTGCTAAAGTGGATATTCCGGCGGTCGAAGTTAACAATATGCAAGACGTTATCGACGTTTACAATTGGGCGACCACTTCCAAAGAGGCGGACAAATACCAAACTTTGTGTTTGGATTCCATTACCGAAATCGCCGAAGTTATGCTTTCCCAATATAAAAAAGAAGAGAAAGACCCGCGCGCCGCCTATGGGCGTTTAGCCGATGATATGTCAAGCATGATTCGGGGCTTTCGTGATATCAGGGGGAAGCACGTGTATTTTTCTGCTAAAGAAATCAAGTTAACGGACGACATCGGGGTTAATTCTTACGTTCCGTCTATGCCCGGTAAACAGTTATTAAATGGACTTCCGTTTTTCTTCGACGAGGTCTTCCCGCTTTTAATCGGGCGATTAGAGGATAAAACCGTTTTCCGTTATTTGCAAACCCACGGGGACGTTAGGCGCGTCGGCAAAGACCGGTCCGGGAATCTTGCTAAAGAGGAAGAACCGAACCTTGCAAAACTTTTTGATAAATGTATGGGGATTACCCCGAAGCCGGACAAGAAAGGGGTTAAAAAGAAATGATGGACGCTGTTAAAGTACATATGGATTTATTAGGAAAACAAGGGCGGGATAAAGTGACCGGGGCTAAGGGCGTTATAACTTGCGTGTCGTTCGATTTATACGGGTGTATTCAATTGGTATTGACCCCGCGAGTTAAGAAAGACGGAAAGCCCGAAGTCGGCACGTGGTTTGATGTTACGCGAATTGAAATTACGGACAAAAAGCCCGTAATGGACCTTCCCGACTATAACAGGGGGTACGTTGCCGAAGGTCGAAAAGGCGCGGCCCCGAAACCAAAGAAATAACTAACGTTTAAAAGGAGAATTAAACAAATGGCTCAACTACCAAACGTAGCAAACACCGGAAGTAATACTGAAAAAATGGACGACTTTACACCGATTCCGGCGGGCGCTTATAACGCCTTGATTAAAAAATCGGAGTTTAAGCAAACCAAGGCCAAGACGGGGCACTATTTGCAATTGCAATTAGTAATTATTGACGGCGAGTTTAAAGGGCGCGTGTTGTTCGAACGCCTTAACCTTGATAACCCGAACCCGACCGCTGTCCAAATCGCTAACAAAGCGTTAAACTCAATTTGTGACGCTTGTGGAAAAGTAGCGGTTGAGGACTCGGAAGAATTGCATGGAATTCCGATGCAAGTAAAAGTCGGCTTAACCGTCGCCACGCCCACGCAACCGGCGAGCAATGAAATTAAGTTTTATGGACCGTATGAGGGGGAAGCAAACGAACCCGTCGAAGATCCCACGAGCCAAGCGAAGCAGGAAACCGCCCCGGCGGAAACTAAATCAAAATTACCGTGGGAAAAATAAAAATATTTTAACCGGTCCCGGAGTAATCCGGGGCCTAAACTTTGGGGGCAGTTATGGAAAAGCTAAACGAATGCGAGTGTCCGCTTTGCCTTCGAATTAAAGAGAAATACCGAAAACGTCGAACCAAACACGGAACTATCACGATAAAGAGTCTCGACGGCCTTAACGAGTATATACTTGGGAAGTATTCGGAAGACCCAAACAGGTTCAATTTAGAGTATACGGGCGAGCATTTTAAAGACCACGAAGCCACGGACGAAGGGGATTAAATAAAATGGTATTATTAAAAGATTTTAAAAGTACAACGGCGGCTATGATTGAGGCGCAAGAGCAAGAGCAAGAACTCCGCCCTTATCTTGGCGGGTCCCAAATCGGTCATTCGTGCGAACGATATTTATGGTTCTCTTTCCGTTGGTGTTTTGTTGCGGTATTTCCCGCGCGTATGATGCGGCTTTTCAACCGGGGACACCGCGAAGAGGCTTGTTTTATCCACGAATTGGAGAAAGTCGGTGTTAAGTGCTACGGTGATCAAACGGAAGTGGTATTCGGGCACGGACACGCAAAAAGTCATTGCGATGGTATGGCGTTAGGCATAATTGAAGCGCCCAAGACCGAACACTTACTTGAATTTAAAACGATGAAAGAGTCGAAGTTTAAGGAAGTAATGAAAAAAGGCGTTAAGAATTTTAGCGCGACCTATTACGGTCAAACACAAATCTATATGCTTAAGCTTAATTTAACTCGTTGTATGTGGGGCGCGGTTAATAAGAATGATGACTCCTATTATTGGGAACGGATTAAACTTGATACCGGCTTTGCGAACGATCTTGACCGAAAAGCGGAACGAGTAATCTTAGCGGAAGCGCCCCCTAAACGGCTTTTTCCACCGACTTGGTTCGAGTGTAAATATTGTGACGCTCGTTTAGTTTGCACTGGTAAAGCAGAAGTACATAAAACGTGCCGGACTTGCGCTCATATGGACCTTTTACCCGCCGGAAAGTGGGCTTGCGGCTTATACGATGATTTAATATTAGCGACCGGGCAACAACGGCTCGCGTGTTCCGCTTATAAACAAATTGATTTAGGAAAATTTTAATTATGGGAAGTCCAGATATTCTAATAGTTCGGTGTCCGGCGTGCGGGGCTAAACTCGAATTTCAATCGAAGGCGGGTCCGTGTCAATGTTGTACTTATAACATCCATAACGTACCGCCCGAAATAGCCGTCGAATTAGACACCGATGCAACAAGATGTCAATGCGGGGAATTGGTCCGATTGAGCGTTCAAACTATTATTAACATAACGGCTTATTTAGACGACGAAGAGGGCTTAAGTGGTTGCACACCATTACACCGAAGCGCACCCGATTAGCGGCGAATATACAGCGTCGACTTCCACGTTTGACGACGAGCCGACGACCCAAACGTACGCGGGTAATAATATACAAATTGTAGGTACGGCGGACTCAGGTGAACACGCCGCGCGGGTTCGGTTTTTAGTTACCGCTATTGAAAGTGTTTATAATATCCCTATTAAGGAAGCATTTACGGAAGTCGCGGAAGCGCTTTCGGACCTTGGGGAATACTGCGCGACCGTTAGTTTTTACGAAGTCCGTAAAGCTTTAGAAATCCTTAAGCTAAAAGATCCGCCGAAACCTTGGCCCGTTGTCAAAGAAATTAAATTAACTAAACCGGTCGACCCGGTTATAAAAACCCGGCGGGAAAGTAGGCGAATGTTTTCGGTCTCCGGTTACTTACCCGCGCGGATAAAGAGAAAGAGGAAATTATGAATAAAGATATTATGAGAAAAGCAGGATTCGAAAAAGAAGTTGAATTAGTTGAAGCGGGAAAGTGTCCGTTTTGTCAAAAAGATATTAACCTTAAAGACTTTAGCGACGCGTTAAGCTTAAAAGAGTACCGTATCAGTGGTATGTGTTAAGTTTGCCAAGATAAGACCTACGCGGGATAGCGTTATGGATAATTACGCGAGATTGATAAAATTAAAAGCCCTTCGTCCCGAACTCGAATTGACGGACATCATAAACCGGGTTCAGGATTTGGCTTTACGCGATGTCGAAAACGTCGATAGCATTTTAGATATCTGCATAGAACGGGCGATGCACGACGAACCGCTACCGTGGGAAACTATACATTAGATGGAATACGAAGTTAGACAATATCAAATTGATTGCGAAGACGCACTTTTAAAAGATGTCTTAGCCGGTTTTAATCCCGTTATTGCGGTCCCTACCGGGGCGGGTAAAACCAAGATTATGGGCGGGTTTATCTATAAGTATTTAGAAGTAAAACCCGCCGATAAAATTTTAATCATATCGAACACCGAAGACATTTTAAAACAAGACCATGAAGCCATTAAACGCTTTTTTCCGGGTATTATAATCGGTTTGTATAGTGCGGGCCTTAATTCCCGGACCGTTCAAAAAATCACCGTTGGCGGGATTCAATCAATATATAATAAGCCGGAACTCTTCCGGGATTTCAACGTAATTATAATTGATGAAGCACACACGATACCGCCGAAAAACAGTTCAATGTATATGAAGTTTTTCAATGCCATTCCGGGCGTTCGTCATATCGGATTATCGGCGACCGTTTACCGTATGGGGACCGGGTATATTTATCAAGGGGACAAAGCCCTTTTTAATAAGCTATCATACGACCTAAGTTCGATGGACGATTTTAATAAATTGGTGGAGGACGGCTATTTATCAGAATTGATAAGTAAACGGACCGATTTAGAAATGGATACGAAAGGGGTTAAGACAACCGGCGGGGACTTCAACCAAAAAGATTTATCGGTTAAATTTGACCGTGACGGAATTACTCAAGATGCCATAAAAGAATCAATCGAATTCGGTCAACATAATTATAAATCGTGGTTAATCTTTGCTATCGATATTAAACACGCCGACCACATAGCGGAAGAATTAAACCGGCGGGGCATTAAAACCCGCGCTTTGCATACCGGGACTAAAAAAGACCGCCCCGAGATAATCCGCCAATTTAAAGCGGGCGAAATCCGCGCGCTTTCATCGGTCGGCATGGTTACGACCGGCTTTGACGCTCCGAATATCGATTTGATTATCCTCTTAAGACCGACGAAAAGCGCCGTGCTTCATGTTCAAATGATAGGGCGCGGTCTTCGGAAAAGCCCGGAAACTGATAAAACTCATTGCTTGGTTTTAGATTTCGCGGGAAACACTAAACGATTAGGCCCGATTAATAATGTACTTATTCCAATGAGGAAAAAGAAAGGCGAAAAGAAAGGCGAACCGCCCGTCAAGGAGTGTCCAAGGTGTAAGTGTTTGGTCCCGCCAGTTATGCGGATTTGTAACGTATGCGGACACGTATTCGAATTTAAAGAGAAGATTCGCAAACGGGCGGATGACGTCGAAGTCGTTCAAAAGAAAAAGTGGATTGATGTTAGCTACGTCGAGTACTATATCCATAAAAAGACGGCGGGCTATGACTCTTTAAAAGTCGTCTATCAATGTGGTATGGTCCAAATTAATGAATTTGTTTGCCTGAACCATGAGGGATACCCGAAAATGAAAGCGGATAACTGGATTAAGTTTCGTTGGCCCGTGAATCATTCACACCCGAGAACAGTAAAAGAGGCGTTTAAACATTCTGACTTTTTAAAAGTTCCAAAGCGATTGCTCGTCGTTCGAGATAAGAAATATTATAATATAGAGGATATAAGTTTTTAAGCTATTGACTTTTAGCTAATTAAAAATTAAGGTTTTTTAACCGTAAATTTTTAACCCACACCCAAACCAAAAAGGAGAAATCATGTCAAAAGAAACCACTTTTAAACTTCCCCAAAATGTAACCCAAGAAGAGTATGACAAAGCTAAAGCGATTATCGTTTCCGGGTTCGAAGCCGAACAAGACCCGGACGTAATTAAAACCGCGATGTTTACGGAAGGCATCGCCTTTTCAAAACTGCTTCGTATTTACAAATCGGTTACGCTCACCGAAGGCTTAGTAATTGACCCGAAAGTAGTTAAAGAAGGAATTGAAAACGAATTGACCGGGCTTAAGATCGGTGAAATGATTGACGAAGACACTACCTACCCCGAGATTCAAAAAGTTGTCGACACCGTTTTAAAAGCCGTCAAAGGCTCGACCGAAGCGAAAGTACTTTCCGTCATTCGCACCGTGTTTGATTCGCAAGATTTGGACATGCCAAAAAAGCCAAAGGCCGCGCGCGTGACAAAGAAAACTTTAGCTATTCAAACGGTAGTTATCGATCTTTTCCACAAAGACGCGGACACAAGTTTCGAGGAAATGCAAACCGCTATAATGGGGATCGCTACCGAAGGTGAAGCTAAGCCTTATCTCCGTCAATTTAAACTGTTCTCCGCCCTTTCAAACGGTTTGGACGCCGAAGAGGGATTAAAGTAACGATTAAATAACCCGATCCCCCTATCGGTCAATAGGGGGATCAATTCTAAAAATGGGGGCAACCATGCAAATTAGCATTTCTAATAAAAATCCTGTAAAAGAATTTCAATGGCGCGATAGAAGGGGCGAATTTCACGACGTTAGTCAAATGGCATCGCGTCATTTATTCTATACGCTCAAGATGATATGGAACCACTCCGCGCCCGAAGAGTTCAAAATCGAACCGTATAAGCGTTATTACTTTTCGCCTTTTTATACTCAAGAGTACATCGAACAAGCCGTCCGTGCGATGATTAGCGAATTAACTCGTCGTAAAAATATTGAGTTGTATTTATACGATTTAAATTTTATGGTAGACGCTATAAAGACACTACAAACAAAGGGCAAAAAATGTTATTTACCCATGATAACGAGCTAATACAAAAACCAAACCGGGTTAATATCGATTGGGAATCTTTCTCGAAATCGATTTTAAAAACCGTCGGGGCGCACCGGTACGCGATGGACAAGTCCACGGAGCCGCTTTGTTTGGGTTATGCTTTTAATCAAGACGACCCGCGTATATGGGTAGCGGGCGAGCGTCCGCCCCGTGATCTATTCGACGCGATTCGAGAAGGGTATTTAGTTTATGCATGGAATACGGGCTTTGAATACGCGCTTTGGCGCTACATCGCCGTTGACCAATGGAATTGGCCCGAGATTCCTTTTACATCATGGCGAGATACGCAAGCAATCGCGCTATCGTTTGCGCTTCCCGCTTCGTTGGAGGAATGCGGGCGGGTTCTAAATCTCGACATCCAAAAAGATAAACGCGGTAAGGACCTAATCAATTGGCTTTGCAAGCCCCAAAAATTAACCAAAAAGAACCCGTTTAAAAGGTGGACCCCGGAAACCCACCCGGAACTTTTTATCGAGATTTACGAATATTGTAAGGACGACGTAAACGCGGAGCGCGCGATTTTAGATTATCTACCGTGGGAATTGCAAGACGTGGAACTTGATCTTTGGCGGGCGACACTATTAAAAAATAATCGCGGAATCCCAATCGATACAACGTTGGTTAATGCGTCCATTCAAAAAATTGATGAGTATTTAGACGAAGTACTCGCGATGATCCCCATTATAACAGACGGCGCTATTGATACAATTAATCAGGGTAAAAAAATAATTGAATGGGCTATGCATGAACACGGGTTCCCACTTCCGAACTTCCGCGCCGAGACCGTGGAAGCCGCTTTAAAAGACCCCAACATTGATAATTATCCAAGTGTAAAAAGCCTTTTGGAACTCCGGGCGTTAGCCGGGAAGAGTTCTATTAAAAAATACCGAAAAGTAAAACAGGCGATTTGTCCCGACGGGCGCGTCCGTGATTGCCTGAAATACCACAAAGCCACAACCGGACGCGAAGGCGGGCGGCTTTTACAACCGCAAAATTTACCGACTGAAACCGTAGGAGACGGGGCCGAACAAGAAGTCGAAGACGCCGTCTATACATTTATTTATGACTCTTTCGACCAAACACTTTTAAAATACGAGAACCTAATCGAAACGGCGTCCGCTCTTATTCGTCCGTCTATTTGCGCGCCGTTCGGAAAACGTTTTATCGTCGCCGATTACGCGTCAATCGAACATTTGGTCGTATGTTGGTTAGCGGGTCAAGAAGACATTCTACAAAAATTCATATCCGGTATGTGTTTATATCGAGATATGGCGTCGGCGCTTTATGACGTACCATACGAAGAGATTTCGAAAACCTCAAAAATGAGGAAGCACGGGAAAATAACCGTACTCGGTTGTGATTATATGATGGGCGGAAAAGTGTTTAGGGTTAATTGCGCGAACAAAGGTTTATTTATTACTCAAGGGGAAGCAAACCGGACCATCGACATTTTTCGAGAAAAGCATAGTATGGTTAAAGCCCTTTGGTACGGGCTAAAAGACGCGGCGGAAAACGCCACGATTAACGTTGGTAATATGTATTCATACGGGCGCATTTCCTTTATCCACGATAAAGGATTTTTGTTTATGATCTTACCGACGGGGAAGTGTTTAGCTTATCCGAATGCTCGATATGAAGAGTACCGCGCCCCTTGGGGCGACTATCAAACCGTTGTCGTTCACGACGGGTATATAGACAAGCATTGGACCCGTGTTGGTTTATCACCCGGAAGGATAACGGAGAACGCGACTCAAGCAACCGCGCGTGAAATACTAATGGAAGCTATACTTGACTTAGAAAGGGCGGGCTATGAAATCATTTTATCAGTTCACGATGAAGTCATCGCCGAAGTTGATAATGGGTTCGGGTCGTTGGAGGAAGTAATACACATTTTATGTAATCGGAGCGACACGTTTTTCGGTTTACCGCTTCGGGCGGAAGGATATGTCGCGCAACGATTTAAAAAATAGTAATAAAATCAAGGAGTTAGCTAAAAGCGTCCGGATTAAACGGCACCAAACCGCGCCAAATCGTGTATATGGGGCGCATTTTTAGCCAATGTCATTGGACCGGGTCCCCCTTGATCGTCCAAGGAACAGCGAATGAATGCGCGTATCATGCGTATCAAACACGGGGCGATATTGATTTCTCGTCGGCTAAAGTAAACATTCAAAAAAGAGGGGTTTTAGAGTGCTAAACAAAATAAAAGAAGTACAAAACGCGGTCGGCAACGATAAGCTAGCCGTTTTAAAAAGTTACCCTGAACTAAAAAGGGTTTTACTGTATTGCTATGATCCGTTTCGGCGGTATTACCTAACGCCGCCGGTTACAAGACGCCAAACTCACGCTAAGTTTTTAGACGCGTACGCCTTCGAACTTTTGGACGACTTATCGTCTCGTAAAATCTCGGGCGCTTGGGCGGAGAAAGTGGTAAAAAGGCTTTTAATGTCGTTACACACCGACCACGCCGAAGTGTTTCGAATGATTTTAAATAAGGACTTGCGCGCCGGGATTAGCGCTAAAACGGTTAATAAGGTTTGGCCCGGTCTTATACCTTCGGTGTACGACGGGTCCAAAAAGCCCGACATCCAATTGGTTAAAACCATCGATTGGAAAAGGATAAAGTTTCCAGTTTTAGCGGCGGTTAAAAAGGACGGGGTCCGGGGAAGGTATCCGGGCCAAATGATATCCCGTACCGGTCAAAAGCTTATTGGGTTCGACCACATTGACAAAGAGTTAGAGAATTTCCCCCATGAGCTTGACGGCGAATTAATTGTCCCGGATACCGACTTCGACACGACGTCCGGGCTAATCCGAAATAACGACCCGGTCCCGAACGCCGTATACTATGTTTTTGATATGCCATCTTTTCCGGGGACCAAGTTACAAAGGTATAATCGTTTATCGTCTATGTTCCACGCCTTCCAATTCGACCACGTTAAATTGATAAAGCATGTACTCTTTTACACTAAAGAGGAATTGACTAAGTTTTATAACTACGCTACCGAAGCGGGCGAAGAGGGCATCGTTATTTATAATCCCGACGGGAAGTATAAAGACGGAAAAACCTTTGATTGGGTCCGTTGGGTTCCGCCTAAAACCGCCGATTGCAGAGTCGTGGGATACTACGAAGGCGCAAAAAGTTTGACCGGGACCTTGGGCGGAATCATCGTCGATTATAAAGGAGTGGAAGTAAAAGTCGGAAGTGGATTTAAAAATAATTTTGAGGGCAATAATAAAATAAATGTCCGAGATTATATTTGGACGCATTTTGAAGAGTTTGACGGGAAGTACGCCGAGATACATTTTAAAAACGTGACTAAAAAGGGATCTTTACGACAACCGACTTTTTATAGGTGGAGGTTTGATAAATGAAAAAATTAATTTTAACATTTTGTTCCTTGCTCATGGTTTCCACTTGCTTCGCCGAGTCTTATTTAAAATGGGACCCGGTCGAAGCCCCGGACGGAATGAAACCAGTTTTAGGGTATCTTATACACTATACCCGCCCCGGTATGAATGACGATTACGTTTTTGATTGCGGGAATGTTTTAACGTACCCTTTAGAGACCGGGGCTTTGAATTTAGGGCACGGCGTAACTTATGATTTTTTTATAACAGCGTATAACGCGGACGGGGAAGGGGACCCAAGTAACGACGTAACGTGGACCCGACCGCCTAACGCGATCCCGGAAAACAATTTACCCGATACGATAATCATCATTCCGCCGGGTAGTTCTATAAATGTGAGGATTGAAACCCATGATAAATGAAATATGGCGGGACTTCCCCGGCGAACGGTGCGAACGGTGCAAGGGTCGAGTTATAGTTTATGCTCAAAATAATACTTTTTTATCGGTCGGCAATAACGCCCGTTGTGTTACGTGCGAGCATAAAGGAACCTTAGCATTAACTCTTTTCGGTGACTTGACTATCAAATGGGAGAAACCTAAAAGAGTAAATACGGAAAGTAATGTTTTACGAACGGCGGTTTTTGCGTCGGGTGTCTTTTTATTGATTGTACTCGCGTCCCTATGGGGCGTGGTCCTAATTCATAAACCCTTTTAAAGCGATCAATACAAGCTATTTGGAAGGTAGCTTAAGCGCGTGACAATTTGAAAAGGGTTATGATGTAGTAAAAATCTAAGCAGGGAAAGGGGGCGATAATATGAAATAAATAGGAAGTGAATTTCGACTAAATGAAAATTACTATTATGTCGGTGTTCGCGTCCGGGAATGAAAAAAAAATGTGATACGAAAGGCTCCGGCTTTTACCGACCGGGGCCTTTCTATTTCATACCAGTATAACCCGAACTTTTAAAACTGGATCGTCCTTAACTACCCTAATTAGTTTTTCGAGCGTAACCCGAGAATTTAAAACCATTTTAGTTTTGTCTTTTTCCACTTTGGTTTGACTTCCGGGAAGTATACATCCCTCTATTTCATGTGTCCAATTACCGATGTGGATTAGTATATCGGTTCGGCCCGGTACGTCTTTTAAAAGTATAGCTTTGTAGCCCCGGAACGGTACAACTTCGGCGGGGTAAATCCCTAAAGGAATACTACTTATAAAAGGTTTATTATTTTTAAAGGGTAATTCGAGAGAGTACCCTAATAGCCGGTCGTTATAGCGGATAACGCCAAAAATTCCGTGTTCGTTATAAGTCCATCGAATAATATCTAAGTACATAATAAATCCTTAAAAATAAAACCGGGACCATAAAGGCCCCGGCTTTCAAATTAAATTAATAAAGCTTATTTATAAACTAATCTTTTATCTTAAAAGTTTGCCGGGTCAAACTGCAAAGGGGCAAAATTAAGGCGTCATCTATTTTGTTCTCGGTTTTTTCGACCGCGTCTTCTATCACATCTAAGATCTTATCCCCTACATAGTTCAAACGCTCCGGTGTGATTTGAGACAAGAACGCGTTAATTAAGATTTTTAATGCTTGTTGTTTAACATACTCTTCCATAATACTTACCCCCCTATTTTTTCTATTTTGCCCTCTAATCTGCCAAGGGCTTTGTTAAGTGCAATAAATTGATTACTCGTTTCGGTTTTTAATTCGCTTAATTGTTGATTGTTTTCGCCTTTCGCGCCTTCTCGTTTATCGTCCATAGTATCTATCTTTTTACTTTGACTATTATGAAGACGGATTACTAACGCTTCCATGCTTTTTATAGCAGTGTTAACGCCCGCTATCTTGTTTCCCACTTCGTCAGACCAACGACGGCGGGTCGCTTCGCAATGAACCGACAATTCCTCTTTGGTTACGAAATTACTCATTTTCTCTTTTACCTTTCCATAGGTCGCCGCCCACCCGATTGCGGTTCCGAGTATAGCGACGCCTATCGGCCAAAGTTTATAAAAATCTTGTAAAGTCATAGTTTCAATTCCAGTTAAAGCATTAGGAAAAGTAAAATTTTTTCGTTATTAAATAAGCCCCATACCGGGATTAGACGCCGTAAATTGATTAAAATCCCAAGTGATGAGTTCAACCGCGTTAAAATCTTCGGCGGATTCGATTGCGTTAAGCGTGTCGATTTTATGCTTTAAAAGCCCACGATACCAATTGAAAAACGGATTAAGGCTATCAAGCATCGCTTGTAAATCAGCCTCATTGGGCGGGTTTTGACTGATCTTTTTTGTCAAAAATAAATACATAAAAATGTAATCAACTATGGATTCCAAAGAATAACCGACCCCGCTTTGGCGGTAGACATTATAGTCATTCATTATTAAATGTCGTTTATACTCTTTGAATTCGTGCAAAGTTAGATCGGTTGAATCAATTTCAGTGGGGATATCATCGCCATAAAAAAGGATAGAACCATCAGACATACCGACCCCTAACGAGCCGGTAGGCGCTTTTTGCCCCGGCTTTAATTTAAACTTTTTATAACTCGCCATCTTTTATACTCCTTGTAATTAATGATTCGTTATCGATTAAAGACACGCCTTTATATTTTGCAAATCTTTTAGCCGAACCGGAATATTTATCGGCCATTTTTTCAAGCCAATTTAGTTGAAACTGATGCGACGGTAATTCCCCGTCTTTTATTAAAGTGTCTTCTCTTTTGAAATACGTTTGTACTTCTATTTGTGCGGCGGTTCCAGATATTCCGATTTGAAAAAGATAAATTAAATTACCTTCATCAATTATACCGCCCCGCGCCCTTGCCGCGTTAAGCCCTTGTTCAAAGGCTTTCATAATATGATATCGCTCTTCGTCCTTTTCAAAGTCCTCTTCGGTGAATTCCTCTTTACCATACTTTTTTAATATATTTTCGTATTGAGTCATAAACCCCGATAGCTTTCGAACCGCACCATTAACGTTTTCGATAATGTTTTTATTTTGGGTTTTCAATTCCTCAATTTCAAGGTCGAGTAATTGAGAAACTAATAATTGTTGTGTCCTTCTGCTTTCGGACACTTTACTTTCAATAACTATTTCGTTTTTCTTGACTTTAAAAAACGATTCCTCAATCGCCAATTTAATTTTTTTTATCTCGGCTAAACACTGGCGGGCCGACCTTAACGGCGTCAATTGATGGATTGTCAGCATATTGTCCATGAATTGGGATTGCGACTTATTAAAATTTTCAGTTGCTTTTTGAATTTTTGGAAAATTCGACTGAACCTTTTTTAATAAATCACAATGAAAATTGTCTAACACTTGTAAATCCATATTTTATAATCCCCCGTGCCCGTTTGATGTACCTACGAGTTGGTTCCTTGTTTGGCTTGTATCGCCGAAATCGGTTGCGTTTCCGGTTGATGCAATCGTTACATAATCGATAACATTAGAAGAGTCACCGCCCGCAAATAGCGCCCGAGTAGGTGAAGACGTGCCCGCCAAATTGGTTCTCGCCGCTGTTAAATCGCCAAAGTCTGTTGAATTGCCTGAGGAAGCGATTGTATTATAATCTATCACATCCGACGCCGTGGGTTCGCTTCCCCCGCCCCACAAGGCGCGGGTGTTAGAGGACGCGCCCGCTAAACGAAAACGACCTACTGATAGGTTGCCAAAATCACTTGCGTTACCGAGAGACGCAATTGTTACGGAATCCAACCTTTGTACAGCGGCGGTCGTATAACCCCCCGCGAACAAACCAATGGTTTTTGAAGCCGCCGCCGTAAGCGAACTTCTGCTGATTGTTAAATCACCAAAATCAGTCGCGTTACCAGTTGATGCAATCGTGCTATACTCTATTACGTTTGTGTTAGAAGTTGTATAACCGCCGCCCCATAATGCCCGCGTGTTAGAGGACGCGCCCGCCAATGCCCTTTTTGTTGTTGTAAGGTTCCCGAAATCCGTCGCGTTACCAGTTGATGCGGTCGTAACATAAT
>Ga0180437_10005657_pt1 | contig 16963 bp, 1 predicted proteins | sample SS_ome_4_FD_132410 | JGI IMG/M metagenome (GOLD analysis project Ga0180437, IMG submission 132410) | Hypersaline lake sediment archaeal communities from the Salton Sea, California, USA - SS_3_D_1 metaG | ecosystem: Environmental > Aquatic > Non-marine Saline and Alkaline > Hypersaline > Sediment... | reverse complement strand
TTGTATTCGTTCGAGGGCTTGCCCACCGGCAACTACCGGGTCGAAGAAGTGCCGGGGGCCGACTGGCATCAGAGCCTGCCGCGGGTGCCGACGTCGTGGTACTCGGTGACGTTGCTGTCCGAGGACGGCTACGGCGCCCCGAGCGGCGCGTTCGGCAACGAGCATGTGATCGCCGGCGTACCGGAGGCGACTTCGGTCCATACGGCCGACCTCGACGGCGACGGCGACCAGGACGTCCTGGCCACGTCCTACAGCGGCGACAAGATCGCCTGGTATGCGAACCTCAACGGCGAGGGCAGTTTTGGGCCCGAGCAGGTGGTGACCACGCTGGCCGACGGCGCCAATTGCGTGTTTGCCGCGGACCTCGACGGCGACGGTGACCGGGATGTGGTCTCCGCCTCTTACTACGGCAACAGTATCGCCTGGTACGAGAACGTCGATGGTGCCGGCACGTTCGGCCCCCAGCAACCCATCACCACCACCGCCACCGGAGCCTACTCGGTCTTTGCCACCGACCTGGACCACGACGGCGATCAGGACGTGCTGGCGGCCTGCTTCTACGGCGACAATGTCGTTTGGTACGAAAACACGACGGGCTCGGGTACCGCATGGACCTCGCACGGGATTAGTGCCGCGGCGCTGGCGGCCCGCTCGGTCTATGCGGCGGACCTCGACGGCGACGGCGATCAGGACGTGCTCTCCGCGTCCTCGGGCGACGGCAAGATCGCCTGGTACGAGAACACCGATCCCTCGGGGAACTTCGGTTCGCAGCGGGTGATCGCCATTGCCCCCGAAGCGATGTCGGTCTCGGCCGCCGACCTCGACGGCGACGGCGACCAGGACGTGCTGGCCGCGTCCTTCCGCAATCACGAGATTCTCTGGTATGAAAACGTCGACTCCTTCGGTACGTTCGTTCCCCGGCCGGCCATCGACGCCGGCGCCCATGGGGCCAGCGCGGTATATGCCAGCGACCTGGACCTGGACGGCGACCAGGACGTGTTGGCCGCCTCGTTCGGTGACAACAGGATCAGTTGGTACGAGAACACCGACTCGCTCGGATCGTTTGGGGCGGCACAGCCGATTGCGACCGGAGCCGGCGGGGCTCTCTCGGTCTTTGCGGCGGACCTGGACGGAGACGAAGATCTTGACGTCCTCTCGGCCGCTTTCGTCGACGGCAAGATCGCCTGGTACGAAAACAGCCATGCCTCGGGAAGACGCTTCGATTTCGGCAATTACACGCTGCCCTCGGTCGGAGGAATGGTGTGGCACGACTTGAACGTCGACGGAATCCAGGACGCGAACGAGCCGGGCCGCCACGAGGCTGAAGCGGAACTCGTCTGGGTCGGCCCGGACGGTCTCGTCGACGGCGGCGACGACGTCTCCTGGGGCTGCACGAGCACCGATCTCGACGGTGACTATCGCTTCGACCACGTTTCGCCCGGGCAATACTATCTGGAGTTTGAGCCGCCACCCGGCTACTTCTTCCACGGCCTGCTGGACCAAGGCAGCGACGATGCACGGGACCACGACGTTCATCCCTGGACCCATCGTACCGAGGTCTTTGAAGTCCGCATCGGAACCGACGACTTCTCGCGCGACGCCGCCGTAACGGGCCAGCGTGCGTCGTTTTCGGGCGAGACGTTTCAAGATCTCGACGGAGACGGGATTCAAGACGAAACCGATCCGAGGATCTTGGGCGCCGAAGTGGAATTGTCTTGGGCGGGGGCCGACGGCGCGCCGGGTGGCGGCGACGATTTGTGGGTGGACACCCAGATTACGGACGTCGGCGGCAATTTCAACTTCACGGGGCTGTGGCCGGGCGTCTACTATCTGCACGTGCCCGTGCCGCGCGGCGTCGACTTCAGCCCGCCCAATCAAGGCCCTGATGAAGCGCTCGACAGCGACTTCGACCCGCTCACCGGACGCACGGCCGTATTCGCGCTCGGCCCCGGTGCGAACGACGTGGCGCAGGACGCCGGTTTCATTTATCCGTATACCAGCATCCACGGCCGGCAGTTCCACGACGTCGACGGCAACGGAGCGTACGACGCGGGCGAACCGTTCGTAGAAGGCGGAACGATCCGACTGCTGCACGATGACGGCCAGTTGCTAACCACGACCACCACGGCCGCGCTGGGAAAGTACAGCTTCGAGTACCTTTGGCCCGGTCGATACGGCATCGAACAGGAGTTACCGTCCAGCGATTGGGTCCAGAGCATGCCCAGCCCGCTGCCCGGGTACCAGGTGATGCTTTCCGCCACGCCCGGCGTTGTGGGCACGTTTGGCAGCGAGCAGCTGATTTCGTCCGCTGCCGGCGGAGCCCGGTCGGTCTTCGCGGAAGATCTCGACGGCGACGGGGACCTGGACGTGCTCTCGGCTTCCGCCCGGGACAACAAAATTGCCTGGTATGAGAACCTCGATGCGCGCGGTGCGCTGAGCGCCGAGCGGGTGATTGCCACCGACGCGATCGGAGCGGAGGCGGTCTATGCGGCCGACCTGGACGGCGACGGGGACGCCGACGTGCTCTCGGCTTCCCGTGAGGACCACAAGATCGCCTGGTACAAGAACACGGACTCCCGCGGCACGTTCGAGGCACAACCGCCCATCGCCGTCGACGCCTACGGAGCCAGGGCCATTGACGTGGCAGACCTGGACCATGACGGCGACACGGACGTGCTGGCAGCTTGCGAGTACGACAACACCATCGCCTGGTACGAAAACGTCTCGGGGAAAGGAACGTTGTGGCAGCGACACGTCGTCACCAGCGAACCCCTGGCGCCCCGGTCGGTCCGGGCGGTGGACCTGAACGGTTCCGGCAGCGTCGTCGTGCTCGTCGCTTCGGCCGAGGATCATACGATTGCCTACTATGAGAACACCGGGACCGACTGGGTCAAGCACGTGATCACTTCAGAGGCGGAATGGGCCACCTGCGTCGACGCGGCGGACCTCGACGGCGACGGAGACACCGACGTCCTCTCGGCCTCCGCCGGGGACGACAAGATTGCCTGGTACGAGAACCGCGGCGTCGGCTGGGCGACGCACGTCATTTCGCTCGATGCCGAATGGGCGACCTCCGTGTGCGCCAAGGACCTCAACGGTGACGGAGACGTGGACGTCCTCTCGGCCTCCGCCTGGGACGATGAGATCGCCTGTTACGAGAACATCGACGGGCAGGGCACGTTTGTTTTCGACTCCTGGAGTCACCTCATTTCCGCGTCCGCCGACGACGCCCGGGCGGTCTATGCGGCGGATCTCAACGGCGACGGTTACCCCGACGTGCTCTCCGCCTCGGCCGGCGACGACAAGATCGCCTGGTACGAGAACGCCGACGGGCCGCTGGAGTGGGGCCGCGACTTCGGCAGCTATCCGCTGCCTTCCATCGGCAATCTGGTCTGGCACGATCTGGACGGAGATGGCATGCGGGACCCCGGCGAGCCGGGCATCGAAGACGCGGAGGTGACGTTGTACTCGGCCGGCGGCGACGGCCAAATCGGCGGGGGAGACGACGCGTTGGTCGCGACGACCCGCAGCGACGCCGACGGGCAATACGGTTTCCTGCATCTCGAACCGGGCGACTACTACTTGAAGTTCACGCCGCCGGACGACGCCTGGGTTTTCGGGCTGCAAGATCAGGGCGACGACGAGCAGGACAGCGACGTGCATCCGGTGAGCGGCCTGACCGGCGTCTTTGCCGTAGCCCCGGGCCCGGACGACCTGGCTTGGGACGCGGCCTTGACGAACCAGCCGGCGGCGGTCGACGGCTGGGCGTTTCACGATCTGAACTTCAACGGACTCCAGGATTCGGGCGAGCCCGGCGTGCTGGGCGTCGACGTGGACCTGATCTACGCCGGAGCGGACGGAGCCGTTGGAGGCGACGACGACGTGCCGGTGGAAACGCGGATTACGGATTCGTCGGGCACCTACCATTTTACCGGACTTTCGCCGGGCAACTACTATCTGCAACTCCAGGCAGGCATCATCTTCAGCCCACAGGATCAGGGGGACGACGACGTCACCGACAGCGACGTCGATCAGATCCTCGGCCGCACGCCCGTCTTCGCGTTGACGACCGGTCAAAGCCTCACGTTCGACGCGGGCCTGTTCTACCCGTCGGCGGGGATCCTCGGCCGGCAGTTCCACGACCGGAACGTCAGCGGCGACGTCGACCGCGCGTCGGGCGAGCAAGGGCTGGACGGCTGGACCATCCGGCTATGCCGGCCGGATGGGCATCTGCTGACCAGCACGACCACCGGCATCGATTTCGACGGCGACGGCCAGATCGATCCGGAGACCGAGTCCGGGTGGTATGCGTTCGGGGACCTGCTGCCGGGAACCTACCGGGTCGAGCAGGCGCCGACGAACTGGGTGCAGAGCCTGCCGGGCGAGCCGACGCCATACCACACGGTGAAGTTGGTCGCCGGCCAGATCGAAACAGAGCGCGACTTCGGCAACTACCAGCTCAAATCGATCGGCGACCGGGTGTTCCACGATCGCAACGGCAACGGGATCTGGGACGACGATACCGAGCCGGGGCTGGAAGGGGTCGAAGTCAGCTTGTTCCAGGTCGCCCCGGACGGCAGTGGAACTCTCGTCCAAACGACCACTACCACGGCCGACGGAACCTACCGTTTCGACGGTCTGCCGGTGGGCGAGTACGCCGTCGAATTCACGCGCCCCGACGGGTTCGCCTTCAGCCCACCCGACCAGGGATCGGATGACTCGCGCGACAGCGATCCGCATCCCTACTCCGGCCTTAATACCGGGCGGACCGATCCGTTCCCGCTGGACCACGGAGCGGATGACGACTCGCGAGACGCCGGCTTGATCGGCAGCGAGCCGACCTTCGGCTATGCCGTGGGAACGGGCTCCACGGGCATCGACGAAGGCCGTGCCGTGGCCATCGACGCCGTGGGCAACGTGGTGATGGTCGGCCACTTTACCGACGCGGTGGATTTCGATCCCGGGCCGGAGGTGATGAGACTCATCAGTGCCGGGGAGAGCGACGTCTTCGTGGCCAAATACGCGGCCTCCGGGGCCCTGCTCTGGGTCCGTGCCATGGGCCACCAAGGCCATGACGCGGCTTGTGGCGTGGCGGTCGACGAGGACCTGAACGTCTACGTCACCGGCGAATTCAGCGGCACGGTCGATTTCGATCCCGGAGTGGAGATCTTCGATCTTGTCAGCAGCGGCCAGACCGACGTCTTTGTCGCCAAGCTCGACCGCTACGGCGATTTCGTCTGGGCCCGCCGCGGACGGCTCGCAATACGTCTACGCCGCCGGAGGCTACACGGGCACCGCCGATTTCGATCCCGGGCCGGCAACCGTACGGCGGACCAGCGCCGGCCAAGCTGACGCGTTTCTCACCAAGCTGGACGCCGAGGGCGATTTCATCTGGGTTCGTAGTCTGGGGGGAGTCGGCGCCGATGAGGGGACGGCCGTTGCCGTGGATGACTCCGGCGGCGTTCATCTGACAGGGTATTTTGCCGAGGTGGTCGACTTCGATCCCGGGATCGGGAGCGAGTTGCGAACCAGTGCCGGCGACTGCGACGTCTTCGTGGCGGCCTTCGACCCGGACGGCAACGTCATGCACGTCGAGACGTTCGGCGGTCCCGAGGCGGACGTTGCCGCCGGCATTGCCGTGGACGAAGCCGGCCACCGCTACCTGACCGGAACCTTCGAGGGCTCGGCCGACTTCGATCCCGGCGATCCGCTTGCCATACTGACCAGCGCCGGCCAGGGCGACGTATTCGTCGCCAAGCTGGACGCCGCCGGCGACCTTGCATGGGCCCGAAGCGTTGGCGGGGCCGGAACAGATCGGGCCGGCGGCGTGGCTTTGGACGGCCAGGACAACGTCTATCTGGCCGGCGGCTTTCAGGAAACGGTCGACTTCGACCCGGGCGAGGGGGTCTTTCGGCTCAGCAGCACCGGGGGCGACGACCTGTTCGTGTGGAAACTCGACACGGACGGTCTCTTCTGCTTCGCCCAGTCGGTGGGAGGAACCACCGACGCCGGCAACGAGCGGGCGTTCGGCATCGCGGTGGACGCCGGCGGCGATCTGGCCATCGTCGGGGCGTTTTCTTCCAGCGACGTGGACCTCGATCCGACCGACGGCGAAGCGCCGTTTAGCAACCAGGGCAATCCCGACATCGTGATCATGGAACTGCACATTGCCGACCGTGTTCGCGGCAACGTGTGGAACGACCTGGATCAGAAGCTGGACATCGACGGCAACGAGCCCGGCGTGAAAAACGTCAAGGTCGAACTCTACGATCCCGGCCCCGACGGCGTCGTCGGCACCGAAGACGACGGCGAAGCCCTGGAAGACACGTTGACCAACGAGCACGGGTCGTACTACTTCTTCGATCTGCCGCATCCTTTCTTCTACCTGAAGTTCACGGCGCCGGACGGTTTCCACTTCATCTCGGATGACGGCGAGAGCGACAGCGACGTGAATCCGGGCACCGGCTGCACGCAGTTGGTCTGGGTCAATCCGATGCTCTCGCCGTCGGATCAAGACGCGGGGCTGAATTCGATGAGCAAGCCGGCGGCCCCCCTGGTTGCCTCCACGTCGCTCGAACCCTATGGCGCCAAGGTCCAGTTCGATAGTTGGATTCAGCCGGACGTCGTCAATTTGAACGACTTCGCAGCGGGCAAAGGCGGAACCTTGGGACCGGCCGATTTCGTCTTGGTGGACGAGAGCGGACAGGTCGTGCCGGGGTCGTTGATCGTCGGCGACGCGGAAGTCGCCTTCGTCCCCACCGGCAGCCTCTTGCAGCCCAATTCGTTCACAACCACCGGATTACTTCCCTCCGGGACCTATACGGCCACGCTCCGCAGCGCCACGGACGGCTTCCGCGGGCGCGACTGGAGGGATCCGGCGGGGATCATGCATCCCGGCGAGCCGCTCTATGGCGGCGACTGCGCGTACGCAGAAGTGGTCCACTGGTCCGATCCGGTCGTCGTGGGAGTGCCCGACTTCGCCCAGGTTCCAGGCCAGCCGGTCGACGTTCCCACGGACGTCAGCGACGTCGGGCTGCCCATCCTGCTGAGCAATCCGAATCGCCTGGCGATTGAGCAAGTCGAGTTGGCGATCCTTTACGACACGAACTTGCTCACCATCGGCAAGAGTTTGGCCTACACGCACCCGGACTGCACCGCGAGCATTTCCCAGACGCGCGAAGGCGTCATCGTCGTTACGCTACGGGCAAAATCCGGCGAGCCGCTCGACGAAGACCGGACCGTGCTTGGCTGCTTGACGGTGGACGTGCGCGAAGACGCCGACTACGGTTCGGCAGGCATGTTGATTACCAGCGCGCGTGTCAACGAGGGCGCCGTTTCGGCCGTGGCCGACGACGCGGTACACTTGCTCGCGCTGTTGGGCGACGCGACGGGCGACGATGGCCTCACCCGCGGGGACGCCGAGGGCATTGTGGACGTGGCCGTCGAGTCCAGCGGCGGATTTCAGGCCTATCCCTGCATCGACCCGGCCGTGCTGGCCGACGTGACCGGAAACGGCTCGATCAGTTCGCTCGACGCCGCGCGGATCCTGCAACTGGCGGCGGGTGACACGCCGTCCCAGGTCGAACCTCCGGAGGATCCGTGTGTCATAGAGATTCCCACGGACCTGGCGGGTGCCCCGGGCCAACTCGTGACCGCGACCGTATTAGTTGACGGCGCCGTGGACGTCGAGTCGTTCGATTTGCGCATCGAGTACGATAGCGCCGTGTTGAGCTTCCAGTCGGCGAGGCTGGGCGGTTTGCTGGCGGCGAGCGATCCGGCCTGGGGTCTCAACTCCGCCAAGGCCGGGTCGGTGACGGTCGGCATCGCCAATCCCGAGCCGCTCTCGGGCGGAAGCGGGAACCTGCTCGAGCTGGATTTCGTGGTCCGGGCCACGGCGAGTTCCGGAGACGGCTCGGCCATCGTCTTAAGCGGCGTCTCGCTCAACGAAGACGCCTTCGCCGTGACCACCAGCGACGGCCGGGTCACCGTGTCGGGCGCGCCCGCGGTCGTGGGACGGCACGTCTTCTACAACCATTCCGCCTTCGACGGACAGAACCCGGACGCCAATGCCGCTGACGACGATGCCGTAGCGCCGGACAAGGCGGCCTTGTTGCCGGGCGAGACGGCGACCTTCGCCAACTACACCAGCTACGACCGGGGCATCAACGGCATCATGATCGACGTCGACGGCTTGCCTGCCGGAGCCGTGCCGGATGCTGAGGACTTCCTCTTCCGCCTGGGAAACCACGATGACCCCGCCACGTGGAACTTCGCCCCGTCGCCGACGAGCATCACCGTTCGCGAAGGGGCCGGCGTGGACGGCTCCGATCGAATATCGATCATCTGGCGCGACCACGAGATTCAGAACCGGTGGCTGCAAGTGACCGTGTTGGCAGGTCCCCATACGGGCCTGGCCGAACCGGACGTGTTCTATTTCGGCAACGCCGTGGGCGAGACGGGCGACTCGGCCGACGATGCGCGGGTCAACGCCGTGGACGTGCTCCTGGCACGAAACAACCCGCATACGTTCCTGGACCCGGCGTCGATCGATTCCGGCTACGATTTCAACCGCGACGCACGAATCAACGCCACCGACCTGTTGATCGCCCGAAACAACGCCACCCATTTCCTCAGTGCGTTGAAGCTGATATCGGCGCCGTCGGGCAAAACCGCGGCAGCCGCAACGGACTCCGCGACGCGCGTTTGGGACTGGTGGTATGAACTGGAAGAGGTGAATTGGCAAAAGGGGCCGTCGGAGAAGAGCAAGACGACGGAAGAAGCCGTCGACGCATTGTTTGGAGAATACGGACCGTGGTCCGCGGAGAGCAACGAGTAGTGTTTCCGCCAAGGAACACTACGCGTGTTCGGAGAACTGAGTCATGAAAAACCGATCTGCTGATCGTCGCAATCGGTTGTCCACGTCGCGAAGGTCGCCGTCTATGCGTACGCGGCGTCTCCGCCGCCGGTCGAGGCGACTGGCCGTGGAACTGCTCGAAACTCGGGCGCTCCTGGACGGTTTGGGCTTGCTCGGCGGTACGGTGTTCGAAGACCTTGACGGAAACGGCGCGCAGGACGCAGGCGAGCCCGGGCTGGCCGACTGGAACGTCGAGTTGCAGCGCGTCGGACACACCGAGCAACCGGTGTTGTCGCTGGCAAACCCGGCGCCGAACGAGTGGAGTCAGTTCGGCCGCTTCGTGACGCCGGTCGGCGGCGACAAGGTGCTGGTGGGCAGCCATTACGACGAGACGTCCGGACTGGAGGGCTCGGGGGCCGCCTATTTGTTCGACGCCTCGACCGGGCAACTGCTGCACACCTTTCTGGATCCGGCACCCGCCGAAGGCGACAAGTTCGGCCGCGCGATTGCCGGCGTCGCCGGCGACGTGCTCATCGGGGCTCCGTTGGATGATGCGGCCGCCTCCGACGCCGGGGCGGTCTACCGGTTCGACGGCGAAACGGGTGAACCGGTGCATACCTTCTTTCCGCCCTATCCCCGAGGGAACGACCAGTTCGGCCGTGCGGTGGTGGCCGTGGGCAACGACGTGTTGATCGGCGCCCGATTGGCCGACGTTGTGATCGAAGGCGCCGAAGCGGCGATCGAAGACGCCGGCGCCGCGTACCTGTTCGACGGCGAGACGGGCGAGTTGCTGCAGACCTACGTCAGCCCGGCGCCGTCGCAAAATGCCCAGTTCGGCTACTCGCTGGCGGCCATGGGGAACAACGTCCTGATCGGGGCCCGCTGGGACGAGACGGGCGCCGACGGCGTGGGAGCCGTCTACTTGTTCGACGGCGAAACCGGAAACCTGCTGCAGAGCTTCCTCAATCCGACCCAGCGGGCGACCGGTGAGCCGACCGATTTCGGCCGGTCGGTGGCCGCGGCGGGAGGCAACGTCCTGGTAGGAGCCCGATGGGACGACAGCGGAGCCGACTGGGCCGGCGCCGCTTTCATGTTCGACGCCGCGACCGGCGAGCTGCTGCACACCTTCACCAGCCCCACGCCCGCCGCCGGTGAGGAATTCGGCTTCCACGTGGCCGCGATGGGTAACGACGTGCTCGTGGGGGCTCGCTGGGACAACCGGCAGGACGGTTTGGGTGGAAACAGCGGCGGGGCCGCCTATCTCTTCGACGGCAACACCGGAGAACTGCTGCAGACCTTTGCCAATCCGACACCCGGGGCATGGGATGCCTTCGGCATGTCCGTGGCCTCGCTGGGCGAGCAGGTCATCGTGGGCAGCCGGGACGGAAACGCCGTCTATCTGTTCGACGCCTTTGCCGAGGCAACCACCGCGGAAACCAATCCCGACGGCAACTACGTCTTCGACCAACTCGAGGCCGGCGCCTATCGGGTCGTTCAATCGGTTCAGGACGGATACGTCCAAACGCTGCCGGAGCAGGTGGGCGGCTATATGCTGCACGTCGCCGACGACTCGTCCATCGACCGTGATTTCGGCAACGTGCAAGACTTGCCGCCGGTGGCGCGGAACGATCGCTACACCGTCGGCGAAGACTCCACGTTGACGGTCGTGGCGGACGACGGGGTCCTGTCCAACGACACGGACGAGGATCTAGACGACCTGACCGCCTCGCTGGTCAATGCCCCGCCGCACGGCAACCTCACGCTGCAGCCCGACGGTTCCTTCATCTATACACCCCATTCGGATTTCTTCGGCTCCGACAGCTTCACCTACCGGGTCTCCGACGGGGCGGCCCGTTCGGAACTCGCCACGGTCACGATCGAGGTCGATTCGGTCAACGACGCCCCGGTGGCCCATGACGACGGCCTTTGGGTCCGCATCAATGAGCCGCGCACCGTCTACGCCCCGGGCGTGCTGGCCGACGATCTCGATCCCGACGGCGACGTATTGACGGCCGTACCGGTCAATCTCCCGCGGCACGGTTCGATCACGCTCGAACCGGGTGGCGGATTCACGTACGTGCCCCACCCCGATTTTACCGGTGACGACTGGTTTACTTACGTGGCCAGCGACGGAACGACCAACTCGAACCCGGCTACCGTACACGTCACGGTCAGTGCCGGCGCGCTCGATTCGCTGACGGAGCACTTGCGCATCACCGAGGTGAACTACAACCCGTACCGCCTTTCGCCGGAGGAACAAGACGCAGGCGTGACCAGCCGCGAGGCCTTCGAGTTCATCGAACTGGAAAACACCGGGGATCGGCCGCTCGATCTGGCCGGGACGCATTTTACCCATGGCATCCGTCTTGAAATGCTGGGCACCACGCTGCTCGACCCGGGCGAAAAGGCGCTGCTGGTGAAAGATCAGCACGCTTTCGAGGTTCGTTACGGCGCCGGGCTGAACGTGATCGGCGAGTACGGCGAAAGCGAAAGCCTGGACAACGGCGGCGAACGGATCGTGATGCGCGACCCGTTCGACCAGCCGATTCTCGACTTCGTTTACAGCGACGGGGAGGAGTTCGGCGTGGCCAACCAGTGGCCGCGCTGGACGGACGGCTATGGGAGCAGCCTTCAGATCGTCGATGCCCGCCGCAGCTATCAGGACGGCACCAACTGGTGCGCCAGCAGCGCTTATGGCGGCTCGCCGGGCACCGAGGAGAACGGCCCGGCGGGAAGCGTGTTGATCAACGAAGTGCTCACCCACGCCAACGTCCCGCTGAGCGACGCCATCGAGTTGCACAACGTGACCGACGCGGACCTCGACCTGGGCGGCTGGTATCTGAGCGAATCGGCCAACGATTACCGGAAGTTCCGCATTCCCGACGGCACCGTGATCCCGGGCGGCGGATATCTGGTGTTCGACGAGTACGACTTCAACCCGCGGCGATGGGACCCCGAGGCCGCCGGGTTCTCTCTGGACAGCGCCAACGGAGACGACGTCTGGCTGACCGCGGCCGACGCGGAGGGCAATCTAACGTACTTCGTCGATCAGGTGCAGTTCGGTGCGGCGCTGAACGGCGAGTCGCTGGGCCGCTGGCCCAACGGCGCCGGCGACTTGTATCCGATGCAGAGCCTCACGCTTCCCGGACCCAACAGCGGCCCGCGCATCGGTCCGGTCCTGATCAGCGAGGTGATGTACAATCCTCCCGATCCCGGCGTAGGAATCGCCTCGAGCGATCTGGAGTTCATCGAGATTCACAATCCGACCGATCGCACGCTCGATTTGACCGGCTGGCGGATTCGCGGCGGAGTGGAGTACGATTTCCGCGTGGATCAGACGCTGGGGCCCAACGAGACACTGGTGCTGGTGGGGTTTGATCCCGAGAACGACAAGTACGACGATGAGCTGAACGATTTCTACGACTACTACGAGATTGACTACCCGGTGGAAATCGCGGGACCGTACGCCGGCAATCTCAACAATGCCGGCGACGCGGTGCGTCTGAGGCGCCCCGATGTGCCGACTTGGTGGGGCCCGTATTATACACCCTCGGCGTTGGAGGACGAACTGGTCTACGACAACGTGGCACCCTGGCCGGAAACCACCGACAACGAGGGCGATTCTCTGCAGCGGCGAGGACCGGACGCATGGGGCAATGACCCGGAGAGCTGGATCGCCACGGTGCCCTCGCCCGGCCGAGTGGACCTGCAGATAGGAAGCCTGGCGATCAGCGAATTGAACTACAACCCGTACGCTCCTACGGAAGCCGAGTTGGCCGTCATCCCCTATCTCAACAACGACGACTTCGAGTTCATCGAGCTGCTGAACTTCGGCGACGAAACGTTGGACCTCACGGGAGCACGGTTCGTCAACGGGATCAGTTTCGAGTTTGGCCAGACCAGCCTGGCCCCCGGCCAGCGGCTGGTGATCGTCAGCAATCCCTTGGCCTTTGAACTCCGCTACGGCAGCGGGGTCGAAGTGGCCGGCACGTACTTCGATCGGCTGAGGAACGGCGGTGAGCGGCTCGCCCTGGCCAGTCCGGCGTTGGGGCGGATCTTCGACTTCAGCTACGGCGACGACGCCCCCTGGCCCGTTCGCGCAGACGGAAACGGAAGCTCTCTGGAGCTGGCCAACACGCTCGGTCATCCCGGTGATCCCCAGAGTTGGCGCCCCAGCACCGAATACGGCGGGTCGCCCGGCTACGCCGGCGCCGAGCCGATCCACAGTGTCGTGATCAACGAAGTGCTCACCCATACCGACTTCCCGCAAGTCGATGCGATCGAACTCTACAACCGGACCGACCAGACCGTGATCATCGGCGGCTGGTACCTCACCGATTCCGGCGGCAACGCCCGCAAGTACCGCATTCCCAACGGGATGCCGATTGACCCATACTCATACCGGGTGTTTTACGAGTACCAGTTCAACCCGACGCCGGGGTTCCCGGCCCCGCAACACTTCGCGCTGGACGGCGCCCACGGTGATGAGGTGCTGCTGATCATGGCCGACGCGGCCGGCAACCCGACGCACTTCGTCGATCACGTCGAGTTCCCGGCGGCGGCCAACGGTGAGTCGTTCGGCCGGTGGCCTAACGGCCAGGGCGAGTTGTATCCGATGCAAGTGTTGCGAATGCCCGGCCCGAACAGTGGTCCCCGCGTCGGACCGCTCGTGATCAGCGAAGTGATGTATCATCCCGAGGAACTGGGTGGGCCGGTCCTTGCCGGGGATCTCGAATTCATCGAAATCTTCAATCCCACCAGTGAGACCGTCGATCTGGCGGGCTGGCAAATCGCCGGGGGAATCGAGTTTGAGTTTGCCTTCGGGACCAGACTGGCGCCCTACGAAGCGCTGATCGTAGTGCCGTTCGACTTGGACGACGTCGATCGCCTCGACGCGTTCCGCGACCACTACGGGATTCGGCCGTGGGTGGACGTGGTCGGCGGGTATACGGGGGTGCTAAGCAACGCCGGGGAGCGCCTGCAACTGCTCCGGCCGGACTTGCCGCCGGCCGAAGAGCCGACCTATACCCCGCTGCTCCTGGAAGACGAGGTGGTGTATCAAGACCAGCCGCCATGGCCTGCCGCGGCCGATGGTTTCGGTCAATCCCTGCAACGGCTCGGCGCGGACAGTTGGGGTAACGATGCCGCCAGTTGGATCGCCGACGAGCCCTCGCCCGGGATGATCGGCGAACCCGCGGAGCTTCTGGCCATCACCGAGTTGAATTACCATCCCCACGATCCTACGCCGGAAGAACTTGCCGCGTATCCCAGCTTCACGGCCGACGACTTCGAGTTCATCGAGGTGCTCAACATCGCCGGAGAACCGATCAATCTGGGTGGGATGCGGTTTACGGCGGGCGTCACGCTGAATTTCCCCGGAGTCACGTTGGCGCCCGCCGAACGCATGGTGCTGGTGAAGAATCCCACGGCGTTTTTCTTCCGCTACGGCGGCGGCTGTCGCCTCTTTCCGTATCAGGACCATCTCAGCGATGACGGCGAGCGAATCACGTTACGCGATGCTTCCGGCTCCCCCCTGCTGGACTTCGTCTACGACGACGCGGGGGACTGGCCCGACCGCGCAAACGGGCTGGGAAGCTCGTTGGAGGTCGTCGATCTGACCGGCTATTACAACGATCCTGACAACTGGCGCGCCAGCAGCGAATATGGCGGTTCGCCATGCGCACCCGGTTCCGAGGCGGAACTCGGCGTGGTGATCAACGAAGTGTTGCCCTCGTACCGGATGATCGAACTCTACAATACGACGAACGTGCCCGTCGATCTGAGCGGCTGGTACCTGAGCAACTCCGATGCCGACTTCCGGAAGTTCCGATTCCCCGCGGGAACCATCCTCACGGACAACGCCTATCTGGTGCTCGACCAGAGCGACCTGACGTTCACCTTCAGCAGCCTTGGGGACGACCTGTGGCTGATGCAAGCCGACCCGTCGGGCCGGCTGACGCGGTTCGTCGACCACGTGGAGTTCCCGGCAGCCGGCGCCGGCCAGTCGTTCGGCCGCTGGCCCAACGGTCTGGGGCCGCTCGCGCCGCTGGCGTCTTCGACGTTAGGCTGGGAAAACGACGAAACGCGGACGTTCGAATCACTCCTGATCACCGAATTGAACTACCATCCGTACCCTCCCACATCCGAGGAACTGGCTTTCGATCCCCGGCTGACGGAAGACGACTTCGAGTTCATTGAAGTGCAGAACTCGGGGCTGCTCTCGTTGAACCTGACGGGATGGCGGTTTACCGACGGCATCGAGTTCGAGTTTCAGGACATCTACGGCACGCCGCGCGTCTTGATCACGGAAGCCGGGACCGCGGATATCGACTACGTCGAGATCCAGAACGTCTTTGACGCGCCGGTGGACACCGCCGGCTGGTTCGTGGTGGTCAACGACGCCAGGGACACGGCGGGGCCGGCGGATATCAACCGGTTCCATCCCATCGTGTGGGAACTGCCGGACGTGCTGGGCCGGGATGAGGTGCGCTGCCGTGACGACGAAGACGACGGCGACGGTGAGTATTGGGGCAGCGACATCTTCTGGCGGACGGCCGACTCCGGCTGGGTGATGCTGGTCGACGACGGCGGGAAGATCGCCGATTTTGTGGTCTGGGGATACTCCCCGGAACAAATCGCATCGCTCGTGATCGACGTAAATGGCCATCACCTCGCAGTTGCCGGTGCCTGGAGTGGTAGCCCGGTTCCGACCAAGGGGCGCGACTTTCCGTCCCTGCAGCGTCACGGCGTGGCGGATCACGACGATCTTTCCGACTGGGACTTCGTCGGGTCGGGTTCGCAGGGCGCCCCGAATTCAGACCTGGAAATCGAGCCCGCTTCCGGCTCGTTCAGCCTGGATCCGGGAGAGTTCGCAGTCATTGCACGAAATCCGACGGCGTTCTGGCTCCGCTACGGCACCCAGACCAACGTGGCCGGGCCGTACGAGAACGAGACACGCCTGGACAACGGGGGAGAGCGAATCCTATTGGAAGACAATTTCGGCCGGCCAATCCTCGATTTTGAGTATGACGACAACGGCGATTGGCCCGGTCGGGCCGACGGAGAAGGGGCCTCCCTGGAATTGGTCGATCCGTCAGCCGTCCCGTCGGACGGTCTGGTGCGATCCGAGTACCTCAGTGACGGCCGGCACTGGCGCTCCAGCGCCGAATACGGGGGCTCGCCCGGCTGGGCTGGCATGGGCCCCGCCCCCGACGTCGTGATCAACGAGGTCCTCTCAAACCCGAATCCGCCGTGGACCGATACGATCGAACTGTACAACACCACGGTTCAGCCGATCGACCTTGGCGGCTGGTTCCTCAGCGACTCCAGCGCCAACTACTGGAAGTTCCGCATTCCCAACGGCATCCTGATTCCAGCCGGCGGATACGTCGCATTTGACGAAGACGACTTCAATCCCACGCCAGGGCATCCCCGGCCGAACCATTTTTCGCTCGACGCCGCGCGCGGCGACGGACTCTGGCTGATGGAGGCCGATCCGGCCGGTAACCTGGAGCGATTCGTCGATCACGTCGAGTTCGGCGCCGCGCCAAACGGCGAATCGTTCGGCCGCTGGCCCAACGGCACCGGAAGAATATATCCCATGCTCTGGCCCACGCTGGATCCGGCCCAGGGAGAGAACAGCGGCCCGCGCGTGGGGCCCGTCGTCATCAGCGAGATCATGTACAACCCGGGCAATGTTATTCCCAACGCCAGGGACCTGGAGTACCTCGAAATCTACAATCCCGGCCCCTGGACGGCCGACCTGACGGACTGGCGGATTCGCGGGGACGTCAGTTTGGATTTCCCTGCGGGCACGACGCTGGGCCCGCGCTCCGTGCTGGTCGTCGCATCGTTTCCTCCGGACGACCTCGACCGGATGACGATCTTCCGCACCTCCTACGGCATCGACCCGTCGGTGCAGATCGTCGGTGGGTTTTCCGGTCGGCTGAGCAACGAGGGAGGCACCGTCCGCTTGGAGCGCCCGGACGAGCCGCCGCCGGACGCACCGATGTTTGTTCCGCACGTCCTGGAAGACGCGGTCGACTTCCACGACGAGGCGCCTTGGCCGACGGAGCCCGATGGGGCCGGTCTCTCGCTGCACCGCCTGGA
>Ga0180437_10005656_pt1 | contig 16964 bp, 15 predicted proteins | sample SS_ome_4_FD_132410 | JGI IMG/M metagenome (GOLD analysis project Ga0180437, IMG submission 132410) | Hypersaline lake sediment archaeal communities from the Salton Sea, California, USA - SS_3_D_1 metaG | ecosystem: Environmental > Aquatic > Non-marine Saline and Alkaline > Hypersaline >... | reverse complement strand
GTCATCTTTACCGGCTGTGGTTCCACGTATTACCTCTCGTTGGCCGCAGCGGCGCTGTTCCAAAAGCTGACGGGAAGGCTCGCCAAAGGCGTTCCTGGGGGCGAGCTCATGATGTACCCCACCGCAGCTTATGCCTCCGAAGGCCCAACGTTGCTCGTCGCGCTCAGCCGTTCGGCCGAAACGACAGAGACCTTGCTGGCGGTCAAAGGTTTCTTACAACACCAGCGCGGTGACGTGATCACGGTCACCAACTATGGCCATCGCCCTCTGGCCGAGATGGGGATGGTCAACCTCGTCATCCCGGCCGGCCAGGAACGCAGCGTTGCCCAAACCAGATCATTTGCTTCGATGTACGTCGCCACGACGGCTATCGCTGCCACCCTGGCTGGTAGACAAGACCTTCTTCAGTCCATGCACCGCCTGCCTGAGCACGGCCAGCGACTCATCGCGACCTACGAAGGTTCGGCTCAAGCATTGGGCAGCGACCTGGCCCTGGACCGCTTCTATTTTCTGGGGAGCGGCCCACGCTATGGACTGGCCTGCGAAGCCAATCTCAAAATGAAGGAAATGTCACTCACTCACTCCGAGCCGTTCCATTTTCTGGAGTTTCGGCACGGACCAAAATCGATGGTTTGCTCGAGCGCACTGGTGATTGGGCTCCTTTCTCAAACGAACTTTCCGAGCGAAGCAGCCGTGCTGAGAGAAATGCAATCCCTCGGCGCCAGGACGCTGTCCATCGGTGAGTCAGCGACAGACATTGCTTTTGCTTCACAGTTGCCCGCACCGGTGCGCAACGTGCTATACCTCCCTGTGCTGCAACTGATGGCCTATTATCGTGCGTTGTCCAAGAACCTCGATCCCGATCATCCGCACAACTTGGAGGCTGTCGTCAAGCTGGAGGGGGAGAGTTAGACCGGCGATGATTGATTTTCACGTGCACCCTCTATTGGTGCGAGAGATGATCGAGCATCATCCCCAACTGGCCCGTGCTGCTCGTGAGATCTTTTTTATCGGCAACAACTTTCAACCCTTAGAGACGCTGCTCCGGGAGCTTGATGTCTCTGGTTTGCAGCGCGCCGTCCTGCTGCCCGTAGAGACCCAACGGTCGCGTGGCCTGTCCATCTACACCAACCAACAGATCGCCGAGTTGGTCTCTACCAGCGATCGGCTGGCGGGCTTTGCCAGTGTGGACCCTCTGGTGGCCGGCTCGCCCGATCACCTAACCCATGCCATCCGCGACCTGGGTCTGCGAGGGCTCAAACTGCATCCCTCGGCGCAAGAGTTCTATCCAGATGACCCAGCCGTCTATCCACTCTACGAGCAGGCAACCGAGTTGGGCATACCGGTGGTATTCCATGCCGGTCTTTCCTGGGCGCCAAAGGCACGTCTCAAGTACGCCCACCCATCGCACTTTGAAGATGTAGCTGCCGATTTTCCCAACCTTAACATCGTGCTGGCACACCTGGGTTGGCCCTGGGTCGTTGATGTGGTTGCCCTGGCGCTCAAGTATCCCAACGTTTACCTGGATACCTCTGCGCTCTACTTTGACAACCCGCGCGACTTTCTTCGCTTCGCAATGACCCAACAAGTGCCGTTGAGTGTGTTTGAGAATAGCCTCCGTCATCAAATCGTCTTTGGTTCAAACTACCCTCGGGTCGAGATCAAGAACATGGCACACGAGATTCGGCAACTGGGCTTTTCGGAGGCATGCCTGAAGCTTATCTTTGAGGAGAACGCTCGCCGTTTGCTGGGAGAAAATGTACGATCTTGACTTGCTGGTGATAGGCGAAATCAATCCAGATCTGATCTTGGGCGGTCCTGATCTTGCACCCGTTTTCGGCCAGGCCGAAAAGCTGGTCGAGGCCGCCACCTTGACGGTTGGCTCGTCCTCGGTAATTATGGCGTGTGGTGCAGCCCGCCTGGGACTGTGCACCGCCTTTATCGGAGTCGTCGGCAACGATGAATTCGGGCGCTTTATGTTAGAAGCTATGCAAGCGCGTGGCGTTGACACCTCGGCCTGTGTGATAGACGATGCGCTGACGACCGGCTTGAGCGTGATTCTCTCTCAGCCGCACGATCGGGCTATCCTAACCCATCTAGGGGCGATATCCGCGCTGCGTGCCGATCAAGTTAAGCGGGATATGCTGCGTCGTGCACGGCATCTGCACGTTGGGAGTTATTTCTTGCTGGACGCGCTGCGTCCTGACCTGCCTACGCTCTATGCACAAGCTCACGAGATGGGCCTAAGCACTTCGCTGGACACCAACTGGGACCCCAGCGGGGAGTGGGACGGCGGTTTGGCACAACTCTTGCCCGAATGTGATCTATTCATGCCCAATGCAGCGGAAGCTCAACTCATCGCCCGGCGTGAGGGTCTGGATGCGGCCCTGGATATGCTGGCCACTCACGTGCCCACCCTGGCGGTCAAGTTAGGGGCGGAAGGCGGCTTGGCGCGCCAGGGAGAGACAGTCGTCCACGCGCCATCGCTGGCAGTAAGCGTTGTGGATACCACTGGCGCTGGCGATTCGTTCGATGCTGGATTCCTGTACGGCTACCTCAACGGGTGGCCCCTGGAAAAGTCCTTACGCCTGGCTTGCGCCTGCGGGTCGCTGTCCACGCGCACAGCAGGCGGTACGACAGGACAGGCCACATTGTCAGAAGCGTTGGCTGCCATGGGAGAAACTTGTGATTATCAAGCTGGAGCGGATTGAGGTTCAATCTCACCACGATATGGAGATGATCGACGTCACTCCGCAGGTAGAGCGCGTGGTCAACGAGTGCGGCGTGCAACATGGCCTGGTCAATGTCTTGACGGCACACACCTCGTCTGGGCTGCTCGTCACCGAGGGGCTGGAATGCCTGGAGCGCGATGTCCTGGCCCATCTGGAGCGCCTGGCGCCCAAGAACCCGCCGGAAGGGACATACAGCTACTGGCACAGCCGCTACCTGGACATTGACGGCCGGCTGGGCTTTAACGCGGGCGACCACCTCAAAAGCATCCTGGGGGGGGTGAGCTGTTTCTTCCCCATTGAAAATGGCAAAATGATCAAAGGTAGCCGGCAAAAGATCTACTTTGTCGAGTACGATGGACCTCTATTGCGAACATTCATGGTGCAAGTTCTGGGCGAGTAGCAAAGACACTCGATGACCCGCAAGTCTTACACATTTACCACTACATGTTCAATGAACAATGAACTAGGGAGGAAGTGTCAGATGGACAAGACCAAAACAGCAGTTGTGGGAGTGGGGACGTTTGGCGAGGTTCACGTCAGGACCTACGCCGAAAGCGAAGTAGCAGACCTGGTCTGCGTGTGCGATCTCAATGCGGAACGAGCCAAGGAGATGGCGGCCAAGTACGGCTGCGAATACACCACCGACAGCCAGGAAATCGCGAACGACAAATCCATCCAGGTAGTCAGCGTAGCGACGCCTGATTTTGCCCACCGCGAGCCATGCTTGCAGATGATCGAGGCGGGCAAGGACCTCCTTGTGGAGAAACCTCTGGCCACGACGGTTGAAGACGCAGAAGCCATTACCATGGCCGCCAAAGCAAAGGGCGTCCGGTTAATGACCGATTTCCAGAACCGTTGGAATCCGCCCTTCATCACTGCCAAGCAGGCAATCGACAGCGGTGAGGTAGGCTATCCGGTGAGCGCCTACATCCGGCTGTGCAATCATGGGAGGATCACCGAGTGGCTTTCCTGGGCCGCCAGGTCCGGGCCTCAATGGTTCCTCGGCCCCCACATCGTCGATCTGGTTCGCTGGCTCCTGGGCCAAGAAGCCAAAAAAGTGTTTGCCTCAGGGCGGCGGGAGATTCTCAAGAAGCGAGGGGCAGATACCTACGACGCCATCCAGGCCCAAGTCATCTTTGAGGATGCCTTTGCCACGGTAGAGACAGCGTGGATCATCCCCGCGTCATGGCCACGTCTCGAATTCCGCATGGATTTCTTGGGCTCAAAAGGAAGATTCGAGGTGGAGCCAACGGGTCGGTCTATCGCTCTAGGTACCAATGAGCAGTTTCGGACCCCGTTCATCTCGGGCCGGCAGATCTTTGGCGACAAGATGCTTGGCTTCTTCAGAGAGCCGATTCTGCATTTTCTCGATTGCGTGCGGCATGACAAACCTTGCCTGGTCGCCCTGGAGGACGGCCTGAAAGTAACCCAGATCATCGTAGCCATCGAAAAGTCCATACAGTCCGGGGAAATCGTCGAGCTGTAGCGACAGCGAGCGAAAGGAGGGTGAATGAGACAATAGCAACAAACAGACACCTGGCAGATTTATGAGTAATGCCGGGAGATTCTTCCTGGCCCAAGTATCGAAAAGGAGAAAGAAATGAGAAAGACGTTGTTAACCACTTTGGCCATCATGGCCGTCTTGAGCATGCTGATATCTAGCTGTGCTCCCAAGGTAGAGCCCACCGCGACGCCTAAACCAGCAGAGGCAACCAAGGCGCCGGCAGAGGCAACCAAGGCGCCGGCAGAGCCAGCCGAGAAAATCGAGCTCACGCTAGAGATGTCCATCTATGTAGAAGCGCCTCACAAGAAAGCCTTCGACATGCTGGAGGAGCGCTACGAGGAGCTAAATCCTAACGTGGACATCGTCCTCTATGGCGCGCCTTACGCCGAGTTCTGGGACAAGCTGACCACAGAGATCGTGGCCGGCACCGAAGCCTGCATTGTCCAGCTCCAGGGTGGCAACGGCAACTATGCACGGTACGCCGCCTTGCGAGAGGGTGAAACAGGATCCTTTGTCAACCTCGATCCGTACATCAAGGGGACCTGGATGGATGGCGGCCTGCTGGATCAGGAAAACCTGACCTATAACGGCCATTACATCGGCCTGGCCAACTATGCCTGGGGCACCCGGGCGGTGTACTATCGCAAGTCCCTGTTCGAGGAAGCCGGCATCAATGCCGACGAGATCCTCACCAACGAGGACTTTCTCGAGGCAGCCAAAAAGCTGACCAAGAAGAAAGAAGATGGCACCATGCAGTATGGCTTTGGCGCTGTCCTGTCCACGCACTCTTTCGTGTGGAGCGAGTTTTCGACTTTCGTCCAGAGGCCAGCATCGGACGGCATCTTCTTCCCCAAAGAGGAAGGACCTTTCACGCCTGAGAATGTCGTCGTCAACAATGAGGCCAACGTCTGGGCCTGTCAGTGGTGGCAGGACATGGTGCTGAAGGACAAGGTCGTTCCCCCTGGCTCCTTCGACAAAGCGCAAGAGCGAGAGCTGTTCTGGAACGGCACGGTGGCCATGAACATTGATGGCCCATGGTTCCTGGGCATGACCCGGGACCGTGGCGAGGAAATGGGTGTAGACCTTGTGGCCGATTTGGGTGTTTTTGCCACGCCCGATGTGCTGTACAAAGGCGAGCGGAAGGCATCCTATGGAACGCAGGGTGGGGTCACACACCTGATCTCGAGCGAGTGCGAGCACCCCGACGAGGCCTGGAAGTTCATGGAATGGATGGCCTCAGAAGAGGGTCAACAAATCGTGGCCATCAGTGGTATGGTTCCGCAGAACAAAGAAGTGATGGAGTCAGACTGGTACTACAAAGAGTACCCGCTGAACGCTGCCGTGTCCGAATTCTTGAACACGCGCTACCGTCTGCCGCCCATGACTAACCCCAACATCCCACAGTCTGGTGAGTTGCAACGAATCCTGGTTGAGGCATCGCAGGCGACGTTCATCACTGGAGCAGACTGTCAAGAGGAATACGACAAAGCTGCCGAAGAGATGAAAAAGATCATGGCCAAGTGATCCATCTCCTCAGCCTCATCGAGGGGATCTTGATATGTTGGTGTTTCTGGCGGGCAGAGCCCGCCAGAAACACCCTCTCTGAGCTTTAGCTTTACAAACTTGAGTCAAAGCAACAAAGCCTAGCAAGGGGGTGAAGCATGTCTTCCACCACCGAGGTAAGTCTGAGCCAACAACTGTCCAGTTGGGCCGAATCAATAGGCAGGACAGTGAAAAAGAATTCCCTGCCCTACCTGCTGATCGCGCCTATGGCCATCCTCGTCATCGCGTTTATCATCGTTCCCATACTGCGCAATACCTGGATGAGCTTCTTCGATTGGTATCTGGCCAGGCCCTCTAGCCACCCCTTCATCGGGTTGGAGAACTATATAGAGGTTTTTACCGCCTCGACTTTCAAGAACTCGGCCAAGGTGACGGCCATTTATATTGGCGTCACGGTGCCCGCTCGATTCCTATTGGCGTTAGGTATTGCCCTGCTTCTGAGCAATACTTTCAAAGGCAGGGGATTGGCGCGCTCGATTATCATCATCCCCTGGGCTATACCCGTTGTGGTTGCCTGTCTCATCTGGGTCCAGATGCTGGATTACCAGTATGGCATCATCAATTATGCCCTGATTAAGTTGCACTTGATCAACGAGCCTCTCAATTGGCTATCGAGCATGACCCTGGCCTTGCCCGCTGCCATGGCTGTGAACATCTGGAAGGGTACCCCGTGGCCGGCCATCATGCTGCTGGCGGGGCTGCAAAGCATTCCGCTAGAGCTATATGAGGCCGCGATGGTAGACGGCGCCAACGCCTGGCAAAAGTTCAGGTATGTCACCCTGCCTATGCTCAAGCCGGTATCCCTCATCGTTTTCTTGTTGCTGGTGATTTGGACCATCAAGGATTTTGCCATTGTCTATGTCTTGAACAAAGGAGGCCCCGCCCACGCCACCGAGGTCCTCACCGTCTACGTCTATCGCAGCGCCTTCGAGGGCCTGCGCATGGGCGAGGCTGCAGCGGGAGGCATGGTCCTGCTGGCTATCTCTATGATCTTTACCATCTTTTACCTGCGAGTCATGGGAGGGGAGGAGGAAAGCGTATGGAAGTGAACAGAAGAGCGCTGACATGGTCCCGCAAGGGTCTACTTTACATACTCGCGATTGCCTGTTGTGCCGTAGCGGCCATCCCCTTTCTGTGGATGATCTCCTCATCCTTCAAGAGCAGTGGAGAGATCTTTACTTATCCTCCTGTGTGGATACCTAGAGAACCAACGCTGAAAGGGTACGTGGACCTGGGTTCTCAGGATATTTTCGCTGACGTAGGTTTTACTAGATTCGTGTCGAACAGCCTTTTTGTCGCCCTGGCCTCATCTTTTGTCTGTCTCATCATGGCCTCTACGGCGGCCTATTCCATGTCACGCTTCAGATTCCGGGGAAGCCGTTTGCTAAGGTACACCATCCTGTTGAGCCAGATGCTGCCCGGGGCCCTGCTCTTGATGCCCATCTATCTCTTTATGAAAGACATCAAGTTGCTGGATACCCTTTGGTCCCTGATCATTACTTACGTCTCGTTCGGCCTACCCTTCAATACCTACATACTGAAAGGATACTTTGACACCATCCCCGTCGATCTGGATGAGGCAGCCATCATTGACGGCTGCAATCGCCTGCAAGCTCTCTTTCGCGTCGTGCTTCCCCTCGCCGCTCCCGGACTTGCTGCGACCGCCACCCAGGTCTTTATCATGGGCTGGAACGAGTTTATGTTCGCCCTGGTCTTTCTGAACAGCTATCAGAAATGGACCTTGCCCCTGGCCCTGGGGAGCTTCCGCGGACAGTATTTGGTCGACTGGGGGTTTCTCTTTGCTGGATCAACCCTGGTCACCTTGCCCGCCCTCATTCTCTTCCTGGTGCTCCAGAAGTGGTTGGCGACGGGATTCGTGGCAGGGGCCGTGAAGGCATAAAGGCAATACGCAGCGGGAGTATATGAAGCATGTTTGAAGACAAGATGACCACCATGCGGCGCTTGCTGACCCGTCCAGGAGTTGCCATTGGCGTAGGCGCAGGGGATGCATTGTCCGCCAGGCTGATCGACCGAGTGGGATTCGACTTTATCTGGGCCAGCGGCTTTTGCGTTTCGGCATCCCATGCGGTCCCCGATGCCAGCCTGATTTCAATGAGCCAGCAGCTAGAGGCAGCCAGGAGTATGAACGAGGTCGTTTCGATTCCTGTCATTGCTGATTGCGATACGGGGTACGGAAACGCCAACAATGTGATCTATGCCGTCGAAAAGTTTGAACAGGCTGGAATTGCTGGCCTATGCATCGAAGACAAGAAATTCCCCAAGGACACAAGTCTCCTGGAGGGAGGCCGCCAGGAGCTGCTATCCATTGAAGAGTTCGAAGGCAAGATTCGGGCGGCCAAAGACACCCAGGAGAACAAGGACTTTGTCGTCATCGCGCGAGTAGAAGCCCTGATCGCCGGCTGGGGACAGGAGGAGGCCTTGAAGCGCTCCCTCCGATACGCTGAGGCTGGCGCTGACTGCGTATTGATGCATTCCAAATCGACCCAACCTGACGAGATCGTCGCCTTTGTCAAGCAGTGGCATCATCCTACGCCGCTGGTTTTGGTCCCCACCAATTACCCCTCTCTCACCGCCGCAGCCATTGAAGCATTGGGTAAGGTCAAGCTGGTCTTTTACGCCAACCAGCTTTTGCGAGCAGCGGTCAAAGCACAGGAAGCCTTGCTGGAAGAGATCAAGAGGGCTGGCGGGATTCACACGGTAGATGGCATGATGGTCCCTGTCAACCACATCTTTGAGCTTCAAGGCGTCCCGGCCATGAAAGAAAACGAGAAAAAGTACCTGGTCTGAGAGGCAGAGCCTACCATGGAAAGCAGAGAGATCGGATTCATTGGCTTCGGCGTGGTGGGACAGACTTTTGCCCAGGCCATGCAGGAGTGTGGGGCGAAAATCTACTACTATGATGTCTTGGGCGAGAATCATCAGGTGGCTCGCCCATCTTTCCTGTCACTCGAGGCACTCGTCGGCACGTGCGATATCCTTATTTCCACTGTCGTGTCTCATGTTGCGCTGGATGTCGCACAGCAGGCCTCGGCGTTTCTGAGGCCGGGAAAGACGTACGCAGATTTTAACTCGACATCCCCTGCAATCAAGAGAACCATCGCCCAGATTATCTGCAGCACCCATGCAGACTTTGTCGAAGGAGCCATTTTGAGTGCCGTAGGTGCGGTCGGTGCGAGAGCCTCGATTCTGCTTTCAGGGCCGACTGCAGAAGCGTTTTCCCGCACCCTGAAACGGCTCGGGCTTGTCAACGTTAAATACTTTTCGCCTCAATACGGGGATGCTTCCACCGTCAAGATGCTTCGCAGTATCTTTTCCAAAGGCGTCGAGTGTCTTCTCGTCGAAATGCTTGCCGCCGGAAAACGGGCAGGCGTGGCGAGTTATCTCTGGCAAGACATCGTCAGCTTTATGAGCGACAACCCCTTTGAAACGGTCGCTGAGAATTGGGTCAAGACGCACGTGACAGCCTGCGACAGGCGATACCACGAGATGTCTCAGGTCCTCGAAACCCTGAAAGAACTGGGGATTGAACCCATTATGACCAGGGCAACCGAGGCATTTTTCAAGAGATCCGTTGATCTGCAGCCACGAAAGCAGTTTCCAGATGGTCCTGAAAGCTTCGAATCGGTTGCCGAGTTCTTTGCAAGCTTGAGGCCTGCTCCCATCGTTTGAATCTACCTGGTATGACCTTCAGGAGGGAATGCAATATGAGAGAATTGAACCTACAAGTTCGTCCTGTGACCGAAGAATTGATGTCTGTGCTAGAGGAACGAGGATTGTTGCAGCGATTCTCGCCTTCCCTGGGGGTGCTCGAGACTCCAGAGGGGGCGGTCAAGGTAGACCGCGTCTACACCACGGATCCTCAGTTCGGTTCCCACATGTTGATCTGTGTGGCCTTTAACAAATCCAAAGTACAACTGGCAATCCATCCCGACAAAGAAGACTTTATCTTGATCAATGAGGGACGGGAACAAAAGCCTTTGATCCTCGTCGTAGGATTGCATCCGGAGCCGAAATTCCAGAGATTAGCGTCGGCTGGTCAACTTACGGTTGACGACGTCTGGGCTTTGGAGATGAAGTTCAATGACCCCCGCCTCAGCTTCTTCACCATGAATGGTTTCACCCCTCACTGTGAATGGACAGTGCCCGGACCTGGGCCAGCCAACGTGTTCTATGTAACCGAGCCCAGCGGTCTGGGTCTCCGCCCCATAGATATGGGCGCGTACACAGTGACGGTTGATTACTCGCCATAACCAGTCTCAACTACCGGACAGCCCCGCATATGAAGATCGAGCTTCTCGCCGAACACGTCACGGCCATTCCAACGGTGGCGCGATGGATTCACTCCGAATGGGGACACCTGCTTCCAGACGCTACGCTCGAAACATATGTTCTGGACTTTGAGAAAAGGGTGAAGCGTCATGCCATCCCAGAAACATTGGTTGCCTTGGAAAACGACCGGGTCGTCGGGACCGCAAGCATCGTCGAGGACGACATGTCCACGCGGAAGGAGCTGTCACCCTGGCTGGCTGCTGTATACGTCACTCCTGAGTTCAGAAATAGGGGCATCGGTTCGAGATTGGTTCGAGCAGCCATGCAAGAGGCAAAAATGCTGGGGGTAAAGAAACTCTATCTGTTTACACCAGACAGTATGAGCTTTTACAGTCGTCTTGGGTGGAAGGTGTTTGGATACACAGAGTTCCGTGGAGAACACGTGACGATCATGTCGTATGAGCTGTGTGACCCCACCACCCCCTGATCGCCCCGGCACCGTTTGAAGCTGTTAGCTTCCTGGTTGGCTCCAGTGTGCCCCCGCAGATTGAGCAGATGCTCGTTATTTTCGCGATGGCAGTGCTTTGATCTGCACTTGCTCCCACAGCCGTTGCTGCATCGGGCGTGAAGTGTGCCACAGCCAGGCGCTCTCGGCCAGTTGTGAGAGGGTCATGGCAACGGCAGCCAGCGACGCGCCCGGCAGGAGGCCCAGCTTGGCGCCCGTCAAGAGCACCGTCCCCAGCGCGGCCAGGTTGACCACCGTGGCCTGGGCAATGAAGCCAGTGGCCCTGCCAGCAATGACGATGCCTCGCAGCATATTCAGAATCACGGACAGCAGGGGCAACAGAGCCGCGAGTTGCAGCGCGGCCACTGCAAAGCCGGTCAGTTCCCCGTCCAGGCCAGCGATCGAGTGCTGCCACCATGGGGCCAGCGGCGTAAAGGCGATGGACAGTAGCAGAGCCAACGATCCAAGGCCAAGCATCGTTGCCAGGCGCCGTAGCGTCTTCAGGGCCGCCTGGCTGTTCAGCAGGGCGACGACCACTTCCTGCAGGCTGAGTCCAAAGCTGCGCACAACGAACAACTGCCCATCGACCACCGGCCAGACAGCCAACGACTCGATGGGGTAGGGCGAGCGGGCCAGACCAAAGTTGATCAGCGGCGCAGTCGAAAGCGAGATCGCAGAAGTGAGAGTCAAGGGTGTGTAGAAGCGGAGCAAGTCACGCAGCGTCAAAGGAGTCGTTTGAGCCGGCACGCCTGTCCTCTTGACCTTTTGCACGGCTGGCCACGACACATAGGCGACGAAAGCCGACTCGGCAATCGCCGACGCGCACAACGCCAACCCGCCCAGGGTGGCGCCGTCCAGCTTACCCCACGCCAGCCCGGCCAGAGCAACACCCGCGGCAGTAAGAAACCGAACGGCAGTGCCATAGCTGATCTGGCGAGTGTAGCCGTACCGGATCATCACGCCTTGATAGAAGCGGCGGAAGCCGATGGCTGCAGGCCAAAGGGTCATCGCCCAGACAACCGGACGTACCTTGACCGCAACCTCGGCCGGCGTACCGATAAATCGCACAACCACCAGATCAAACAGAGGCGTGAAGCCCAGCAACAACATGACCACGATCAGAGTGGCGTTAAGGCCCAGCATAAAGCGATGCAACAAGCGAAAGGACTCGCGGTCGCGGGCCAGCGCATTGCTGGTAGTGAGCAGCGAGATAATGGGACTTTCCACCGCCAGCGCCAGTGAGAAAGCAATGCCGAGCGCCGCCAGTTGCAGCTTGGCCTCGGCCGTGCGGGCGATGACGGCGTTGACAGCGATTTTTTCGGTGGCCATGAGCAGCCAACTGGCTGCCAAAGGCAACCAAAAACGCAGGACGGCGTGTGTGGTCAGTCCAGCGGAGTTATCTTGATCCGAATGTCCTGTTGTGATCAGCTTTACCTCCCAATAGAGCACTGGCAAGGGCTCGTGTGAACCACTCAAGTTGTCTGCTCACACGTCAGAAAAGTTCGCGCGCAACCTCGGTGTGACGCTGGCGGATCAGGGGGGCGTTGTGCTATCCGGTGCACCGGTCTCAGGGTCGGATAAGCCGTGACGGCTAGCAGCAAAGCGCTCGATCTGCTCAATCTGCGCCGCCGAGGGACGGATGAAGGGACGGATGTCCCGGATGCGCGCCCAGGCCTGGGCTGACGTCAGGCCGGCATCGATCAGATAGGCAGCGGCCATGGTCGGCGCGCGCCCGACACCTGAGCCACAATGGATGTACACCCCTTTGCCCTCGGCGATCTGTTCGGCGATGAATGAAACTCCGGTGTGCAATTGCTCCAACGCCGGGGCCCCGTCGTCAGGCGTCGGCAGAAACAGATAACGTGCGGGGGCAATGCCGGCGTCGTTATCGTCAAACTCGACCCGCATATTGACCACCGCTGCGACACCCCGCGTCCTCAGCCTGGGCCACCCGCGCCGCCGGTACTGCCCGCCGACGTGCAAGTGCGGTGCGATCTGGCTCACCCGCTGGATCGGCGAGCCAGTGACGATGCGCACAGCGTGGTCAGCCGCCCACAGCGCCGTCACCCTCAGTCCCTGGCGAGTCAGCCGCAACCACAGGATGCGCAGTCCTTTGATAGGATTCATCGTGCAACCTTTCTACATAGATTAGTCCTGGGCCCGCTCGTCGAGCGAATCGCCTGCATCAAGCACGGCGGTTTTGGGTTATGCGAGCCCGCAGGTCAGCTCTCTCACATCCGGCACTTGCTCAAAATGCCAGGTCATGTCGATCAACCCCTTGATGGCGGTTTCCTCCAGGACCTGCCGGGTTAGCCACCGAAACTTGGCTTCGACCCGCGCCTCGTCCCAGCCCTGCTGGGGAAAGTTGATGCCCCCGGCGACCTGTCCAGAGCTGAACGTCCGTCCATCGTTCAACGTCAGCGTTACCACGCTGGCGTACTCGCCCCGAGGATCGCCTCTCGTCGCCAGGCGGTGGAGTTCGTTCAACGCTTCCGTCTCCACCAGTTCGACTTTTTCAGCCAGACTCCGTATGCTCTGATCGTCGAACCGATGCGCCAGCATCTGGTCCGGTCCCACCTCTCCGTCCACCAGAAAGGCCGCCAGTGGCCAGGCGGTGCTGAACTGAGCTTCCTCGGTGGTGGTGGGAAGTTCCGTGCCCAGCCGGACGGTCTCGTGAGGCGCCTCTACCCGGATGTGGGCGATTTCTTCTGCCCGGATGCTGTGCGCCTTCACCAACTGCTCAACCCCTGTCAGGGCAGCGTGGACCCAGGCACAGCAGGCATAGCCTTTCCACGCCAGGCCGTCCACCATGATGTAGCGCTGCCCGATGTCGCTGGCCCACTCCTGATATCCCTCCAGGCCCATCAGGCTGGGGATGCCGGTGAACCCCCGTGCAGCCAACTGAGCAGCGGTGATGCCGCTCATCGCGCCCCAGCCGATGCCGTGCTTGACCATGCTCGGATGGTCAATGTCGCGCATCATCGGCAGGTTGGGCGCGTGATAATCGGCGATGCCCAGGGCCTGCCGGGTCTGTTCCGGCGTGAGCCGCATCAGGTGGGCTGCGACCGCCGCGCAGGCCACCGATCCCCACGATCCGCACGCCTGGTAGACCTCGTGCGTGGCGTGCCAGATGCGACCGGCGCGGTGGGCCACCTCGTAGCCGACGACCATGGCGGTCAGCATTTCCGCCCCGCTGAGATTCGACGCCTCGGCGGCCGCCAGCGCCGTGGGAAAGATCTGTGCGCCGGGGTGGCCCTTGGTATACAGCGCGCAGTCGTCAATGTCCACGCCGTTGGCCGCGTACCCGTTGGCAAAAGCCGCCCCGACCGCCGATGCACGCTGGCCATGCAGCAGGATCGTCGCGCCGTCACCGGGCCAGGTTTCGGCGGCGTACCCGGCGGCGATCCCGCTGACCGGCGTCAGCGCGCCGACCAGCGTCGCGCCCAGGGTATCCAACAGGGCCATGCGCGCCCGGCGCTGCACCGCCGGAGGCAGATCTTCCCACGTGATCCGGGTGATAAAACCAGCAACGATATCATTTCCGTCCATGCGCAAAACGATTCCTTCCTCTCTCGGCCGAACACTATCTCTGTTTCAAGATATAGTCAATCTCACCTCGCACACCCTCCGGCAGCGGTTCTGGCTGATGTTCCTCGATGATGGCGACCGTCTTGTCCCGCAACCGATCGCCCAGCCGCTTGCTCCCCGCAGCTACCCACTCGACAGATCGCTGCCGACTGAACAAGACCGGCTGCCACAGCTCGCGAAAGTGCTTCAGGGTGTGATCCGCCGTCAAAAAGTCGCCGCCCGGCCCAACTTGATGGATCACCTCCAACGCCAGAGTCTCGGCATCCAGCGACATGCCATCCATAAAACGGCGCATCATTGACATCATCTCGGCGGTAAAGACAATCATCTCGGGCGAAGTGGTCAGGCCCGCCTCCAGGTAGCCCACGTCGTGCACCAGATTGCTGCCCGCCAGCAGCGCCACCAGCACCGACATGGCCGCATCGGCCGCCGCCTGCTCGTCCATGAGGCAGCTATCAGAGTGACCGGCGTAGCCCCAGTTGGGCAGGCCGTAGAAGCGACCCATCTCGGCCACGGCGACGCGAGCCAGTTGAAACTCGGGCGCGCCATAGACGCTGATGGTCGTCTTCATGTCCATGTGATGCAGCCCGCTGCCGTAGACAAAGGGCGCACCGGGGTGCTTGAGCTGGTGCATCACCAGGCTGGACAGCACCTCCGCGTTGCCCAGCGCCAGCCCGCCAGCCAGCGTCACCGGCGCCGTGCCACCCATCATCGGCGCCGGCGAGTGGACGATCGGCAGGGACTGCTCGGCCATGTAGAGCAGCTTGCCCGTCGCCGTCTCCGAGTGCTTGAGCGGCGTCGAGGGCTCGGAGTAGAGGAGCAGCGTGGGGTTGAGCCGCAGCGCCGCCATCCCCCCGGCGGGGGCAGCCGCCATGGCGGCGATCGCCTCGCAATCGGCCCGGTCATCGCACACAAAGACGATCGGTTTGGTCGTGTGTTCCAGCATCAGCGCGAACTGCTGGCGATAGACATTGGCTTTCCCCAGGTCGGACGGGATGCCCATGGACATGCAAAAGCTCAGCTCGGGCAGCGCATCCACCACGTGGATCGCGTCGATCAGATCGGCCGTGGTGAACGGGTGGCGCTCCCCCGTACGTGGATCCAGGTAGTTAGGACAGTCGGAGCCCGGGCCAAAATTGACCGCACGTCCCTCCAGGGGAGCAGCGACCTGGTCACTCCCCCGGTGGCACAGGGCGATCCGCGAGGGAGCCTGCGCCAGCGCCCACTCGACCAGGCCCGGCGGAAAGCGAACCAGGTTCTCGTCGGCCACGGCGGCGTCGGTCTGGCGCAGCAACGCCAGCGCCTCCTCGTGGTAGACCCGCACGCCAGTTCGCCGCAGGATCTCCAACGACGCGCGGTGAATTGTCTCACATTGCTCGTAACTTAGCATTGCCAGGCGGGGAATTGCCACTGTATCTTTTGCCATTCGGCGATCCTCCTACACGATTGATTGTACAGCAGCTCCGGATCTTGCAGGAACCGCTCAATCTTCTAAACCCAGTTCTCGGAGCTTCTCCGGCGTGGGGCAACCCTCGTCATCCCAACCCATGGCCGCGTAGAAATCGGCCACCATCCGCTGGATGTCTACCGTCATGCCGTGGGTCGGGCCGGGGTCGGGCACGCGATCCTCGACAAAGTGGTCCGGCAGATCGTCGTCCTGACGGCCCGCGCCGTGGCGAATATTAAAGATTTTCTCCAGGTTGACGATCCGCTCACCGACCAGGGCCAGTTCGTCAGGTGTCACGTCCCAGCCGGTCAGAGCTGCCGCCAGCGCGGCCTCGTTCTCCAGGCTGTAGTCGCCCACCACCGAGAGCACCGGTACCTTGCACAGGCCCAGCGTGTCGAGCACGGCCGACACGATGATCGTCCGTCTGACCAATTGGCCCTTGCCTTCGACCGACAGGCGATCCACGGCCTTTTCCGTGCCGAACCACTCGCGGCCCTGCTCCGCTCCCCAGCGATATTCAGGCACGGCGTAGACGCTGGTGAAATCGCCGCCCCGGGTCGAGACAGCGTAGCCCAGGGCGGTGCCCATCCCGCCGCGCGGGTCGTAGGCCGTCAACTCCAGCCCTTTGCTGTGATAAGCGTACGCCTCCGCCCCTCGGCCAAGCATCTGCGCCGCCCGACACACGCCCTCGGCCAACACCGCCCCCAGACCTTCCCGCCGGGCGATGCGGCCCATCATCGTCTCCATTGCCTCGGCGTTCCCCCACGTCAGTTCGACGCCATCCGTGTCTTTGGCGCTGAGGATGCCCCGTTCGACCAGATCCATGGCAAAGGCCAGGACGCCCGCGGTAGAGATGCTGTCAATGCCCAGCGTCCCGGTCAGGTTGTACAGGTAGAGCAGCGCCTCGGGATCGTCCACGCCACACTTGGAACCGAGGTTGACGATCGGCTCGATGTCGGGCCGCTCGCCACGGGTGCCGCCGTAGCGCCCCTCGCGGATCTCGATCTCGGCCTTGCAGTGCACCGGGCAGCGATAACAGGACTTGGACCGGGTCACATAGTCGATGAGTCGCGCGCCGTCAATGCGGTCCACGCCCTCAAAGCGCACCTGGCGGTAATTGCGCGTCGCCAGGATGCCGGCCTCGTTGGCCCAGGTGACAAAGGCGCTGTTGCTGAAACGGGCGTAGGTCTCGTAGCGCGGTGCCGCGCGGATCTTGTCCACGTAGCCGCGCACCAGCGCGCGGACCGCTTCACCCTGTGTCCCTGTCCGCTTTTCCCCCTGCACGGCGATCGCCTTGAGGTGCTTTGCGCCCATCACCGCACCCATGCCGGTCCG
>Ga0180437_10005653_pt1 | contig 16970 bp, 8 predicted proteins | sample SS_ome_4_FD_132410 | JGI IMG/M metagenome (GOLD analysis project Ga0180437, IMG submission 132410) | Hypersaline lake sediment archaeal communities from the Salton Sea, California, USA - SS_3_D_1 metaG | ecosystem: Environmental > Aquatic > Non-marine Saline and Alkaline > Hypersaline > Sediment... | reverse complement strand
CGACGCTTGCAAGGCGTCCTCGCGGACGCCCCGCCACGGCTCGGGGCCGGCTCGGGTCGCTACTGCCTTGCCGTATGGCTCTCTCATCCACTACTCTCCGCCAGTTACTGGCGCATCTCCCCTTTTTCCTCAGGGACGCTGGAGGCCGAGGGCGTCGAGGATCGGATCGCACAGGGCGGGGGGGGCGACGACGACGCGGCGTTCGAGCTGGATCACTTCGGCGCCGGCCTCGGAGGCGATGACCCAGCCGGCGGCGACGTCGCACGGTTTCCACGGGCCGCCGAGGTTGATGCAGGCGTCGAAGGCGCCGGCGGCGCAGAGGCACAGGTCCAGCGCGCCGACGCCGAGGACCCGCACGCGCAGCGACCGCCGGACGAGGTCGAAGAGCTTCCGGCCGGCCCAGTCAAGCTCGTCGTCGGGGAAGCTCGCCCCGGGGATCTGGACGCACAGGAAGGCGGCGGACAGGTCCGCCTGGTCGGAGCAGCGGATCGGCTGGCCGTTGAGCGTCGCGCCGCGGCCGGCGGCGGCGAACCACATCCGGTCAAGCGGCGGGCTGTAGACGATCCCGCCGACGCCCGCGCCGCCGCGGCGCAGGCCCAGCGAGACGGTCCAGAGCGGCACGTCGCGGGCGTAGTACTTCGTTCCGTCGATCGGGTCGAGTACCCACACGTCGTCGGCGCCGGTGCGCTCGGCGCCCATCTCCTCCGAGTCGATCCCGTCGTCGGGGAACATCCGCCTCAGCCGCTCGACGACGTGCTTCTCCACGGCCAGGTCGCCCTCGGTGACGATGTCCTCGTTGGCCTTCTCCCGCACGACGCGGGCGTCGCGGAGCATCGCCGCGCCGATCCGCCCGCCCTCGCGGACGGCCTCGGCGGCGGCGCGGAGTTTCTGCATGTCGTCCATCCTCATTCCCGCATTGGTCATTCGCCCGCGGTCAACCGCGCGGCGCGCCAACCAGTTCTCGGATGCCGTCCATGACGGCCTTGCCGGTCGCGCGGAGCTGCTGCTTCGTGGCGATCAGATCGTCGGCCGACGGGGCGGCGTGCAGTTGCACGTGGAACCGCAGGCTGTTGCCCGTCCCCGACGGGCGGACGGTCACGTGGTCGAGCTTCTCGTCGTCGAAGAAGAACCGGATCCCCTCGTCGGGGAACTGGAAATCCTCGGTCGGCGGGTAGATCGCGTCGTACTTGCCCGTGCGGTAGATGACGGCCGACCTGACCGGGCAGGGCCCGACGGCCACGCCGCCGCCGGGCACGGCGCGGTAGGCCTCCAGCGCCCTCAGGAGGATGGTCTTCTTCAGCCGATCGCCCTCGATGCCCGGATACTCCCCGTCCAGCGGATCGGGCTCGTAGAGGTTGACGAAGTAGCCGATGTCCGGATCGAGATAGATCCGCTCGTCGATCAGCTCGAACAGCGTCCTGCCCTGGCGCTTGGCCCAGGCGGCGATTTCGGCCATCAGCAGGGCCGCGAACGTCCCGTCCTTGTCGCGGACGTGCCCGCCGGCCCCCAGCGACCGCTGGTCCGGCGGGGGCCCGCCCAGCAGCGAGAAGCCGTTGGACTGCTCCATCGCCGCCACGTTGATCGACCGCCCGCCGCCTTCGATCCCCTCGCAACTGCACACGAACGGATGGCAGAGATCCTGGTACGCCTTCCCGTCGCGCCCGTCGACAAGCGAGGCGAACTGCCCCGCCTTGCCGTCCCACACGTCGCGTGTGGCGGCCGACAGGGCGGCGAAGCCCACCCACGTCTTCACCACGCCCAGCCCGTACTTCCGCGCCACGCGGATGCTCGTGTCCGACGTGGTGTGCGAGAGGGTGATGAACTTCTTGTCGGCGTCGGGCACGGCCCCGCCGCCGGCCTCCTGCTCCAGTCGGTAGCGCAGCAGCAGCGCCCAGGCGTCGTCGGCCGGCAGGAGCACGTAGTCGTCGCCCCCGTACAGGTGCTGCTGGTCGGCGGGCACCTTCACGACGATGCCGCACCGGTCGGCGTCCGGGTCCGTGCCGATCAGGATGTCGATCTCGTCGAACCGGCCCGCGTACTCCTTCTGAAAGGCCGCCACCGCCGTCTTCGCCGCTCGCGAATCGCCCGGGTCCGGCTGCTGCTCGCGGCCGGGGTCCGAGCAGAACGACGGGAACAGCCCGTTCAGGTCGTTCAGCCCGTCGACGGTGATCGGCCGAATGTCCGTGAAGCCGACCTCCTTCAGCAGCCTCGGGACCGCCTTCCGCCCCGCGCCGTGAAACGCGCAGTAGCCGATCCGCAGCGGATCGTCCGCGGCCGCCTCCTTGCCCGCCAAGTCGTCGGTCAGCAGGAAGCTCTTGACGTGATCGCAGTGCCGCACGTGCATGTCGATCAGGCTGCTCTCCTTGCCGGCGTAGTCGTATCCCTCCACCGGCTCGGAGCCGCCGAGGAACCACAGCTTGCCCTCCGGCGCGTCGGCGAAGCGGCACAGCTTGATCTGGTCGAACGTCGCCTTCGCGATGTGGTCGTTGTACATCGCGTCGCGGTCGACGGGGTCGAACTGCGAGCCGTTGGCGCACGAGAGCTTGTAGCCGTTGTAGCGGTAGTCGTTGTGGCTGGCGGAGATGAGGATGCCCACGTCGGCCTCGACGTGCGGGATCGCGAAGGTCACCTCCGGGTACGGGCACGGATCGTCGAAGAAGTACACCGTGTAGTCGTAGGCCAGGAAGAGCTGCGCGACGATGGCCGCCAGGTCGTGCCCGCGGATGCGGCTGTCGTAGCCGATGACGATCTTCCCGAACGGCGGGTCCTGCTGCCGCCCGAACCGCGCCACGCCCGCCGACGTGACCAGCAGGACGATGTTGTTGATCGTGTTGGGGCCCTTCAGGATCGCCGCGTCCAGCCCCTCTTCCTTCAGGCGAACGATCGAGTCGCGGTCCGACCCCATCATCCCGCGGATCCCGCCCGTGCCGAAGCGGACGGACTGGCGGTAGGCGTTGACGAGGTCCTCCCACCGCTCGGCCTCGATCGCCGCGGCCAGGCCCGCTTTCAGGTTCGGCGAGACCTCGTCGATCACCTCGCTGCCGAGCCAGGCGGCGAGGTTGGAGGCCGTGTTGGCCTTCGCGACCTCGTAGAGCTGCTGGTCGATCCGTCCTTCGCTTCGCGCGGCGTCGAGGTACCCGCCGATGCCGGCCTCCGCGGCCGCCAGAAGTGAGTCAACGTTGATGTCGGTCATAACTGCGCGCCTCCATGCCGAGTCCATAGGATAACTGTGGCGGCCGCTGCCACCGGGCCGCCCCGCCGGCCCCGCGGTGCGGGCCGACAGTATCAACATCGGACAGCGCATCGCCCGCGCTGTAGCCGTTTCGTCCGGACCGCGGCAGCCGCTTGCGGCTTCGGGAGCAGCAGCACCCGATCGTCGGAAAAACCGCTTCTGCCGCACCGGCCCGCCCGGTAGCATCAGCCGAACTCGCCAACAAGGAGCCCGCCATGCCCGACGCGACGGAGATCGGCGATCTGCTGAATCGAACCGAGGCGTACCTGACCGACGTGCTCCTGCCGTTCTGGATCGAGCGGTCGCCGGATGCCGAATGCGGGGGCTTCCTGACGTACTTCGACGCGGCCGGCCGGCCCACCGGCCAGACGGACAAGACGTTCCTCATGCAGATCCGCATGCTCTATACGATGGCAAGTGCCCACCGGGCCGGCTACGGCGGGGGGCGATGCGGCGAGCTGGCCCGGATGGGGGCGGACTTTCTGCTCGAGCACTACTGGGACGACGAGCACGACGGGTGGTTCTGGATCGCCGACCGGCGGGGCCGGCCGATCGTGACCGACAAGATCGGCTACGGGCAGTGCTTCGCGATGTACGCCTTCGGCGAGCACTACCTGGCCACCGCCGACGAGCGGCCGCGCGAGGCGGCGTTGCGGACCTACGGCGCGATCTGCCGCCACATGGCCGACACGCGGCGGGGGGGGTACCACGAGCTGATGCGGCGCGACTGGCACCCGATGCCGCCCGGGCGCGCGGGCGGAGACCGAAAGAGCCTCGACGTCCACATGCACATGATGGAGGCCCTGACGAACCTGCTGGAGATGACCGGCAGCCAGACGCACCGCCGCCGGCTGAACGAGACGATCGACCTGATCCTCACGCGGATGCTCGACCCGAAGACGCGGCTCGGCTGGATGCAGTTCAGCCTCGACTTCGCACCGCTTCGGGCGATCCTGTTCGAGACCGAGTGGGGTCGGGACGCCGACCCCGCCGAGGCCGACGAGGCCCACCCGCTGGACATGACCTCCCCGGGCCACAACGTCGAGTTGGCCTGGCTGCTGCTGCACGCCGCCGACGTGCTGGGCGTCGATCGCGACACGTACGCCGATGTGCTCGCCGCCGCCTGCGACCATTGCATCGAGTACGGGCTGGACGGCGAGTTCGGCGGCGTCTACGCCGACGTGCCCATCTCCCGCGGGCCGGTGAAGCTCGAGAAGCAGTTCTGGCAGCAGGCGGAGGTGCTGATCGGCATGCTCGACGCGGTGGCGCTGCTGGGCGACGAGAAGTACTGGCGGGCGTTCCGCAACGTCTACGACTTCGTCTTCGACAAGTTCGTTGCCATGGCGGCCGGCGGCGAGTGGTACGAGCGCGTCGACCGGCACGGGAACCCCATCGACGACGCGCTCGGCCACGCGTGGAAGATCAGCTACCACACCGTCCGCTCGATGATCCAGGTCGTCAAGCGGCTGCGACGCCTGGCCGACGAGACATAGCCGTCCGGCCGGAGCATGCGCCAAACAGCTATTGCGAAGCCCACTGCGCGGCCTCCGGCCGCTCATTGCGAGCTTCGTGGTCTTCGTGCCGTCTTGTGGCCGGCTACCCCAGCGCGGCCTCGCGGAGGAGCTTGTCGACGGCCGGCTCGTTGAGCGGGCGGGGGCTCTCGGCGCCGAGGATGCGGTGGAAGTTGGCGGCGTAGATCTTCTCCAGCGCGTCGGCGGGCAGGGCGATGCCCTTCAGCGGCGGGCGGTCGTCGGGGGTCATCAGCGGGTCGTCGGGCACGTCGAACTCGTCGTCCGTCTCGAGCCAGTGGCGGACCATCCAGCCGCGCTTCGGACCCGTGACGTGCCGGCCGGCGCCGATGTCCGTGCCGTACAGGATCCGGTCGGCGTAGCGGACGAACAGCTCCCGCGCCTCCTCGCGCCATCTCGTGAAGTTGTGGAACATCTCCACACCGGGGGCGAGATCGAGGTGGTAGCCCGGATGCGCGTCGAGGAAGCTCGCCGTCGTGGCCAGGTCGTCGGACAGGAAGAAGAAGTGGGCGAGGATCACGTTGAGCGACGGATGACGCTCGAAGGCCGACAGCGCCTCGCGGTCGATCTGCTGCTTGCTGGGGAACGTGCTGTCGTACCACCACTGCTGCTGTTTGGCCCAGAGCGGGACGGCCTCGGGGTTCCAGAACTCCGGCGGGTCGCCGATGTGCCACAGCAGCGGGAACCGCGTCTGCTCGAGGCGGTCCAGCAGCGGCTCGTACAGCGGCCCGTCGAGGGGCTGGCCGAGCTGCTTGCGCGTATCCGGCTTGCCGCAGAGCATTTTCAGCCCGTCGCAGCCGAGATCGACGATCCGCTCGAGCTGCTCGACGAGCGGCCTGTCGGGCTCGTCGCGGCCGGCGTCGAACATGCCCGCGTAGTCCAGCCCGCCGAAGACGTAGACGCTCTCGGGGTGCCGCCGCTTGAACCACAGGGCCTTGGCGAGCGTCGCGCAGCCCTCGCCGTCGTCGTAGTGGCCGACGCAGACGATGTTGAAGCGGTCGGCGCCGGTGCGGCGCTGGTCGTCGATCATGTGGTCGTAGACGTCGGGGCCGTCGAAGTGCACGTGGCAGTCCACGATCATCGGCTACTCCTTGGGTTTGGCCCGCGCGGTGAGGGAGGCGAGCATTTCGGCGGCCTTCTGCTGGTAGGGATTCGGCGGGGCGGCGATGACGATGCGGAAGTACTCCTCGGGCGTCTTGAGGTCTTTGATCAGGACGACGGCGGGGTCCTCGGCCGTCCTCAGCGCCAGCTTGCCGAGCTCGAAGTTCGCGACGATCGCCCCGTCGGTCCGCTCGTCCCGGGCCAGTTGGATGAGCATGTCGGCCCGCTCGTACAGGTCGGGCGTGTGGCGGGCGACCGCGAGCTTGAGGTTGTCCCCCATCGCCGAACTCTCCCGCTTGGCCCGCGGGTCGTCCAGCAGGCCCACCAGCCGCTTGTAGTAGTCCGCCTCCTTCGGGTTCAGGTCGAGGTAGGCCGCCAATGCCTCCGCGCTGTTGGCGTCGACCAGCTTGCCGTCCTCGACGCGGACGTCGTTCTGCCTCATCAGCCAGACGAGGCGCTCGACCGACTCGACGGCCTGGCGGTAGTAGTCCGGCGGGGGCACGTCGGCGGGCGGAGAGAACATCCGCCCCGAGCCGGTCAGCCCCTGGCGGTCGGCGACCGACGGGAAGAACGCCCCGAGCGCCTCGGCGGCGGTTCCGAGGTGCTCCTCGGCCTTGAGGACGAGCGTCGCGGCCCGCTCGGGCCCGGCCCGACGGGCGGCCCGCAAGGTCAGCTCGCCCAGCCGCCAGTCGGCCAGGGCCGCCTGCGGCGCGCCGGGGCCCACCTTCCGCAGGGCCCGCCACGCCGCGGCCGACTCGGCGCCCGGATGGCTGGCCGTGCAGCGAATCAGCCCGACCTTGAAGGCCGCCTCGTCCAGCCGAAGGCTCGTCGCCTGCGCCCGAAGCCACAGCACCGCCGCCGTCCGCGCGCTGCCCGGGCGGTCGGCCAGGAAACGCTCGCACGAGGCCACCAGCTCGTCGCGCCGCTTCTTCAGCTCCTCGCGGACGCGGACCTGCGTGGTCTGCGGGTTGAGCCCCTCGGCCCCGTTCCTGCGGACCCACGGCCCCAGCGCCTCGTCACGGAAGATCGCGTCGTCGGCCTGGAGCTGTTGCTCCTTGGACCGGCTGACGATCAGCCCGTAGGCCAGTTCGTCGGCGCCGACCTTCAGGTAGAACGCCGCGGCGGGGGCGGCCTGGAGCAGCAGGAGGGTCAGGCAGACGACGCTCGGGCGCTGCCTCGTCAGCCGGGCCAGGCCCAGGACGACCGCCCCTGCCAGCACGGCGGCGACAAACGCGATCAGGAACGGCGCATACAGCGCCCACCGTTGAAGGGGCGGGACAGCGGCGGCGTCCACCCCGGCCAGCGCCGAAAGCGCCAGGTACGCCGCGGCCGGAAGCAGCCCCAGGATCGTGGCGAGGAAGGGCATCTCCCTGCGAAGCCCGCTGCGCCCGCCCAGCGCGCAGCCGATGGCCACGGCCAGGGCGAGCACCGGCGCGTGCCCGAGCACGCCGACGGCCAGCACGAAGGGCACGGAGACCCGCGAGCGGTAGGCAACGGCCATCACGATCGGAACGAAGACGACCAGCCCCAGCAGCAGCCCGGTGACGAGGATCATCCAGGGGTGCGTCAGGATATCCAGCGGGTGGCGGAAGATCTCCGCCAGCGGCGCGGTGAGGTCCTCGTAGTAGGCCGCCGGCCGGAAGTTGACCCACTGCCCCGTCGCCAGGTACCGCCAGAATGCGTTGACCCCCGCGAACAGCGCCAGCCCCGCCGTCACGAACAACGCCGCCGAAATGCGCCACAGCCCGCCATGCGCGGTCAGATCCCGCGCCGCCGCCTCCCCCGCTCCGTTGCTCGCCCGTACCGTCACACTGGAATCCTGTCCGTCAGACCCGGTTGCCTCTGCCGTTCGGCATGCAGCGTTATTCTACATTCGGAATCGGGCTCGGCATGCCGCCAAATGCGCGCGGCTAGGACCCGCCCTTGCCCTTGCTCTTGCCCGCCGCCAGCCAGGTGCGGTAGAAGAGGTTGTTCTTGAGGAAGATCACAAAGAGCGTTTCGTTCGGCCAGGGGTAGGAGACCCTCTCGTCGTGCATCCGCCCGCCCTCGATGCGGGCGCGGAAGTCCAGGATGGGGATCCGCCCCTGGCGGTAGACGTGGTTCCACCGGGCCGACTGGGGCGTGCCCAGCAGGATCAGCCCGATCTCGTAATGCCCCATGTTCTCCGCGTCCGTAGTGCCCTCGATGTACAGGTCGTACGTCTTGCCGTCGAAGACCATGTCGTTGACGGCCGTGCCGTCCGCCAGATACTCCGCGAAGACCGTCATCTTCCGGTACCGGTACTTCGCGAGGTTCAGGCCAGTGAAGACCTTGGTGACGAACTTCGGCGCGGCGCGGCCCTGCGTGACGCCGTCGACGGCGACCGTCTTGCCCTTGCCCGTGCGGCGCATCGGGTAGCGCGGGTCGATCGCGGCGGCCAGGAAGTCCGTCAGCGATGTCGTCGTCGTCTCCTCGCGGCTGAACGTGCCCAGCACGGCGTTTCCGGGGAAGAACTTGGCCAGTTGCGGCTGGATGTTCTTCTCGGCGAGGACGTTTTTCAGCTCGCTTCGGCAGGCGACCTTCTGGGCGGGATCCTCGAGATAGAAGGCGTAGGATTCGCGGATGGACCCGCCGTTGAGCCCGCCGGTGTAGGCGAGCCTCACGTGCCCGCCGGAGGCCGACACCGTCAGCGCCAACCGCCGCGTCTCGTAGAAATGATCCACAGAGATGTCGTAGGTCTTGAGGTACTTGATGTCGGCCCTGCCGTTCAGCTCCGCCTTGCCGAGGTACCGCCGCAAGTACGCGATCAACTCGCCGGCCTGCTTGCGAAGCTCCTGCCGCCGGCCCTCGGTGAGCTTGTACGGCGGGCGGCTGGTCGGGCCGGCAGACCCGGTGGCCGGCCCGCCTTCGCCCGGCAGCGCCGCCCAGTCGATCAGGTCCTGCACGTCGATCCGATCGGCCAGAAGCTCGAACCTTCCGTCGGCTTTGTGGGGCAGGTTCTTCACGTCCGCCAGCAGCCAGCCGTGATTCGTGCCGACGCGGAACTCCAGCCCTTCCGTCGCCACCCGCGCGACGGTCGGCAGGAGATCCTCCCTGCGCTGCCCGGCCTTCACGCGGGCCAGCCAGCCGCCCAGGTCGCCGAAGGCCAGCCCCTCGACAGTCAGCCCGCCGTCGAGCAGCACGTCCTTGCCCTTCAGCCGACCGGCCAGCTTGCGGAAGGTGACCGTCACGCCCGAGATGTCCCCCCCGCCGAAGTCACCCGCCGTGACCCGAACCGTCGCCCCCCCCGACAGCCGATACCGCTTCAGCGCAGGCAGCATCGCCGCGAGCTTCTCGGCCCGGCCGACCGTCACGGCGAGCCGGCCGCACATCTGCTCGGCCCCGACGGGCCGGCCTTCCGCGTCGCAGACCACGTCGGCCGACCCGGCCGCGCCGACCTCGACCCCACCCAGCCGGGCGGTCAGCTTCTCCACCCGCACATCGGACAGGTCCGCCGGCACGATGGCGGTCAGGTCGGCCGTCGCGGCCAGCCCGGCCGGCTTGACCAGCGGGCCCAAATCGGCCAACACGTTCGCCATCGCCGGTTGGGTCGACGCCGGTCGCGTGGTGGGCAGTTCAGCCCTGGCGGCCAACTCCGTCGCGTCCAGCCGGCAGGTCAGCCGGACCCGCTCACCGTCGGACTCCGCCGATACGTGCGCCTCCGCCCGCCCCGACAACCCCAGCCGCCGAATCCACGGCTCCAGCTCGGGCAGCAAGTTCCGCAGCGGCCCTTCGATGACCGGCGAGGCCGTCGCCTCCACGGTGTATGTCCGCAGTTGCCAGGGCGGCTCCCACGGCCCATCGGGCCCCGCGGCTGGCCGATCCGCCTCCACCCGTCCGGTCAGGTCCAGCCGACTGCCGCCGACCTCGATCCGCCCCGACCGCAACAGCCCGGTCAGCCGGCCGTCGGCCTGCCCGACCTGCCCGTCCAGCCGGACCGTCAGCTTCGTCCCCGCCGCCTTCTTCCGCCGGCCCCGCCCGTCCGCCGCGGCCAGCTCCGTCGCGTCGCAGTACGCCTCCCCCTCCAGCCGCCCCTCGCGCACGCTGCCGCGAAGCGTCGCCGACAGCTTGCCGTCCAGCTCCGCCGTGCCGATCAGCTTCCGCAGACCGGGCATCCACGACGACAGCTTGCCCACGTCACGAACGTCCAGCTCGACCGACAGCCCCTCGACCCCCGCCGCCGCGCCGGCCGACCCGTCCGGCAGGACACAATCAACCTTCGCCTCCGCCGCCGCGCTCGCCCACGTGCACCGCAGCGCATGCCTGCCGTTCGGATCGGCCGCCTCGTCGGTCAGCAGGCGGACCGACACGTCGGCGTCCTGCCCGGCCGGCTTGCTCAGCCACCCGTCGACCGCCACGGCCGTGTCCTTCGCGTCCACGTAGAGGTCCACCTCCCGCCGTTCGCCGGCCAGCCGAGCGGAGAACCGCCCGCTGAGGGCGCCCTGGAGCGATCCGCCGAACTGTCGCGCGGCCGGCACGCCGGCCAGCAGCGTCTCGAGCTTCAGCACGGAGAAGTGGCCCTCCGCGGCGAACGTCTTCTCCTGCTCCTCCTGGTCCGGCGAGGCGGATCGGCCGGGGCGGATCTTCATCCGGTCGACGTGCAGGCGGGCCTCGCCGACGCTCAGATCCACCGCCACCGCCGAGGGCGCCGCGCCGTTTGAGTCAAAGCCCAGGTTCACGTCCAGGTCCATCGGCAGGCCGTCGGGCTTGACGAAACGGTCCCCCACGGCCAGCTTAGTCGACGCCGGGACGTTGAAGCCCACGTACACTCGCTGGCCGGCGTCGTGCTTGAGGTACCACCGCCCCGTCACCGGGCCGTCGAGCCTCACCGGCGGCAGCCGCTTGCCCGCCGCGCCCAGCAGGTCCCACAGCGACCCCGCCTCGCCGATCCGCCACGAGCCCTGCCAGTCGATCCGCGCCAACTCGTCCATCGCCGCCTCCGCGATCGAACGGCTGCCACGCCGGGCCAGCCGGTCCAGCACCCGCCCGACGCTCTGCACCACGCCGTAGCCGCTGAAGCGGTTCTCGCCGATCGTCAGCGTGTTCTCCGAGGCGTCGAACCGCCCCGTGCGATGGTCCAGCACCCCCAGCAGGGTCAGCCGCAACTTCCGCCCGGCCGGCTTCATCGCCAGCCGGCCGCGCGCGACCGTCGCGGCGCCCGCGTCGGCGCCCAACCGGAGCCGAAGCCCCCGCCCCGTCCGCTCGGCGGCGACCTCGACGGCCACCGAGCCGGTCAGCTCCAGCTCGCCCGGCAGGCGTCCCTCGTCGGCCAGCAGGGCCGCCAACTGCGCCGGGTAGACCTCCCCCTTCACCGACATCGACTCGATCGCCTCCCAGTGCCCCTCGAAGACCTGCGTGAAGACCTTCGCCTGCCCCGTCAGGTCCACCCCGGGCAGGCGGACGCTGGCCGAGCGGATGTCCAGGACGTCGGTCACGTGGTCGTAGGCGGCCCGGACATGGAGGCCGGCCTCCTCGATGACGGGCAGCGCCGCCCCGGCGGCCGGGCAAACCTCCAGACGCCGGATCTCCGCGTCGAGCTGGAAGCCGTCCATCACGCCGTCGCGGTCGATGGTGAGGTCCACCGACCCCGCGGCCCGGCCGGAAAGCGACTTGATCGGCAGGTTCAGCAAGGCCACGAGGGGCAGTTGGCTGAGGTCGACGTTGGCGAAGCTGAACGAGGCGGCCGCGTCGGCCGGCGAGCCCATACGCGGAGAGAGGCTCATCGGGGCCTCGCCGACCTCGTCGGGCTGCTCCAGGGCGGCGGACATCGTGATCCGGCGGGCTCGCCCGGCGTCGAACTGGAGGCTGGGCACCCTCAGCGAGACGATGCGCGGGTCGTCGGCCAGCTTGAGCGTGGCCAGCCCTCCGTGGATGCTGATCCGCCGCGGCTGGACGTCGGCCTCCATGCGAAGCAGCGGCTGGACGTTCAGATTGCCCGCGGCGTCCACCCGCAGGTACAGTCGCGGCTGGACCATCTCCATCCACGACAGGCGCTCGCGCACGAGCAGATCGACCGGGGACAGCTCCGTCCGGATCGTGTCCACCTCCGCCAGCGTCGCCCGCCCGAAGGCGTCGGCGCTGTGGATCGTCAGGTTTCGCACGGTGATGCCGTCGGCCCAACTGAGCCGGACCGACTCGATCCGCACGTCGACACCCATCTGCTCGGACATCCGAGCGGCCAGGCGGCGGGCAATCAGTCCGGTCGGCGCCCACCAGGGCAGCGTGGCGTAGGCGGCCGACAGCAGAACCAGCAGGCGCACCGCCCATCGGCAGAGGACCTGCCACCACCGGCGGGGAGGCGTGCGGGTTGGGCTGTTGCGGGCCATCTGTCAGACGTTGAAGCGGAAGAGGATCACGTCGCCGTCCTGGACGACGTAGCTCTTGCCCTCGACGCGCGTCTTGCCGGCCGCCTTGGCCGCCTTGTAGCTGCCCGCCGCGCGGAGGTCCTCGAAAGTCACCACCTCCGCGCGGATGAAGCCGCGCGCCATGTCTGTGTGGACTGCTCCGGCCGCCGCCACGGCGTCGCTGCCGGCCGGAATCGACCAGGCGCGGCTCTCCGCGGGCCCGGCCGTCAAAAAGCTGATCAGGTCCAGCCGCTCGTAGCAGGCGCGGATCAGCCGGTCGCGGGCCGGGTCCGACAGGCCCATCTCGGCCAGAAACTCCTGCCGATCGTCGGCCGGAAGCTGCGCCAGCTCCTCCTCGATCTTGGCCGACAACTGGATGCGGGGCAGCCCGCTGAACTCGCCGGGGCCGGTCCCGGCCGCCTCCGACTCGCCGCAGTTGACCACCACCAGAACCGGCTTGAGCGTCAGGAACTGGAAGCTGCGGACGAGCTTGCTCTCGGCCTCGCCGTGGATGGCCTCGGCGATCGGCTGCTCGGCCTCCAGAGCCGACAGCAGCCGCTTCATCAACTCCAGCTCATGGGTCTGCTCGTCGCGGCGGGGCGTGGGCTTCTTGATCGCGGCCTCGAGCTTCTCCACCCTCGCCATGACGCGCTCGAGGTCAGCGAAGAGCATCTCGGCCTGCAATTCCTCGACGTCGCCGGCCGCGTCGACCCGACCGCGATACGCCGCCACCGTCGGATCGCTGAAGCCCGCCACGACGAACACCAGCATGTCGGACTGCCCCATGGCCTGCCAGTGGGCCCGGCACCGGTCGCGGCCGTCCTCGCTCGACAGGTCGAAGCCGGGCAGATCCAGGAACTCCAGCTCGGCGGGCGTGCGTTTTTTGGAGCCTTCGAAATCCGCCATCCAGTCGACTCGGCCGTCGGGGACCTTGACGACGGCCAGGTGCGGCTGATCGGGCCGGGAGATGTGCACGTCGGACCCGCCGGCCTCGGCGACGGCGGCGAACAACGTGCTCTTGCCCGACTGGGGAGGCCCTACCAATGCTATACGCATCGCGATTCCGTCCTACGCTTGCAGCCCCAGCCGCTCGAACTGCTCCGGGGGGCTGTCGGAGTGTTTCATCTCGCGGACGAGGTGGTCGATCATCGTCTTCTCGGCGGCCTCGTCGTCTATCGGGGCCTCCTGCCCCGGGTCGGCCCGGAGGTCGAAGAGCATTGTCCGCAGCTCCTCACGGGCCGTCCAGCTCCTCCGGGCGCCGGCGTCGATCTTCATCGTCCGGCAGCCCTTGGTGAACGAGAACGGCTCGGCCAGGCCGATGTCCTGAAGCTCCTCGACGCCGAACGTCCGCCTCATGTGCGTCGGCATCAGCGTGTAGTTGTACAGCGGGCGGTTGTCGTCGCCGGCGGGCCCGCGCATGTAGACGTATCGTCCGTCGGTGACGTTGACGTGCCCGCCGTGCAGCCCGAACAGCCCGGCCAGGCGAACGGGCTTGTCGCCGGCGATCGTGTCGGCCAGGTCGGCGCCCCGGCAGTCGGCGGGGCGTTCCTTGCCGAAGTACCCCAGCAGTGTCGGCGCGATGTCGACGGTCTGGACGAGCTGCTCGCAGCGGGCGCCCTGCCGCCGGCAGCGCGGGTCCCAGACGAAAAACGGCGTGTGGGCGATCTCGTTGTAGAAGGGCATGCGGCACTTGGCCCACCAGTCGTGCTCGCCCAGCAGGAAGCCGTGGTCGGTGTTGACGATCAGCATCGTCTCGTCCCACAGCCCCAACTCGTCCATCAGGTCGAGCACCTTGCCGAGGTGCGCGTCGCACATGCTGACCAGCGCAGCGTTGACGTGGCGGATGTGGGCGACCTGCTCGGGCGTCTCGGTGACGCGCTCGTACCGCGGCCAGTCGAAGTGCAGCTTGCTGAAATCGAAGTCGTACAGCTCCTTGTACTTGTCTGGCACGTAGAACGGCTCGTGCGGATCGAATGTCTCGATGTGCAGCAGCCAGTCATCCTGGTCGGCGTTGGCGCGGAGGAATTCCTCGCCCATGCGGAACGTCTTCGCCTGGGGGAACTCCTCCTCCCGCCGCATGCGGGTGCGGTTGATCCAGTCCTGGCGCCCGACGTTGCCGGCGTGGCGGCTCGGGTACGTGCCCGACGGGTCGGCGACTCGAGGCGTCCACGGGTCGCCCTCCTGCCCGCGGGAGATCTCCCAACTGCTGTAGCGGGTGTGGTAGGTCGCCCCGCCTTCCTCCCAATAGTGGTAGTGGTCGCTGGTCAGGTGCGTGTAGACGCCGTCGCGCTTGAGGATCTCGGGCATCGAGTCGTCGAACGGCTCGAGCGGGCCCCAGCTTCGGTGCAGAAAGTTGTACCGCCCCGTGTGCAGCTCCCGCCGGGCGGGCATGCACGGCATCGAGCCGACGTACGAGTTCGCGAACGTCACACTCCGCTCGGCCAGCCGATCGAAGTTCGGCGTGTGCGCCCAGTCGCACCCGTACGGGCGGAGCATCCGCCGGTTCAACGAATCGAACATCACCATGACGGCCTTCATTCACTCGCTCCGCTGGAGGACAGCAGCTCGCGCAGCCTGCGAACCTGGCGCTCGGCGTCCAGCAGCTCGCCGCGGTCCGCCGGCCGGCCCGACCAGCGGATACGGTAGTACAGACGCACCAACCCGTCCAGTGTGTCGGCGGGAAGGGGCAGGCGTCGGACGGCCTCGTCGGCCAGCTCGCGCGGCGTCCGGGAAGGCGTCGGGCGGATGCCGTGACGCCGCAGCAGCGCCAGCAACTGCTTCAGGAACCGCGGCGGGCGTGGCCCCGCCGCCGCGCCCGGCCGCCTCGATCGGCCCCGGCGACGGCGCAGCGCCACCGCGCCCACGACCAGCCCCGCCGCCACCGCCAGCCCGCCGGCCAGCCAGCCGACGCCCTCGACGATCCGCCCCGCGCGGAACAGGTCGGCCAGGCCGCCGAAGAGGCTCGAGGCCGCCCACCGGACCGAGTCCCACGCGGACCGGACAGCGGACCGGACGCGGCCGGCCAGCGACCGGCGCGTCTCGTCGTCGTAGCCGATCACCCGGGCGTACCAGGCAAACTCCCACCTCCGCCAGGTGTCGGTGGCGGTGGCGAGCCATCGGCTCCACCCGCTGCGGGGGACCCGGGCGAACCGCCCCGGCGGCGTCGCGTCGATCACCTGCCAGCCCGTGGAGTGCGTGTAGAGTTCCGTCCACGCGTGGGCGTCGCGCTGACGGACGACGTAGTGGCCCTCCTCGCCGTCGAACTCGCCCGGACGGAACCCCGTGGCCATCCGAGCCCGAACGTCGAGGGCGCGGCACATGACGGTCAAGGCCGACGCGAAGTACTCGCAGTGCCCGCGACGCATGTGGAACAGGAAGTCCTCCACCCCGTCCCGGTCGGCGTCGGCGTCGCGGAGGTCCAGCGTATAGCTGCACCGCTGCTGGAGGCGCCGGGAGATCTCCCCGGCGATGGCCGTGTTGAGTCGGTCGGCCCGCGGGCTGCCCGCCGGGACCTGCCGGCGCTGCCGGAGCAGCTCCGCGCACCACTGCCGGGCCAGCGCCTCCACGCGGGGCGGCGCGTCGATCTCGACGGGAGAGGCGTACTTCTCTTTGCCCCGAGGCCCGTAGAGGCCGATGATGTACGCCTGGTCGCCCGGCGTCCGCGGCTGCGGCAGCACGTAGGCCGTGTACCGCACCGGGCCGACCGTGTGCGAGAGGCTCTTCAACTCGTACTCCAGCCTCGAGAGGCGCCGAATCGCCACGTCCGGCGAGGTGACCTTGATCGCCGGGTAGCTCGCGAACATCACCGGAATGAGTTCGGGGACCATCGAGACGTTCTGGCGGACGGTGCGGGCGAGGGTCTGCCGGGAGACGGGGGGCATGACGTAGCCGCGGCGGCGGCGCCGGGAAACCCATTCGCTGTCAACGTACTCGCTGAAGACGCGGCCGCGGAGATAGAGCGGCCCGACGTCGCCCAACGGCGAGCCGTCCGGGCCGGTCAGGCGGACGTGCATCATCACCCGGTCGGACAGGTAGATGCTCCGCGCCTCGCCCAGCCGGACCGTCTCGCTGAACCCGCCGGTCTGCTCCGACCGCAGCCGCGTCAGCGCGGGCATGCCCGATCCGGCGCTGCGAGGGGAGATCAGGAAGACCACCACCCCCGTCGCCAGCAGCGACAGGACGACCACCGTCAGCCGCGACGCCAGCGCCCACCGGGGCCACCGCCCCCCCTTGCCTCTCCGCGCCGCCCGGCCCGGCCGCCACGAGGCGTGAAGGCTCCGCTTCAGCGTGAAGACCATCGCCGTGTAGCAGAGGAACGCCAGGTACGCCAGGGCCATCAGCCCGAACAGCAGGTCCTGGCAGATCATGGCCGCCGCCAGCACGAGCAGCATGCTCATCACCAGCATCTGGACGTAGTCGCGGTCGGCCTTCCGCTCGAACATCTTGCAGAGCTGAACGAGCATGACGTAGTGGGCCAGCGACAGCAGCAGGTCCTGGTCCCGAGCAAAGAACCGCACGGCCAGCACGATCCCCACGAGCACGACGGAAGCGTTAAGCACCGAGCGGTGGACGAACAGCTCCCGATGGCGGCACGTGGCGAACCAGTGGATCACCACCACCAGCAGCGAGGCGACCAGCAGAGGCAGGTTGCCCTCGGCGTGGCAGAACATCGCCGAGGCCAGCAACGCCGTGCCGAACAGCGGCACCTCCAACTGCTGCCGCCCCCCGTCGACCTCGCGGGCGCTG
>Ga0180437_10005652_pt1 | contig 16971 bp, 15 predicted proteins | sample SS_ome_4_FD_132410 | JGI IMG/M metagenome (GOLD analysis project Ga0180437, IMG submission 132410) | Hypersaline lake sediment archaeal communities from the Salton Sea, California, USA - SS_3_D_1 metaG | ecosystem: Environmental > Aquatic > Non-marine Saline and Alkaline > Hypersaline >... | reverse complement strand
TGGAGTGTGTTGCTAAGGCGGTAATTATTTTTTCTCCATTTAACATATTCCATCCTTCAATGCAATCTCCAGCCGCATAAATACAGGGATCACTTGTTTGAAGGTACTGATTCACCTCAATCCATAAGCCATGGCCGGATTGCCTTTGGCTTTTTTAACATTGATACCGATCTTCTCCTTTTGGAGAAATATTTCTTTTTTGCCCGTTTCTTCTGTAATACGGTAGAAAAAATAGCTTCATGGAAGGACCATAAGGTAGCCAATTTTGTCTTACCAGGATATCTAATTGAGAGATTTGGGGATATAGGTAACCTTATGGGTGCAATCCATGGTATAGATCTAAGGGGCTTTATAGGAGCCGTTTATCAACTTTTTCCGTTTCCTCAGAGTCCTGAGGAATTCAAATAAAAATTGGATGGAAAAGTAAATAGAGCAGTGGTAGAAAACCTCATTAACCAATGGGGCCAACAAGTCAAGATTTTGGTGGAGGTAGAAGCTCAATCACAGAGTGTAAAAATAGCTGAACTTCTTTTTAGCAAGGCAGCCTTTCATGAGTTGGTGGCTTATGTATGGCGAGGAGGAATGCCGGGATGGCAGGATAAGCTCAGGCCGGACTATGTGAGAAAAATGAAAGATGCTATTAACACAAGTATATTCCCTATTTTTGAGAATTTTAAATTGTGAATTTAGGCACTATGTAATTATTCCATGACCAAATAATTATTTGGATCAAGTCTCACTATTGCATCAGGCATAAGTTCTGTGTCATGGTCTTTTAAGAGTGTTAAAAAAACCCCTGATTGAGTAGATGATAGCTGTATAATACAACTGAAGAGATCATCCAGGTTGTTACATGGAAAAGGAATCCCTTTTTCGTTTACCTCTGTAATATGCCTGTGTGAGAGGGCTGAAAACCATACCTCGAGGTCAAATTCTTTAGCTATCTTTTTAAATCCCTTAAATATATCTCTGCCGGACTCTGCGAAATCAACACCATCGACAATGAGGGTATTTGGTTTAAAATGAACTTCACTTGCCAGATTAGTAAGACTTTTGTGCAGTCTGGTAAGATCAAAACTTTCTTTTAAATAGGCAAAGATTATCCTGTTTTTATCCAAACGGGCACGAGCCGCATGTTCATTCTCAATATTGAGGACCGTAACAAGATCGTAGAGAATCGCATTATAATATGCGGCCACCTTTTCCGGTGCGTCTTTGAGGGAAACATGCACTAGTTTTTCCTCACGAAAGAGCTTATCAAATGCAATATGGATGAGACATGAGGTTTTACCGACACCTGCCCGGGCTATGAGCACCCCTAAATTGCCTTTGCCCAATTCTTTATGGGCTGAGTTTTCCAGTATCTTTAAAGGACTGACCTTTAAAAAATCTTTCATGCTTCCCCCTCTTTGGTTTTTGGAACCGTTTGTCAATATCAGGGGCTGGGAATGTCCGCCTTAAGGGAATTGCACCAGCCCAATCATAAAAATGATGCTGAATGGTTATGATTTTTTATCATACCTTAATTTTAACTCTTTTTCTACTGATTCAGGCACCTTTGAATATCGGGAAAACTCCATAGTGAATTCTGCCTTTCCTTGACTCATTGACCTTAATGTCGTAGCATATCCAAACATCTCTGCCAGAGGAACCTCTGCCTCAACGGTTGTAAAAACTCCATCTTCTGCCGAACTCATAATTAATCCCCTGCGCTGATTGATTGAAGACATTACGTTTCCCTGAAACTCGGAAGGGCACTCTACTGCTACCCGCATAATCGGTTCCAGCAACACCGGCTTGGCTTTTGTATAGGCCTGCTTAAAGGCACCTATCGCAGCTTGAGCAAATGCCCTGTCAGAAGAATCAACTACATGATACTGTCCATCATTGACCGTGATTTTTATCCCCATAACCGGAAATCCTATCAAAAGACCCTTTTTAAGACAGGATCTGAATCCCTTATCAACTGCAGGGATAAATTCAGTAGGGATGACGCCACCTTTTACCTCACTTACAAATTCATACGTACCCTCTTCTAAGGGCTCCATGAATCCCGCGACTCGCCCATACTGACCTGCTCCGCCAGTCTGCTTTTTGTGGATGTAATCAAACTCCGCCCTCTGCGAGATGGCCTCACGATAGGCCACTTGGGGTATTCCCGTATCTACCTCGGCCCCGAACTCTCTTTTCATTCTTTCTACATAAATCTCCAGATGCAATTCTCCCATCCCGGAGATAATGGTCTGGCTGGATTCCCCGTCTACGTAAGACTGAAAGGAAGGGTCTTCCTTGGTAAATCGGCCAAGGGCCTTTGCTATATTGACTTTTGATTTGTTGTCTTTCGGCGATAGGGAAAGCGAAATCACCGGCTCCGGAACAAACATAGAGGTCATTGTATAATTTAAAATGCCATCAGTAAAGGTGTCTCCTGAAAAGCAATCTACACCGAAAAGCGCTGTAATGTCACCTGCACCTGCCCTGAAGATATCCTCCATTTTATCGGCATGCATCCTAATAAGCCTTCCCACCTTAATCTTTTTCCTTGTCCTGGTATTTACCAGATCATCTCCTTTTTTAATGGAACCCTGATAGATCCTCAGATAGGTGAGCTGGCCGTAAGGGGATACCTCTAATTTAAAGGCCAGGGCCACTAAGTGATCATCGGGATTTGAGGAAAGCAAAACCTCTTTTTCCTTGTTATCTAAATCCAATGCACTATTTTTTACGTCCGTCGGCGAAGGGAGGTAGTTGACAACCGCGTCGAGCACCGGCTGAACCCCTATGTTTTTATAGGCCGACCCAATAAAGACAGCGGTAAGCTGCCTTAAAATGGTGCCCCTTCTTATTGCCTCATGTATTAATTCTTCAGTTACTTCGTCTTCGAGAATGGCCTCTGTCAACTCATCTGAAAATATAGAAGCGGCATCAAGCAATTTTTCTCTTTTTGCAAGGGCTTCGTCAAGGAGTTGGGGTGGGATTTCCGCTATTTTAACATCCTCTCCAAGAGACCCCTGAAAATATAGGGCCTTCATGGATACAAGATCTATAATGCCTGAAAACTTACTTTCCAGCCCTATGGGTATCTGCGTTAGCACTGCATTTTGATTCAGCTTTTGACGAAGCTGGGCTACCACCCGGTATGGATCGGCGCCTGCCCTGTCGCATTTATTAATAAAGGCTACCCTCGGTATTTTGTATCTGTTCATCTGCCGGTCAACAGTAATGGACTGGGATTGCACGCCTCCAACTGCGCATAAGACTAATATAGAGCTGTCAAGTACTCTCAAGGCGCGCTCTACCTCGATAGTAAAATCCACATGACCTGGGGTATCTATAATATTTATATTGTGGTTCTTCCATTCACAGTAAGTGGCAGCAGAGGAAATGGTAATACCTCTCTCCTTTTCCAGCTCCATAGAATCCATTGTGGCACCAACCCCATCTTTTCCCTTTACCTCATGGACGGCAAATATCCTTTTTGTATAGTAAAGTATTCTTTCTGTCAGGGTGGTTTTACCTGAATCAATATGGGCACTGATACCTATGTTTCTTAAGCATTGAATATCATCATTCATCAACAGCTCCTTTTGTAAGTAGCACAGCCCTTTACCTTGAGTATAACACCTCAACAGGACTCGTTCAAATGAAAGCCATGTTACATACTACCAATAGAAGAATATAGCAAGGAAGAATTTTTTGAAATTGTAATAGAAAAAGATTTAGTAAAGAAAGGTTTTCACTCATCAGTTTTTATTCAATTCTCGTTTCACTAAAAATCTTATCCTCCCATTGACAGCAAAGTACAAGGGTGTTATGTTGTTACTGAAATAAAAGCCATTTTTATAACTAAAGGAGAGGATTATGGATGAGAAAAAAAGAGGTCCTGAACCTGATAGATATGAAGACTTTTTAGATGACCTCAGCCACTTTTCTGCAAAAGATGAAGAAAAATACCTTGCGGACAGTACTGGTAAAGTTTCTTCTGAAGGTGAGATTACTTTAAAGGTTGGTGAAACTGTCAAAGAGATTAGACAAAAAAAAAATTTGAGCTTGAAGGATATTTCCCAGAGAACAGGATTGCCATCTGAATTATTAATGGAGATAGAAAAGGGGAATATATCTCCACCCTTGGGTTCCATTATCAAACTGGCAAAGGCACTTGAAATGAAAATGGGCTATTTTATATCAGGTGCTGAAGATCTCCCTTACACAATTGTACGAAAAAATGACCGAAAGCTCATAAGCAGATTTGACTCTAAAAAAAGCCAGACATATGGATACGAATTTATATCCCTGGCTCCTCACAAGAAAGACCGGCATATGGAACCTTTCCTCGTAACACTGGAGCCATCTGATATTGAAGAACGTTCTTCTCATGATGGTCAGGAATTTATATTTGTTCTGGAAGGCACAATGGAGGTTCGCCTGGGAGAGGAGACTCATCTTCTCGAACCAGGTGATGCTATTTACTACGATTCAACTGTTTCACATCTAGTAAAGTGCCATGGCGGAGAAAGGACAAAGATATTAGCTGTACTCTACGCTGAATAAGAAGAGAGAGGCATTAGCTGACAATAATGTTATATGATTGAACGTAGAAATTTATATTGGTGATAAAATGATTGCATTTGACCTAAGTTGCTCAAATGGACACACCTTCGAAGGCTGGTTCAAGGATCTCGAATCATTTAACGAGCAAAATTCCAAGGGGATGATAACATGCCCCTTTTGTAAAAGTACAAATATAAGCAGGGTGCTCTCTCCGGTAGCCATCAAGAGCAGCCAAGGAGAAAAAAAACCGAGAGAGATTGAGCCTGATTATAAAAAACTCGCCGAGGGTGTAATGGAGTATATAAAAAATAATTTTGACGATGTCGGAACTGATTTTGCGAAGGAAGCCCTGAAAATGCATTATGGTGTCGCAGAAAAGAGGAATATACGGGGCTCAGCCACAGAAGGGGAAGAGAAAACTCTTAGGGATGAGGGAATAAAATTTATCAAGATCCCTCCCATCAAAACTCAAGATGATGACAATTGAATATCTCTGGATTTCTACAACGCCCTAAAATTACAGCATCTTGATGCATTCAAGTCTATTCCATTATTCCAATTATGGAGCAGTGCGGAGATAGGTATTATTTTGCTATGGGCATGATTGATATTACCGGGAAGAAGGTTCTTTTAAGAGAGGCGGTTGCTTCAGGGAGAGTAATCCTCTTACCTGAAACAATAAAGAAGATAAGGGAAAATCAGGTTAAAAAAGGGGACCCTCTCTTAGTTGCCGAGATAGCGGCCATGAAAGCGGCCAAAGAAACATACCTCTTGATTCCCCATTGCCATAACATCCCATTAAACACCGTTGAACTGAATTTTTTTACCGGAGATGATTTTATTGAGGCCAAATGTCAGGTTAAGGCTGAGGCTATGACAGGGGTGGAAATAGAGGCCCTTGTCGGCGTCTCAATAGCCCTTACTACTATCTGGGATATGGTTAAATATCTCGAGAAAGATAAAAATGGTCAATATCCCTCGACTCGGATTTCCGATATTAGGGTCCTCAAAAAAGTAAAAAAAAGCCCGTTTCCAGGGTATGATGTTAAAAGAAAATGATGGTTACAAGAACAAAGACAGGAACTAAAAAAACAATAGAGTACTTTAACATATACCCAAAAAAACTCGGCATAGGAGTACCAGCCTCCTCTGCTATGGATCTGACCATAAAATTAGGTGCATTTCCAATATAGGTATTAGCCCCGAAGAAAACAGCACCTGCAGAAATAGCCATCAGAAATCTAGGATTTTCAGCGATTAACTTAGAAACTGCTATTGGCTCGGGTATGCCCGTGTAAAATTTGCCCAGCGCAGTGGTAAAAAAGGTTAAATAGGTGGGGGCATTATCCAGAAAACTTGACAGTATCCCAGTAACCCAGAAATAATGATAGGGTTCTTTCACAGCTCCAACAATAAAGCCAAGCGCCCCTTTGGTTCCTGCCAGAAGGAGCAGGAGACATGGGGTCATTGTTATAAAAATTCCGGCAAATAGATAGGCTACTTCTTGAATAGGAAACCATGTAAACTCATTATCTTCCCGTATCTTAGTAGAGGTAAATATCAAGGAAAGAATGCCCATGAGAATAATAAAACCATCCCTCACCCATTCTTGAATGCTTCTGTGTATACCTAAAGTATTTACCTCTCCCCAATCTACCAATCCACTAAATATAACGGAGCCAACAACTCCGGCTAAAAAAATAAAATTATAGCTACCAACTAACCTTATTGGCTCTTTATCTTTTTCATCCATTTGGGGCTTAGCCCCTTCCTTTCTGTAATAATAGGTATCGAGGGCAAAATAGATAGCCAGTAAGATCAAGGCAGTTAAAATCATATGGGGCAGGATGGCAAATGTCCAGAAAAAGGGAACACCGTGCAAGAATCCAAGGAAAAGCGGGGGATCGCCTACCGGGGTAAGCGCTCCGCCAATATTTGCTACAAGGAATATGAAAAAGACCACCATGAAGGCTCTATTTTTTCGATAATTATTGGCCCGCAAAAATGGCCTTATAAGGAGCATGGCCGCCCCTGTTGTTCCCATCCAGGATGCTAGAATAGTTCCCATAATAATCATAATGGTGTTTACAATAGGTGTTCCCCTTAGACTCCCTTTAAGCAATATACCACCAGAGATAGTAAAAAGACCCCACAGGAGTATGATAAAGGGGACATAATCTGCTATCATAATATGAAGAAAACTGTGAAGGGCTGCTCCCTTATAGATAATTAAAAGAGGGACGGCAATAACAATAGCCCAAAACGCTGTGACTTTTCCAAAGTGATGGTGCCAGAATTCCGGGGCAAAAAGAGGGAATAAGGCAATTGAAAGCAAGATCCCAATAAATGGAATTGTGCTATAAAGGGAGAGAATCTCACCTAGGTTGATGTGCTCGCCAGCCCCTTGATGCGAATTTTCTGCTGCAAACACTGGAAAGGAAAAAGAAAAAAAAACTATTAAAAATAAAAATAGAATCGCACTTTTATATCTCATTTATGTGCCTCACAGATGAATTGACAATTTTCTATGTAAACAACTCCTACTTTGTCAAATATTCTTAAATGATCATGCTCAACAATGCTAATGCCTTCAATGCTGACTTTTTCCTTGAGGTCGGTGGAAGTATAGGCATGAGGATATCCTTAGTCAAGAAGAAATTACCTTTTTTATCTTTATTTAAAGAAGACACGCGCGAAGGTGTAAAATCGAATAGATTTCAAATCTGCTCTGTGGTATAGAAAATAAAAAAGGAGGAGGCAGGAGGATGAGAAAAGTAAAGAGGACTAGAATTTTGATGGGAGTTGTTTTACCTGTGCTTGTTTTTATCTTTATCTCTGGATGCGCTACACAAACCTTATCCGAAAAAGCAACCCCTTTTGAAGAATCCCAACAGTCAAAAGAAACTGAAGAAGCATCAATCTTTCTTTATTATGATTTTAAGGATGTGCCGGTTCCAAAAGAACTTAAGCTCCAAAAGGAGAAATCCTTTGTTTTTCGAACAAATGAATTTACGACCGGAATTCTTACTTTTTCAGGGAAGGTAGAATCAGATTCTCTTATCAGCTACTTTATCAACAAAATGCCTGATGATGGTTGGCGTTTCTTAAGCTCCTTCAAATCGCCAAAGAACATATTATTTTTTCATAAGGAACACCGATTTTGTATTATAACCATAATCAGCAAAGCCTTTCGTACAGATTTGGAGATTTTAATTACGCCAGGTTTTCAAAGTGGCTCTTAAGCAATGTAGACTGTTTTGGTTATTCCTCATTCCTATGAGCGAAGACTCTAATCTTTGGAACAATCGTTCATATCCCCTGAAATTTTGGCAAGCCCATGATTTAAGGCTGGTAAAATAACAGCCAGATTTTCCTTTGCGCCCTCAGGGCTTCCTGGTAAATTTATAATCAGACTGTCTCCCCTTACACCGACTATTGCTCTGGAAAGCATGGCGTGAGGAGTCTTTGTGAGGCTTGCAGCCCTCATTGCCTCAGCCATACCAGGTATTTGATATTTGATTACCTTGAGCATAGCCTCAGGTGTTATATCGGTAGGGCTCACTCCGGTACCTCCTGTTGTCACAATCAACCTGAGGCTTTCTTTATCAACCCACGTAATCAAACACCCCACAATCTTTTCACAATCATCTGGAACAATGCTCTGCTTCTCGACTATGTAACCAGCCTTTGTCAATATTTCAGCAACTACGGGCCCCGATTCATCCTTTCTCTTCCCCTCAAATCCCTTATCGCTAATAGTTAAAACCCCGGCCTTTATCATCATCTACACACCATCTTTACCTTCCCTCTTCCTTAGAGGCAGCTACTATTTTCTCTGCCAGTTGAGGAGGAACCTCTTCATAATGAGACTGTTTCATCTGGAAACTCCCCCTGCCGCCTGTCATGGATGTCAGATCAAGGGAATATCTCAAAACCTCAGCCATAGGCACCTCAGCCTTTATGATCTGGTGTTTCCCATCGCTATCCATGCCTAAAACCCTTCCTCTCCTCCCGTTAAGATCACCTATCACATCTCCCATAACGTCTTCTGGCACACTTATTTCCATACTCATAATCGGTTCTAAAAGAACAGGGGTAGCTTCCTGAAAAGCCTTTTTAAAACACATGGAAGCTGCAATTTTAAAGGCCATTTCGGATGAATCGACCTCATGAGATTTTCCGTCAAAAAACCGAATCTTTAGATCTACGGCTGGATATCCTGCCATAACTCCACTCTTCATAGCCTCTATTATTCCTTTTTCAACGGCTGGAACGAAGTTCCTCGGTACATTCATCCCGGTTAATGCCTCATCAAACACAAACCCCTCTCCTTTTTTCAAAGGAGAGATATCAAAATGAACCTCAGCAAACTGACCCCTACCTCCAGACTGTTTCTTATGCCTGTATATTATCTTTTCTCTTGTATTTTTAATCGTTTCTCTATACGGGACTTTAGGAGTTTTAAGATTGATTTCAACACCAAATTTCCTCTTCAATTTATCTTTTGTATTCTCCAGATGAATCTGGCCTGTCCCGGATAGGATAATCTCTGAGGTTGATTGATCTCTGTCTACTTTAAGAGTGGGATCTTCCTCAACCAATCTAGCCAGAGAGGAGTAGACTTTATCCTCATTCTCTTTTTCTGTTGCCTCTATAGCGAAAGAAATAGTTGGCGGTAATGGCTCGGCTGGTCTAATAACGATCGGATTGTTTGCCTGGCAAATAGTGTCGCCAGTTGTGGTCTCTTTTAACTTAGCCACAGCTGCTATATCGCCGACACGAGCTGTATTGATAGGGGTTTGCTTTTTACCTTCGATCAATAATAACTGACTTAATTTTTCTTTTACCTTTTTTGTTGAATTAAATATGGTAGATTCTGAATCTATCTTTCCAGACATAACCTTGAAAAGAGTGAGTTTCCCTGCAAAAGGATCTGCTAATGTCTTGAAGATTAAAGCTGAAAATGGGGCATCATCGACTGCATCAAATTCCAGCTCCTCCTGACTGTCCGATTTATGCCCTTTAACCTTTCCTCTTTCAATTGGAAACGGCAAAGATTGATCAATAATGTCCAAGAGTTGTTTTACACCTATATTAAGGGTGGCGGATCCTGGAATAACAGGCACTACAGTGCCAGATTCCATCCCTTCTATAAAGGTGTCTTCTATTTCTTTTGGCGTGAGTTCCTGTCCATCAAGATATTTTTCCATTATATCATCATTGGCCTCGACAATATTTTCGACCATATTCTCACGCCATTTGCCTACAATCTCGGCCATTGAGTCTGGGATTTCTCCCTCTTTGAAGGAACCAGAGCCATCATTGCTATAGAGATTCGCCTTTAATTTTATCAGGTCTACTACTCCAATAAAGTCTTTTTCTGATCCAATAGGAAGATATATAGGTGTTACTTTAATAGAGAATGTGCTTTCAATTTCCTCTAAAACCTTATAAAAATCAGCTCGTTCCCTATCCAGTTTATTAATGAATATCACTCGGGGTAAGGTATATTTCTCAGAAAAGTCCCAGACCTTTTCTGTCCCTACCTTAATACTGTCAACCGCATCGATAACAACCAGAGCCCCTTCTGCTGCCTGAAGACATATCTTGGTATCAGAAAGGAAATCGTTTTCGCCCGGTGTATCTATAAGATTGAATTTCCTGCTCTTCCAGGTATAGGGATGAAAGGCGGTGCTGAGGCTGGCCTTTCTTTTAATCTCTTCCGGTTCAAAATCCATAATGGAATTACCATCATCTACCCTTCCCAATCGGTTTGTCGACTTGCTGTTAAAAAGAATGGCCTCTGCCAGTGATGTTTTTCCACAACTGCTATGACCTATCAATCCTACATTTCTAATCTGATCAATTTTTTTTACCATATAATCTCCTCAATTATTTATATAATTCAACTATATTCCATATTGAAGCACATAATAACCTGACCCAGTTGATAAGTAACTTACCTTAATACAAAAAAATGTCAAGGCAAGAATAATGTAAAAATAATAACCATGCACCGATGCCTGTTTTCCATTGACCATGGCCAGACTTTAGTATATTTCGATGATCTTAAAACAGTAAACGGGTAACAAAAAATATGAACCGTAATCCTATCACTCTCCATCGTTGACAGTGAAACAATCATTGATTAGAATATCATTGATACGAAAGAAGATCATATTTTTTAGGCACCAGAAAGGAGAAAAAATGCCCTATGCAATAGCTATGGCTGGAAAAGGAGGAACAGGTAAGACTACTATTGCCGGATTTTTAATTAAATATCTGGTTCAAAAGGGTAAAATCCCTGTATTGGCAGTCGATGCGGATTCAAACGCCAACCTTAATGAGGTTCTTGGGGTTCCCCTGGAAGCAACGTTAGGCACAGCTCGGGAGGAAATGAAAGATGGGGTGGTTAAGCAGGGGATGACCAAACAGATGTTTATGGAAATGAAGCTGGCAGAGGCAGTAGTTGAGGGAGAAGGTTTTGATCTTATTGCCATGGGTAGGCCAGAAGGCGCCGGATGTTACTGCGCTGCTAATAGTCTATTATCTATGTATTTGGAAAAGCTTATAGACAATTATCCTTACATGGTTATGGATAATGAAGCGGGCATGGAGCATATAAGCCGCTTAACAACGAATAATGTTGATATTCTTCTTGTTGTCTCTGATTCTTCCATACGTGGGATCGAAGCTGCTGGCAGGATTAATACTTTAGTGGATGATTTGAAGGTAAGAGCGGCAAAAAGATTTTTAATAGTAAATCAGGCACGGAATGGGCTAACCGACTCCTTGCAAGAGGCAATAACGAAATACGGGCTGAATCTGGCAGGAACTATTCCAAAAGATGATGTCCTTTACGAATTTGACATGAACGGTAATCCAACCGTTAATTTACCAGATGATAATCCGGCTCTGTCCACAGCATTTGAAATCTTCGATAAAATAATAGAAGCAAACTAAACAGGCGCTCCAATACTCCAATTCGGGCGAAGCTCCTAAATTCTAAACAGGATCTATGATGAAGATACTCGTACCATATGATTGGGTTTTCATTGGCAGCAATCTTAATAGGATTCCTTCTCTGCACTGGATTTTTCCGGTGCTTGTAGTTGCTCCTCAGTCAATGTAGATTATCATGGGCTACTCTAGGTTTCAGTGCCTTGATATGTTTCTTCGAACCTATATTTGAAAAGCCCTCCAAACAAATTAATGAACAATCTTATCATTTACCTCTTTATGGTTTTACGTCCTTGATGGTTCTGGTGGGGCTGGGTTTACTAATCCCTTAGCAAGACTTTTAGGTATGATATCAACCAATTCATCCAACGTCCAAAAATTGTCTTTATAGATACTATTTCTTACTTCTCTGTCATGGAAAATTCCAATTTCGCCACCAGCTACCCAGAAATTACAGCCATTTATATTGGCTGCTTCATCTGTAGCTAGATAGACAACCAATGGCGCTATCATCTCCGGCCTGCATTTGAACAGATCTTCCTGTGTAATTGCCGTCTGGGGATTGATTACCCCCAGAGCTTTAGCTTTCTCCATTTGAGCAAATACATGTGTGTTAGGGCCCAACCTCGTGTCAGCGGTAGGAGTTATAGCATTACAGGTTACTCCATATTTCCCCATGTCCCATGCTACTCCCTTTGTGAAGCCCAGAATCCCTTCTTTAGCGGCTCCGTAATTAGCTCCCCCTACCACTCCAAGTCCAGCCGTGGAAGAAGTATTAATTATTCGTCCGCTTCTCTGCTGTCTGAAGTGAACACATGCTGCTCTTGTACAGTAGAAATGGCCATAAAGATGGACTTTAATGATCAAATCCCATTCCTCGTCAGACATGTTAAAAATCATGTGAGTTCTAACGATGCCAGCGTTGTTGACCAAAATGTCAATTCTACCGAAGTTATCAATAGCTGTTTTAACTATGCTATTACCCCCCTCCGGCGTAGCAACAGATTCGTAATTAGCGACAGCTTCCCCACCGAATTTCTTAATTTGTATCACTACATCATCAGCAGGACTAGTAGAAGCATTTGTGCCATCAATATTCCCGCCTAGGTCATTTACCACAACCTTAGCCCCTTCAGCAGCTAAAGCCAATGCTTCACCTCGCCCAATACCACGCCCGGCACCAGTAACTACAGCCACTTTACCTTCTAGCCTCTTTACCATTTTTACTCCTTATTAAGTGTACCGATTATCCTATTAATTGTTTCTTTTATTGAAAATCAATGTAACTCGAAACCCTATACAATCAAGACAGATTCAGCCATCCAACCTCCATACAAATTGCTTGCAACGTAACTAATCACTTTTACCCATATGAAATAGTTCTAATATCACCCCATCTACAGCTTGAGTATCTAAGTAAGCAAAAGCCGATCTCCGCCCTCTGTGGTTGAGAACAGGCTCGACTCCTTTATCAGTTAGTCCCTTCAGCAACTTATCATAGGTGTCAAAATCATCTATGTATATACCGAGATGATGCAGGCCTCCACCTTTTTGGCGAAGGAACTCTGTATAATATTCACCTCCTTTTAAAACTTGTATTAACTCAATTTCAATGGGTCCCATTTGAGCCATAGCGATTTTCAACTTGCCTGTTGTGGGCTTACCTTGAAATATGACATTCCGATACTCAAATTCTTGTATGTTGAACGGCCCTATACCAAATACTGAAGAATAATACCCTGCTGTTTTCTCTGCATCGTTAACCACAATTCCCACATGCCTAATTGGTGGTAACACTGGTTCTCTTTCAAATTTCTCTTTGATCTATTGCCTCCTTTACTCATACAATCGAACCGAGTATATGCCTTTATTAAAGTAAAAAAGCCTGTTAGGCTACGCCTGCCCTACTATTTCAAACATTAACAAATCTCGGCACGTTACTTAAGTTTATCAAGGCTGTTTTTCGGCTTAAAAATAATACAAGGCTGTGTCCCAACTGAATAGACGAATCCAGAAGCTTTGTTGATATCTCCATATTTGGTTCTCAATTCTTCTATATCACCAACATCCAAAGCGCGTGTTGGGCAAGCATCAACACACATAGATTTCTTATTTGCTATCAAACGGTCTATACAAAAGTCACACTTCTCCATCTTAGCGTCTTTTCCCCTAAACACTGGAACGTTATAAGGACATGCCTCTAGACAAGAGCCACAGTTATCATAGCCTATGCATTTTTCTTGGTCTACTATCACAATACCATCTTCCTGGCGTTTAACGATGGCATCCACAGGGCAAGCTGTCAAGCAAGCTGGTTTAACACAGTGATAACATTGCATGACTAGAAAGGCAACAAAAGGGGGATAACCATCAACACTTTCAATTGTTGCTACTCTATTCCAGTTGATTCCAGTTGGTATATTATTGTAATCCTTGCATGCTATAACGCAAGTATCACAACCAATGCATCGAGTTTGATCAAAGTAAAATCCTATTTGCATGATTCATACCTCAATTTTTTCAACCTGAATTAAAGCCGTGTTACTGACAAAGGCTCCGCACGGCGAGGTTTTATCTTTAGCAAGCACATTGGGATTTCCGCCTCTATCTACCCCCCGATTATCAGGATTATACCAAGCACCTTGTGGGATGCTTACGACGCCGGACATGATCCGCTTACTTACTCTAGCTGGCATAATAACTTGCCCTCGCTCATTAAATGCCCTGACTAGGTCACCAGTTTTTATTCCTCTATCTTCAGCATCCACAATACTTATCTCAAGATCTTGTTTTACCAATTCTCTAAGCCACGGTAGAGTCTCGTTCTGGCTATGTGCCCTTCTTCTGGAATGGTTAGTAATGAGCTGGAGAGGGTATAATTGCGTTAACGGGTCGCTTCTGCTTTCCCAAGTTTCAATATACTTAGGTATTGGAGGCAGTTTAGGATCATTCAATTCAGCTAGTCGTTCGCTGTAAATCTCTATCCTGCCCGAAGGAGTCCGAAATGGATTATCCGCTGGATTTTCAATTTGTTCTCTGAAAGCGACATAAGGCTGGGGAAGCACAACTTTAAAAATACCTTTTTTCTTAAAGCTTTCATACTCAACTGGAACCTTGCTTCTCTCAAAGCAGTCTTTGAGCCATTCCTCCTCTGACTTGTTGAAATAATCCGCAACACCCAACCTTTTTGCTAATTCACTAGCTATCTCGAGATGTGATTTACATTCGCCAATCGGTTCAATAACTTTGTTCATGTACCCATAATAAGGTGGATCACCACCGGAAACTAAATCATTTCTTTCCAAGAATGTGGTAGTAGGCAAAATAATATCAGCAAATTTAGCTGTAGGAGTCATGAATTGCTCTTGGGTAACAATAAATTCCAATGCCTTAAAAGCGCGGACAGTTTTGTTAATATTCGCATCTTGGTTTAAATAATTGCTATTTACGATGTAAGCCATTTTGTAATCCGACAGATAACCCCCAGCTTTACCTTTCAAAATAGCGTCTGCAACCTTATGAACATTTACACTACCCCTTCCAAAGAAAGGTGATGCGCGGCGAGGGAGCGGGTGTTCCTGAGGAGGCGCATCATCTTCGACCGGATTATGCACTATGGGCATCATGCGGCGAAATCCAGCGACCGAAAATCCTGTCCAACCTCTACCAGCGGCACTTCCGCCCGGAACACCAACGTTACCTGTCATTGCTGCTAAAGTCATAGCCGCTCGGTGGTATTGTTCTCCATATGCAGTCCGGCCTGGTGCAATACCAGCAATTAAGGCTGCAGGCTTAGTTGTTGCATACATCCTAGCTAATTCCTCTATACTCGCAGCGGGAACGCCAGTAATTTTCTCGGCCCAAGCTGGAGTCTTGGCAATACCATCTTCAAGACCAAGAACATAGTCACGGAATTTATTAAAACCTAGCGTATAAGTATCAAGGAAGATTTGGTCATGAAGGTTTTCTGTGATTATGACATACGCCATGGCTATTAGCATGGCTGTATCAGTGCCTGGTATTATCGGTATCCATTTGTCTGCGACGATTGCTGCAGTATTTGTATGTCTGGGATCAATAGAAATAATCTTGATGCCCGCCTCTTTCGCCTGAATAAGGTACCACGTATTGTTTGTATCAAGAATACTAGTCGTTGGATCTGCCCCCCATAGGATTATGAGCTTAGAATTAAGCAGATCCTCCCTCGTATTGCCAATGAACTCTTTACCATAGGTAGCCAACTCGGCAAAAACGCCTGCTTCGTATGACCAAAAGGCCCAAGTTCTACTATATCCTCCAGATAAGGAGAACACCCTTTCGATTGGTGCTGAATTATGGAGCATGCCTGCGTCCCCAAGTGAATAAATAAGCAAAATGGCGGAAGAGCCATAGTTGTCCCTAATACGCTTTATCTGGATGGCTATAGTATCAAGAGCTTCATCCCAAGAAACTCGCTTAAACTTACCTTCGCCTCTATCTCCAACTCTCTTTAACGGAAACCTAAGCCGATCGGGGGCATACACCCTTTGGCGAAGAGCACGCCCTCTTAAACAAGCCCTATATTGCGTTTCTTCACCATCATCTGTCTCAATCGTTGTAATGATTCCCTCTTCCACGTGCGCTTTAATTACGCACGAGCCGCCACAATGCTGACTGCATATAGTAGGGATTACCTTTCTTTTAACGGATATGCCCATATTTCTTCTCCTGAATGCGCCGTCTTTAGATTTCTACCATCAAAGATAAAGCACGGTAGTAGTTATCAAGGTCAGCGATTTTTGTAAAAAATTGATACGAACTCCCTTTTTGTGTGAAGGTATATAGGGAAACTGCTGTTGTGTGTCAAGCACAAAAATGCCTGCATGATGTTTTAGTTGAAGATTTTTTGTGGAATTCGCTGGACGGTAATGTCTTAAAACAACGAGGCAAAGGCAGGCCTTTGGAGGATTTATTGCCCCAAAAGATGCAAATTGGCGGGATGAGGGTACAGCTATCCACCCAAACCCATCCTCCATTTTAAAGAATCAGGTAGAAGCCCTTTCCCAATTTCATCGGGATTCATTTACTCAGAGATAATGGCAGGAGAGAAGTGAGGGATTTATGACTTGACACTCATGAAAAAGACAGGCAGGATAATACCATATAACCAATCAATATTACTAGAAAAAACGGGATATGTTACGTATAGCGTGCCATATACTGAAATCCACTCAAATTTCAGTATACATATGGTAGTGGAAAGTTCAATATCATTCTGAAACCTCTACCCTACCTTAGCTTTGTTACGTATGATGTGGTATACTATTGAAAAATTGATAACACATATGGTAACAATACCCTTATCTTCCAATCGAACAAATAGACTATGTGAAGATATAAAAAAGGGTTTGGAGTCATTCATCCGCGAATCTGTTTAAAGCAAAGAGGAGATTGATATGTACACCATCAAATGTACCGTCA
>Ga0180437_10005650_pt1 | contig 16974 bp, 16 predicted proteins | sample SS_ome_4_FD_132410 | JGI IMG/M metagenome (GOLD analysis project Ga0180437, IMG submission 132410) | Hypersaline lake sediment archaeal communities from the Salton Sea, California, USA - SS_3_D_1 metaG | ecosystem: Environmental > Aquatic > Non-marine Saline and Alkaline > Hypersaline >... | reverse complement strand
GAGGAGTTTGAACCCGCAGTTACCATAGGTGGAACTTATGCTGATTATTCAGCAGATCCATTTGGTACTGATACGCAACAAGCTGTGGTTGATTGGAAATCTGGTGATGACGATGCAGCCATTCGTGCTGTTACGGATGAAATTGTTGCAACTGGTGACTACAATAAGATAAAGGATTGGGATAAAGGTACTGAGGGTCAGAAGAAAATATACAATGACGTTGTTAGTAAACTTGATAAACCAAATCTAAACACTGATACCGGACTTGGTGGCGATGATTTCTGGACAAGTCCTCCGGCTGTTGGGGACTATGTACAAATTAGCGGAAGACCCATGAAAGTTACGTTCGTAGGTAATATGGATAGAAGTGGTAGTCTAATTGACTATGCTTATATGGAAGCTGAGGACTTATATGGCAATGTATGGAGTATAAAGACAGGGGATAAAGACTGGTTTCCACAGTCTCAAGCTGATATGTTTAACTTAGATACAGGAATATGGGAGTAAAAATATGGATCCGATAACACTGTCTATTTTAGCTAGTATCGGCATTAGTACTGGGGGTAGTGTAATAAATACTGTTCTTAATAGGATTGATGCTGCTAAAACAAGGAAAGATAATGAGAGGATAATGCAGGCTGCTTATAGGTTACAGAACGATAAGTTAAATAGACAAATGAATTTAGCTAAGAAGAATTCTGCGCTAGACCATGAGGAGCTTATTGATGAACTAGTAAATTTCTCTCTTGAGATGTCATCATCTGGAAGGTCAGAAGCTGAGCAGATAGCTGCAATGAGAACAAGATAATTAAATGGAGGTAATATGGCAAATGGTATACCCACAAATCAGGCAATGTTAGGTACGGGACAGATGTCTCCACAAAATTCCGCTATATATAATAGTTTGAATCCACAAACTAAACCTACAAGTCCATTATCATTTCAAACTGGTGATGTCGGTGTAGGTATGACCCCTGGTCAAATTGCCGGTATGAATGTTGCTACTACCGGACTAAGAACAGCTAATTCGATTATAAGTACATTATTAATGCTTAGTGAGAATGAAAAGGCTAGAAAATTGAAGAGGGAAGAGACGGCTAATAATCTAGCTTTGGGTAGGAAATCAATGATGCTTGAATATTTGTTGGGCAATAAAAACTATGCAGATAAATTGAGAGTTATAACTGCAAAATTAGTTTCATCTGAAAAGTCACGTGGACAGAGACAGAGATCCTTCAGTGAACAGAGAAAAGCTAGGACAGTTAGGTAAGGAAATATAACGATTTTAACTGTGTTATAAATCTTAGGAAAGCTAATGTTAACTTGTTAATAGGAGATTACTTATGGCACAACCAGTTCAATATGATGTTGGTTTAGGACACGTAGCTGACGGAATTGAGAAAATATATTCCTATCTTGATCAACAGTCTAGAGTGGATAAATATGGTAGAGCATTATCAAAAACTATATCAGGCGTAAATACTAATGACCCAGTTGTACACCAATACTTAAATGCTGCCAATGACTTAACTCAAACTGATCCGCAAGCTTCTAAGGTGTTTCTACAGAAGGCTCTTGAGAGGGCTGGTGAGATATACGATAAAGATATAGCATTTATGCAAAATAAACCACAGGTATACTCTAAGTTTGCTGATGATAAAACTGGACGTACTGATATAAACAGTATGACTAAGTATATACTAAAACTTAAAAATGATAATAGTAAGGCTATGAAATACTTAGCAGGACTAAATGCTGAGGAACTATTTACTATAGATAAAGAGGGAAGAAAACACATTAAACCTACAGCAGCCATGAAGGTTGCTCAACAGGAATCTATATTTAAGGGATCATTTGATCCTCTTAGTAGGATGATAAAGACTCTTACTCAGGAAGGTGAGAGGACGTATCGTAAAACTATAAATACAAGTAATCAACCAGAAAAAACTGCTATAAATGTTATTAGTAAAGATATCTCTATTGCTAAGAATGATATAAAAGCATCTCAAGGCATGATAAAAGACTTAATGGAACAGAAAGGTATAACATACAATAAAGAAGAGAGAGCTAGTATAGATACGAAGATTGCTGCTGAGAAGCTTAAAATAGATAATTTAAATAAGAAAGTATTTGGTAAGTATCAGGAACGTGTTGAATTATTACAAAAACTTGGAGTAAGTACGGATAGACAAAAAGAATTTGTAAAATTAGTAAATGCTATAAATAGATACAAGGACACATATGGCATATCGGAAGCTGCTAAGAGGATAGATGATGCTTTGAAAGCTAAGGGATCATCATTGGAAGCTTACGATATTTATATAGGAGTAATTCCATCTTCTAAACCAGAACCAACAGAAACAATACCTCAATCTAGTTTAGGTGGATTGTAAAATCACGGGAGGCTTATGGCTATTGACATAGATGCACTAGTAGCGGATGCATTTCCGGAATCGCCGGATGCTAAGCGAGAGCCGGAGAAACCGCAAATACCATTACCCACGCCGATTGCGGAATCAGGAGAGGTAGACGTTGATACATTAATAGGTGAAGCATTTGGTATACAACCATTATTTAGGGCTAATAAATTACAACCAGATTTTAACAAGGAAACACCAACGGTAACAAGGTCGCCACGTGGTTATACGGGATCGTGGGAGGAAAAAGAATCAACTCCAAACGATAAGCTATTTGAAAAAATGTTAATGAAGAGAGCACAATACCAACAACAGGAGTATCTATTTTCATTACCACATATGATGGAACAAGCTAAAAAGGAAGGACTTACAGGTGATTCAGCGAAAGAATGGGCTATCAATAAAGCTAACCTTTATTCCCTTAAGAGATCTGATACTCGTATTCTTGAAGACATTTATAAACAAACTCCAGATTTTAAATCGGTTTTAAAAGAAACAGTAAAAGCCGGATTAGGTAAAGTTGCTTCTGGTGTATCATTTGGAACAGCTAAAAATCTTTTAAAAACTATGACTCCACTTGAAATATATTTTGCAACAATGCCACCTGAAGTACAAAAAGATTTTATGAAGAAAGACGTTAAAGTTGGACCATTAAATATTTCTATGAGCAAGATGGTTTCTGCTCATCAAGGCGCTGCAGCAACTCTTGAGACAGTTCCAATGCTTCCATGGTTCGGTGTTGCAGGAAAATTAGCCCAAGCAGGTAAAGGTGCATTGTGGGCTAAAATGGTTAAATCTGGATTGGTATTTTCAGGTGTTGGTACTATCAATAAAGCTATAGACCCAGAAGCGGAAGTTGAATTAACTGATATGGGTCGTGAATTCGTTCTCGGTGCTGCATTACCATTATTGAATAAAATAAAACCCATTGGCAATATTGAAAAAGCATCTAGTAAATGGGTAGCTGTTAGTAAGTTAATGGGTCAATCTGTAGGTGCAGCTGGAATGTCATTCATAGTTGATTATATCAATAATACTTTACATGGTAGGAAATGGTCTGAATTAACCCCGATGGAGAAAAAGAATATTTATATCAACTGCGCCATGTTAGGTGGATTTCATCTCGCTGGCGGAAAAGATATATTATTTCGTAAAGCTGAAGCTTGGAAAGCTAAAAAGATTGAGTTAACCCCTGAAAGACTTAAAGAAGCGGAGACAAAGGCACGTGAAGAACAGTTAATAAAAGTTACGGAGGGGGAACTTGAAGCTAGGAAAACCAAAATATTGGAATTAGAAAAGAAGAAGGAGCTTACCCCTGATGAAAAAACTGAATTAGAAACACTCCGTAAGGAAGTAGAGGGATTTGGAGCATTTGAGGAGAAGAGGGCTGAAGATAGAAGAGTTGAAGAGGATAGACGGGAATCCGAAAGGGAGAGAGAAAGACGAGTTTCTGAAAGACGTAAAAGAATTGAAGAAGAGTATGCTGAAGATATTGAAGCAATGAGGGATGAAAAGGCGAAAACACGGTTTATCGAGAAACAGATGAAAAAGGAAGAAGTTATAGAAAAGGAGCGTGAGGCACGTGACATAGACTCCGCTTCAGACTTTCTTACTGGTGAAGGCGGCGAGAGACGTGGTTTAATGGATAAAAAGGTAACCACATCTAAAGAGGGTAAAACTAGAACTGAATTTGTACCAAAGGAGGACAAGAAACAGTTCTGGGTAGACCTTGATAAGATGAAGGAGAAAAATGATAAGTACGGCGAGAGGGAAGCTAATAGATACATAGATGCATATTTTAATGATGTTAGAGAAGCTGTCGGGAATAAAGGTGATGTTGTGAGGGTAAATGCTCCTAGGGGAGATGAATTAGTAGTATTCCCCAAGGAGGGCATTTCTGATGCTGAAAAGAATATCAGATTGAAAAATGCACTTGATAAGTTCAATAATAGAACTTTCAGGTTTGAAATATTCGATAAAAAGGCTGGTAAATATACTGGGCGTTTTGAACGTGTTGATAACCAGAGTTTTTCTGGGGCATTCGGAGATACTAGAACCGAAGCTGAGGGTAGGATGTTGGATGCCAAAGAAAAAGGCAGAGGTAGAATTATATTTAAGGAGGATGAATATGCCATTCGAGATATTGAGTCAAGAAGAGTTGAAAAAGTACAGCCCGATGTCGAAAGAGGAAAAGAAGGACTTGAAGCGGAGACAGAAAGAAGAAGACGATTACTTGAAGAAGGAACGTACGAAGAACTTGAAAAAGAGGCTGACAGGACAGAAGCGCAGATTAGAGAGCTTGAGGGGAAGGAGCGTCTAACTGATGCCGACCGAAAGAGAATTGACGACCTTGAAGGATTCATTGATGATGCTGTTAAACGTCAAGACGTACTTAGTGAGGAAGCTGCGAAAAGAGAAGTAGAAGTTAAAACAAGAGCAGCAGAACTTGAAAGAGCAAGGTCGGCAGTTGAATCAGCTAAATCACAACTTGCGGAAGCTGAAAAACGTCTTGAAGAAGCACGAAAAGGTGGAGCTACAGGAACATTCCTTAAAGGGAGGGAGACCGACGTTAGGGGTTCTAAAGAAACACTTCAATTGGCACAGGATAAACTTTCAGAATTAGAAAAGCTTTCTGCTGAACCACCTAAAGAACCTCTACCAGAAAAAACTAAGGAAGAGCAACAGAGACAGGTTGATAAGGAAGCTGAGATCTCTCGTATCGTAAATGATGAACCTGCAGTTGCTGAAGATAAACCTACTAAGTTTACGCAGAAAAAGAAGAATGCAAAAGCTAAGAAGAAACGTAAGGAAAATGAAGACAAGGCTAGGATTATTTCTAACGAAAAGATAAATGAGGCTGTAAAAACCTCTATGAAACCAGAAGTTTCCGGAAGTAAAGGAGAACCTCCAGCTAAGAAACCACCACGAAGAATATGGGATAAGTTGAAAGATGATTGGAATAAGGAAGACCCAATTGTGGTATCGGAATCACGATGGGATAAAATAAAGCAACAACTGTATGACAGATTTACTCCTTTAATGCCCAAAGAAGGTGACCCTAATTATGATGTTAAATTAAAAACCTATAAACAGGCTAGATTATTGGCTGGTAAAGTTATTGGTAAAACATCAATTATGATGGACGACTTATACAATAAAACACTTGGTGACATAAAAGGAAAAGATATACCGATACTTAATCAAATGTACAAAATGTATTCTCACTGGCACTGGGATAGATTAGGCAAAACAACATCTGGTATTACTGAAAGATTAGCAGCTGAAAACCTTATCAGGATACGTAATGAAATAGGCAGAGAAAAGTATAATTTGCTTAGAAATAAAATAGAACAGATAGCAAAAATACACAATGACACCTTATTAGACATGTTGGTTACAGGTGAAGTTATAACTCCTAAACTACGTGATATTTTAAAAGAGAGATATCCGGTATACATGAGGACGGAATTACTTGATGGATCTGTGGAATCAATAATGAATAGGGTAACTAGTGTACGGGAAGCCATTGCTTACTATGATAAGGGATTCCTTAAAGAGAAAAAAGGAACTGAATATGAAATATCTGATGACTTACTAGAATTAACAAAAAGGTCTATAATACAAAAAACTGTTGCAGCCCAGAAACAACATCTTATTAATAATATCCTTCAGGAGTACGGTCAAAAAGTTGGCATAATGATTGATTATGTTGATAGAGCTGAAACTACTCCATTAAGACACGGACAAGTTCCTAAAGAGTTTGTTAGGATGAATATAAATACCCGTATACCACGTACCGAGGATATAAAATGGGTTCGTGATAATTTTGAAAAGAGACTTAACAAGATAGCTAAAAATGAGGGTATAGAGATTACCAATGAGTGGATTCAGGATAATATAAGATTACAATATGCTGTACCAGAGGGTATATCAAACATGATGAAAGGTATGAATAATGAAAGTATTGACATAATAACACGTACTATGGGGGCTTATAATAATATTTTTAGGATGGCAGCTACTACATGGCGTTTACCATTCGTAATCACAAACCCTATGAGGGATGTCTGGAACGGATTTTTTATGTCCAGAGTACATAATTCTAAAGTAAGTCGTTTATCTGGATTAGCACAGGGGTTTAAAGAAGCAACTTTAGATGCATTTGGGTTTCATTCAGAATTGGCTAGACAATTCAAAGAGGCTGGTACTGGTTTTGGGGGTATTGCTACGGCATTACAGAGGGAAGTTAGGATACCAATAAGATTATTAAAGGGTAAGAATAAAATAGTGCGCATTGGTAAAGATGGTGTATATATGCCATTAACATTAATTGAAAAATTTGCACAAATTGGTGAAAATGCCGTACGTATGGGAGAGTTTATACGAGCAAAATCAGCTGGACTATCAGAGAGTGAAGCTGCGTTCATGGCTAGGGACTTAACGGTAGATTTTGCTAAACGTGGTGATGCAATGAAAATATTTAATATGTGGATACCATTCTTAAACGCATCAATGCAGGGAAACATTAACTATCTAAGATTTATGAGGGATAAACCTGCAGTTGCAGCTGCAAGATTGTCATATTTAACAGTGTTACCATTTGTCGCATTAAAAATGTGGAATGCATCATTTGATGATGATGCTGATATAACTGATTACATAAAAAGAGGTTATTGGTACTGGAGAGTTCCGGATTTCGAAGCTCTTCAAAACGGTGAATTTAAAGGTAAGGTAATAAAAACTGACGAAGGTGACGAGCTTCCATTGTTATTCACATTTAGAAAAGCTGAATTAGCATCGTGGCTTACTGGTATCGCTGAACCTGTTGTTGATCACCTTTTAAGAGAAGATAAAGAGAAACTGCCAGAAATAAAGAATAAAACTTTAACGTCAATGTTATTAACATCAGCAGTTGGGGAGGCTAAGAGATCGATGTTTGGTATGATTCCGCCTGCGATATCAACACAGTTTGAAATAGCTGGTAATTATATGGCTTGGGCTGATTCTCCAATTGTACCTCACCATCTTGAAAACGTAGAACCGAAATATCAGTCCAGACCATCAACTACCAATATTCCAAGACGTATTGGGGAGAAATTGAATTTATCGCCTGCTAAGATAGAATATGCTATTACTTCATTATTCCCTGCCGGTAAACAAGCTCTTGCACTAGCATCACCATTATTTGAATCTGATACTCCAGGTGCTCAAAATTATGGCATATCATCATCAAATTTGGAATTGTTTTCTAAATACGTCCCTGTAATAAAAATTCCAACTTATAAACAAAGATCTGAAGAGATGTACGGTTGGAAAGAGGAAGATGAAACTAAGCAGAAAACAGCTTCTAAACTTCTGAGGGATGCTGATTATGCTATGTTAACAGCTAAGAATGATATGGAATTGAAAAAGGCAGAGGGTGAATACAATTATGTATTAAGTAATTATAAGCCATATATTACGTGGAGCATGAGGAAAAGCGCAAGAGAGAGTAATAAAAAACGATTAGCTGGTAAAAAATTGGGTGCTAAGGAACGTGTATGGCAGAAACTTTCTAAACCTCAAAAGAAAAGATATACTAAGGAGTATATAGAACTGGGAGCAAAAGAATGATAAAATTTATTAAACAGTTAATAGTTGCTTATAATAGGTTGAATAGATTTATTCCTAGACACTTACAAATAGCTTTTGATGAATTGGGTGAAACTGAAGTTAGGGGAGTACGTTCAAACTCCCGAATTATTGAGTATTTAAGTACGTGTGATATGCGTCCTGATAGTGATGAAATTGCTTGGTGTTCAGCTTTCGTTAATTGGGTTATAATATCTGATGGTAAGATTGGTACTGATAATCTATTAGCTAGGTCATGGTTAAATTGGGGTAAAACAATTGTTAAACCGAGATTAGGTTGTGTAGCAATTATGAAGAGGGGTACTAAGGAATGGCAGGGACACGTTGGTTTTTATTTGGATTCCAACAATGGAGTAGTTTTTATACTAGGTGGCAATCAATCCGATAGGGTTGGTGTGAATGGGTATAAGGAGGATTCGATACTTGGATACAGGTGGTTTAAAGAGGAATCAATTAACATAAGGAGTTAGATATGGCAGATTTTTTGGATACTACCCTTGAGAATATTGGTAGTAGGAAAGTTATCGAAGCAACAGCTCTTAATGCTGTTAGCGGTACTGTTGATTCAAGTCCGTTAAATACGGGGAACTTAACAAATTTACAGATGGCTGTTACCGGTATGACAACTGGAGCTATCAGGGCATATGGAAACGTTGATGGTTCATCTCTTAGTGACTTTGCCATAGGTTCGACAGTTTCTGCAAATGGATTAACAAATTTAAGTTCATTACTACCTTTAAAACAGGTAACAGTGAAAGCATTCAACGTTGGAACACCAACAGTGAAATTAATAGGTAATAATCTTTAATTAGGTTATGCTGATAAAAGAATGGTCACACAGTGTGACCGGACTTGACTTAACCTTAAATAGGAGGGCTATATGGCTTATTTAGCACCAACCACCGATAGAATACTTGGTGGAAAGAAGTACATTAAATCTGTTGACATGATGGATCAAGATGGTAATGCAACACAGGGCATTCTTGATATATCGAGAATCAATGGAGGAATGATTCAAATCGATGGAATGTCTATCGGTGTGGATTCAGTGAAAATTAAAGGCACTGTTGACAAGACTGTAGATTCAACTCACATGGAAGAACTTCCATTGGGTACGGATGCAAAGGAAAGTAGGGCACTTGCTACTGTTCTTCCAATAGGAGCTGCATCTGCATCAGTAGCCAGTAATGCAATTAAGACTGACTGTTTTGTACATATCAGTGATAAACTTTCACAGATACAATTGGAAGTTTCCGGTGTGACTACCAGTGGTATTGATGCATGGTTTACTGGGAAAGGAGATATATAATGCCAGCTGCATACAAACGATGTGTTAGTAAGGTATCAAAAAAGAAGGGTGTTAAAAGTGCCCATGCTATTTGCACAGCTGAAAATGCTGGGGGTATTAAACAGTATCGTAAGAAAGAAGCTAAGAGAAAGAAACGATAGTTTGTATGATACGTTATAATAATTGAACATAATAATAATATTCTTCAATCTCCTGATAAGAGGGAGAGGGTTGTGCGTTCCTCTTCCTCTTTTTGTTTTTGGAAAGGAACAGAATGGCATTAAGAATTAGAAAGGAAGTTGAAAGTGAGGATATAAAACTTCCTGCTGAATTAGAACATTTATCATTTTCGTCCATAGATACATTTTTAACATGTCCAATGCGGTGGAAATTCCGTTATGTGGATAAAATTAAATCCCCTCCATCAATATTTCTGGAATTTGGTGGGTCTGGTCATGAAGCACTTAAATTAAATAATATACACAAATTTGAAAGTGGGTCAGATTTACCTACTAAAATTGTGAATGATAAGTTTTGTGATACACTACAAACAAAAAAGAAAAACATTGAAGATTGGGACGGTGAGAATCCTGAAACATCATATGATAAACATATTAGATTAGGTCAGAAATTATTGGCTGAATATATGAAAGAGGTTGCACCAATATTTACACCTGCTGTTATGCCTGAACAGGAAGGTAATATAAAAATATCAGGTGTACCACTTGTATATTATGTAGACTTAGAAACACATACAAATATATGGGATTATAAATTTGTAGGAAGGGCTAAGTCTGATAAGGATGTTAGTAACAGTTTACAAATGTGGTTATATTCAATAGCTAGAAATAAGTCTAATACCAACATGCTATCATTTTGTAAGAAAAATGGAGACATAGTATCTGCTAGTGCAGAAATAGGAGAACGTGAGCGCACGTGGGCTAGATACATTGTCCAAACAACAGCACGGGCTATCGTGGCAGGACACTTTTTTCCTCGTAAGCCGGATGGTCAAGAGTCGTGGCAGTGTACGCCAAAATTTTGCGGATATTATCATATGTGTCGTGGCGGTTCTAGGAGGATGACATAAAAAGGTATTCAATACAGGTTAATATAGGGAAAAATAAAATTGGTCAATATATGTTATATAAGGACTATGAAAAGGAGAAAAAAGTGAGATGTAATTACACAATGTGTGAACATAATGACCAGTCTAATGGTTGTATGCTTGGGGAGGGACATAGGGTTAATATATCAGGTAAAATAAGTGGTGATAGGCTAGTGGTTATTGAGTGTTCAGAGAAAACTATAAAAATGGTAGAAAATTATCATGAATCTGCATCGGAAGCCGAGAATAGAATAATTAAAGTGGAGCAAGAGGACGATGGGGAAATTGAGTAGAGATAGAGGAGCGAGATATGAAAGAAAAATTGCTAATGTCATAAATAGTGCACTTGGGTGGGATTTAGTACGCAATTTAGAACAGTCTAGAAGAGACGTACACGGAGATCTAGTAGATAGAAATACATTACATGCTCCAATAAATGCTATAATAGAATGTAAAGCACGAAAATTTTGTTGGGATAACGTTATTAAGTGGAATATAAAAGTGGAAGAAAGTCCTGTTGGATGGTTTTTACAAACATACAAGAAGACTGTAGGAAGGAATTTTGATATAATATGGTTAATATTTAAATCAACACTAATGGATTTTTCAATAATATGTCCAGTTTCTATCCTATACGAAAATATATTATTAGAAGAAAAAGAGTATTTTGATGGTTTCTGTGGTTATGATTTATATTTAGGCAGTTTAGGAGATACGTTAGAGTGGATGAAAATCCTATTACCCAAACTAAAGAAGACGTAATAGAATTAGTTAAAGAAGTACGGAATATCCGTCGTAACCTTCTTAGTCCTTTACCATTCACAATACAGCAAGCAATAGAATTTGAGTTAGAAAGCTATGGATATGATTTAATAGTCAATTATGCTCTTACAAATTGTATAAACGACATAAAATATTTAACAAAATGTCTAACAAATCACAGACAAAAATTATTAGGTAGATATGGTAAACAGTTACAAAGATACCGGTCACTTAATGACGACATTGCGTACGACGTTGATAGTGACCAACCATCTAATGATAATCTGTTTGACAGACTATACATGTCTTCACTTAGTTTACCTAAACACCATAAGGAACATATCTATTGGGTAGTGGTTATGATAGCTAGAGGATCGCATAGACCAATTCAGGATGCTGCTGAACAGTTGGGGGTTAGCAGAATGACCGTTAGTAGAGCATTGAGACAGTGGAAGGATAATTATGCCAAAGAAATTAAACGAGAAGTGCGACAGGTGCGATCTATCAAACACCTGCAAAAACTGTTGTATTGGGGGGCGAGGCAGTGAAAATCCGAAGGTCATATTCATCGGGCAAGCTCCTGGTAAAGATGAAGATGAACAAGGGAAATGCTTTGTCGGACAGGCTGGACAATTACTTCACAAATATCTTGAGAAATATAAGATACAAGATTACAGGCTTACCAATACTGTTAGATGCTATCCTCCAAACGATAAAAAGCCTCTTAAAGCACATATAGAAGCATGCAAATTTTACTTAGAAATGGAATTGGAGAAATATCCGTGCGATATCATAGTTCCGCTTGGTGGAGTTGCCTTACAAATATTTTTACCTAACGAAAAAATAAGCGATGTAGGCGGAAAGCCAATAAAAGTAGATGGTGGTACTATATTTCCTGTACTACACCCATCTGCTCCAGTACATGTGCCAAGAAAACGTGGTGAATTTGAATCACAAATGAAAGCTCTTGGCGCATTTATAAATAATGAAAATTTGAACGTACGAAAACCGGATTATGCAACTGTTGATAACTGTCCGTATGAATTTGCACAGTTAGAACCAACAGTATTTGCATTCGATTTTGAAACAACGGGACTAAATCCAAGTAGGGATAATTTACGATGTGTGTCATTTTCAGATGTAGTTGGGACTTCATTGTGTATTAAGGATGTTAAAACAATACCATTGCCGTTTTGGCATCATCACGGATTTATAGCCCATAATGCTAAATTTGAGTGGCATTTTTGCAGGGAAAAGGTAGGATTTGAACCGGATATCATTGGAGATACGAAGATGGCTCATCTATTGTTACACGAGGAGGAGAATAATCATTTAGATCTTTTATCCCAGATATATACTACATTGGGAGGATTTAAAGATGAGTCAGAGAAATGGTTACGTGCAAATAATAATGATTGGCGTAATATGCCGATTGAAATTCTTATGAGAAGAAATTGTGGAGATTCGGATGCTACACTTAGAATACATATTATACTTGAGAAAGAATTAGAAGAACAGGGACTCACTTGGTTGTATAATAATATATCAGTTCCGTCACAGTGGGTAGCTTCAAGGATAGAACATCGTGGTATGTACGTAAATACTAATATTCTGGATAAAGTTAAGAACGAAGAAATGGAGAAATCCAATAATATAAAATCAAATATATGTTCACAGTACAATTTGGATGATATAAATTTCAGATCTCCTAAACAAATAAAACATTTAATATTTGAATTGATGGGTATGCCAGTTGTTCGTAAGAATAAAAAATCGGGTGAACCTAGTACGGACGAAGAAGCTTTAGAAACTATGATATCTAAATTAAATAAAGGTGACCCAAAGAAAGACCATCTTAAATGGATTATTGATTGTAGATCTTCGTTATATAATACGTCTAAAATAGATGAACTTATCAAATGGCGCAGACCTGATGGTACTGTTTCATCAGAATTAAATTATGCTGTTACCGGTAGATATAGATCAAAAAATCCTAATATGCAAAACTTACCAACTGATGGTCTTATTAAAAAAGCATTTGAATCACGATGGGAAGGTGGAAAAATTGTAGAAGCTGATTATTCACAGTTAGAACTTAGATTAATAGCTAGCGAGTCTAGGTGTCGTGATTTGATTGCTGCATATAAGGATAAGAGAGACATACATCAGGAAACCGCTGAGATGTTTGGATTGGATAGATCTGATGCTAAGAGAGTTAATTTTGCGGTAGCTTACGGTGTTGGACCAAGTACACTTGCCCGTAATTTGAAGCGTGATTATATGGAGGCAAAGGACTTTATACGTGATAAGTCTAAACAGTGGTGGGAAATAGGTTTATGGAGAAATAGACAAATTGATTTTTGTAAGGAGAACGGATATGTAGTTAATAAGTTTGGAAGAAGGAGAAGACTTCCGGATATAAATAGTCCCAATGAACATCTAGTTATTGATGCATCATTACAAGCTGGTAATTTCCCTATTCAGTCACTAGGAGTTGATACTCTGAACTATTCTATGGTGTTGATAGAGAAAGCTATGCACCCGAGAAATTTGGTAGACAAGAAACACCCATTCAAATCCATGATTATTAACCAGATACATGATTCTATTATTGTTGATTATCACCCAGAGGATGATTTAGGAGAACTTAAAAAGCTTATGAATGATTATATGGTAAATAAAATGATGAAATTAGGGTATTATAAAATACCGTTAGAAATTGAAATAAAAGTTGCCGATACTTGGGGCGGTAACTTTGAGAAAGGAGCTGAAAATGCCTAAGAAGATAGGTGAGTTAAAACAACAAATAAAGAAAGAGGATCCCAAAAATGATATTCCCAGTGAGAAATTACAGGAAGGTATAACACAGGAAAAACCAGCATTGGATATTACCAGAGCATCATTTAGTAAGGGAGTAACTTTGCCGTTGGAACCTTATGGTGGGGACAAGTTTGAGATGTTACGATTAGACATGTCTATTGAAGTACGTTGTAATGGTAAAATTACAGTTGAATCTAGAGACGCATCATGGGACTTATTAGATGCTGAACTAAATAAAATTGTTCAGGCTGAAATTGACGAACTAAAGAAAAGAAAATGATTCGGTATTCTGGGAACAATCGTTGATAGCTAAAGCGTTTCGACGACCCCCAGAACCGAATAGTATGGTTATTTATTAAATTTAAATAGGAGGTATTATGCCACTGAACGTAGCTCGCTACAAAGCGAAGCAGAAGGAAACCGAGTCTGGCGGAGACTCTGGCGATATTATGCGCCTTAAACCAGGTAAGAATTACGTCCGCATTTTTAAATTTAGACACACAGTTACAAAACGTGATTTTGATTTAAAACTGTACCGCAAAGGACAAAACGCTCCAGAAATTGGAAGTGTAGTTGAGGAATTGGCTCGTCCATATGAAGTACATCTTATCAGTGGTACTTCACCAATTAATTGCTTCCTAAATAAAAAGGATTGTGAACATTGTGAAGAAGCAAAGGATTTATTGCGTGAGGGTAGCAAACAGGCTGGAAGACAGCTAAGAGCACAGGAACGGAACGCCATGAACGTTGTTGATATGAATAATTCTAAAGAGGGTATGAAAAGGTTGGATTTATCTCCACAACCATATGGTGGTGTTCTTGAGCAATATTTTTCTAAAATAGAAGATGGAGTAGAAGAGGATGATATATTTGGATGTAATGGTCGTGACTTCATAATAGAATATAACAAAGGGTCTGCTGATGTAAGCAAGATATACGGAGTTACCATACGGGATAAAGAAAGATCTGATAAACTTCCGGAAGGATTGCAAGCAAAAACAAAAGACTTTTATCGTGCTAAGTATTTAGATCCGCAGGATGCTCCACCAGTTGATGAAGATACAACAACTAAAGAAGATGGCGATAAATGTCCTTGGGAAGACAAACCAAAGGAACAGCCAAAAAGTGCTGAGAAACTAAAAGACGAGCCGAGTCGTGACAGACCTGAATCATTAATTGGTTGTACCATTGAATTTGATGACGGGGGAAAAAGTCTTATGGCTAAAATTCGTGAGTGGGATGGAAGTCAATGGAAGGCTCTTGACGAGAATGGAGAGGCGTGGGCTTTCGATAGAACAGAGAAATTTATAATTAAATAAGCTGTCGATCCGTTTATTCTTGGTATAGTTGAAACTGTTTACATAAGCGGAAGTAAATTATACCATGTACGGAATAAACCTCTGTCGTGGTGGGTTGACATAGAACCCACTGGCAGCTTTACTAGGAGGCATAATGTATTATTTACAAAAAGGAAAGGCGAATGTAATCATTGACGGTCAGTGGGGTTCTACTGGAAAGGGAAAGTTGGCAGGGTATATAGCTAAGAGATCTGATATCGAAGTTGCAGTGTGCGATTTTCAGACTAATGCAGGTCATACTTGGGTTAGTGATGGCGGAAAGTCAGTTATGGTACAGCAGATTCCAAGCTCATTTATTAATGAAAAATGTCAGGTATGTATTAACGCTGCTTCAACCATAAAATTGAAAACTCTATTGAGAGAGATTGAGGAGCATAATTTATCTGGCAGGTTGTATATTCACCCTCATGCAGGTATCATTACTGGTGAGGATGTTGATAAGGAAGCTGGTGGTCAGATGCAGAAGATATCATCTACTCAAAAAGGTTGTGGAGCAGCTTTATCTAGAAAGATACGACGTGAAGCTAAATTAGCACAAGATTTTGAGGAGTTGACTCCGTTTATGGCTGATACATCAGAAATAGTACAGGATACCTTATTTTCCGGTGGTACTGTCCTAATTGAAACTGCACAAGGGTTTGATTTATCCTTAAATCATGGAACTAAGTATCCTTATACAACGTCACGGGATATTACTATAGGCAGTGCATTGTCTAATGCCGGAGTTTCTCCTATTTTCTTGGGAAATGTATATGGTAGCTTACGGTCATTCCCAATACGAGTTGGTAATGTATATGACAAAGATGGTAATAGAATTGGATGGTCTGGACCAAAGTATCCAGATCAGGAAGAATTAACATGGGATCAAATTACCACTTTATCCGGTTCAGATAAGCAGTTATCCGAGATTACCACAGTTACTAAGAAGTTGAGAAGAATATTTACTTGGAGTCAGAAGCAATTGTTTCGGTTCATAGCTTTTAACATGCCTACTTATTTATTCATTAATTTCGTTAATTATATCGATTGGGACAATAAAGGAAAACGTGAGTATAGTGAGTTATCTTCAAGAACACGGAGATGGGTAGAAAATACCCAGAAAGATATTAATGAATTCTGTTCCCGTAGACATGTAAAAGCCCCGAAGATTTCCTTACTGGGTACGGGTGAATTTGACTCAGATATGATCGAAGTTTAAAAATTTAATAGGGAGTATAAATGGATGATACACTAGATATTGCGTGGGCAAAGCGTCTGAAAATCCGTAAGGAGCATATAGAAGCTTTTGCAGCTAGATACTGCTCTATGACTGGTATACCACCTGATGAAGCAATGTTAGTTGAGGAAATTGTGGGTAACAAGGTACGTTGGTATTTTACTAGAAAACCCAGTAGTTTTGATAGCAAAGAATACGAGAAGCAGCAAAATATGGAGTAGAAATGGAAGTAGAATGTAGACTATTTGTAGTTTATACCTGCCAGAAGTGCCCATATGCTATGCAATATGAAAATGGACGTGCTAACAAATCTGGTGGATATTGTAGCTTAACAGGTGGGACTATAGAACCAGTTGATTATATGAAAGTTATGG
>Ga0180437_10005647_pt1 | contig 16978 bp, 12 predicted proteins | sample SS_ome_4_FD_132410 | JGI IMG/M metagenome (GOLD analysis project Ga0180437, IMG submission 132410) | Hypersaline lake sediment archaeal communities from the Salton Sea, California, USA - SS_3_D_1 metaG | ecosystem: Environmental > Aquatic > Non-marine Saline and Alkaline > Hypersaline >... | reverse complement strand
GCCCCGCGAAGTTGGGACCCCAGTAGACGATGGCCGCCGCCCCCGGCCGACGTGCGCGTGCCTCTCGGATCACCGTGCGCGCTCCCCGCCCGTTGCCATAGATGATAATCTCTCCCACCCCGACTTCGCGCAGCACCGGAGCAGACACCGGAGTGCCCACGGCCATCACGGTGGCGCCGGGAAGCCTCTCACCGATCTCCCTCGCCGCTCTCTTCGCCAATTCCTCCTCACCTCGCCGCGCAAACGTCAGCAGCAATGCCGCTCGGCCGCCTTCGCTCATGCGGCACCTCCCGCAGCCAGGGCGAGGATCTCGCAATCCGAGCGGACGCGCTCTCTCGCCGTCGCGGCGCGCGCGCGGGCGGCTCGGCCAAGCTGGCGGAAGGCCCACCAGAGCGCCGCCGTCCGGCTCGGCGTGCCGCCGATAAGCACGTCGTCCGCCGCCCACCGCGCCTGGGCTGCAAGCGCCTCGCCGAACATGCCGACATCGAGCAGGTTCTTCCAGGCGAAGAGAACGGCGTTCTTCGCCGACATCAGCTCGATGTGTGCAGGCCGGTGGAGCCGCGCCATGGTGCTGCCCTGGTCGTGATACACCACGCTCGCCGGCTCGAACAGCACCCGCCATCCCCGTCCCCACGCGCGGTATCCGATGTCCACGTCCTCCCAGTAGAGGGGTCGAAACAAGGGATCGAAGCCGCCGAGCGCGCCCCACTTGTCCCGCCAGAACGCCATTCCGCCGCCGTTTGGGTAGAGCTGCGGACTCGTCTCTCGGAGTTGCTCGCCGCGCGTCTCGTGGTGGATGTGCAGCAGGCCTCGCTCCCACCGCCCGGAAGTGCGGTTCCCCAGCGCGTCGGTCAGCGATCCGTCGGGGTTGAGAAACTTGCAGCCCACCGCAAACACATCCGGCTCTCCCAGATCCGCAAGAAGTGGATCGAGGAAGTCTTGCCTGACCACCACGTCGTTGTTCAGCAGCACGGCCGCTTCGGTCTCGGCCGCTGCAACGGCGGCATTGCAGGCGGCGCCGAAGCCGCCTTTGGGCAGTGCCAGGACCCGCACCTCCGGAAATTGCCTGCGGACGAACTCGACGCTGTCGTCGGTGCTCGCGTCGTCCGCGACCATGATCGGGTGGCGGCCGCCGTGTCGCGCCGCCGCGAGCGCGGCCGGCACTGACTCGGCCAACAGGTCGCGGCCGTTGTGGTTGATGACGATGACGGTGGCCTTCATGTTCTGTGCGCTGCCGTGCGCCTCTGCCGCAGTATCCAGGTCACCGCGTCGCCGATGTCGTCCGCGATATGGTCTGCATGAGGTTTCGCGCCCCATGCAGACTCTGTCTCGCGGCCGTAGCCGGTGCGAACGAGCACCGTGCGGGACCCAACCCGGCGGCCGGCCTCCAGGTCGCGTTCGCTGTCCCCCACTGCGAACGATTTGCCCAGGTCGATCCCGAGCTCCTTCGCGGCTCGGCGCAGCATGCCGGGCGCCGGCTTTCGGCACCGACATCGGCGGCGATAGGCGGCCCTCACACCGTCGGGATGATGTGGGCAGTAATAGATTGCATCGAGTCTCGCCCCACTCCGTGCCAGCCGTCGGCGGAGCTCGGCGTGGATGCGGCCCAGGTCCTCCTCGGACAGCAGCCCTCGCGCGATGCCGGACTGATTGGTGAGCGCGACCACGGCCAGCCCCGCTTCGTTGAGCCGCCGGATTGCCTGGGCCGCACGGGGAAGCAGCCGAAGCTGCTTGAGAGAGCGCATGTACTCGACCTCGCGTACGATCGTCCCGTCGCGATCGAGGAAGACCGCTGGGCGAGCCATGGCATCGACCTCTGCCTACGCTTTGTCGCCGGCCGGGACCAGCCGCCGGCGCAGATTCCAGAGCCACCCCTCCGCCGCGATGCTTCCCCACACCAGGGCGACGACAACGGAGAGGACAAATCGCTCGACCAGGCCGACCGCGAGCTGGACCACGAGGGCAAGCGGCTTATAGGGTGCGAACCAGAAGACGTGGGCCGCGCCGTCGTCACGCACCTCCACCCGCCGCTCGGCCCCCGACAGGAGAGCCAGGAATTCCGCCCGCCGGCTCCCCTCGCCCGCGATCACGGCGGTATCGAATCGCCTCTCCCGGAGAGTGTTGACGATGCCTCCGCCGATCCGATACCCGCAGGCCTCCACTCCCGCGGCCGAGATGACCGGCGCGCCGACCTCGTAGCGCGTCTCCGCCGCGAGCGCATCGGGAACGAGGATCGAGATCTCGGCCGCCGGATATCGCGCGAGTATCTGCTCCACGACTTCCCGAGTGAGCGCGAGCGACCCCGCTCGCATCACGATCGTCGCATGGGACGGCTCGCGCGGGTCGAGCCCCCAGGTCGGCGCGGCGCGCCGCCTGATGAATGCCTTTGCGAAGAGGTCGGCCAGGCCGGCGGCGCAGGCGCCCAGCACCAGGCGCGCGGCCGAACCCATGCCCTGGGTCTCCCACGCGCGTACGATACGGCCCAGCGCGCTGCGCGGCACCCAGGCGGCATCGGCTGGCACCGCCGCAACCTCCCGGCGGTCCGGCGAAGCCGCGGGATTGCGCGCCCACCGCTGGAGCGGCTTCATCACCTCGGCCACCGCTCGGTGCCTGAAGACATACTCCTTAGCCCGCGCGGCGCAGCGCCTTCGCCGCGTCTCATCCCTGGCCAGCGCGAGGACGGCGCTCTTCAACCCCTGCGCGTCGCCGGGAGCGAAGGTCTCTCCCAGCCGCAGGTCGCGGACAATCGTGCTGATCTCGCTGCCGAGGGTTGTGACCACGGGCAGTCCCGCCCGCAGCATGTCGAGTATGCGGTAGCGGCACCCGATCAGCATCTCATAGCTGAACCGGTCGATGTTGATCCCCGCGTCGCTCTCCAGGTAGTAGTCGGGCACATCCTCGGTCGGAACCCAGCCGAGGAAGATGAAGCGCTCCGCAAGCTCGCTCTCCTCGGCTCGATTCCTGAAGCGGTAGAAGGTCTGCTCGTCCCGCCCGGGCATCGCTCCGCCAAGGGATACGAACTTGATCCGCCGCTCTTCTTCCATCGCCGCGGTCAGTCCCTCGAAGAGGGTGTCGACGTCGGTCCAGGTATTGTAGCCTCCCGCCCACAGGACCACGAAATCATCTTCTGCCACGTGTCTGCCGCGCAGCACCTGCTTCTGGTGCTGATAGGGCTCGGGCTCGACCGCGTTGGGCATGTAGTGGACCGCGTCCCGCCCATAGCTCTCGCCGCTCAACCTGCCCGCCGCAGCCAGCTCTCCGATGACCGCGTACTTCTGTCGGGCCGAGACGACTGAGAAAGCGTCTGCACGCGCCAGCGCAGCCTGCTCCCACTTCCACGCCTCCGCCACCGCGGAGTCGTCTCCAACCACGGCCGCCCGCGCCTGGGCCTCCGACATTGCGTAGCCGTTGAGGTCCGCCCACACAGGAGCGTCGCTGTCGATCCGCGAGACGACCCACGCGGGATAGGCGTGGACGACGACCACTGCGTGCGGCCGCACGCGGTCGCACAGGCGCTGAAGCAGCCTCCCGTCCTCGAAGGTCGAGTGCTCCACCGAGTAGTAGACAAAGTGGTCGCCTCGAAAACGGAGCACCGAAGGCCGGGCCGTCTCGTGCTCATAGGCCCCGGCCATGCGGACGCCCACCACGGTCACGTCGTGTCCGTCGGCGAGCAGCGCCTGCGCCACGTGCCACGTGCGGAAGCAGAGCGCCCCCAGCCGTCTCTCTTTCTCAAACGGCAGAGGCGCGAATCCAACGACCAGTATCCGGTTGCCCTCCCCGCTCGAGCCGAACGGAACAGGCTCCGGGACGGCCGTGCCCTCCTCCGGTATTCCCGCTGCCAGGTCCAGCGCCTCCCGGTCTCCCAGCGCTCGACTCCGCCGCGCGCGGTGGCGCTTCACCAGCAGTTCGGGAAGCTGAGCGGCGGCCCGCAAAAAGAAAGCGGCCATCCTCGGTTCCGCCGCGGGCCGCAGCAGGCGCCGCCAGAGAGCTCGGAAGTGCTGTCCAATCAAGTCTGCATCGGTCAGCACCTTCCAGGTGAAGAGCAGGCTGTTCTTCCCGAACATCAGATCTACGTACCCGCCGGGGAAGTTCTCGGGGCTGTTGGTCTGGCGGTGCTTGTGGACCATCCTGCTCTTTGGCTCGTACACGACCTGCCAGCCCATCTTCTGCGCGCGATAGGACACGTCGAGGTCCTCGAAGTAGAACGGGCGAAAGACCCGATCGAAGCCGCCCAACTCGAAGAAGCGATCTCGGCGAACCGCACTGGACCCACCTCCCGCGTACACCACCCGGACTCGCTCTTCCCAGATGGGCTCCTCGTGCTCCAGCACGAAGAATCCGTCCTCGAAGCGCGCGCGCACGAGGCCGGTTTCGCGGACCACGCCTCCCCCGACCCACCTGGGCGCCATCTCGATTCGTGCCGTGGCCGCGAAGACTGTGGGATCTTCGAACGCGCTGAGCAGCGGCCGCAGGAAGTCGGCCTTGACGAGCATGTCGTTGTTGAGGAAGACGAGGACATCGCCGGTGGCGACCCGGGCCGCCGCGTTGTTCGCGCTGGCGAATCGCACATTGCGCCTCAGCGCCACGAGCCTCACCTGGGGGAACTCGCGCCGGACAAAATCGACCGTGTCATCGCTGCTCGCGTCGTCGACGACGATGACCTCGTGGCCGCCTCCCGCCATCGCTACTGCGCGCAGCATGCGCGGCAGGCAGGTCTCCAGGAGGTGCCTGCCGTTCCACGAGGATACGATCAGGCTGGCGCGCAGTGCGGTCACTGCTCCTCGGACGCCGGGGCGGAGTCGGCGCTGGGCGGCGCGTTCTCCAGCCAGATGCGCGGGGCCTTTGCGCTGGGCAACTCGAGCCGCTCCTCACGCCACGGCTGCGGCCCAACAGATCGAGCCCAGTCGGCCATTCTCCGGATGCCCTCCTCCAGCCCAAACTGCTCCTCATATCCGAGCAGTCGCTCGGATTTCTCCCAGGTGCAGTGAGCATTCTTGACTTCTCGAGGGCGATCCGGGAGGTGAATCACTTCCGGCTGCTGATCGAACTCGGCACTGACCAATTCTACGAGGCGATTGATCGTGATGGGTGTCTTCCCCCCCACGTTGATGATCTGCCCGTTGAGTTCGGGTGTCACCTCCGCCGCCCGAAGGAACGCGGGGAGCGAATCGCCGATGTAGCTGAAGGCACGCCGTTGCTCTCCGTCACCGTAGACGTAGAGGGGCTCACCGCGCATCAGCCTGTTCATGAAGATGCCGATGACATTCCGGAAGGGATCCTGCAGGCTCTGGCGCTCGCCGAAGACATTGTGGGGGCGGATGATCGTGTACTCGAACTCATGCACCTCCGCCAGGATCTCGGTTATCTCCTCCATGGCCTTCTTGTTCACCCCGTAGACGTCCACTGGCTGGCGCGGCACGGCTTCGTCGAAAGGAGTCTCCTGGTCGCCGTAGGCGGCCATCGAGCTGTACAGCACCACCTTCTTTACCTGGCACTGGAGCGACGGCACGAGCACGTTCGCGTACGCCATCAGGTTGCGGCCGCACACATCCCGAGGCTGGAACTGGGAGGCACCCTCGCGCGCGTTTGCGGCGAGGTGGCACAGCACCTCCGGCAGGCTGTCGTGAACGACTCGTTCCGTGGCCTCAGCATCTCGAAGATCAATCTGGAAGAACGCAACCTCAGGGGCGACGTTTTGGCGGAATCCCCCGCTGAGATCGTCGATTCCTATGACCTCGTGTCCGGCGGCCGCGAGGCCCTCGGCGAGGTGTCCGCCCATGAACCCTGCTGCGCCCGTGACTAGAACGCGCACGCCACTCTCCTGTCTGTCAGCGTCTCAATGCAGGCAACTAGACCTATCTTTCCCGCGGCCGCTCGCCGCTCCTGCCGTGCCGCCCCCAAACCAATGCCTCGCTCAAGTCCGTCGCGGCCACCGCGACCACCAGGGGCAGAAGCAGCACGAGGCCTGCGGCCCCAGCGTACACCTCCTCCACGGTCTGCACCAGGCCGAGTGCCGCTCCGCCGACAACGGCCCGCAGCGCGCCGCGCTCGGTGCCCGTCTCCTCTTCGCGGAACACCCTCTCTCGCGCCCTTGATGTGAGGGACAGCGCGACCGCCTTCCAGTACGCGCGGGTCGCGTACTGATCGCCGCCGTGTGCGACGACCGCGAGGTCGAACCCGCGTCGGCGCAGGTCGCCGACCAGAGAGGCGGCCCGGCGCGACCGCCAGTCCAGAACCTCGTCGGCACCCTCGAGCGGGTGCGCGGCGCGCGCGACGGCGTGGCCCACGAGCGCGGTGACCCGCGCGTGTGGGTGGTCGGCGCGCAGCTCCGCCAGCAGTCGCGCGAATACGTCCGTCGGGACGAGCGAGATGGCGAGCAATCGCGAGGCCACTGGTCAGTCCTCCGGCGGAGTGCGGGTGTGTCGCTCTCCCATCGCGAGCAGAGCTTCGAACCGAGCGACGGGGACCGCTCGACGGCGCCGAATCAGGCGCCGTCGGGCGAGCATGCGCGGCATCTGCATGAAGGTGCCCCACAGCACCGCCGGCAGAATGCCGGCATGTCCGCGGCGCATGAGCGTCATGGCCGAGGCCCGCCACCCGCGCCAGATCCCCGGTAGCTGCCGGAGCAGAGATGTGAGCGGCCAGTCCTTCGTCCACACGTGGGCCGCGTTCCGCATGCCGAGGAAGACCGCCCGCCGGCTGCGGATTTCCCGCGACACGCCTTCTCGGTGGCGTATGACCGCGGTCGGCACGTAGCGGGCCCGCCAGCCGGCCCACTGCGCGCGCCAGTTCAGGTCGGCGTCTTCGTAGCTGATGAAGAAGTCGGGGTCGAAGAGCCCGATCTCCTCGAGCATGCGTCGGCGGTAGAGGGCCGCACCCGCGCAGGCGCCCAGCACCTCCCGCGGGCGGTTGAACCAGTCGGCGTCCGGCTGCCGACGCCCAATATCCGCGACCACCCCGTCCGGCCCGCACCCGTGTCCCGCCGAGTTGATCAACGCGCGCTCATCGTAGTAGACCATCTTCGGAGCGCAGATGCCCACGCGGTCGTCGGCCTGCATCGCCGCAAGCAGCTCTTCCAGGTATCGGGGATCGAGTTCGGTGTCATTGTTCAGCAGAGCGGTGAACTCACCGCGACTGGCGCGGATGCCTGCATTCACGGCGAGCGAGAACCCGAGGTTCTCTGCGAAGGGGAGCACTCGCACCTCCGGGTACCTCTCACCGACCAACTCGACGGAGCCGTCCGTGGAGCCGTTGTCGGGCATGATGACCTCGTAGGCGCGAAGCGTCTGGGCTCGCACCGAGTCCAGGCAGACCGGCAGCAGGTGCGCCCCGTTCCAGTTCAGCACCACCACCGAGACTCGCGGCATCACTCCACCCTCTCGCCCCGGCCGAGCCCCAGCCTCCGCAGCGCAGACCAGGCCGCCCGAGCCGCGCCCTCTGACCAGCGGTAGAGCCGCCTCGAGGTGACGCGTTCCCACTCCCGCTTCATGCGCTGCAGCTCCGCCCGCAGCTCCATGAGCTCTTGCTTATCCGGATCCATCTCGCCGAAGATCTCACGCACCCACGCGCGGCCGGCTTCCGCCTGTTCGGGGTCGCGCGCGAGCGCCTCCAGGTGTGTGTCCGACGAGACCTCCCCGCGGAGCGCCTCGCGGACCCCAAGGGCAAAAGCATACTCGGTGGCCGCCTCCCAGAACTTGACGGCCGTGGTCATCCGCGCCGAGTGCGCGATCCCGAGCGCCACCTTCAGCTCTGGATGTTTTCGCCAGAAAACGGCCGCCGACCGACCACAGACGCGCTGCCGCGACAGGTGTTGCTCGAAGGTGGTGGCGTGATGATGGTAGCTCCGCGCCGAGGGCCGGTAGACGATGCGAAGCCCCCGCTGCTGCATTCGGTAGGCGAGCTCCGCGTCCTCGAACGCGGCGTACTTGAAGTCCTCGTCGAAGCCGCCGACATCCTCGATCCAGTGTCGGCGGATCGAGCAGTTCGCCGTATAGAAGTGCCAGATCGAGACGTTCTCAGGGTCCCCTATCTGCCCGAAGCCGAACTGCGGGCCGGATTCCAAGAACCTCATGAACGGGGTGATCTTCACCTCCGGATGCCAGGTGACATGTCCGAGCACGCCGACGTCGCCTGCCTCCTCGTGCGCCCTGAGGTGCTCCTGCACCAGATTGCGGTCGGGCAGACAGTCATCGCCGGTGAACAGCAGGATCTCCCCCTTCGCCTCTTTCGCCCCGAGGTTCCGCGCAGCGGCCGGACCCTTGTTGTCCTGGCGGAAGTAGCGCAGCCGCGCGTCGGAGGTCTCGGCTCGCTCAACGATCTGAGACGTGTCATCGGTCGACCCATCGTCCACAACGACTATCTCGTACGAGTCCGGGGAGGATGACTGATCGAGCAGCCCTCGCAGGGCGCGCGCAAGCACATCGCTTCGGTTATGGGTTGGCACGACGACCGTGAGGTTCACCGCCCCACCCCCAGCGCCCGCAGGATACCCCAGCCCGCTTTGGCGGCGGCCGCCGACCATCGGTGGAGACGCCGGGACGTCACCTGCTCGAACTCCTGCTGCAGCCGCCTCAGCTCTGCATCCACTGTCTCGGCCCACTCCCGCATTCGTCGCGCCTCATACTCGCGATCGGCCGCGAGCCGCGCCAAGTAGTCGGCGTGCTCGCGCATCGCCGACACCGCCGCCTCCGCATGCTGCGAATCGGGCTGCGCCTCGCAGAGCGCCAGGGCCAGCCGGTAGCCCGCCAGCGTCTGCTCCGCGGTCCGCTCCCAGGTGTAGCGCTCCCGGACACGCTCCCTCAGCGCTTCCGACCGGGGCGCCTCATATGCCGCGAGCACCGCCTCTCGAATCGACTCCACGCTCCGCGGGTCACAGTACCAGGCCGAATCCCCGAGGTACTCCCGCGCGAGACCGCGGTCCGTAGTGACGATGTTGCAGCCGGCCGCCGCGGCCTCCAGCGTCGAGAGGCCGGGCGTCTCGAACCAGCCCGGGAGCGCGTGCACCTTGGCCGCTGCATATGCGCCGGCCAGCTCGTCCTGCGCGAGCGCGCCGAGGAACACGACACTGTCGTCCGCGTAACGGCGGCACAGCTCACGATACTGCTCGGGATTTGGCTGTCCGGCGATGACTAGGGGGACTCCGGTCCCGCGCAGCGCCGCGGCGAGCAGCAGCTGGTTCTTGCGCTTCTCCACCCGGGCCGCACAGAGGACAAAGTCGCGCAGGCCGTGTTTCTCCACGAAGGCCTCGTGCCTCGCCTCGAAGAACGCATCGTCCACCGCGTTCGGCACCACCACCGTTCGGCTCAGATCCATGCCATACGCCTCGTGCAGGAGGTCCGCCTCACCTTGCCCGTTGGGGAGGAAGACGCTGGCGCACGCTATGGCGGCCTCCCGCAGGCGGTCGAGGCGCGCGCGGCGACGCCTCTCGATCGGGTCTGGAGGCGGCGCCCGGCGCGGCTCGGGCGGGCCTTCCTCGGGCGGCGGCAGCCGCCAGTAGTCAGGATCTCCCCACTCCCAGAACTCGCCGAAGTCCCAGTAGACCGTTGACACCACTGCCGGCTTGCCCTGCTGCACCGCGTTCAGGCAGTGGCGGTGGGGCTCCTGCGGCCGCCCGAGATTGAAGGCGTGGACCACGTCGTAGCTCGAGACGTCAGGCGTCTCGTCTGTGCTCACCGATACCTTGACGCCGAGCAGTTCGAGATGGCGTTTCGTCTCGTTCATCTGAGTCGTATCGCCGCCCGGACGCGCGAGGTAATCGGGGCGAATCTGCATCAGCACGTCGATGCGATCGGCGGCCCTCGCGCGGGCCCCCGACACGATCGCGACGCGATGCCGCGGTCGGCCGCACTCGAGAAGCTCCTTGGCGAGCTCCACGGATAAGCCGGCCGAGGCCCGGAGCGCCTCCCGTCGCGCGGCAAGTCTGGGAGCCATCTCCTCCTGCGCGGCGAGCACTGCCGCGCAGGAATCAAGGACCGCCGCGGCATCGAAGCGATCGACCGAGTGCGCGTACTCGGCCAGGCCCGCAGCGCGCGCGAACTCCTCGACCTTGGGATCGTAGGAAAGCGCGACGAACGGCGTACCGCCGTTGAGGGAGAGGATCAAGGAGTGCAGGCGCATGCCGACGACGAGATCGACCGCCGCAAGCAGACCGACCAGGTCAGGCGGCGACGGCGGCCGGTCCACGAGCACGGCATCGACTCCCGACCGCCTCCGGACCTCGCCGAGCAGCGCCGCGTCGTCGTCGTTCACGCGTTGGAGCGCCAGCAGCACAGGGGTCCCGCCGAGTCGCTCCCGCACTCCTCGCACGAGGGCGGCTCCGTTCACGATCAAGCGCTCCGCCTGTGCTGGTTCCCCCCAGGGCCGCAGGTTCACGGCCACCCACGGTCGCGGCCGTCCGGAGAGGTCGATCTGCTCGACCGGCGCCTCGCCCTCGCCGGCGTCCACCGTGACGGCCGGGTCGGCGGCCAGGTGGAGGCGAGTTCGAGGTACACCGCACTCGGCGAGCACGTCCACCGAAGCTTCGTCGCGCAGGCTGATACTCGCTGCATGTTCCGCGATGAACCTCGCGACGCCTCGCGCGGCCCCCGTGACCAGGGGGCCCGCGCCCAGGCCGTAGAGCATCGCCGGCCGTCCGGCGGCCGCCGCGGCGGCCGAGACGCGGGCCATCTCGTACAGCCACTGATGGTCCGGCGGATCGCCGAGGAGGCGGGCGAGGCTCGCGTCGTAGCCCGAGTCGTACAGCAGGCCGCCGCCTCCCAGCACGACGAGGTCGGCGTCCTCTATCGCGCGCGCCAGCTCTGAGCGATCCTCGTAGCTCACGGGCGTCGCGCCGAGCGGCTCCACGAGCTTCGCCAGCCGCGGGCCCCCGGCGACGCGGAAGAGGCGCCGCCCCACCGCCTGTTGGAGCTGAACGAGCATTCCCCACAGGATGGCGTCATCGCCCGCATTCGTGTAACCGGCCGCTCCGCAGATCAGCAGATGGCTCACAGCACCGACCTCAAAGCGCGCTCCCCGAGGAGCCTGCGATACACCTCCAGGTTTGCCACCACGTGGGAGCAAGCAGTGAAGCACTCGCAGCCAGGCAGCGCACGACCTGTCTCCGGCAATGCCCTCGCCTCTCGCCGCGCACGCCGGTAGCCCTCAGAATACCATATCCGTTCGAAGCTGTCGTCGTTCAGGTTGCCCAGCGGGCGCGAGCACTGACAGCAGAACGTCACGTCGCCGTCGGCGAGGACCAGCGCATACTCGTGCCCGATATGGCAGGGAATCTTCTCGTACACGCTCCGTGTGCCGGCCGCGGTCGCAGTCGGGCGGATCGCGTTGAGGTTCGTGCGGATGCCGAGATCGCGCGCCTTGTCGGCAGCTCGCTCGATGTCTCTCCGGATGAGCACCCAGTCCTCGGGCCGCGGCAGCAGCTCTTCCCCTCCGGGCACCGGACCCATCAGGATCAGCATGAACCACGTGGCTCGCGCCTCATGCGCCTGCTCCACCATCGCCGGAATCTCGTGCATATTCACTCTATTGAGCACTGCCGAGAACTCGACCTCGATCGGCCGCTTCCCCTCGGCCTCCGCGTACTCTGCCATGTCCCGCAGGCGGGCCACGATCTTCCGGCGCGCTCCCGGCGGCGCCCCGCAGTGCAAGCGCTCGTATGTCTCATCGGTCGCGGCGTTGAAGCTGACGTGCATCCGCCGCACCTGCAGGTCTACCAGGCGGTGCGAGCGCTGCTCGCTGAGGAGGGCGGCATTGGTCGCAAGCGTCACGTCGAAGCCGAGGGCCCGCGCGAGCGCGATCATCTCCATAGCGTCCCGATGCATGAGCGGCTCGCCGTCTCCGCACACATCTACCATTCGCGTTCCCATCCGCTTCAGGTCGCCCAGCAGGCGGGCGAACATCAGGTACGACATCCGGGGCAGCTCGGAGTCGTCGTGTCCCCCCTCCGCCTCCGGGCTGTGAAAAGGACAGAACAGACAGTGGTAGTTGCACGCTTTCGCGATGCCCACCTGAACGATCTTCGGTCCGCGCGTCGGCTCCTGGGCGTATCGCCTCCGCAGAGCCCACCTCCCGAGCGGCCCCGGCATGCGCCGCCGGCGGGCGCGACGCTTGCCGAGTACCGCGCGCCAGAGCCGTCTGCCCGGCAGTTCTTCTCCGATCTCCCATTGGTAACGCCGCGCCCCGGGGCACAGCCGGGCGAGCACCGCCGCCTTCAGGTAGGTCGGCGCAAGCCCGTAGTCGGCCCCGCCGGCGAGGATGACGGCATCGAAGCGGCCCGTGCGGAGACGATGCAGCAGACGCAGGAGTCCCCCTTCCGAAGGCGAGAGCACGCGGTCGCACGCGGCGGCCACCTCCGTGCGTCCCTCTCGCGACGCCAGCACAGCCGTCACACGCGCCCCCGCAAAGCGCCTGCGAAGTCGCTCGAGCAGCCGGACGAAGGTCCGCGTCGGCATGAGCCGTATCACGAGCACCCGCTTCGTCTCCCACGCGCGGCTGCCGCGCTCTGCGGCACCCGCCCGCGCGACGATGCCCCCGCCGTACATCTTGACTGTCAGGGCCGCGAGCCAGAGCAGCGCGAGGGGCGCGAGCAGGAAGTGGTCGACCGCGGCGCGCAGCAGCGCGGCCCGCCCTCGCCTCATGCCCAGGCGGTAGACGTAGTCGGGGGAGGGGATGAGCAGCACGTGCCGCGCGCCGCTCAGCAACCCCAGGACGCGCTCGCGGATGTCTCCCCCGGCCATACCCATGCACGCGGCATCGCATCTCATCCGGCGCATGCGCCAGAGGTCCGTCTGCCCGTCGAAGGCATACATCTCGGCGTCCGGGAAAACGGCGCGCACCGCGGCCAGTCCCGCCTCCCCGAGTCCGCGCGCCACCAAGACGTGCGCGATCCGCTCTCCTGCGAAGTCCTCGGCGGTCACCCGCTCGCGGAAGAAGTCGAGCACATATCCGGCCGCCAGGCGCACCGGCCCGGTCACGCCCGCGCTCCCGCTGCGCGCATCAGCGCTCGCTCCAGACGTCGCGACAGATCATCGTTGTCGTGGTCCCGCGCGACGAGCTCCCGCGCCGACTTCGAGAGTCGCTGCTGCAGAGGTGGATCGCGCAGGAGGCGCACCAGCTCTCGCGCGAACGCCCTCGGGTCGTCCGCAATGAGGGCATCTCGCTCGTGCGCGAGCGCGAGCCCTTCCGCCCCGCGCCTCGTGGTCACGATGGGCAGGCCGGCCGCCATCGCCTCGATCACCTTATTGCGCACCCCCGAGCCCAGCCGCATGGGCGTCGCCATCACTGCCGACGCGTCGAGCACGCCGGCGAGGTCGGGAACGAAGCCCGCCAGCTCGACGCTCCCGTCTCGCTCCATATGTGCGAGTGCCTCCGGGTCCTCCCTCGCCAGGCCCTCGTGCGCTCCGCCTCCGACCACAACGAGCGTGGCCCTCGGGTGCGCGTGCCTCACGTGCGGCCAGATATCCCGATAGAGGAACAATAGCCCGTCCAAGTTCGGATAGTGCTCCATGTGGCCGAGATAGAGCACGGTCCCGGGCACCGGCCTCCTTGCGCGCGGAGCCAACTGCTCCCGATCCACCCCGGGCGGGACGGCCGTCACCCGGTCGTGGCCCGCGACGGCCCGAACGATCGCGGCATCTCGTTCTGAAACGGCGATCACGTGGTCGGCGCGGCGGAACATCGACGCCTCGTGACGCAGCATGCGAAGCCATTCCAGCCGGGCCTGCATCCGCGCGAGCCCCCGGGTCGAGGCGATCCGGCGCCGGTGCGCGACGAAAGCGATGTCGAGCGCAGTCATCACCACCGCGGCATCGCCCACGTACGGACAATACTGCGCCATATTCATATGGAGAAGCTGCACGACCTCCGGGCGAAAGGCGTCGGCGACCGCCTCCACATCCCGCGCGAGCTCCTCGGAGAAGAACTCCGTCACCCAACGTGGAAGCTGCGCGAAGGAGCTGTAGGCGTGCGGCGTCGGCTTGCGCAGGCGCACGCGCGTCTCCGTGCAGCGGCACGCGATCTCCGCCGCCCCGGCCGCTTCCTCCTCGCGCTCGTAAAAGCCGACGAACGCGATCTCGTGGTCCCGCGCGAGCCGCGTCAGCCAGCTCCAGATCTGCCGGTGGCCGCCCGCCACGGGAGGGTAGGGGAGGAACGGGCTGACGAGGAGCAGCTTCACCCGACCGCCGTCTCCACGCACTCGTCGGCCGCTGGCGGGCGCGCCATCTGCAGAATGGTTCGGTCATCCACATCGCCGCGGCGCTGCTGGCCCCAGCGCTTCATCATCACCCACGGGGCCAGGGGCAGCGCTCGCAGCGCCGCTCGGCACATCGTCCCCTCTCCCCGCAGCACCTCGCTGACGAGCCGCGCCCAGACATAGGCGAAATGCTGAGCCAGTAGACCCCGATCTCGCAGGTTCTTCCAGATGAAGAGCAGAGCGTTCTTCAAGAAGGTCTCGTTCGCGTACGCGTCGCCAAAGCGTTCGCCCATCCACGCTCGCCGCTGGTGCCATACCGACGCGCTCGGCTCGAAGAGCGATCGCCACCCCCTCCGCCACGCCCGATAGCCCAGCTCGATGTCCTCCCAGTACAGCGGCCGATACATAGTCTCGAATCCACCGAGGGCCCGGTAGCGCGCTCGGTGGTAGATGGAAGAAGCCCCCCCTGCATACAGTATCGGCCCCGGCTGCGTCGGCGGAACGTGGTACGGCTCGAGGATGCCGGAGAAAGCCGGCGCCACGTTGCCTGTCTCCATTTGCGATCCATCGGGCAGCTCGATCCGCGAGCACACCGCAAACGTGCTCGGGTCGTCGAAGTGCGGCAGCATCGCCCGCAGGAATCCCGGGCGCACCTGTACATCGGTGTTGATGAGCGCGAACAGCGGCGTGGTGCACGCCGCAATCCCGGCCCGCACCGCCCCGGCAAAGCCGCGATTGCGGGACAGCCGAAGCACGCAGACAGATGGGTAGTGCGCACGGACATACGCGGCGGTTCCGTCACTGCTGGCGTCGTCTACGACCATGACAGTGTGCTCTTCGCCCGCCTCCGCCAGCAGAGATGGCAGACAGAAGTCCATCAAGTGCCGCTGGTTGTAGGTGGGAACGATGAAGGTCACCTGATGCCCTGAGGGGCTTCCCGGGGCGTCCACGCGAGGCCCCGCCGGGAAGAGGCGGCGCAGGACGTCCCCCGTCCAGATCATCACTCCCACCCTCAGATACGCCCCGCACAGCAGCCCTGCGAGCACGAGGCGGGCCCACCAACGCAGACTGGCTGGATCTATGGGTGGCACGACGACGCGATACCACCGGCTGTTCGCCCCGTACGCGAGCACCGCGCGCGCCCGCGATACGAGGGCCAGCGCCTTCTCGCGGCGCAATCCCTCCCCGGTCAGCATCACGCAGACGCAATCATACCGACGGCGGCGCAGCTCCCACAGCCCTTGCACCTCACACCCGGGCCGCCCCCACACCTGCACCGACAGAATGGGTGCCGCCTCCCGCAGGTCAGCCGCCGCGGCCGAGATCTTCTCCTCATTCCGCGAGCCGACCAGCAGCGCGCGGCGCCAGGAATTCTTCCCCGCGACGCCTTCCAGGTCGATCGGCCTCAGCAGGACGTTCCCCGCCGCCCTGGCGACCTCAGCTCTGGCGCGCATCGGCGGCCTTCGCCTCCGCCAACGATGGCTCCCACGCCTCCGCTGCGGCAGAAACATCCCGCGACCCCCGGCGTTCATCGCAGCCGCCCCCAGCGCGGAGCGGGTCGAGCGCCGCCCCCTTCAGGCCGGTGGCACCAGCGTGAGGACGACGATAGCGCTGCCACAGGTTGGCGACTGTGATCATGCTCACAGCGGATACCTACCTATCCCTGCTCCGCGAACACGTCGGCCTTGCGCCGGAAGACGATCTGTCCCGCTATCGCGGTCAAGACCGCAATGGCGGCCGCGCCGAGCGCGTAGCTCCAGAACGGGAACCCCGGGCCCGTCGCCGGAACCGCGCCGCCATAGAGCAAAGCGCTCCGATATCCCTCGATCCCGATGGTGAGAGGGTCAACCAGGAACAGCTGCTTCAGCACGTCCATGTGCTGGTCCAGGAACATCTCCAGCCAGTTGTCCGGGCTCTTGAGCTGTCCTCGCAGCACGTTGCTCAGAGGATAGAGTACGGGCGTTAGGAAGAACCAGAGTCCCAGCAGGTTGCCCACGATGAACTTCACGTCCGCGTAGAACACACTCCACGCCGCGAGCATGGCGCCCAGCCCGTAGGCGAAGAGCGCGACCAGGATCGTCGCCGGCAGCAGCCAGAGGTAATGGATATTCACGTCGATCCGCCAGATGGCATACAAGCCGAGTAGCACGACGAATGCCAGGCATAGATGGATGACGTTTGACAGCAGCGCCGACAGGGGCAGGATCGTGCGCGGGAAGTACGCCTTCTTGACCAGAGGCATCTCCTGGGTGACACAGGCCGTGCTGTCGAGCAGCGTCTGCGAGAAGAACAGCCACGGTAGAAACCCGGTCACCAGGAACGGCATGAAGTTCGGCTGGTCTCTGCCGAACAGGATCTTGAAGACGAAGTACCATACCCCTATCTGCATGAGGGGATTCAGGAGAGACCAGGTGAAGCCGAGAACGGAGTTCTTGTAGCGGACCTTCAAGTTGCGGCGCACGAGGTTCCAGAGCACCTCGCGATACCGCAGCACTTGCACAAGTTCGGTCATGGCACTAGCTCGGCAGACGCCTCCACGGCCGATTATAGCACCGCCGGAGGGAGAGCGTCAATTTGGGAGATAGGGAGCAGAGTCGGGCACGCCCTCGCGCAGGGCCGCGGCGTCTATCGGCCGGTCCTACAGATGATCTTGTATCATAGTAACACCGGCCCACGATGGGCCTTGCACAGTAGGAAGACAGGGAGATTCCTGGGGAATGATATGAGGTGCGTCTCGTGCATTCGGGGTCGCGGGGGCCATTTGGGCGTAATCATCGTCAGGAGCGTTAGAAG